>ERZ869925.2-NODE-2-length-183997-cov-8.991677_pt1 | contig 183997 bp, 333 predicted proteins | sample MGYA00579311_ERZ869925 | MGnify/ENA primary metagenome ERZ869925 (study PRJEB32216, sample SAMN09231817) | wastewater metagenome | place: USA: Maryland | collected 2016-07-30 | study: EMG produced TPA metagenomics assembly of the PRJNA472060 data set (Reclaimed...
GGGACGATGGCTATCTTATATCACCAGATAGTGATTTTATCACTCATAATGCAGACGCTAAACCAATACATCATACACAAGTGAGAATATTATCTTTACATCATGCTAGAACTTTGGTCGCATCGAGAAGATTTAATAAATGTGATATTAGTTATTCAGACATACACCTTAAAATTCATCCCTATATAAAAAATGAAAACATTAATACTCCCAAAATTTAATTTAGCCGCCCCAATCGAAGATTACGAAGTGATTGTTCGACTGGACGACAAATATACAGAGCCTAATGATATTCTCTGTTTTATACCCAATAGACAAATTATGTCGCGGGCCAATCAGAACTTAGGCTTTATCCCCTATGGGCCAAACTCGTGGAATTATAAACAAACGAGTAGGGCTATTGGTGGCCAACTGGGCGACGATAATTACGAAATGATAGATACCGACCTTACATATCCTCTCCACGATATGGTTGGTCTAAATCATAACGAAGAATTACACATACAATTACTAACTATATTATTCTTTTTGGATAATCCCGCACTAACCACTCCTTTAGATATGACTCTATTTGAGAAGGTGCCGATGTCAGAAAAGGAAGATTTGTATTTAGAACAACTTATTACAGATAAAAAAATTAAATTATATGAATAATGAGCTTAGTATTTCGCATAAAGGCAACGATAAATTAGGGGAAAACATAAGCGTTCTATCTCGCGCGGTTGGAGATTCTTGTCCTAATATATGCGAATTCCTAGATAATTCCTGTTATGCTGAACGCACAGAAAGACGATTCGATAATGCTCGTCAAGCAGGATTAAAGAATATGAAAATCGCAGACTGGCAAAAAATAAGAAGTTTTTTATTAGACGCAAAGAAAAGGGGGAATTCTGTTCGACTGCACGAACGCGGAGATTTTTTAAAGACTACTAAAAATGGTGCTAAAATCCTAGATATTAAATATGTGAACGCCCTCACAAAGGCTTTCAAATCTATTAAAGACCCGCCCCAAATTTTCTTCTATACTCATGTTTATAAGAAGGAATTATCACAATTAGCAAAATTGGGTATGTCTGTTTTTGCTAGTGTTGGAACATCTGTCGACCATAAAGCCGCTAAAAAGGCTGGCTTTAAGAAATTTGCATGGTCTACAAATTTGCGTAAAGGCAAAGATACAAATAAACTCTATCAAGTAGAGACGGGCGAAAAAATAGTAACTTGTTGGGAACAACTTGGAACAAAAGAAACTTGTAGCGATTGTATGTATTGTGTAAAACCAGAACAGGGTTCGATAGCGTTCTTAAATCATTAATATGAAATATTATCTTACGTTTAAAAATCAATTGATGACTATCGTACCCAACGATACAATGAATGGCCATTTCCCGCCCACAACCCATATAGAAACATGGGGTGTAATTGATAAAAAAATGATTGGATGGGAGATGACTAAGAGACATCAAGAGCGGGAAAATTATATTTTTAACCTAAGCCAAATTAGAAATATTATTACTGCTATTCGTGCTAAAAATTTCTATGTATGGGGCTTAGGCAATAACAATATTACCCGGCGATCAAGATTGAAAATTAATGAAATATTATATTAAATATAATGATACGCCTTTATTTTTATGTTTGACTCATTATCCAGTAATGAGATCTAGCCAGTATGGATATTTCAATAAACATAGAAAGCACTATAACGAATTTAGTTTAAAGGTCGCCAGGTACTTACGACGAGAAATTGCTAAAAGAAATATAGAGATAACATCCATGGGCTATAGTTACAAAAAATATCCCATACCGAATTTTCGTAAAAACCTTAAAAGAATTAAAGTGGGCGTTTATTATGACTGAAAAGAAAAAACGCGGTAGGCCTCGTAAAAACCCCATATCTGATAGCGATTTAGAGTCTGTTAAAAAGGGTATAGAACAGGCCCAGAAGGGAAAATTTACTAAAGACCCACCAGATTTAAAAACTGTTAACGCTCCTAAGAGGATTAAATTATGTCCATGTGGAGAAGAAGTTGGTCGCAAAGTAAGAACTTGTAAGAAATGTGGTAATAAATTTACTTTTAAGAAAGGTCGCTATGAAGAAATTAAAAAGTGGCGAGAATTAAAGGATGGTCATACCTTCGTCCTTAAGAATGGCAGTCTTGGACCGTATTTTAATGGCGAGAAAGGCCGCATATTAATGGGCTATAGGGGCCACTTCACTGTAAAACGCATATACGAGGATGGTATTTTAGCCTATAGTGCGGTTGATGGCATGGCTTTTCTTTATATGGGGCCCACCAAATTTATTGAGGATACATCTATATATAGGAGAAAATATAGGTTATATAAGAAGATATGAAATATCGAATAGGATTTAAACGCATGCCTAGAATATGTGTTAATATTGATTATGATAAAGATTATGATATCGTAAGCTTAAATAATGTTCAATATTATCGTCTAGGTTTCATACGACATTTTTTAAAACAAACATCTTTCTTTGAAAAATATTCCAAAGATACATTACTTATAATTACTAAGGACAATTAAATGCTCAAGTGGCAAGACAATTTACAACTTTATCTCGATAACAATCTAAATGTGTTACTGGCGGGCCATGGAGGAACCGGGAAAACATCTGTAGTAAAAGATCTTTTTCAAAAAGAATTTGGTGACGACTGGCTCTACATTGCGGGTGCTACATGCGATCCTTTCACTGATTTGCTAGGCATTCCTCGCCCAGTTAAAGACGAAGAATCTGGTAAGGATGTATTAGATTTTATTAAGCCTAAAAAACTACAACTTAATAAAGTTAAAGCCATCTTTTGTGATGAATACAATAGGGCTCCAAAAAAGGTAATGAACGCCCTAATGGAAATCATCCAATTTAAAAGTTTGGGCAATGAGCCCGTTCCTAATCTTCGTATGGTTTGGTGTGCTGTAAATCCAGATGATGCCGACTATAATCTCGAAGAACGGCTTGATAGAAGCCAAAAGGACAGATTCCATATTTGGATTGATGTGCCATATTTACTAGATACAGATTATTTCGTTAATCAATATGGTAAAGAAATCGCTGATGGTGCCCAAGAATTTTGGTCTGAGTTGTCAGAGGAAGTAAAGAAAGAAATTAGTCCTCGCCGCCTACAATATGCGATTGATATTTGGAAGATTGGCGGTTCTCTACGAGAGGTGCTGCCTAAGTCTGCTAATATTTCTAAGTTAGTATCTAATCTTAAGAATGGCAGTCTTGCATCACAACTCGAAAAGATTTTCGATGATGACGATAAAACCATAAAAGATAAATTAAAAGATTCTAACTTGATGAACGCTGTAAAGAATCGTTTAGACGATCCTCGATATGTCAAGAAATTTGTGCATCTGTTACCACAAGAAATTTTGGTAGAAAAGGCTCCTTCTAATTTTGAAATGTGCGAATATATTAAGAAGCACTCAAACAAATTTGATACGGCCCTCATTTCTACTCTAGATAAATTGGGATGTTTTACCCAGTCAGATTTTGGCCCTTGTTTCGCCGCTATGAAAAAGGGATTTGTTGGCGCTCAATACAATGCTAGACTTAGGACTAGATTTAAAAAGACATTATCTTGTTTGCCAGATTTAAACAAGGCAACCATTAGAACCGCAGACCTGCCAGATTTACAGAATTTGTTAAATCTATTTAATGCATATGGATCAAAATCAAATCATGGTACAGTCATGCGAGATGACGCCAAGATAGGGTTTTTAGCGAAGTTAGACCAAATTCAAAAATTGAACGAAGCTAATAAACTCGGTTTAGATTTCGTATCAACTAATTATGGTTGGTATACTCCCGATTATTGGATTAAACAATATCAAAACAAGGTGGCATCGCAGCCTGTATCCACTACTACATCTAATCAGAATTATGTGGCGGCCAATCCATTTCTACGCACCAATCCTATCATTGTAACAAACGGAGGCGTTAGTGTCTAAGCCTTTTCCTCAGGAAGAGTATTTTAGATTAAGTCAGGACTTAGAGAAATTCCATGAAATCTTTGCGACTTTGTGGAAAATCTCTACTCCTCGCTTTACTAAGGAAGTTCCTACAGCCGCTGTTGCTTTTAATAAGCAGGGCGGTTGTATCGACTTTATGATTAATGAAGATTTTTGGAATTCGCGTGACCAATACACTCAAGAATTTATTATCTGTCATGAAATGTGTCATGTGTTATTATCACACGGCACTCGCATGATGCCATATACCGATAAATTTACGCCAGACACTTTAAATGTTGCATTAGATTTAGCAGTAAATCACTTATTAACAGCCTTTTATAATTTTGACAGATTCGCTATCAACGATTGGAAAGAATTGTGTTGGGCAGATACAGTCCTGAAAGACTTGCAATTACCACCGAATAAGAGTTTTGAATATTATATTCAGCAGATAGAACCGCACTGTCAACAAATTTCTGTGCAGGTTGCTTCTCATGATTATTTAAAGCAATTTGATGGCACAGTCACGGACGCTATTAAAAACGCCGCTAACGAAGTAAATAAAACTCTTGATAAAGATAAGATGCGTCATGTTCAACAAGAGGTAAAAGACTTCAAAGAGGGTAAAGGCCGTTCGGATAATGAATCCGATTTGTTTATACGCTTTACAGGAGATAATATCAAATATCGGCGTATTAAAAAGTGGGAAGATGTGATTAAAAAGGCTGTCACAATCGCAGATAAAGAGCGAGAATCTACACAATGGATTCGTTCTAATAGAAGAGTTGCCTTTTTTAATTCAGATTTATTATTACCTTCTGATAATCTTATCACAGATAGAGAAGCCTATAAGTATAAAGTCTGGCTCTTTATGGATTATAGCGGAAGTTGTTCTAGTTTAAAACAACCATTTTTTCGGGCATCTAACACTTTTGACCCTAAAAAGTTCGAGGTTAAGAAATTCGCGCACGATACCAAAGTGCAAGAATTTAAAAATAACGAATGTACTTTGTCAGGATATAGTACAAGCTTTTCTTGTATTGAACGATTTATTCAAGAGAAAGTTAGTGGCGGCATGAAATATCCAGATTTCGTATTTCACTACACAGATGGTTATGGAGATGATCCAAGGGCACAATTTCCAGAACGATGGCATATCTTTTTAAGTAAAAGACACTCCCGTTATTGTTTTGAAAATGGTAAATATAATATATTCGAGTTAAAAGATTTTATTTTGGAGACTATTTAATGTATAAATTGTTATTAATGCTAGTTGTTTTGGGCAATGTGGATTCTCCGCCTACAGATAAATTCTGGAAGCCTGTGCCAGAAAATAAATACGCTGTCCAATTTGAGACACAGCCACACGATGCTGACACTTTTGATTTGGCTATAAATATAGATGATTTTGATATTATTCTACATAGCCAAAAAGTGCGGGTCGAAAATTATGATTCATGCGAAGTAAATAGAGTTCGTAAAACTGTTAATATTACAGACGCAGAATTGATTAAGGGTAAACAAGCACGAGATTATGTAGCGACATTGATTCAAAAATACGAGGTTTATATAGTTACTAAAAATAAGAGGGACGCTTACGGACGCCTCTTAGTAATTGTCTATCTTAGCGATAAGAATCATAAAAATCTTTTTATAGATTTAAAAGACTTGATTTTTGCCCAGGGTTTTGATAGGTCACAATTATGAAAAAATTTAGAAAACTAAAACATAAAAGCGGCCGCTCTGCTCCCCTTCCTACCACCCCTGTTAATTTTCACCTAGAGATTGACGATTATAAAATAATCAAATTAAATAAAACTAAAGAATTAGAAGTCAGAAGATTTATACGAGAATTGACTGGTGCTCCAACACATTGTAAAATATTTGATACGGTGAATTCTAATTGGTGTTATGATATAACTCCGTATAAATTTCCTACATTTTTAGGGTCTCCTCCTACTTGGAAGATGCCTGATTATACTAATGTGCCGCCGCCAAAGTGGTATCGTAGCAAGAGTGGTATAAGAACACACACTAAATGGCCAGAACCAACTTATGTAGCCTCCACATTAAGAATAGAGGTTGGTATAGATATGTTAAATTCTTTTAAAGTGCTAATGACTAGCAAAAAATCTAAAAAGGCATATAAGATGCAGTTAGGTACTAGGATTATTAATTTGCCTAATTTGGCAGTGGGTAGATTAATATTAAAACACCACCCCTTAAAAGAGGAGTGTAAAATCATTACATGAAATATTATATAGATTATAGTAGCAAACAACCACGGCGACAATTATATATACGATATCCATATACAGATGGAGGTTGGTATGGCACTCCACAGGTAGAAGAACGATTAGAATGTCATTTATTCTTACTAAGGATACTGTTGCACCAATTAGATACTGAACGGACATATAGTCTTTATTCTAATATCACCACTGGTAGTTTTAAAATTCATGCAATCAATTAATTATGACCGAGTATGTTTATTGCCTCGCTACTCAGAAATTAAGAGTCGCGACGATGTTTCTACTGATGTAGAATTTTTGGGGCGAACATTTAAAAGCCCAGCGATGCCCGCCAATATGGCTTGTTGTATAGATTTTAAATTAGCAGAACAACTTTCTGAGGCAGGCTATTTTTATATTTTGCACCGCTTTTATCCATACGAAGAAATATTAAAATGGATTACATCGTCTAATTTGCAAACTATCAGTATTAGCGTGGGCGTAAAAGAGATAGATAAGCAATTTATTCATCAATTTTGGCTTAACGAATTACAGGCAGATTTTATTACTATAGATGTTGCTCATGGCCATCATATTTTAGTAAAAGAAATGATTGAATATATTAAGAGTAGATTCCACGGTCGCTTCCAGCCTAAAATCATCGCTGGTAACGTGATGAGTTATGACGCATGTATTGATTTATTAAATTGGGGTGCGGATGGTATAAAGGTTGGATTATCACAGGGGAAGGGTTGTTCAACTTATAATGCTACTGGCGTAGGATGTGGTATGTGGAGTAGCGTCTTCAATGCCAACGAAACAGACAACTCTATACCTATTATTGCAGACGGCGGCATTAGAGAAATTGGAGATATATCTAAGGCTCTTGTTGCGGGTGCCCACATGGTCATGATTGGTAGCGAGTTTGCTAGACTATATGAGTCTCCCGCACCATTTGATGAATTCGATCAAAATTTAAAAGTGTATTATGGCTCTGCGTCCGAAATAAATAAGGGCCACGACAAATATGTGGAAGGCTTTCAACAGTCTTTACCTGTGAAATATCTAACTTACGAACAATATCTAGATAAAATAAGCCAAGGTATTCGTTCTACTATGAGTTATGCAGGAATAACAGATATTAGAAAATTGCCCGAAATGGGATATGTATTGAAATGAAATATTATTTAGAAACACAGAGAGGCATTATAGGATACGAACCTTCCCTTGCGCCCATTTATTTAAATGAAACATTGTGGAACAGTTATTTGGGTTTTGATTTTTTAAACAGCCATCCTTATATAAAGTGTGCAATATCATTATCAGACGCTCGAAGCGTATACTTTACTCATAAATTCACAATTACAAAAATAAGGTCCGTAAATGATAAGCCTACGCACAGCAATTAATTCTTTGGGATATGGGGTTGTGGGATTCAACATCTTAAAAGGCCTAACAGAACAATCTAAAGATGTATGCTATTGGCCTATTGGCCAACCTGACATTGCTCAAGAACATCACGAACTGTTACAAAGATGTGTCGCACTACAAAATACTTTTGAGCCTACATCGCCACACTTGACCATCTGGCACGAACACGCCCTACATGAACGAATAGGTAAGGGTATTAATTGTGGTATGTCATTCTTTGAGTTGGATACTTTTCAATCTAGAACTAAACAAAGTATTCAATGCCAGGATATCTTTTTAGTAGCTAGCAGTTGGGCTAGAGATATCGCTAATAAGGAAGTCCCAAACCAAGATGTGAGAATTATTGACATTGGAGTGAATAGCGATTATTTTCGACCAATGAAAATCAATGGCGAGCGGCCGTATCGATTTTTAAATGTTGGCAAAATAGAAATAAGAAAAGGTCACGATATCCTTGTTGACCTTTTTAATAAAGCGTTTACTCAAGAAGACGATGTGGAATTGTATATTTCTTGGGATAATCCATTCTTGCAAGAACACGATAAAAAGAGATGGGTCAATCTGTATAAAGATTCGCCGCTCGGTAATAAAATACATTTTGTGCCCCGCCAACAAGATATTCGTAACGAATATTGGGCTGCTGACTGCTGTATATTTCCTACACGGGCTGAGGCGATTTGTTTGCCAATTCTGGAGTCTATGGCGTGTGATAAGCCTGTCATCACCACAAATTACTCAGGCCAAACAGCCTTCTGTAATACAGATAATTCGTTTCTAGTCGATATAGACGAATTAGAGCCCGCTCGTGACGGCATATGGTTTCATGGCGATGGCAATTGGGCTAAAATTGGTGCCGCTCAAGAGGCACAATTTATAGAACATATGCGACACTGTTATAAAAATCGTATTAATACTAATCTAGAAGGTCGTAAAACAGCCGAAAGATTAACATGGAATAATACTGTAAAACAGATATTAGGAGTGTTCAATGAATAAACAAATAGTCGATTTAGACCAACTATTATATGGTCAAGTAACTCTAGAAGAAATACAGGATTATTTTCGATACGGAGATTTTGATGACGAAGTCTATTTAATTAAAGCGATTAAGCGTCATCTTATGGACAATTATTTACAAAACAAATTAAATGATTTATGCGTATCTATATCAGAAATATTAAATGGTCGTGTTGACGAGTCTAGAATAGACCCTACCATATATGATATATGTTTTGATAGGTGGAATACCACTTTAGGATTTGAGAGGTTTAAATTTTAATGCAACCATATGTAAGTATAGATATTGAAACTCTGGGTTTGGACCCAGATTATTGCCACACTATTGAGTTGGCAGCCGTAATAGATTTGGATGGCGTGTCTCCTATAGAACAATTACCTACCTTTCAGACATATATTACTCGTCCCACTTATCAAGGCGAACCATATGCTATGCAGATGAATGCTAATATTATGGGCATCATTGCTGGTTTATCTGAAATAGAGTTGACTAATACTACAGAGCAAAATGCCATAAAATTCTTTTGGAATTTCTTAAACAATAATAAACCGAAAGGAGAAAAACGTTATACGCCCGCTGGTAAAAATTACGCAAGTTTTGATAAAGCGTTCTTAATGAACCTTCAAGGGTTTAAACAACTTATTAGTCCTATGCTTAGCCATAGAACTTTAGACCCAGGTAATTTATATTGGTTGCCTCGTGAAGATGGATTTGTATTGCCCGACACTAAAAAATGTTTAGAGCGAGCGGGTTTAGAGCCTACAGAATCTCATCGTGCCCTTGGAGACGCAATCGACGTAGTAAGATTGATTAGACATTCTATGGTAAATAATCAATCAACAAAATGTATTAAAGTAGAAACGGTCCCATTCCCTCCAGGGTATCTGAAGGCTATGGATAAAATTATTAACAAATCGTCGCAGGAGAATTATTAAGATGGAAGAATTTAATTTATTAACTGAATCGTGGCGTGAGTATGATTTTGGCGGTCGCACTTATCGTATTGAGCGGCCTAAGAAGTTATATTTTCGCAAGGGTGGCACTACTCATCGTGTTGTAGATGCCAAGAATGTAGTTCATTGTGTGCCGGCCCCCGGTAATAACGGATGTGTTTTGCGGTGGGAAAGTAAGGATTCAAAAAAACCAGTAGATTTTTAATAATGAGTTGTGTATAGTTTTGTTGAGTACGGTATAGTATTGTGGTGTCATGTTCAGTGAAGTAAGGGGCCATTAGGCCAAAAATAGTTAAAGGAATTATAAATGAATTTAGTAGAATTACCAGTTATACATTGTCCGGAAACCGCTGAAGAATTTAAAGAGATATTATCTAAATCTGGCTGTTGTCAATTACAAATTACTCCAATTGCCGCTCAAATGATATTAGATAATTTTAATAATTCTAATAGAGATTTTAAGCCGTCAAATAGACTAGTAGTAAAAACTGCGTTACTTAATAATGAATTTAAAACAAATGGGGCGACTATCTGTTTTTCTCATGATAATCTTATTGATGGTCAACATAGATTAGGCGGAATAGTTGATGCAAATATTAAAACTACTTTATTGACTATGTTTGGTTTAGACAATGATGTTCTATCTACAATAGATAAAGGGATGAAACGGGCTTTCCGTGATGATGTGGTTATGATGTCCAAGATAGATAATAAACCTGAAAATAAAATGTCTGCTCAAGAAGAACAATTATTGAAATGGTTTATTAATGGTACAAACCCCCATTATATTAAAAAATTATCATTTAATGAAAAATATAAATTATGGGATACAGATAAGTATCGGAATGCAATTAAATTTGCTCAAGATAATTTAAATCCTAAAAATTCTACTACTGGAATTGGAAGTATTGCACAAAGGGCTGTTATAGCTCGTGCTTATTTTTGTGGAGAAAACCAAAGTAAATTAAAAACATTTTGTGAAAAATTAAGAGCGGGCGCTGCAACTAAAGAAAGCGGATGTCCAATTTTGAATTTATTTAATAAATTAACTAATTCTAGAAAGAAAGTCAATAAAAGTTCTAATAGTCCAATGTATGAAGTTTTAAAATATAAATTTACAGAATTATATTTAAATTGTTATTTAAAAAATGAAGATGCGAAAAATTTTCATATTAGTTCTTGGACTAATGAATTATTTGATATTAACACAATTATAAATAAGGATAAATCTGTTGATATTAATATTCAACAAGAAGAACCTTTATTATCTTTAGTATAAAATTACAGGTTTAACCTGATTATAATAATCACTTGGTATATTATTCACTCAGATGGAACGCAACAATAGTAAAATGGATTTAGTTTTTACACTTTTTTGGAGATTTGAAAATGATTTTGTGGAATAATGTGTTTTCTGATGATAGTAATTTGGACGCGACCATCGATTTTGTCGAGAAGAATCTCGATATGCGTACTTGGAAGCGGCAACTAGATGATGTTGGTCGTGCAGAAGTTAATAAGGCTTCTGTGAAGAAGACAGACCATTATCGTACTATCGCTCGTAAGGCTCTAAGACGCCGCAATGTTAGTTACTCTCTAGTAGGTTAATCCTATAGCCCAGTCTGTTTTGATCGGCAGGCTGGGCATTTTTATTATGAAATATATTATTAAACCTAAATATGGCCAATTTTTCTGCTCTACCCCAGATGGCCTTAATTGGAATACTTTTAAAGGAGGATATATACAACCATATCAATTTACACTACATTCTGTCCGCACGCTATCTGGTTATATGAAATATAGATTCCCTCATCATTCGCCTAAGGGCTACACAATCTCATCTTATGAATACAACAGCACTATCTGATTTAATTCCTTGTCTTTGCAATTCTGATATTAAAAATGAATTAACTATGTCGGTTACTGAATATAGGAAAGTAACTAAAGAACATATGATTAAATATATGTCAGGAGATATATTGAAAAATTGTAAAGTTAAACATAATTTTGTCCAACATGTTTTGTCGAATCAAGATTTGTTTACCGATATAGTAGACGCGGTTATTTTGGCCGATTGGAGCCACGATGCTACAAAAAGCAGTCAAAGATATTGGCGTACAAAGTGTATAATATATACCATCTCTCATATTCATCGTAAGAAAAAACAAGAAACCCAACAGATTGATACAGATTTTGAAGATAATAAGACTCCATATGTCGAGGCCATTAGAAAAGAGAGACATTTAGTTATCAATGAGTCTTTATTAGATTTGAATAAAAGAGAGCGACAAATTATTAAATATAAATTTTATAGAAATTTTCCGGAAAGAAAAATAGCCCAAAGATTAAATATTAGCCGACCAAGAGTAGGCCAAATACTTTCCAATATCAAATATAAGTTGGCTCCTAAATTAGAAACACTAGTATGAAACTCGATGGTATCGAAATTATATTCAATATGACTAATGGTGGTCAAATTGAAACAGATATTCATTTTAATGAGCCTAATGATGACTCATATCAATTATTTGCATTATTTTTAAGTTCTTTAGAAAAAGAGCAAAGTTTGATTTATAGCGCAGTAATCAAAAAATTAAAAGATATATTGCGTAAAGACGATTCGCTTAGCGAGGCTATCGCTTGTATATTTCAACATAAATCAATTATCGATAAAAATATAGATATTAATATTATGAAGCCATCCCAAGTGTTTTCTTCTAAGAATAAATTATGATAAAAGACAAAGATTATCTTGTTGAACGACTACACGATTATTCTATATTATTAGAAACTCGTGAAATCTTCTTAAATCCAAGTGATTCTGATAGCGAAACCGATATCGCTTTAGCAATAACATTTATCAAAAATTTAAGATTATTAGAATCTATTAATAAAAATAATATTATTATCCATCAATATAATGCTGGCGGGCAATGGCAATCTGCCTTCGCTATATATGATGCTATAAGAGATTCTGATTGTCATATTACCATCGTAGGTCATGGCGAAGTACAATCTGCAGGCGTTTTAATTTTACAGGCGGCTGATTGTAGATTAGTTATGCCTCATTGTGAAATAATGCTCCACGAAGGAACTTCTGGCATCCATTCAGAATTAAGCCATAAGGCCGCAAAATCATGGTCTGTTATTGAAAGACAAAAGGAAGAACTTTTATATGATATTTATACTGATAAGTGTGTATCTGGTCAATTTTTTATAGACAAATTATATAAGCGTAATAGAATTAAGGCTTATTTAAGAACTCAAATGGCAAAACAAGAAGATTGGGTTATTAGCCCTTCTGACGCATTAGAGTATGGTCTTATTGACGATATAATAGGTAGTAAGAAATATCCTCATTTAAGTTCAGTGTTGACGGTGTAATTTATATATTCTCATTTTAAGATAGGCATCTATGGCTGATAAGAAAAAAGAAAAATTAAGTTTAGACATTAAAGATTGGTGTCATCAAATAAAAGATACCGATATGGTTATATTTGAGCACTTTAGTAGTACTTCAAAAAGGTCAGACGATGAGCAAATCGAGACTATGGAAGAAGAAGATGGTGCTTTTGCAGAAACAAAAAGTTTGGCAGTGTATCAAACACCTTTCGGAATTGTCAAAGTGCCTGAATTTTGTGATATCAATAAGCATTTTAAATTATGGACTATGTATACTAGATATCCCATTACAGACAAATTGAAAAATGGTATAGACAGTATGCCTGGGATAGAAACATTTGAGATGCTGACTCCATATAGAGCAAGAGTTGGTATATGTCCACTATATAAAGACGGCCATGTATTACGCTCTATTCAAACGACTATTGAAAATTTAAATTCTCATGAAAGCGAAAAATTCTAGTTATATTGGTGTATCATAGTAGGACAATTCAATTTTATATCCAACTATAGGGAACACAAATGGCAGGCTATACCAATATTAGAAATTCGACTGCAAATGCCAATAGTAATTATTTTACTAATGCTGGCGTTGCAATTAATGCTAGTAATCAGCCAACAACTCAAGACGATACTGTAATGGCTGGTGTACCCGATGCCTCCTTAGGTAAGGATATGTATGGCTTTGTCTCAAAGTCATATCCAGTCGCTTATACTGGTAACGATAGAACCCAGATTATAATGGGTATTAGCAATGTTCTGAAAGGTGTCGCAAACACCGCTTTAAAAGAAGGAGCCTCTCCTCCTGTAGCTATTTCTATCCCACAGATGAACTCTTTGCGTTCGGTTAGAACTACAAGCGCAATTCGATCTGGTGCTTGGAATGAAGTATCTGGTATCTTTGCTTCTAGTGGTGGTCCTAGACTTTATCCTAGCACTTCAAACGATTTTACCGCTGTAGGTAATGACCTCACGGCAGATTCTTTGAGATCTGCCCCAGGTTATACTATCTATAATCAAGGTGGTGGACTACCTACTACAACCGGTTATAGTGCCAGAACGAGCTAATAAGTGTGCTTAGCCCTGTTTATTTGCCATATTTAGAAGCGAAAGAACTAATCCAAGAAGGAGATATTCTCCTTTTTAGGGCTACGGGTTTCATCTCTACTCTTATTAAAATCGCCGGCGAAGGCGAATATAGTCATGTTGCAATAGCCTCCCGTCACAATGGTGATTGGGAGGTTGTTGAATTTAGAGAGTGGTATGGTGGTAGGACTATAGACTTAGAGAACTATATATCGGAATCTAAAAAAAACAAAACCGAGATAGATGTTTTTAGGCCTATTAATCTGTTTGCTACAATAAAGTTCGATATGGTAACTAGAGAATTTGTTGATTTTAAGAAAACTTACGATGGTAAACTTATTACTAAATGTATGAGAAAATTAACCGGTTTCCCCTACTCGTATAAACGAATCTGGTTAATTATGAAGATTAAATTATTTCGTTGGCATATGCTGCGAAATATGGATAAAATTACAAATGAAATTCCTACAGACGAAGTCGTCTATCCGGTTTGTTCAACCGTATTGTCACACTGTATGACTATTAATGGATTTCCCATTCTTAGACGCCGCAGCGATGAATATATTGAGCCAAGCAATTTCTCAATTTCACCAAGGCTTAATTATATCTTTACTTTGACCATATAGCCTTTTGGTGTATGATATCTATGAAAAAGATATCTTATTTTAAAGGGCGACATATGGGCAAATTCGTAATCAGCATATATATTTCTCTCGTCTTGAGCGTTTCTTGCCTTGCTGAAACAGAGAAGATTAATGATATATTCAACTCTGTTGTTAAGGTTAAAAATCCGATTAGTAAAATTGTTACCGATTATGGTACAGGCAATTGTATTAATATTGATGATCAGTCAATTTATTTGATTACGAACCATCATGTTGCTGGAGATGTCGGTAATAATATTAGTTTATCTTTTTATAAAGATGGTCATGAATCAGCCTTAATTCCTTCTATAGTAACTTGGACCAAGTATGTTAAAACCCAACCTGCTGATATATCTATACTTAAGGTAGATAGGGCTTCTTTAAATGGTTGGACTCCAAATATAATCACTTTTGATTATGATGACGAACCATTAAAGGTTGGTGATGCTTGCCTAACCATTGGCTGTCCAAAAGCGGGTTGGCCCGTAGCTAATCGTGGGCATGTGGTTAAAATCGAGAATGGAATATATTATATCACGCCAGTAGTCGTATCTGGTCAATCTGGCTCAGTTTTATTCAATGGAGATGGAACTAAGGCTAAGGGCTTAATAGCATGGGCTGATGAGGAAGATGGCTATGGTATGGCTATGACCGCCGAAAGCATTCAAAAGGCAGTCTTTGGTAAAGAAACTAATTATTATTTTAATCAGCCGTACAATCTAAAAAATACATTCCCTGGTATTCAATGTTCTCAATCTGAGGCTTTGTTTGGTGGTGGCAGAGGCGGAAGAAATAAGCCATCTTGCCCGGATGGCGATTGTCCAAATCGAAACCCTGATGGCGGTGGTCGTAAACCCTTATTGCCAAACACGGACAATCCTGACGCCGCACCAAAACCGGAAGGTGGTGGTGGTAATAAAATTTTCCCAACTGCTCCGGTAAAACCGGGAGAAAAGGTTCCTGACGCACCAAAAGAATCTTTGCCACCTAGCGACTTCGATAAATATAAAACGGACACAGATAATAAATTTGCTGGTATAGATGATCGTCTATCTAAGATAGAGTCTACTAACAAAGATATGTTAAAGAGTATTGCGGATACTCCTTCTAAATCTGATGTAGTTACCCCTGGTAAGTTATCAGAGATGGAGGCTAATGTAGACAAGAAATTAGCCGAATATGCTGGCAGTATTGGCAAAACTATCAATGAGGTCCAGAAGCAGGTCGCTGATGGCACTATTACTCAAGCACAAATTCAAGAATTGGCCGCTCCTGTCGCCCAAACAGTTGTAAATAAAGCGGTAGAAGGTCTAACTAAGACCAACGATGTTGTAACTATCAAATCTGAATTAGAGAAATTAAACAAATTATATAACGATGTTACTACGAAGATAACAGATGTTCAAAAATCGAACATTTCCAATACCGAAAAAGTATCCGAGACGAATAATACAGTCATAAAAGAAGTTCTATCTGGTCAATCTACCGATAAGTATATAACAATTGGCGGTGTCACCATTCCTTGGTTTGTTCTTGCTTTATTAGGCTATTGGTATCGTCGCCATTTTGGAGGGGCGTCTGTGCCCCCTTTTGTCCCACTGACGGCGGCGAAGAAGTAGAGCCTCCGTCATCTGTAGAACCTAGTGATATACCAGGGCAAATAGATCATAATTTACCCGCTGGCGATGTTGTAGTACCCGGCAAATTAGATTCAAACAACTCTATTAAGACTGTTATTATCCCTGGGAAATTAGAGAATGCCGCTGTGCAAGATATTATTTTTAAAAAAAAGATAGTGGAAACTATCGGCCCTGAAAAAAAAGTCTTCCATCCTGTAGATTTGGGCGATGTCAAAAAAGACGGCACAGTATTTACCCCTTTAGATTTATCTGCTAAACAAGTTGCTTTTACCCCTATTGACCTTGCCGCTCCAATCATATCTGCCGTTGCAGATAAGGCTGTAGAAGCAGTGAGTAATGGCTTAAAAGGCTTTAGAATAAGTAAATTACCTAGCCACCCAGAAGATTTTGCGTCTGCTTGGTTTTATGGAAATTGCAGTGAAATATCTCCTGATAATATTACCATTGAATTTAATGCTTACTTACAAACACTAAACGAACTTAAGCAAAACAAAATAGTATTACCCAACAATTTTGATGGTCCTACTATTGCTTATGATTTAGATACTACAATTATGGGTGAATTTAGAGAAAAAAATATATCTTATAATCCAGAAGATAATTTAATTCATCGTGCTTGGTTTGCTCATTGTGCTAAACGAGCAATAGCTGGATTAAGAGATGGATTATTTATCGGTGATGATGGATATGAAAGAAAACATCCTGAAATTGCAGATGTTATAGAAAGACGTATTAATCAAGTCATTGTTGATAGTACATTATATGGTGCCAAATGAAATATTATATAGAACGACCTTGTAATAATAAATATTTAGGTCTCGTAAATACCATAAAAAATGGTCGGGGACCATGGGTAAGAACTCTAAATAATGTACCTAAAATTAGTTTAAAAGTTGCTAGATCTCTATATAAATATCATAAATATAATGAATTAGAACCCGATATTTCTATAAAGATTTTTGCTCTTGGTGTATAATCTATTACACACAAATATTAGATTTCTAGGAGCAAAATCATGGCATTTCAAGTTGAAGCAAAAGAAGGTTATTTAAAGCACACATTTACTTCCATTCGGAAGTCATTCCCGAATCTCTTGATTCATAAGATAATCAATGAGACAGTTGTTCCTCTTCGTGTAGAGATTATGCGGAGAACCGAAACCGGTTCGTCAAGCATCTTGGGTGACTCACTACGCACCACGATGCTATCTGCCCTCCAAGATATTCGCAATGCTTATCAAGAGCATGCTAATACGGCTGTTTTCGATCCAGAAATTACTCTAAAAGAGCGTAAGGATAGAAAGAACGCCTATATTAATCGCTTGTTAGACAGAGCAAACACTGCGGAAATAGAAGTTCGTAAGGCAGATTTCTCTCATTCTGATGAGTTGTTACCCGCTACTGATGGCTCATTCCATTCGTTGACCTTCAATTTTCAAGGCGATAAAGACCTTGATTGGGCTCAACCAACTACAGAGCGTATCGACCATCCGATCTTGAGAGAGGTTGTTATTGGTCTTGATCGTCTAATTGTAGAAATGACAAGAAGCCATAGTGCTGATGATCCACGCACAATTATAGCCGAAGAGGCTGCATTGTGGATTAGTGATCTTGATAATATCTATGCTGTTGTTGAAGAGTTCGATCCAGGTGCTAGAACCTTCTTCCCAACTGCAACATCACTTAATGAGCGTGAGAACGCCTTTAATGCAGATGGCAAGTGGGATGTTCCAGTCGTTCAAGGTGCTGCCACTGGAGAGCCACTTAATACAACTCGTCGGGAATTCAATCCTGGCGTTCAAAGCGATGAACCAAAAGTAGTTAACACAACTACATAATTTTAACCTCTAACCACTAACGGCTGACCCTAACAGGGTTGGCCGTTTTTTATTGCACAATGAAAGATTTTATTGAAATAGACGATACAGGTATCTGTATTGTAGAATTTGGGGCACCGTGGTGTGGTCCTTGTAGGTTATTAATGCCAGTATTAGAGAGTATAGAAAAAGATAATCCAGAAGTGAATATCTACAAAGTGAATGTGGATGATAATCCAGAATTGGCTACTAGATATTCTATTAGTGGCATTCCGACCATTATCTTTTTTAAAGATGGAGTTGCTCAAGAAACAATTGTAGGATTGATATCAGAAACAAAGATTCAGGGGTATATTGATGAGTTATAATTTATATATTTTATATGACGAAATTATTACTGGCGGTGGCGTATGTGAAGGTGATGAAAATTCTAGTTGGCCTAATTATGAAGATTCAGATCATGATTTTAGATTAGTGAGTGCTCATCATAGACAAAATTCTCCAGAAAATCAATTACCTTTTGGGCGAAGTCATTTTGAATTAGATTTCGATCCTAAAGATCGTTGTGTTTATGTAGTATTAGTCAAATATGGTGATGGTGATTCATTTAGCCGTTCTCATGGTAATGGTCAAATAGAGTGTGTTTGTAAGGATGTCAATGAAGCATATGCTATTCGAGACAAAATTCAAAACGGTAAATATAAGAGCGAAAGAGGCTATTTGCCTTGGCAAGGATATTTTAATTGTTTAGAAGAGGTGCAAATTGTACCTTTAATGGTGATTGAATGAGATATAATATATTTTAAAATCGAAAGGAATTAATAATGTGTGTAGTTTCTATGGTTATGGATCATCAATTTGATGAATGGTATAAGAAATACAAACCTGTATCTCCAGGACAAACTCCTAATATTTATTCTGTTCCTAGACTTCCTTCACAAGCAGAAATAGATGAATTCTATAGGCTTTTAGAGCGTGCTCGTGAATATGACAAGCGTAATAATGAGCCAGAATGCGAGTTAGAGTCTAAGAAGCAAAAATTACGCGACCTGGCTAAAGAATTAGGCTTTGAGATTGAAATAAAATGAAGTATAAAATAAAACACGTTTGGGATGATGATTATCAAGACATTTGGTATGTATGGAAATATAAATATCCTGACAATTGGAATCGTGGTAATTATCGAAAATATACAAAATTCTCTTTGGCACAGGCTAGAGATTTTAAAAAAAGATTAACGGGCCATCCATTAGGAATTGTTAATATTCAAATAAGAAAGGTTTAAAATGAAATCTTGTGGAAGAACTAGTAAAGTAAATAAAAAGAAGAATGCTACTCAATCTAGTCGAAAAGGGGGCCAAGTTGGGAAAAATGCGAAACCTATAACTCGTAAAAAACAAGGCAAATGAAATATAATATTACATATAGCATTCGTTATGGTAAATTATGCACCATGTTCAATGCATCATATGATAAAAAAGGTATAGTAAATTGGACATGTGAAAGTAAAAATAATTTTAGATATGGTGAGTATGTTCAAACATTCTCCCTTACTGAATCTCGAAATTTAATAAATAATTATAATTATTTTTGTCAGACTATGCCTCCATTTTGTTATAACTTTAAAATAAATAATGAAATATAATATATTAAGCAGTGCTTCAGGTCGCGGAGGTTGGATAGATCGTTATATTACTAAAATTCAATTTAATGAATGTGGAGAAATTTCCTCTAGTTCTAGTTTAGATCGTTATACTATTAGAAAACCATTTAATTTATTGATGGCTAGAAGGGTTATTTTAAAAAATAAGCTTAGAACAAATGGTTTTTATTATAGGATTATTAGTCATGAGCACAAAGAAAACGAAAAAAATTGATTTGGAAAAGTGGACAACTGCCGAAAATGTCAATCCTAAGAAAAAATCTCACAGGCTTTATCGCGGCGTCGTTCGCCCTGCCCGGCAGCCCGCCAAGGCCGCGCCAGATCGCACCAGTTGAGCCATATAGCGTTCCTATTATTATCTTGGGTTTCTACACCCACTTTTACCACTTTCGTTTAAAAACCATTCTATGGTAGTTGGCGGACTTTCAGATTTTGCCTGCCCGAAAAAATTTTCAGGCTATAAAAATCGGGAAATTTGAACTATTTTTCTCTGTACACCTAGCAAAATCAAAACGAAATACTATATTTAAAGTAGACTTGTTTCGACTTTAAGGAACGAATGGTCGTTCGAGTTTAAACGAGACAATGAGTTCCTGACCAAAAACAAAGAAACATAAGTCTACATACTGAATAAAATGAAGTATAAATTAAGATTAGAGAAAAATTACTATCCTGATACTTATGGATTTTATAATTCATCAAACCATTCAGTTGGTAATACAACATATAGACATTTTTCGCCAAACATTCTGTGGGAATTCAATTTAATTGAAGCCCGCTATGTCAGATTTTTAATGCTAAAAAAATATAAAGTACATTTACAAAATCTCCATGTGAGAGAAATAAAGATATATGAAATATCTAGTTAAGAATTCTACAGAATCTGATGAGAATTATTCTTATTGCACTTTAGGTAATGACGGAATTAATCATTATACTTTGTTAGAAAACGCTATTATAGATAACGAAAGAGTGAAATTTAATCTAAGAATAGCCAGAGCTATCAAATCTATTTTCTCTAATAGAGTAAAAAACACATCTATTACTAAAACCAGTATATATGAAATATTATATTAAAAATACATGGTATAACAATCAACCGTCTTGTTGTGGGTTTGTAGGAAATCCTACTTATATAGACCATTGGGATATACCATATGTTAAGCAAAAAGATTTCCACGCCACATTTAAATTTTCATTGTGTGCAGCAAGACATATAAGATCTATATTTTTAAGTGAAGAACTGCACGAATCAGACTTACAAGAATCAAAAATAATCAATATTAAGGAATTTAATGGTTAGCCAAGAAGAAGTTGCCTACTTAAAAAAGGCTTATGAATTTGCATCTTATCGATCTGATGATCCAAGAACACAAAATGGGGCTATATTAGTTAAACACGATATAGTCATTGGTATTGGAGTCAATGAGTTACCAAGAAAAGTAGAGAAAACAGAAGAAAGATTAAATAATCGCGATATTAAATATAAATTCATGGAGCATGCAGAGAGAAACGCTATATTTGCCGCTGCAAGAGAAGGTTATAATACTGAGTATTCTACATTATTCGTACCTTGGTACGCATGCGCCGATTGTGCTAGAAGTATTATACAGGCTGGTATCAAGCGTGTAGTAGGTCATAAACAAGTGTTTGATGCTTATGGAGAAGGTCCTTGGACAGAGTCTATTAATGCAGGCAATGAGATGTTTAAAGAGGCTGGCGTCATCACTGAATTATATGATGGTCAAATCGGAGGCGTTCAAATTATGTTAAATGGTAAAATATGGAAACCTTAAATAATAAAAACGATGGTATCTTTATAACTATTATTTGGGGATTAATAGCATTTATAGGAATCTGTTTTGTTTTAGAGCAAAATAATAAACATTTCAAAGCATTAAATACTAAATTAGATAAATTAATCACAGTAGCGGAGAAATATTAATAATATGGACGCTGTCGAACCTAAGTATGGAGATATCGCTAAATGTAAAAAAGGTCATCTTGGCCTTATTTTAGAAGTAGATGATGATATGGCATACGGCATACATTTATCTAGATTAAAAATTGGCAATAAGTGGCAAAGTGAACAACCTGAAGTAGTTGGAAATATATACGAATATTTAGAAAGTATTAAGGTATGCTAGAAGATTTAGATTTATTGGTTCGTACTCTTCATAATAAAGGTGCTAAACATAGAAAGCGTGGTTTCAAGTTAAACGAAGTCACTAAAGAATGTGCCGCAGCCCATCTTGGCGAAGAAGTATCAGAGTATATCGCTGTCACTATAGCCCCAGAAGGACGAAAATTGGTGGACAAAGAAAAGGGCACCTATCAACATCTGTTGGAAGAATCAGCAGATACTCTATTGACTTGGCTACATTTAAATTGGATTAATGGATTACCTCTTAAAGAGATTCTAGTGAAAGCGGAATCTAAACTAGACGACATATTTATTTTAGAATAATTTCTTTTACCCCTTGCCAAAAGTTCGTTTCCTACTATATTATATATAGGAAAGGAGAACATATGGATAAACGATTTGAATTAACTATTCAACTTAGAGACCATCAGGGTAAATTAACTGGTAAAACAAAAACTATAACAACTGACAATGCAGACGAATTAGATACTTTCTGGTCACAAAATAATACTCAAAATGACTCTAGGCGAAATAAAAATAGAAGAACTAATAAAGGCTCTGGAGAAGGAATTAAAAGTCCTGAATAAAGAAGAGCCTGCCTATAGGTCTCTAGGTGCAATTTATAATGTTTTAATTAATATACATAATACAAATAAATAATATGAAAATTTGGTTTTAGTGACCTCCTAATCGTTGTGTATAATATACTTTCTCATTAGTATTTATACTATCTATTGTCCACTTCTCTGGAGGTCTGATGTCCGCTCTTGTTGAACTACAGAATTTTACTTTTGCATCAAAATACGCACGATACAACTCGGAATTAAAGAGAAGAGAAATATGGAAGGAAGCGGTTAATAGAGTTAAGGGTATGATGCTGGATAAATATATAGATTTTCCAGATGTTCACCCCGATATAGAATGGGCATATGACTTAATGCTTAAGAAAAGAGTATTAGGCTCTCAGCGTGCATTGCAGTTTGGTGGAAGCCCAGTATTGAAGCATAATGCTCGTGGCTATAACTGCTGTAGTTCTTATATCGATAGATTGAGATTTTTTCAAGAATGCATGTATTTACTACTATGTGGTACTGGAACAGGTTTTTCTGTTCAAAAACATCATATCGCCAAACTACCCAGTCTTTTAAAAACTAAAGAAGGTAATAAATCTTTTACTATTGATGATAGTATAGAAGGTTGGTCAGATGCTATAGGCGTATTAGTCTCTTCTTATTTTAATCAAACCGATCTATATCCTGAATATACAGGTAAAAACATAGATTTTAAGTTTCACAAGATTAGAGCAGCAGGATCTTTCTTATCTTCTAGTTCTGGTAAAGCGCCAGGACCAGAGCCTCTTAAGAAAGCATTATCTAGAATTAAAGCAGTATTAGATGAATGTATTATTAATCAATCATTTAGACCTATCGATGCCTATGATATCGTAATGCATGGTAGTGATGCTGTGTTGTCTGGTGGTGTTAGACGCTCTGCAACTATCTGTTTGTTTAGTCATGATGATCTCGATATGATGTCTGCCAAGACAGGTAATTGGTTTGAAGATCAACCTCAGAGAGCAAGATCAAATAATTCAGTTGTATTAGTTAAAGACAAAACAACATATGAACAATTTAAAAAGATCATAGAACATACCAAACAATTTGGTGAGCCCGGATTTTATTTAACAGAAGATACAGAACAAATATCAAATCCATGTGTAGAAGTTTCATTTTATTGTTATGATAAACAAGGTAACTCTGGTTGGCAATTCTGTAATCTAAGTACTATTAATTGTGGTAAAATTAAAACTAAAGATGATTTCTATGAAGCCGCCAAAGCAACTGCTATTATTGGAACACTACAGGCGGGCTTTACAGATTTTCCATATTTAGGACCGGTCTCAGAAGAAATAACTCGTAATGAAGCCTTGTTAGGAGGCTCTATGACGGGGATTATGGATAAGCATGATATTTGTCTTAATCCAGAATACCAAAAACACGCAGCAGAAATAGTAAAAGAAACTAACAGACTCATCGCCGCCAAAATTGGTATTAATCCAGCAGCACGAACAACTTGTATTAAGCCAGAAGGAACAACTAGTTGTTTATTAGGTACAAGTTCTGGTATTCATCCTCATCATGCTAAACGATATATTAGACGCGTCCAAGTAAATATTACAGAACCAGTATATAAATTTTTCAAGGATTATAACGAGACCGCTTGTCAAAAGTCTGTATGGTCTGCTAATAATTCTGATGAAGTAATATGTTTCCCAATAGAAGTAGAAGACGGAGCCAAAACAAAGAATCAAATTTCAGCACTTGAATTACTTGAAATAGTAAAAAATAGCCAAATTAATTGGGTTCATTCTGGCAAGAATATAGAATTATGTAGTAAACCATGGCTTCAAAATAATGTATCTAATACCATTACAGTTAAGCCAGACGAATGGGATGATGTAACTAAGTATATTTATGATAATAAGGAATATTTCTGTGGTATTTCTCTATTACCAGAGAGTGGCGATAAGGACTATCCACAAGCACCGTTTACTACAGTCCACTCTTCTACAGAAATAGTAAGAGAATATGGCGAAGCGTCAATTTGGTGCTCAGGACTAATTGAATTATGTATGCAATCGTTTAATGATTTATGGGTAGCATCAACGGCGATACTTAATGATAATTATAAAGAAGAATTAGAGATTACCAAATCTAAGAAAGAATTGAAATTAGCAGCAGATCAAATAGATTGTTGGGAACGTTGTAGAAGTTTTGCAGATAAATATTTTGAGGGCAATCTAAGACGTTTAACATATTGTATGAAAGATGTATATAATTGGAAACATTATTGTGACTTAATTCGTAATTTTCAACATGTGGAATATGCTGATATGGTAGAAGAAACAGACAATACTAAATTTGAAGAATTGGCCTCATGCGCCGGGGGGAGTTGTTCAATATGAAAATTAAAATCCAAAAGAAACGACCTGACGCAATTATTCCCACTAAGCCAGATAGTGGCTCAGGAGCATATGACCTTTATTGTTTGCAAGGCGTGGCAATCCCGCCCCATACAGTAGTCCAAATCCCTATCGGAATAGCCTTTGAGATACCTCAAGGTTATGGCGGAATTATATATGACCGCTCTGGAATGGGCCGCAAAGGCTATAATAGGCATGGTGGCTTTATAGATGCATCATATAGGGGCGAAGTTAGTGTGTTAATTAATAACACAACAACTGATATTAGATACATTCAAACTGGTGATAGGGTCGCCCAAATAGCCTTTCAAAAGGTTGAAGAAGTAGAGTTTGAAGAAGTAGATGAATTATCTGAAACAGAACGGGGCGAAAAGGGATTTAATAGTTCAGGAAATTAAAATGAAGAAACCTACTAAACCAAATAACCCATCTAAACCAAAACAACCAGTACAACAAATTAAAGATTTTAAATTGAAAATAGGTTGTCTATATAAAGAGATGACTATACCTGAAATAATTAAATTAGTAGAAGACAATACTTTAAAAGTACCTCATTATAATCTATCTATTATAGATATTAATAAAATTTCTATTGAATTAGAGCAATCTTCTAGTGATTATGAATACGAAGATTATTCATCATGTAATATCTATTACACTTTAGATTTACAAAAACATCCAGATGATTATAAAAGAGAATTATCTGCTTACAATAGAAAATTAAATTCTTACAATATTAAGAAACAAGAATATAACAAAAAATTTAGTATATATGAAACAGAAATGAAAAAATATATAGAAGAACAAGACAAACAAAATAAAGAACGCAAAAAACAACTTTACGAAGAATTAAAGAAAGAGTTTGAAATTGCCTAAAGTTAGAAGAATTTGTCTCTATGGCGGTTCTGGTTTGGGCAAGTCAATTGTAGCGGCCCACGCTTTTGCCGAATTAAAGAAGATACATCTAAATATTGAACTTATTACAGAGGTGGTTAAACCTCTAGCCATTCAAAAACAATTTCCTAAGTCTTTTGATCAATTTGCTATCTTAGGTGAACAAATTTCAAAAGAAGACAAACTGTTACCATATATAGATTACATCATTACAGACAGCCCTGTATTACTTAATGCCGCTTATTCTAAATATTACAATTGTCCATTTTGGCGTCAATGTGAAGAGGTCGCACTTCAATTTGAAGAACAATATAAAGGCCTTCATATTCTCTTAACTAGAGAAGGTTTGCCTTATGACCAATCTGGCCGCTATCAAAATGAAGAACAGGCAAAGGAAATGGACGAGAATATTAAACAATTATTAGATAGACATTTGGACTATATAACTATCCCCAGTATCGATTTTAAAACTATTTATCAGACTATTACTACTAATCTTGGTGTATAATTAAATATACTCTTATAAAGGAAAATTTAAAATGTATACATTTCTACTATTAACATCTATGATATGTTATCAACCTACTCAGGTTCTACCTAAACCAGTATCTTGCCAATGTTGTCCAGATTGTAAGTGCGGCACAAATTGTCCATGTAATGGGGTATCTAAGAAAGAACATTCTCTCTTAAACAAACTAAAACAAAAGAGAGAAGATCGCAAGAAAAATCGTCATAAAGATGAGAAATCATCTGTTGTATATACAGAAGTTTAACTAGAGATAACTAAGTGGCTAAACCAGCCTCCAAACAGGGCACTAAGCCGCCTGCCTCTGGCGTAGAGCTTAATAAGATCAAGCCTAAAACGATTAATCAATCTACATTCGTTAAGGCTATTCATGATAATGATGTAATCGTTTGTAATGGTCCTGCTGGCACTGGCAAAACTTTGTTGAGTATCGCATTAGGATGCGAATGGTTACTTGAAGGACGAATCGAAAGTATTCTTATATCTCGCACACTTATCGGATGTGGTGATGTGGGAACTTTTCCTGGCAACGAATTTGAAAAGGCAGAACCTTATTTCTATGCACACTTAGCTTATTTTGAAAAAATCTTAGGTAAGGGATATAAAAATTATTTTAATCAAAATAAACTTATATTAAAGCCTCTCGAAATGTTGAGAGGTATGACCTTCGATAAAACACTGATGATTTTGGACGAATCACAAAATGCTGACGGAAAACAAATTAAAATGTTTTTAAGTCGCATGGGACATTATTCTAAAGCAATAATAGTAGGAGATTTAACTCAAAGCGATACTAGTCCCGCAGGATTTAGGTTTTGCACACAATATCTAAAAGGATTAGAGAATTGTGCAGTAGTTGAATTAGATTATAATGATATTTTACGCAACACTAGGATAGGACATATACTATCTGTCTTTGATACCAATGGCTATTAGAATTTATTCATTTAATTGTGAACACTGCGCTCTTGAATTTGAAGAGGCTGTTGATTGGAATAAAATTATAGGATATACTCCTAATTGTAAAATGTGTGGATTAAATGATCGAGTATATAGAAATTATTCTTCTGAAAAAGTAATGGTTGACGATAATAAACCAAAAACCTTAGGAGAACTAGCAGATAGAAATTCAAAACAACGAGGTATAATTTAATGGGTAAGAAATCTAAAGAAGTCGATACTGGGGTTTATATTATCGATAAATCACAAACAGTCAAAACTACTAAAAAAAACAATTTAGTATTTACAATATTAGGCCAACAAACCGAATTAATTGATGGTTATCCTGTTCTATCTATTAAAGATGCAGAAAATAGTGATTTGGCATATGCTAAAAAAAATAACGATACCTTTTATATTAAGATTGATGACCAGGGATTGTTATTCAATCCTATGTCGGCGTCCCCTAATAAATCAGATTTTAAATATAAAATGATGAAAAATGAGAAAGATAAATCATGGGAATTTGTTAAGGTATCAGCAGAATGCTTTGAACAATATCTAACTATGCTTAAAACAAGAAATACACTTTATCTTAAACACGCAGAAAGAAATAGATAATGGCGAAAGTTGGAAGACCAGTTAAAAAGATTAAAGGCGGCTTGTCTAATGAGGAAAAGGGGCGTATAACATACCTCTTAAAAACTCTAGGCGACTCAGCAGAATCATATATTAAAATTTCAGAAGATTTAGATAGACCAATCTCTTCAATTACTAAATTTATTAAAGAGATGAAATCTATCTTTGTAGATACAGAGAAAGACATTAATCTTAATGTTAAGCATGGTATTATAAATAGAGTTAGAATTAATCTGGTTCAAAGCGGCGTAACCAAAGCGAATGCTGACGCCAAAATTAATAAAATTCTAGCACGACTAAGTGAAGAACAACAAAAACAATTAACTGAAATTGAATTATTTCAAGCTTGCTTAAGGCTTACAACGGCTAGCGACCTAATGATTAATTCATCTGAAAGTGGTCAAAGTGGCATCAGTATTATGACTCCAGCAGCAGCAGAGCGTGGAGATAGTATGAATAAAAATGCCCCACCACACAATCCTGCAGTTTTTAGAATAACCTAAAATGGACAAAAAATATCAATCTATTTTTTCTCCAGGTAAAGAGATAGAGGCATCACAATATATAATTGAATTATTGTGTCGTAATAAAGCCTCTAGTTTGAAAAAGTCTTTACCTATAGGATTCACTAATTTGCCCGAATGGCAAATTTATTTTAAATCTCAATTAAAAAAATGTCATGAATATCTAGGGATATATCATCCTGATATTATCATTAAAACAATTTCTCAAAAGAAAATATATAGTCTTTTCCCTAAATGGATCAAAGACGAATTTGATAAAGAATATGAGCGAACACTTAATACCACTAAAACAATATTAAATACAGACGCCCATGTAAGAATTACAAATAGCAAAGGTAAACCTCAAAAAGATTTAAGTTTGGATAAATTTGATGGCTAAAAAAGAGAAGGTATTATCTACAGATGATTTAATACTAAAAGACTTTAAAGACTGTATAACTAACGCTGATTATTTGAAGGGTTTGAGAACAGAAATTGTATCAGTATCGCCTAAATTCGATCTAGGATTAGCAGGAGGCATTCCTTTTGGTTCATTCTGTTTAATATCTGGTAAGCCGGGTCAAGGTAAATCATCGTTATCATTACACATAGCAGCACAGGCACAAGTAATGTGCCCAGAAACTTGTGTTTACTATTTTGATATTGAAGGCCGTATTAAATATAAAGATTTGATTGGTAATAAAAGACTTAATCTATCAGAAGATAAATTTAAATTAATACAAAGTAAACCAGGGCAAATTTTAACTGGTGATGAATTTATAGACATTGGCGAAAAATTAATGAACGCCAAACAAAAATGTGTCTTTATATTTGATTCATTTAGTGCTATTTCTACAAGGGCTAGACAGGATGCAGATATTAAAGATAGATTTAGAGACGATGCAAATCTATTATTATCTATGTTTTGCAAGCGTATTAGCCAAGTTATACCAATTAATCAAAATATTCTAATTGGTATCACGCATATCATTGCAGATCCTGGCCCAAGCAGAAGTCAATGGACAGAATCTGGTGGAAATAAAATTAAATATGCTGCTGATGTTAAAATAGTAGGAACTTACTTTCAACCGTGGGCAGTAGGAGAATCCAATATTGGACAAGTGACCCATTGGAAAATTGAAAAATCTGCATTGGGCGCGCCGTTTGGGGAAATCACTTCTTATATTCGATATGGTGAAGGATTTGATGAATATCAAGAAATAATAGAGGTAGCAGTTGATATTGGTATTGTATCAAAAGGTGGAGCATGGCTTTCTTATAAAGAAAATAAAAGCCAAGGATTTGAAAAGTTTAGAGAATTTTTAGTTCAAAATCCAGAGATATATCAAGAACTAAAAGCACAAATCAACTCTTTATATAAAACATGTTAGTAAAAACACTTGATAATATTGAGTCAAAATGGATGCTAAATAAAGCAGCCCAAACCAAGAAATCGGGCCCACATTTATTGGTGCATAATATGCTTAAAAAACTATATCCCACTCTTCAAATCTTAGAGGAAGTAGAGATAGAGGTTAAAAAGAATAAATCACTATATTTAGACTTCTATATTCCTTTATATAATATAGCCATCGAAATAGACGGTGCTCACCATAGAGAATTTGTACCATTTTTTAGTAAAAATCAGGCTGGATTTGTAAGACAACAATCTAATGATGCTCTAAAAGAAGCGTGGTGCGAACTTAACAATATTAGTTTTATAAGATTACAAGATGATGAAACAGAGATAGAATGGCTAAAGAAATTCAATTAACCCAAGGTTATTCAACCATAGTTGATGATAAATATTATAATGACCTCATAAAATATAAATGGCATGTATCTAAAAATTCTAATAATGATTACTATGCAAGACGAAGATATAGTAATAAACTATTAAATATGCATAGAATAATCATGAAATTGGCAGGATTCAATATAAATGGATTTATTATCGATCATATCAATGGTAATACTCTTGATAATAGAATTGAAAATTTAAGACTGGCTAATAAATCACAAAATACTATAAATTCTAAAATATCTAAACACAATACTTCTGGATTCAAAGGAGTAAGTTGGGATAAATCCACCCAAAAATGGGTAGTAAGAATTAAGGCAAATAATATTCAATATAATTTAGGTAGATTTATTGATAAAATTCATGCAGCAAAAGTATATAATGAGGCTGCTTTAAAATATTTTGGAGAATTCGCAAGATTAAATAAAATATGAATATTGTAGATGATTTTGAATTAAAGATTGGATTACAACCCAATATATTGCCTGGAGACCCAGAAGAGTTTAAAAAATATTTAGTTATGGATGTAACACAGATAGAAAAACTAGATAGCAAAGATTGTGCAAATATATCATATAGATTAGGTCAGTTTAGTTTATATATTCAAAGATCGTTAAATAAAGAAAAGGCAATCTCTCGTATTCTAACACACAAAATTAATAAAATGATCTCGCGGAACATTAATCAATATTCTGGTGCTTGGAATATGCAAAGAGCCGCAGCAATAGCAGATAATGATGCGGCGGCAACTCTAAGTGACCAATTAGTAGAATCTGAAATTAAACAAGATTCTTTAGAATATGTGTCTAGTGGTCTTAAGGAACTAGCAAATCAAATGAAAAATATACAATTTAGTAAGAGAGAAAGCAATGTCTAAAGAACTTGATATTTTGGCTAAACTATTTAATAGTCTTTCTGATGACGAGAGAGAAGAACTTATGGACTTAGCCAATAAGAAAAGTAATACTCCTACTAAAAAAGAACAACATAATAAGTTCTTTGATATGGATTTGCCAGAAGATAAAAAACTTCGAGAAATAAGTAAGAAGCTCAATAAAGGGGTAAAAAATACAGATAGAACAGGACGACCCTCTGTTAAGATGATAGAAGTAGAATGTAAGAATTGTGGCAAACTATTTAAATTACCAGAAAATTATCCCGATATACATAGATTTATTTGCTGTCCAAAATGAAAATACTTAGTGACCCAGACTCAGAGCGTGGCTTATTAGCGGTTTTATTACGATATGGTAGTAATGCATATCATGAAATATCTGACTTAGGTATTATAGACACTTCCTTTACTCAAGATTCTCATAAAGTTATTTATAAGTGTTTAGATCGGATATTTAAAAATCAAGATGATGTAATACCAGATATTCCATTGATTTATTCTGTCTCTTCTGATTTAGGACTAAAATCGTGGTTCCAAAGAGATGAAGAGGTGGCATACCTTAATTCTATAATGGAATCACCTGTAAAAGAACAGAACGGACGACAATTTGGTCTTCAGATTATTAGATTAGATATTGCCCGTAGGATGTATGAGCGATTGGAATTTGCTCAAGACGAAACATTACAAATTACGGGTAAAGAATCAATTAATGAAATTTTTGGCATTATAGAAAAATCAATTATTGATTGTGGTAAATTTTTATCATCACAAGATAAAAGCGCCTCGGTTATGGGAGAGGGTCTTAAATCATATTTTGATGATTTGGAATTGAATCCTATAGAACAAGTTGGAATTTCTACGGGAATGCCTATTTATGATAAGGCGATAGGTGGTGGTTTGCGTCCCGGTTCTGTAAATGTGATTGCTAGTCGTGCTAAAATTGGTAAAAGCACACTGGCTATTAATATTGGCTTACATGTTGCCAGTATGGGTATTCCAGTGCTTTATTTAGATAGCGAAATGTCTAAAGAAGATTCGTGGAATAGAATGATTGCGTGTTTATCAGAAATTGATAACTCCGATATAGAAACTGGTCAGTATGTTAAATATCTTAGTCAAAAACGCAAGGTAGACCACGCAATTTCTAATCTAGAAAAAATACCGCTATATTATCAATCAATAGCGGGCCAACCTTTAGAAACCCAAGTAGCATTAATAAAAAGATGGATAATCTCGGATGTTGGATTAAATAAAAATGGACAGGCGAAGCCTTGTATTGTTATATATGATTATCTTAAATTAATGAGTGAAGAATCTGGCAAAGGATATCAAGAATATCAAGCTATTGGGTTTTTAATGACATCGTTGGTTAACTTTTGTAAAAAATATAATTTTCCTATCTTGTCATTTATTCAAACGAATAGAGACGGCATATCTAAAGATGATGCGAGTACTGTATCTCAATCAGATAGAGTTTTATGGTTCTGTTCTAGTTTAGCGATTTTTAGACCAAAAGAAATAGAAGAGATGGAACAGGACGGCTATGAACACGGTAATAGAAAATTAATAGTAACAGATTGTAGATATGGCCCAGGCTTAACTAGCGGTGATTATATTAACTGCAATTTCAATAAGAATATATCAAAAATCTCTGAAGGTAAAACTAAGTTTGAAATTTGGAAAAATAATAAGAAAAATAAACCTTTACCTAAAGAAGATATAGATGGCGAAGACCCAATTCCATTTTGATATAACAACGCTTAACAAACTGATACTTAATAATATTCAGCAATTTCTTACTTATTTTAATGTCACATTAAATAATGATAATCAAAAATATTACGGTTGTTGTCCTATCCATCTTGGCTCTGATAATCCTCAGGCCTTGATAATGTATAAAAATAGTGGTATCTGGCTTTGCACCACCCACCATTGCGAATCCACCTTCGCTCAAACCCCTATTGGGTTTATTAGAGCTTTACTTTCTAGTAAAAAACGCGGTTGGGAAAACTCTGGCGATGCCATAAAAATGGCATCTATTAAAGACGCAACAGATTTTTCGATAAAATTTCTAAATAAAGACTGTAAGCCCCTTGCCAATAATTCAAATCCTACTATATTAATAGATAGAGAGAAGAGTGCCTTTATCAGGCAAAGTAAACTGCTTAAAAAATCCAATATCTTATTCGACATTGATACCTTTAGAAGATACTGTGAAATACCAAGCCCATATTTTGTATCTAAAGGCTACAGTCCTGATATTTTAGAACTCTATAATGTAGGCATTATGAAAAAACAAAATCATCAGTTTTTCAATAGAACAGTAGTGCCAATTATGGATCATCAAGAAAATTATGTGATAGGCTTAACAGCCCGTATAAACCACCCACAGTGCCTTGTGTGCTCTTATCATCATCCAATAGCGTCTAAATGTCTAGATAAAACATCCCAATTTCACACGCCGAAATGGGAGCATAATTTTGGCTTTGCTAAACAGAACCATTTATTCAATTATTGGCATGCTAAAGAATGTATTAATAGAAATCATTCAATTATTATTACTGAAGGTCCGACAGATTGTATTAAACTAGCAGAGGCGGGTATTTGTAATTCAGTAGCATTGTTAGGGTCCTCTATTAGTTGGCATCAATCTACATTTATTAAAAAATGTAATATTAATAAAATTATTATAGCCACAGATAATGATGAAGGTGGAGAAGTAGCAAAAGAATCTATTATAAAAAATCTTGGTAAAAACTATACATATACTAATATTGAATTACCAATGAATGATTTAGGAGATATGAATACAAAGCAAATACAGGAATTATTTAGATATGTCTAAAGGTAAAATACGCGAATATAAAAGTGGCGCAACTAGAGATACGGATGAAGGCAAACTTGATTTTGAAGGATTCCTTTCTCCTCTAGTATTAGAGCGATATGCTCAATATATGAATGAAAACCGTGTCCAAAAAGATGGTGGATTGCGAGATTCTGACAATTGGCAAAAAGGTATTCCTTTTAATGATTATGTTAAATCTGGATGGAGACACTTCTTCAGTTGGTGGAAGGGTCATAGAGAGGGTGTAGTTAATGAAAAAGAAATTTGTGCTTTAATATTTAATGCTTCTGGATATCTTCACGAGCATCTCAAAAACAAACAACAGGATGTATAGTGGATATCACAAAATTATCAGCCTCCTCATATAAAAAATGGTCATTCTGCGAACAAGCCTATCTCATTGAAAATGTACTCAGTTATAGATTTCCTGCTGGTAAAGCCGCTAATCTTGGTACTATTGTACATGCGGTTCTTGAAATTTTAGCAGAAGCAAAGTTAGCAAGACAAAATAACCAAACTGAGATAGAAACAGATATCGGTAAATTAAATGTAGACAATATTGATATTCCAATATTAACTGATAATATTTATCAATTATATATATCTAAGCCAGAATTGATTCATCTGAAATGGGAACCAAAGGATTATAGAGATATTAAAAAATATATTAACAAAGCACTAACCCATAATAATGGATATTTTCATCCTCTTAATCGTAAAATAGTGTCAAGTGAACAATATATTAAAATTGAGATCAAAGAACCGTGGGCAATATTACCAGATCAAACTAATTTTAAAATTACAGGATTTATTGATTTAATCACAGAATGTAATGATAATTGTTTAGAGATAACAGATTATAAAAGTGGAAATCCGAACGCGGATTTCTTAACAGGTAAAAAAATAGATGAAGATTTCTTATTTAATGATATTCAATTAAGAATGTATCACTACGCCTGTTGTGAATTATATGGATATAATAAGAATTATTTAGTTACTCTATTTTATTTACAAGGCGGCCCAATCACAATTTCTTTCCTTCCAGAAGATGCTATGGAAACGAAAGAAAGAATTAAAAAAAGATTTTTAGAAATATATAATACAAAAATTCCTAAATTAAACAAATCATACAAATGTACTCGTTTTTGTGACTATGGTAAAAATAAGCCCGCGAATTCTCCAATCCAATTTTTGGATGGACAAATTAGCCCAGTTGGTACACCTATGTGTTATTGTGATTTAGTAAAGTTTGAGACAGATAGACGAGGTCTTAAATGGGTGTGTGAGAATCTAAAAAATGATATTAAATAAACCAGCTATTAAAGCTACATATTATAATCATGCTGTAATAACTATAAATATAATACCTGATAAATTTTTAGATTGCATCTTTAACGCAAGATTTGATCGGGGAAACTATATATTATCGATTAACGGATTGTATTTTAGTGCTTATACTTACAAAGTAACACCAGAATATCAAACGTATACAACCTTTAACGGACCATCATTTAAACAGTTAGTAAATACAGAACATGATTTAAAACTGTATTTTGGATCAAATAGTCCATATAGATTATCATTATTAGTGGCTAGATATATACAAGTATTATTAAATAACCAATCTCTTTATAAATTTAAAATAATAAATAATTATGACAATTAATGTAAAGCCGTTTATCAAATGGGCGGGCGGAAAATCTTCTATTAAAGATGAATTAATAGCTAAATTACCTAAAAAATATTCATCTTATCATGAACTATTTTTAGGTGGGGGTGCTATATTTTTTAATTTACAACCAAAAAAGGCATACATATCTGATATTAATATAAAACTAATAACAACTTATCAAAGTATTCAAAACGAAGTAGAAACTATAATTACACAATTAAAAACACATCAAAAAAAACATAATATTAATTATTATTTAGATTGTCGTAAAGAATTTAATTCTGAAACAGATCCATTACGAATAGCATCATTGTTTATTTATTTAAATAAAACATGTTATAATGGATTATATAGAGTTAATCAAAAAGGACATTTTAATGTCCCTATGGGGAATTATAAAAATCCAAACATTCTCGATGAAGATAATTTACGTCAATGTTCCAAAATATTACAGAATACCCATATTAAATATATAGATTTTAAATCTATAAAACCTAAATCAAATCAATTTTTTTATATGGACCCACCATATCATCAAACGTTTACTTCTTATACTAAAAATGGTTTTGATGACAATGAACAAATTAATTTATATAATACGTGTACAATAATTGATAAAAATAAAGGATATTTTATGCAATCTAATAGTGACACGCCATTCATTAGAAAATTATATAAAGATTATAATATAGATACCATTAAAGTGCCCAGATTTATTTCTTGTAATAAAAATAATAGAAAAAAGGCACCAGAATTAATTATTAGAAACTATGAATAGTGGTCAAAAGGCAATTATATCAGGAAACGCTTTAGAAAATTATATTGAGCAAATATTGATACAAAATCAATATATTCAATCTAAAAATCATAATTTATTAAATGAAAATTTTAATACATCAGATAAAAAATATATTAAGCAATATAAAGGCGGAACAACCATATATAATACTAAACGAAGATGTGATTTTTTAATAATAAATTCTTCGTCATTCCAAAATGGTTTAATAATAGAATGTAAATGGCAATCAAGCAGTGGTTCTATTGATGAAAAATATCCATTTTTAATTAATAATATTGAAAAATTAAAAATACCAACCTTAATTATATTAGATGGTAATGGATATTCTAAAGGTGCAGTAAGTTGGTTGAAATCCCAATCTAAAATATGTAAATATTTATTGGGAGTATACTCTAAATTAGAATTTCAACAATTAGTAAATAATAATTATCTATTATAATATGTACACTCCCCTATTTATCCATAGTCATTATTCAGTCAAAGAAGGATTGAATAATCCGAAAGAAATAGTAGCGACGGCTAAAAAAGCCGGCATGACTGCGATAGCACAAACAGATATTAATAATTTATCTGGATGTATTGAATTTTATAAGTTTGCCAAGCAAGATAAAATTAAGCCAATTATAGGCTGCCTTCTAACTTTAGACGAAGGAACAGTTTTATTATTGGCTAAAAACAAACTCGGTTATAAAGAGTTGTTATTAATAACTTCAAGTATAAATAATGGCAAATCTAATTTCACATTAAATGATTTATCAAAATATGACTGTTCTAATATTATAGGGATAGTAGGTCACGAAGGTTCAATATTATATAATACCCTCTCATATAAATTTCAAATCAAAGAAGCGTGGCAAGATTTAAGTAATATAGTATTAACCCAACTTAAAGAACTATTTAAAAATAATCTATATATAGAATTACAATTCTCTGAATATGATTCTTTTTCTAGTATAATTAAAGAAAAATTAACTGATATTGCTACTAAATATCAAATAGAATTAGTGGCTACGCCAAGAGTTTATTATCTTGATCAAAATGAAAAAGATTTACATCAAATCTTAGTCTCTGAAAAGGAAAAGAAGCCATTAGCCGCTCTTAATCAAATTAATACAGATGTATATAAATTCTTCGATGGATACAGATTCTATCTGCCTTCTTATCAAGAAATTATACAAGAACATATGTATGAACATCATCATAGTGATACATATTTTACTATAGAATTAGACCCAGTATGGGATAAGGCTTTAAAAAATACTAACAAAATCGCTGATGAAATAGAAGATTATGAACTGGCAAACATGCCTACATTGCCCAAGTTCAAATGCCCTAACAAACAAACCACTAAGAATCATTTTAGAGACCTGTGTGAGCAAGGATGGAATAGGAAAATTAAGCCTGTATGTATTTCGCAAGAAATTACAACGACTTATAAAGAAAGGTTAGAAAATGAATTCAAGGTGTTTGAAGATGCCAAATTATTCGATTATTTCCTAATCATTAAAGACATCTTAGATTATGCACGTTCTAAAGATTACTTAGTAGGTGTAGGGCGTGGTAGTTCTAGTGGGTGCTTAATCAGTTATCTATTAGGAATTACTCAAATTGACCCGATTCGGTATAATCTACTATTTGAGCGATTTTATAATGCAGGGCGTGAAAAAAGTTTACCAGATATTGATTGTGACTTTGAATCAAGATCTCGTGAAGACATCATTAATTATATTACTAAAAAATATGGTAAAGTTAATGTAGGCCAAATTTCTACTTATGGGACTTTAATGGGTCGCGCTGCTCTAAAGGCGGTATTTAGAGCATATAATGATATGAGTTTTAGCGAACAAAACGAAATAACTAAAGTTATTCCTGATAAAGCCAAAATTAGTGATGAATTGCAGGCTATGAAAGACCCCAGTGTTATTAAATGGACCCTTATTAATAAACGAAAATATCTAGAAAACTGGTGTGTTCTTAATGACGACAAACTAGAAGGGCCACTTGCTGAAAAATTCAGAAAAGCAATCCAATTAGAGGGTGTTTATGTCAATAAATCAAAACATGCCGCTGGCGTAGTAATAGGGCCAACAGTATTAGATACTTTGGTGCCTATGATTTTTGACGATAAAAGTAAAAAACAAATTATAGGATGTGAAATGAACGAGTTAGAATATATAGGTCTATGTAAAATGGATATTTTAGGCTTATCAGTTTTAGATAAAATTAAAGATATCAACAAGGACTAATATGGATTTAAGCCAATTAAATAAAATTATAAGCATATCACAAAATACACTCTCTAAAGCAGAAAGTACATATGCTAAATTAAAATTACTAGAACAAGAAGCAGCCTCAATTATAGGAGAATTTCATTCGACTAATAATACAACTCAAGAATGGAAATTGTCGGTTATAGAAGAACCAAAGATAGGGGATTTAATTTTAACGGTGGGTCCGGGCAAGAATGGTGAATTTGAATTCAGTATGTTGTCATACAAAACACCATCGACCTTACTTCAAAAATGGATTCTTTTACCAGCATTGGAGATTTAATTATATGGAAAATAGAACAACAAATTTTAATGAAAGTTATGTAATGGCATTTAATAAAACTCACGCATTCTATTGTTTAATTATCACAGGCCTAATTGTTTATAGTGGCTACTCGTGGTATGATAAAGAACAAATGAAAACCAGTTTTAACTCTATGTCAACAACGGTATCTACTAAAATTGCTAAATTAGAGGCAGAAGCAGCAATTAAAAGAGATGGTATTCAACGTATTAGAGCAAACAACACTAAGAATACAGAATCTATTGAGAAAATAGTTAAAAGTTTTAGCGATTTAACAGAGGTAGTTAAAGATTATCAATCAGATACACATCGTAAGATTGCCAATCTCAATGATAATTTACAACAATCTCAATTAATTATGAAACAAGCAGTAGAAGTTAAGCACGAAGAAGTAGAACCAATTAAAGAATGGAAGAAGGATAAATAATGTCTAAAATTTTGGATTGTATATTAGGAATATTACTATTTATATCTATAATGGGCACAATATATTGGCTTATATCGTTAGATACAAAGGTAGATAATCTAACAAGTAATAATAAGTTAGATCAGGTATATTTAGAAAGTTCTGTGGCTTCTAATAATAAGCGATTTCAATTTATTGATAAATACTTGCATGCAGTAGAGTCTACTTTAGAATCATCTACAAAGAATATTTCTGATTTAAATAATGATGTAATAGAAATTAGAGAGAGACAAGGAGAAAATGGAAAACTCTTTGGTTATTTAGCCAAAAATTTGGCTGACTCAATAATGATTCTAGAAAAGAAAGTCGATAAATTAGAAAATAGAAAAGTAGAGGTAAATGTTATTCTTGAGCCAAAACATAAAAGCGAAACTACTTGTAAGGATGGCGATTGTAAGAATCTAGATTCTAAAATAGAACAAAACGACATTTGCTTTCATCCATTATTATTAGAAGAGACTAAATCATTAACAATTTTGAAAGAAGGCCAAAATGACAGCAGAAGAAGCCCGCAAAGTAGCGGCGGAAGTGAAGTCAAAAACGAAGGATGTAAGACTGGGCAAGTATATAGAGTGGTTAGAAAGGGACGTTCTCGCAGCAGCCAAACAGGGAAAGTTTTATTTCAAGGTAGATTTTTCAGACAAACCCTTCCAAGATAGTGCTATTCTTCTAATACAAGATAAATTTATAAAAGACAATTATCAAATTATCCCTTTAGAAGATCCAACACGTTTTAGAGAATTCACCATTAGTTGGGAAGAAGATGAATAAAAAAAATATAATAGTTTTCGATTTCGAGACAAGTTCTGTTGATCATAGGATAGCGGATATCTTTCAAATCGCTGCCCTAGCGGTTGATGGTCTCAAATTAGAAGTCATTCCAAATTCATATTTTAATGCCTGGATGAAGCCAGATGGTTTTGACGAGCCGGGTTATTATGAAAAATTTAAATCGACCATTGATTGGCATGCCAAAAATTTTAATTGCACTCCTAATGATTTTATGGAGAAAATTAAAAACAGTCCACCAGAAAAACTGGTTTGGGAACAATTTACTAAATATCTATCTAATTATCACGATAGACAAAATAATCAAAGTTTCCATTCTAGTCCAATTCCTGCCGGATTTAACATTATCAATTATGATATGAGAATTCTGGAACGTTTTTGTACTAAATATAAAAATGTACAGAAGGACGGTAGCCAAAGTTTATTCTATATGAGGGATGTAAGAGATGTACTTCATATGGCGTCTTTATGGTTAAGTCCCCTTAATGAGTTAAAAGGATTTTCTATGGATGTGTTACGACCATATTTTGGGCTGGAAACATCTGGGGCACACGAGGCTAAAAAAGACGTAGAAGATATTACTAGGCTTCTTTTAAAATTCATGAATATGCATCAACTTCTAGCCAAAAAAGTTACATTCAAAGGTAGTTGTGCCTAATAAATTATATTGTGGTGATGTCTTTAAGGTGGTGCCAAAGTTAGGTCGCTTTAAATGCTTGATAGCAGATCCTCCTGATAATATTGGATTGAAATATAATTCATATAAAGATAAAAAATCTGAGCAAGATTATGAAATCTTTTTAAAAAGTTTATTATTACTTTGTATGCAACATGGAGATATATCCTGGATTAGTTTTAATGCCAAATGGATATTATCAATTGGTAAGTTATTAGCACTATATCCAAATAATTTTGAATTTAAGATGTTCGTCAATACATTTACTTTTGGGCAAAATAACACTAAAGATTGTGGTAATGGGTATAGACCTTTACTTAGAATCAAACGCCCATCAGCAATTTTATATCCAAACGCTATCAAGGTGCCTTCTTGGCGACAATTAAATGGAGATAAACGTGCAACCCCAGGTGGCCGCGTTCCATTAGATGTGTGGCAATTTGAGAGAATAACAGGCAATTGCAAAGAGCGGCGTAAATTTCACCCGACTCAACTTCGTGAGGGGATGATTAAACGCATTATAGATTTCAGTACTTTACCAGGAGAAAGTGTTGGCGACTTATTTTCTGGTACTGGTACTGTGTTAAGAGCATGTAAAGATAGAGATATTACATCAATTGAAATAGATAAATTATATTGTAAAGAAATAGCAAAAGAACATAATCTAAAAATAGAAAGAATTTAATGACAAAAAGCGATTTTCAGTTATATCGTAGATGGTATGAATATTTAGACCGCCTTGACTCAAAAAGATTTGTTTTAAAGAACAACTTTGTGCAAGGCGATGTTAGTTTCCTTGGACGGCGAAAAGTGATGTGCAATTCGCGGGCTTGTGCAGTCGGTTATTTGCCCGCTATATTCACATCGTGGACTTGGGTAGAAGAGGGTATTCCGCTATTAAAAGAATCTTCATCGGGCTTGTCTTTTAAAGATACAGCAGATTTCTTTGGCTTAAGCGAAGAGCAAGTACAACAGATTGCGGTAGGTAAAAACTATAATAGTTCACCTACTTTAAATGCGTGTTTAAGAAGAATGTATTCTATTGCTAAATCATATGGTTATTCGCTAAATGAAAAATAATAAATATACCTTCATAAAAAATGGATTATATGTAAGATTAAATAATAAAGGTAATATCATTTTAAAAAGTGATAATGTTAAAATTACTTTAATCCCCGATTCAGCATTAGAGTTACAAACTTTTTTAGCCAGGAATTGGGATCAAATAAACCAAGCAGCCATAATTCAAAATAAAAATGCGTTATAATCAATTATCTTGTGGTTGTCAATTTGATAATAAAGACGGACAACCTCAAATGGAATTCGATGTAGATAATATCAATCTACAATGTGAAGAAACATGGGATTTGATTAGTTCAGGCCACACTACTGGCTTGTTCCAGATTGATTCTGGATTAGGCCAAACTATGTCAAAACAATTGAAGCCTAGGAATATAGATCATTTAGCTGCTTTGATTGCAATTATGCGTCCGTCGTGTCTCAAGGGCCGTCTCGAAGATGGTAAATCTATTGCACAACATTTCATGGATCGTAAAAATGGTCTAGAAGTAGCGGGTTGTCAATACCCAGTATTAGAACCAATTCTTAAAAATACCTACAATCTAATGATTTATCAGGAGCAGGCAATCAAAATAGGGCAAGAGATTGCGGGCATGAGTTTGCAAGACTCAGACCATTATATTAGATATGGTATCGGTAAAAAGAAAAGCGATATTATTGCTAAGGGTAAGGATATTTTCCTTGACGGCTGTAAAAGAGTAGGTAAAACCAACGAAGACGAAGCAAAATCTATCTGGGAATGGATTGAATCTGCTCAAAGATATCAATTTAACGCAGGACATAGTTACTCGTATGCGTTTACTACTTATATGACCGCTGTAGCCAAAACACATTTTACTGGTCGTTTCTTTAAATCATTCTTAAATCATGCACATTCTAAGCAAAAACCGCTAGAAGAGATAAAAAATCTAGTATTAGATTCTAAGGCTTTTAATATAGACATCTGTAACCCAGATTTAAGACTTAAGAATAAAGATTTCTTTGAGAAAGATGGACACATTTTCTTTGGCTTGGAACATATCAAAGAGGTGGGCAACACTGCTACCAAGGCCCTTCTCGGCCTCGTAGAATCGTTGGATTTAAATAGCGTGTGTTGGACTGAATTATTGTTTAAAACGCTCCTCAAGGTCAACAAGACTGCGGTGAAGCGTTTGATAGGCGTAGGAGCGATGGACTATCTCAAATTAGATAGAAAAGCCATGCTCCATGAACATGATGTCGCCCTTAAATTAACTAAAAAAGAGATAGAATGGATAGTGACCAATCTAGATTTATCCAAATATAAAAATATTTTGGAAATTTTCCAAGAAATTTTATCTCATGATACAGGTAAAAACAAGCCTATTTCTAGCAAAACAAGGAAAAATATCTTAAAAGGGTTAGAACATACCCTTGCCAATCCTTCGTTTTCTACTATATTTAATATAGTGGAATTAGTTAACTGGGAAAAATCATTTCTAGGCATAGCATTGTCTTGCTCTAATTTAGATTTAATCTCTAAAAGCGTATGCGATACTTTTATAAAAGAGTATTCTCAAGGCAAAAATGGTAAGGTTAAACTAATAGTAGAATTAAACAATGTCAAAGTAATCAAAACAAAAGAAAAACAGCAAGAAATGGCTTTTATTTCTGCTAATGATTTCTCTGGCGTATTAAACGATATAGTGGCTTTCCCTGAAACATATGAAAAATACAGAAGTGTCTTGTTCGAGAACAACTGTGTCCTACTTGTGGGCAAACGCGGGGAACGAGATAACTTTATTATATTAGAAGCAAAACAGGTCTAAAATGTGTCAAGTAATAAAAAGACGCGATTAAAAAATAAATTAAAAGTATATGAAGTCTTGGGCAGCGAATGCGAATGCTGCGGAGATAAAGAAACGGCATTTTTTACTATAGACCATCGCAACTCAGATGGTTCAGAACATAGGAAAAAAATAGGAAGAAGTAGCGATGCTTTGCATAGAGCGGTTTTAAAAGAAGAAAACCCTAAACTAAGATTTAGATTACTCTGTGCCAATTGTCACTTATGTGTTACTAAGTATGGGACATGTGTCCACAATAAGGATAGATTAGAATCTGGAGATTGTTCTATTCTAAATTTTGGAAATCTCTAATAATTGAAAGGTTTGATATGAATCATGTATTTGTTTCGGGCAAGTTGGTTTCTGACCCAGTAGTTCGCGTTGTTAGTGGAGATATGAAGGTGGCCGGATTTAGTATCGCTATAAAGGATGCTGGAAAGCGTGGCACCACTTCTTTCTTCGATGTAGATTGTTGGAATAAAACTGCAGAACTTGTAGGGAAAAATTTCGTAAAAGGTAATACTATTTCTTTGGTCGGCAAACTTAAGCAAGATTTTTACCAAGACAAAAAGACTAATGCTACAGTAAAGAAGGTTAAAATTGTAGCAGACAGTATTATCAATCTACCACAAGCAGATGTTGTTAACGAATATGTCAACAACGATGAGGTAGAAGTTGGAAGTGGGGAAACCTACCCATTCTAATTGAAGTAGAAGACTATAGTAAATTAGTTCGCTCGATTGCTTTAAAATTTACTAAAGATAAAAACGAATTAGAAAATCTTATGCAAGAAGGTTATGTGGGGCTGCTCATGGCAGCCCTTACCTTCGATCCAACTAAAGCAAAGTTTATAACATATGCTTATAGACCCATCTATTGGAATATACTCAAATACGTTCAAAAACAACAAAAATATAATAAGTTAATAAATGAATATAAACAGTTTATTCAAGATCGGGGATAAGGTTATTAAGGGTGGTGGCGACTATATCTTTGAAGGTGTAGTCGTTTCTGCTTTTACTAAGTTATCCGGTCAAGTTAGATATGTAGTGGAAGATGATCGTGGTATTTTACACATCTATAGTGGTGGAAATTTAAAATCAAATGATATACAAACGCAAACTCAAAATTCTATTTAATGGAGAAGCCAGTTTTGCTACTACTGGTTATGGTGCGATTTCTAGGGAATTTTTAACCAGACTAAATGCCACTGGTAAATATCGTATAGCTGAATTAGGTAGTTTTGCGGAGATAAATGATCCTCGCGATCATATAATTAAATGGCGATACTATGCAAATCAAGTAAATGACAAAGATCCTCGCTTTCAGCAATTTATGTCTGACGAGTCAAATAAAACCAACAGATGGAGATTTGATAAGGTTTTATTAGATTTCAGACCTGATATTGTCATAGATATTAGAGACTCGACAATGGCATCGTGGATTAATCTTAGTCCATTGAGAAAATATTTCTATTTTATAGCAGCGCCGTCTGTTGATTCAGCACCTCAGATTGATGATTGGGTTAGCTATTCTATGCAGGCAGATAGAGTTGTTGGCTATACTGATTATGCTATGGATGTATTACGACAAGAGGGTGGAGGTAAAATAAACCTATTTAAAACAGCGTATCCTGCGGTAAATTTACAAACCTTTTTCCCGATTCAAAATAGGGCTGGTCTAAGACAGGCGTTGGGCATGCATCCAAATGCTAATATTATTGGATTTTGTGCAAGAAATCAAATTAGGAAATTGATTCCTAGTTTAATGTTAGGATTTAAACAGTTTTTAGATAAAGTCAAAATAGAAAATCCCAGTACATATGATTCATATTATTTATATTTAAACACTACTCATCCAGATTTGATGCAATGGGACCTAAGTAAATTATTAGTAGAATATGGATTAACTAATAAAGTATTATTTACATATTTTTGTACTAAATGTGGTAAATGGTTTCCTAATAAATTTCAAGATATGATTACATCATGTAGATTTTGTAATCAAAACAATTGTGCGATTTTACCAAGGGTAAATTGTATGATTAATGAATCACAATTAAATGAAGTCTATAATTTATTCGATGTTTATGTACAATATGTAAACTGTGAAGGGTTAGGAATGCCTATGGTTGAGGCGGCTGGTGCTGGCGTGCCAGTAATGGGAATTGATTATAGTGGTGTGGGCGATGCTGTTAGGCGTTTAGGCGGTGTCCCACTAAGATATCATTGTTTAATGAGAGATATTAGAGTCAATGCAGACAGGGCCGTACCCGACAATGCTCACCTTGTAGAAGAATTAACAAAGTTTTTTAGACGACCAAGAGAAATAAATCTACGAAATGGTTATAAAGCCCATGATATTTGTAAGAAAAAATTTGATTGGGATGAGTATACCAATATTTGGATGGAGGCGATAGATACTGCTGATTTTACAGGCCTACAAGGTAGGTGGCACCATAGACAACCATATCAACCGCAACAAATTCAAGATAATGTTTCAATATCAGAATACATGAATAATCTGCTAGATTTAGCGGTCCAAGAACCGCACATGAAGAATACTGTGGTTTTCGACCAATATATTAAAAACGCAGAAAATGGCATGGTATCTACAGGTAACGGAGTTGCTATTCTTTCTAAAGAACATATTAAGAATATGATTAATGGTTTGGTAAATCAAAAGATGCAAATAGAACAAATTCGCCATGGTCAAATAGGTCTACCACAAGAAGATTTTATAGATTATGCAGAAAATAAGGAATTAGTTAATTTATGAGTGAGTCTTTGCAAGAAATATTTCAAAATGCCACATCTGGTGGAGGAAATATAGAAATTGTGCCACGCCCAATATACAATATTGATATATACATGGATGACGGCAGAGTGTTTTCTTATAATGTAGAAAGTGCAGATAAGGTTAGAGAACATGCCGCAGCCATTATATCTGCGGGATATAGACATAGTGAAGAACAAACTGGTATATGGGAATGGTATCCTCCGCATCGTATATTAAAAATAAAATCCAAAAATATTCCCACTAATTATTATACTTCAAATGTTAGAGGCACCTAATGATTAACGCTCTTTTAGTTGGGCAGTATAAAGTCAGAAATGACGGATGGAGTGAATGTACCCGCTCTTTAATTAAGAGCATTCTTACACAGCCAGAAATTAATCTTAATATTCAAAATATTAATATGGCCAATCGTGCCCCTAGCCCAGAAACAGAATTCTCGCATCTAGAAAAGAAATCAGATAAATATGATGTAGTATTACAAAAGGTATTACCTAATTTATTCCATTATGATGCCCATTTTGGGCAAAATATAGGTATGTGTGTATTTGAAACAGAATTGCCTAAATCGCATCCATATATATATAGAATATCTAATCTATTAGACAAAGTAACTGTGACTAACAATCTAGAATATTCATGGTTAAGTAAAATTACTAAAACTCCAGTATTTCCTATTGGAGAGGCTATAGACATCAAAAAATACGAGAAGCATTTTCAACCTGTTCATCCTATTTTTCAAGACGCAAGTATATTTAAATTTCTATGTACTGCTGAAGCAACTGAAAGAAAAAATTTATCAGCCCTGATTAAGGCATATTTAACAGAATTTAGTTTTCGCGACAATGTTGCATTGGTTATTAAAACATCCAACGATTTAGGTCCAGAAATAGAAAAGATAAAAAATACCCTACGCAAATCTAATAATCATCATTATCCAATTATATGTTTGATTAATGGTATTATATCAGAAGACCAAATGGCGTCTTTATATCAATATTCAGATTGTTTTGTTGTCCCAAGTAAGGGAGAGAGTTTTTGTCGTGGTGCTGCTGAAAGTATCGCTGCAGGCAAACCCGTTATTTGTACAAGGGATATAGGTACTGGTGAATTCATAAGTAATGGCGGTTGGCTAGTAGATTCTAGGACAGAATCGTGTTATGTCGAACAGCCTCCAGTTCCAGAATTATGCACTTATCAAGAATTGTGGCAAGATATTTCTATATTAGATTTAAAAAGATGTTTAAGAGAAGCATTTTCTGATAAAGATTTATATAAGCATATTTGCGAAAACATTAAAAATCTTGATTTGGCAGAACAATTTTCATATGAATCTGTGGGTAACAATCTATTGAAAGTAATAGAAGCATGAGTAGATTAATAGAATCATTACTGAAAAATATTAAAGAGAAAAAGACTATCCATTCTCTAGTAATCTTTGCAGATGCTAACAAGCCTGTAAATAATTTACTTCAATTAGGGATAAAATTAATATCTTTTCAAAAAATCCAATATGATATTAATAATAAAATTAATGTAATAGATCACAATGTAGTAAATACTAGTTTGTCATTTTTACCAGATGCTATAGTATGTTCAGATTTAAGTCAATATTTAAACGCTAAAAATCTAGCGACTGCATTAAAACTACCAATGATTAATTTAATTGAAGAGGAATTTAATTTTAAACCAGAAATCGCTTTAGATCTGGCAAAGCACCAGTGGATTAATGATATTAATATAGTAAGCAATGTAGCCATAGCTAAGAAACTCTATATTAACAATTTCACCTTATTGAATAACAACTTATATAATATAATTTTGGATAAAATAAATCAATGGAAACCAATTTAGTATTTAATGCTCATACCATTACCGATCCAACAATATCTTCTATTACTAATTTAGATGAACTAAATTTACTAGAAAATAATTATACCCATATCCATTTAGGAGATATATTAAATTTTTTAGATTTACAAGAAATAATTCCTGTGCTTACTCAAGTAAAGAGTAAATTAGCAAAAGGAGGATGTGTAACTATAGAACAATTTGATCAATTTGAAGTATGTCTAGGTATTGTGAGTGGCAAATTATCATCGGCAGATTTTAATAATATTAATAGTGTTCGTAAAAATATTCTAAATATTCAAGATACTTTCGAGGTAGTATCTAAGGCCGGTTATAAAATTGCTAATCGTGAGATAGACGCATTTAAACATTTAATTAGAGCAATAAATGAATAAACCAGAAGTATTTAGTTCTTGCGAAGATTGTTGTTTTGAAGAAAATCTAGATTGCAAACTAGATAAACTTAAATTATTCGAGAATAATGGAGCGGTTCTAGAAATAGAAAACGATCACATCCTTATTAAAGGTCGCCAATGTAATAGCAAAAGAAACAAGGCGTGGTTAGAAAAACATGGCGAAGATTATCTAACTCAACTTAAAATAGAGTCGGATATTAAATATGGCGTTATTATTAATGCTAGCAATGTATCCAATCTATCTGATAGTTTAGATTATTTAGCATCACAAACTATTAAACCTAATGGTTATTATATCATTTATAATAATGAAAATATAGACCGTCAAGGTAAAAATGTCGAGACATTGCTTAATAATACTGGCAGGCCATGGAAACTTAAAATTCCAATGGATAAATATTCACACAAAGAACAATATGTAATACCAAATGAGTATATAAATAATTCGACGGTTAAAGAACCATTTATTCTATATATAAGGGATCAAAATTTACCCAAAAAAACATTAATACAAGAAATTAATCAATGTTTAAATATAGAATTAAAACAAATTATGATGTTTGCAGATTTTGATTATATCTTTGTACCCACAATGCTTGCTAAAATGTTTGGTTTAGACAATGTTCAAACAGCCATTATAGATGGCGGACATGAAGATAAAATATGTCGAATCTAAATATTATATTACCACACTCATCAAATCTGAATGCAATTAAGAGTAATGGTCCAAGAGCACTATATACTGTAGGACACAGCACTGTGCTTGACGAGCAAATTACAAGTTTAAACCATATATTTAATAATCCAAATATTATTGTTATAGCGGGTTTTAAATATAAAAAAATACGCAATCATATAAAACATTATCCTAATGTCAGTATAGTTGATAATCAATTGTATGAAAATACTAATGAATTATATGCCATAAATCTTGGCATAGATGGATTAAAAGATAATGTTCTAATCATAGAGAACAATACTTTGCCTAAAAAAACAACCTTTGCTCAATTTAAACGTGCTGATTCTCAACTATTTATAAGCAAAACTCAAAAATTTGAATTAGGCTGTATTATAGATACAGATGGTTATATTAGTAATATTTCTTGGGGACTACCCAATTATTGGGCTAATATTAGTTTCTTCAAAAATCAAGAGTTTGAATTACTTAAAAATATAGCCGCCAACAAATTATCAGCACGATGGTTTTTGGTAGAGGCAATTAATTGGATCATCAAACAGCAAGGTAAATTTTCTATCAAAGAAATTAAATCACAACTTAAGATTGTAAATAAAATTAATGTATAAATATAATATAGCCATATTGGTAGATAATTTTCAAAATACTGGTCAGACTCAGTCTATTATTAAAGAGATATTAGATAATCCTCAGTACGATTGTACAATTTTCACTATCTCAAAAGAAAATATTATTTCAAATCCTCTTGCAGTATTTTCTATAGCTGACTATTTTAATTGGGAGGGAGTAAGTTTAATCACCAGTCCCAAAACTTTAGAAAAGGCTATAACTTATCCTGCTATAGGACCAAAAATCATATTGGGTAAAGTCAAATATCAAGATTATCTCAATATAGATATATTCAAATTAGATTTAATAGATGGGGTTTTGCATGGATACGAAAAAAATGTCGGTTGAGGAAATTAGAAATATCCTAATTAATGATTATAAATTAACCAAAGATGAGATATTGACAATAAAGGGCAAAAGTAATTTGGTGAATAAACTACTAGATATAGAAAGTAAAGATAACATGAATAATAATGACTCTTTTAATATCGCTGGATTAGAAATTTTAGATGAGCCTAAAACTATAGACAGGACAGATAAAGGATGGTCTAAATATGTAATTGATCAACTTGCGGATGATGAAAAAGATGGTATCTATCCCAAAGCAGATGGTTTGCGGCGTCTTTTAGAATCGCATGTATCTCCGATTATATCAATAGATAATTGTATTATGCAATCTCCATGCAGTGCTAATGGTATGGTCGCAACGGTTAGAGCTAAAATCACCCTTGCTAATGGTGAAGAATATACGGCAGCGGCAGATGCACAAAGAAGTGATTTAGAATATCCGTATGATAGACATGTTACTGCTATTGCTGAAACTCGTGCAGAAGGTCGTGTATTTCGGAAAGCGTTAAGGCTAAAGAATATTGTTACTAAAGAAGAAATGGTGGATGCCAAACAAGACGCACAAGATAGAATTAATAAAAATCAAGTTATGTTAATAGATAATCTATGTATGAATAATAGATTGAATGTAAATGTATCAAAATTATTAAAATATTTATTTAAAGATACAGCAAAGGCAAATGTATGGGAATACACGCATTCCGAGGGTGCAGAAATTAATCGTAAACTTACCGAATTTCAGGGTGATTCTAATTTAATTCCTGCGGAATTGTTAGGATATTCTCCAGACTGGAAATAGTCTAACCTCGACACCCACATCCACCACTTGATGGTGCTGGCGGAGTAGGCTCTGGTTCAACAGGTATGTCTGCTTGTTGAATCAGGGTAGGCTCCACTTCTTCTATCCATTTAGGTTCTTCTAATGGGCATCTAGTTGTTGCCCAACTATTCTTACTAAGGTTTTCTTTTAATCTAGTGAGTCTACAGCCACAAATACCACAACTGCCCTCTCTTTCATTTTGTGGTTTATATTCAGTACATCCATTACATATATTGAATATCTCTTCTATTCTTTCTAAAGATCTATATGGTTTGCCAGCCTGTATCCATTTGATTTTTTCTAAAACAAATTGTTTAATTTCTTTAAACATATTTCTCCTTTATTTTAACAACCGACTCTGTCGCCATATTGTATCGCATCAAAATCTGTAAAGCCGTAAACTCCAAAGCCAAATCCATCTGTGTAAAATCGTGGTCTCCATATAGCAGCCTCGGTATATACAGGATCATCATCTCCTGTAAATACATCGCACACATTTTCTATACTTAAATCTGGACTATAATATAGTCTTCTAGACCCACACGGATTAAATCTTCCTGTTATTAATTTCCATCTAGCGCTACCCCAAGGTCCGCCGAAATGGATACCTCCATCAGATGGGAATAGTGCGGCTATATCAGACGGGCTAGAATTTGGGTCCCACCAATCGGGATCAGTAGGACTGCTAGGAGGATCATTGGTACTTCTTACCCAAACACCCTGTGGTACACTAGACCAAGCATCAGAATATGTTCGCGGGATAATAAGATTAGTCATATCCCACATAGCAATACCAGTTGTATCAGTCGTTCTGATAAATATAGGATTTCTAGGTCTAACAGAATCTGGGGCCCAATCTCCAGTCACTGTAGAATATGGGAAATTTGTTCTGTAGGGAGGGTGAGCCCAATTACCGGAAGGTCCGGGCCAAGCCTCTATAAACATTGTAGGTCGCCATATAACTTCCACATGGGGTATTAATTCTTTACCATTGCTTGTTATACTCCATCCGTGAGCCCTCATAGCCCATAGATTACTAGCGACGACATTGAGGAAAGGAGTAAATTGTTCTGCTATTACTTTACCATTTCTACCAGTATAAGTATAAAGTCCTGTAGGAATAGGAAACGATGTCGCATCTCTTAATGCTGCATTGGCACCTCGAACTTGGAAATCTCTGCCACCGATAGGTAATATTTGAAACGAACCCCATGGTGGATCACTTACAATATCGGTCCCCATACTTGGCAAATCAGCGAAACATGGTAACGTTGGGGCCTCTATATTCGGAGATGCTGTAAAGCGGATATATCCGCCGCTATCGGTAATAAATCCATCGCCTCTGGGGCCACCAAAGGTAGTATCTAGACTTCCGTCCCGATTAAGTCTAGCAACCCAATGAGGATTTCCAACAAGAATACCTCCCTCTCCATCCATTGTAATATATTCAGCCTTGGTACTTCCTCTGCTTGAGATGATCTGTTCGTTTTCTTCATCTCTTCTGGGCCAAGCCCAGACATTTAATTTTCTAACTCCCGAACCATCATAATAACCTCTAGTACCACCATCTATATCGTCGCCTAATAATATTTCTGGGAATTGAATATGGTCTAAACCAGCAACCAAAACATCTCCGGCGAATTCTCGTGATAAAGTCCAACGAATTGTATGTGTGCCTGGAGATAAACTATATGTATAATCATACCATGTTTCATAAAATGCAGGATCATTAAATGGATTACCAGGAGGATAATTCACCATATCAATCAATTGTATTAATGAACCATCAACATAAAATCTAAGATTATTGTCTGGGTTAGGATTGTTAGTTAGATTAATAAATGGAGGAACTCTTTCTCCATAACTACGATTATCTAACCTATATTTAAATGTAATATCGCTAGTATTAACGACACTCACAGTAATAGATAAATTAGAGACTCCAATAAAATTAACATTATTATTAGTAATAGCAGACCAAGAACCACCATCTGCTGTATAAGCATCGGTGGTATCTGACATCCAATTATTTCCAGCGGGATCACCATTAGACGTAAATATCATGCCTCCAGATAATCCATTATCAAGATTGCCGGTGCCACTTCCTGGCAAAGGTTCAAAATCGGCTAATGGACTATATGTTGAAGTAATATCCCCAGTACTACTAGTATTAAACAATAATAAATCTACATTTTGTTGTCTGATCGGGTCCCAAGCCCGATTATAACAATATAATTTAAAATTAGCAACTTCTGCGCTAGTATATCCTGATGGAGGATAACTAGCATCTAAAATAACATTACCAGCGGCTGCCTCATCTGGGGAAATGGTCCCATCTGCTATACCAGTACCTTCTCCTTCATCTCCCACTCCTGGACGAAAACATTTAGACTGCCATTTCGCAGTAATAACTTTGGTTGCTTCTTGTTTATGTATAGCGCAGACATAAGGTTCGTCTTGTATACCACTATTTATTACTGCATTACTCATATAAGAACGAACACTTGGCAGCATTATGATATAATCACCAGTAGTAGAATAAGGTGTATCTAATTTTCCTACATTTTCACCCGAAGTGCTGTTTGAACTATGAGATGCAAAGACTTCAACGGCATTTTGTCTAGCCCCAGTGCTAGGTAATCTGGTGCCATCATATTTTAATCTAACTACTTGCCACCCATCTGAAGATCTATTAATACTGGGCTTATAACTAGATAATACAGCATAATCTTTACCAAATTGTAAATTTTGTGCGGGAAATTGGAGATTCTGAGTATTCGATATACCATTATTTAAAACGCCATCAGGTTCAAAGTATTGATATTGTCCTTCCATATATGTTGGATCATTAGGTTGTCCAATCTGACTATATAAATTACCAAGAATATTATCTGTACCATATCCTGTGCTAGTTTGTGTAGATACATTAATAATGTAGGTATCCCCAATTACAGCCCTATTGGGCAATGGAGGATTAGAAACATTAAAATGATTTTTAGAACCAGGAAATCTACCAGTCACTCTATACGCTAAATATTTTTGTTCTCCATCTACATATATTGCTCTAGAACCATATGCATAAGCCCACCCATCTCGTAAACTATGTATATCTGTTTCAGGCGCTCCATCTGCTTGCCATATTTCATATTCCATAACCGTGCCTAATGATGCGTCCCAAGAACCATCACCTAATCCCGAAGAAGAACTAATTGGTGGCAGTTTATCGCATCCTGGGCCAGGATATGATATAGGCACTTTAGCAGCAGAGAAACCCCAAACCTTACCATTTGCGTGTGGCCATAATTCGGGATATACATCTTTATGGACCGAATTACCAAAATCGTTTGTCCAGCCTTCTGCATAATATGGAAATTCTCTAGTTCTTAAATCGCCCGCCTCGTCAAGTCCATGCTCTGTACCTTCTACGTATGGAGCATTGCAAGAAATACCCCAAACCCCAAATGCGTTATTGCAATTAGCCTGATAGCCAGGAATGCCCCTTTTCATATTACGATCCTGTAAGTCTTGGTGCGGGTAATTGTTTACACATAGAAGTTATCAATGTATTATCTATAGCAATACCTCTATATTTCTTATTAAAATATCCAGTAGAATACCCAGTAGGAGGGAATGAACTATTCTCTGGATAAGTGGGATAATCAGACCTAGTATATTCTCCTAGAATAAAAGATTTGCCATCGTCATAAAAAATACTCTGTGTAACATAGATACCTGTATATATTATATGAGTACCAGTACCGCTGATATCAGGAACACTCACTCCGCTAAGCCCCGTGGCTAAAGTCATCCTGCTTGTTGGTTGACCACTATAAAAACATGGGTGGCCCGTTAAGACAGGGACGAAATATTTTAAATCAACAGATGTGCGAGTATAACTATAAAAATCTAATGACGAACCAGTACTACAACTAATATTCTCTGTTGCACCACTAATATTTGTATCAATTAATACTATCAATACAGGATTGCTTGTACCAGATGATGTAGTACCACTAGACTTAGATTCTATAATATTATACTTATTAAGTCTGTTATCATAATAGGCTATAACTTTATCGCCAGAGCGATATGTTGAACCAACTTTATCATTAACAGATATAACGCCGCTATTAATTGCGACTCCGGAAGCGTCGTAACCATCATTCAAAGTGAAAAATGCAGTGCCGCTCCCACTAGGAGAAATATTTTGTGTTAATGTAGCGACAATGAATTCGTAAGGTGGGGCACTAGTCCATACATTTCTTTGGCGGTCAAATCTTAAATCGACCGGTGCTACGGGCCAGGTCTGAGGTTTTCTTAAAAAGTTTGGTAAGAATCTATCCTGCAATCCAGAAGTAGCGAATTGGCCACTATTAATAATATTGGTTTCTGAATCCGCAGCATTTGGAATAGGTTTACCATTAGTATCATAACCCCAACCTTGCAAAACTAATGGGCCACGTAAGGCTAAGAATCTATAATCGTCATTATAATCTGCACGATTATGAGAATAAAACCCACCACTATCTGTTGGTAAAATCATAGACCTATCTACACCAGTCAATCCAGATAGATTTCCTCGTGCTAATATATCTATATCATGCCCACCGGAACCACTTTGTAGTGATTGTATTTCAGAGAAAGCAAACCCAGTTGGATTAGACAATGGATTTAAATATCTTAAATTAATATTATAATTATATAGAGAATTATAATCACCGCCACCGGTTCCAAATGGTGGAATTGCGCCCGCAGTATTAGCGCTTGCTTGCCCAGTATTAGCAACATATCTTGGTAAACCACCCGCACCACTCATAGAGACGGGCCTTATCAATCCATCAAAACTCATAATGGCCACACTGTCATAGCCATTCATATAACTTCCTGAGCCAGAGGAAGTATATAGATTATTCTGTATGTCTAATAAACTTTTAGTTGATACTATAGAACGACGATAAACGCCGTCGCCAGTATTATCTCCTGTAACAACATTACTATCCCACGGTACTAAGTGGCCAACTAACAGAGAGTGAGGTGTTCCCTTTTGTGCTCTTTGATCTCCCGTTTGGGTTAATCTTCTTAAACCCTTACCATATAATTTTTGAACCTTTTTTAATTCATGGAAAAACCGTTCTCTGGCACCTCGTTTCTTATCGCCAGTATATTGCCTTTGAAGACGATCAGCATTTAATTTGCTCATTACTCCAAATTTAGGACTATATGTTCTAAATGAATAAGTAGTAGAAATATTAGATGCAGTACTTACATCAACATTAATACTAGTAATCGTTGGCCCGAATGAGCCATTCCATGAACCAAATCCATAATTAGGCAATGTAAAACTGATATTTGCATTGTTAGGATCTCTCAATGTGGCCGTAGTAAAAGCAGACGAGCGATTTTCTAATAAATGTTGATCTTGCTCAAAAAATCTACTAGTTAAACCTCCTAAGGAAGCCAATTCTGCGCCAATAGGAATATTGGGCCAACCCGGCACAGTAATGTTACCTACTTCTCCTTGTGTCATTACCGATACGGAGGCATTAGCCCTTTGCTGAGCAATATTGCCAAGATTAGCCATGCTGCCATATTGCCAAGGAACTAAATCGTCATCTTTTTCAAATTTAATTTGCCCAGGAGGGCCAGACTCTATAATATTATCTGGTTTCCACGGCCCGTAAACAAAATTATTACTTTTTAAGGCGATTGCTACAGTATTTGGTATATATATATTTTCACCAACAATACTAATTAATGTCTCGGCTTCTGGTCCGCCATGCCCCTGTCTTTTTAATAAGGCAAATAACGCAGCATTATTAACAAAATTCCAACCGCCCTTAGCAAAGAATGGATTGGAATCATTACCAAAATCTAAAGGATTGCTAAATCTAATGACAACTCTAGGGCTTTTCAGATTGGCTCTGTCTAAATAGACTAGTTGGTCATCTTGCTGAAACGCATAATATAGTAAATTACCAGGATCGGGCAATCCTGCGACAGCGACTCTATCAATAGCGAAAGAATCTTCTGTATCAAATTGATTAGTAGAAGAGCTACCCAATCCGGGGCCTGACAAACCGGCTGTAGGTAAATCGAAGAATGCGAACGATTTAATTCTACCATCCTCTAATCTTAGTCTATCAATATATGCGCTAGGATTAGCAAGATAGCAAATAATATCATCTTCTGACCAACCACCCTCAGACGGCACATCAGTACTTTGGACTTGTAAATCTGCTAATGTATTAGCGACCGTAGTAGAATCTATTTGATATCTACTTGCCACCCATGGTACGCGTACCATCATGGTGCTTTTTGCTTGTGTATAAATATCAGCAATGATCTGTCTATATGCCCTTAATTCAAGAGAGAATTGATCAAACAATTCTTTTGTGCTTAACGCCTGCAAATCTCTTGCCAAAATACGATTATTTTTATACGCAGTATTGCCAGCAAATACACCATGTATTTGAAAGCCAGCATCTAGAATATATTGATTAAATTCTGTATTTAACCATTCGCTATACTTAGTCCAATCATCATAAGAATGCTCAGCGGCCCTCATTTCGCCTATCGAAACATTGATTTGATTAGGTAATAATGCGCCCAGCACTTTCCAAATATGCTTACTAGCTAAATCTAAAGTAATATAGTCTTGAAGAGGAGTAGACCCGCTATGTAAAACATAAGCATTACCAAAAGAATCTATGCCAAAATATGGCATAATACTCTCTCTAACATTTGATTCATTACCAAAATTATCTTGTAACCAATCTTCTTCTGGGTCATTCTGAAATGCATCGGTGCCAGCATTAATTTCAATTAAATTCTCTTTGGCCCCACCTACTAAAAAGGTAGTGGTGCTTTCATTTCTTAATTCGCGACCGAACGAACTATCTATTACTTCTGAAGTGGCCGAGACAAATTGAGTAACAATATTAAGGTCTGGCTGTGCGTTTCGTGAGATGGTTCGTATTTTAATATATTTTTTAAGACTATTACCATCTGCTACTGGTAAAAATTCTACATAATAGTCTAAAGCGAAATCATTACAAACTTGAGAAATGATATTTAATATACTAAGATTTGGTCCAGATATTCTATAATCATCAGGAACATTTGGTATTTCGGATACATCTATATAATAGGTAGCAATATCACTAGATACGCCAAAGGCAGAATCTAAATTAAGATTAATAGAATCTCTAGGGATTAAACCAAATTTACTATCAGATTGCCCGCCATAATAAGTAATTCTTCCAGTAGGACTAAAATCTGAATATCCTAACAAATTTACAGGTATTAAACTAGATGTTAAAATTGTTAGCGCTTCTTTAATTTTATTCCAAGTCATCCCCGACGAATTAGAATTAGAGCCACCAAAAACACCTGCATATGTTCCCATCACGGGGCCGTTAATAGCGGCGTTTCCTAGTGCTGTGATGTTGGGAGCATAAGTATCAGCATTAAAATATTCAGCAAAGCCATAAACATTAAATATATTAAACCCTTTAATTGGCCCAGCATACTCTGATAATACAACTTGACAACCACCCAATATTTCTGTTGGACTAGTTAATTTAACCTCAAACAAATCCTGGTCTGTTTGAACATTGTTCTTAGTCCAAGACTGTAACAAACCCATGAATTCAAAGTTGGCCACCCTAAAATATACAGGAGCGCCTAGTCTTGGTGCCTCGTCTTGATTGACACCGAAACTAAAAAGACCTGGATCGGCAGCAGTCCATTGTTGTCTAATAGATGAGGGTTGAGTAATATCGTAATAAACTTTATAATGGCCCGCAGGAGAAGGACAAGTATCCCTTACTAATCTTACGGTAACTTCTGTAGGTTGCTCATTTAAACCCAAAGTGCATGTAAAATCTATAATAGAACAACCTAAAAACATGGTTTGTTCTAGATTATCAGTACCGCAATAAGAAGAAGTCATTTATTAAGCCCCAGAACACAATGATGTGGGTGGTGCTGTAGTACAATCTACTGCAACCCAAGTCACACTCCTGCTATAACGACCCCCTTTTGGGTCCCACGATGTATTATCTCTTTCTTTATACACCTTATTATATCTACTACGCAAGTCGTTTTCAAAACTACAAAGTAGGGTTACGACGCTGGAATTAGGATTATTGCCACCTGTTAATATAGATATAGTGCATCCGGTAGGAGGAGACATAACTGCATCGATACTAACACTGCGTCTAAATTCTGTAACGGTATTAAAAGATTGTAAAATAGGGCCTTGTGCCCGACCCATCACGGCTATTTTTGAGAAAACATCACTTGGGTTTTCATCACTAATAGATATACTTTCTTGTTTAGCGCCAGCAATACAATTTGTGGGTCTATTATTATATTCATATTGATAAGTGACTAAGCCCTTGGTAGGAGATTGGCCTACAACTCTAACTAGCGGATCGGTATTTAATGAAATGCCGCCTATTAAGGCTTGTGCTCTAGGGAAAATTAATAAATTATCTCTAATGCGATCAAAATAGCCAGAAGCATTATTAAATTTATATGTATTAATAGTAAAGCCTGTTGGGCCCACTCCATAGGTTCTTTTTTCTAATCCTTGTATACTCCCCTGAATACTTACTGTGGTTAAAGGTTCTGCTCCACCACCACGCACTTCGACATTAAAATCTTCAATTACGCCACCAGTATTACTGGTTAATATAAAACTTTCACTAATACCAAAAGAGCCCTGTGTCTCACTAAGTTTTTGCACCCGATAATGATCGTAGATACCCCATGATCCAGTTGCAATATTTAATAACCCGGAAGCCATTGGTATGAATGGACTTTGATTTAACTTGCTATTAACATAGTCTTTAGCCCATTGCCACGCTTCTTGGTGGCGAGTGCCGTTTAAATCGGGCCCATCATAGTGGCTTTTACCTACGGCATTAACTTCGTGGGTTGCTCTAACAATCAATGGATTAACATCTGAGCCAGCAGATGTAACTAAACTATATGGGCTACTTTGTTGGTCAAATTCAAAACTCCAAGAATCGTCTACTTCGGCTAAATATCCTGGCATTAATCCTGGGACATTTTCACCACTAATCGGTATATGGTTGCTGTTAACTCCAACTGGTTCTTGATCAAATTCTAGCACGATGGTATAAGGACAAGTCATAGTCCAATTATCAGGAGATGGATCAAAAACAATATTTTGTACAATGCGAGGGTAACATTCTAGCAGAGTTTGCCCATTACATGCTATTTCAAAGTACTTACCATCCACATCAAATGTTTCACGAATGTATCGAATTTCGTCATCTAGAACTCCTGGTAATCCGTCAGTCAAATTAATAATTGTGCCACGTAAAGTTAAAGTGAAAATACTGCCAATCGCTAATCCTGCTGGCGTTTTAGTAAAAGTTTTTTCCAAAGTAACCATCGGGACTGGAACGATTTCGTTCCCGCCATACGACATGCTTGTAGCCATTATCCTATATACCTATTCCCTTTCGTGCAATTTTCTATAGCCTCTAAAGGTTGTAAATTAGATAATTGCCATGCTTCTTCAAATGTAGAACACAAAGATAATGGCTTAATATGATCTATATGCCAATAAGAACCATAATTATCCCAAGTCATGTTTTTATCGAATCGTTTCTCCAAATGAATCATTAATTCTTGAATGGTGAAATTAACAACTGATTCCCAATGATTTCCACATTTATTATTTCTTAAATCTTGACGGATAGAACTAGACATATTAGCATTTATTCTGAATACAGGATCTGTTCTACGTCGTTCTTTAGTCCATTCATTTTTACGTTTTTTATTTTCAGGATTTGCCCTATAAGACTTCATATAATTATGACGCCATACCTTTCTCCTTATTCTTCTGGCATCGCTCTGTTCGTATATTTTTCTTTCTTGAGATTGCTCCCTTATTCGTTTGCACTCTACACATCCTCCTTCAGCATATCTTTGACATACATGACCATATTTACATGGTTTTCCAGTAAAGTAAAATTTTTCACACTTCTCTATTGCTTCTTTTCTACTCATAATATCCATTAGCCACCAAACCCTTCGTCTACTGCTGAACGAATATTGCCAGGAATAGGCGTGCTTCCTTTATTCTGCCCATCTGTTAATTTGCTTAAAGCGAGACCTACTGCATCTTGTGCAATTTTTTGCATAGCGGGAGTCAGGCCTGCTAAATCTAGTCCTGTAACATTTAATGGTCCAAATTCATGTAATACTTTCACACTGATACTTTCTGGAATACTTAATTGTTTGGCGACTGCTGCTAACTGAGTAACACCCACAAGAAACTTACTAGTGATAGTATCATCAAAGCTTTTCAAATTGTCTGCTAATAATTTACGCTGCTCATCTAATGCCTTGAGTTGATTATCAGCAGCAATTCCTGCTTGGGCAATTAAAGTTTTCTTCTCTTTGTCTGTGTCTTTAAAGACTTGCTCATTTGCGGCAGAGTTGGGATCTCCAGTTATTTGACCGTAAGATTTGTTAACAGCGCGGGCCTCGTCTCTAAAAAATTGTTCACCCTTTTCTTTATCTCCAGTCTCTAAGGCAATCCTATCCCTTTTATTTTTAATGCCGCGATCCAAATCTTCCTGTGTAAATCCCTGCCCTGCAACCGCCCGTAAATCACCAGTCTTATTAAATAATGCTAACGCGGCTTCTCCCTTAGCTCTATCTTGTTGTCCGCCGCCCAAGGCATCTGATAATGCCGAATTAGCCGCGTTATTTTCACGCTCTTTAACAATTGCTAATTTGGCCTCTATAGCGGCTAGCCCAATAGCAGTAGTTGCTAATTTATTCAATCCTTCGGTGGCCGTTGTTAGAGAACTATTTAAACTACCAATAGCGGCACTCTGATCTTTTTGACTATTGAAAAATTTACCAGTTTGCGGATCAATCCCGCTTTCAGCCGTGGCCCTAGACGCTTGTAAACTTCTAATCCTATTCCCTATTTGTGTTGGATCGCTAAGCCCGCCAGTTAAAGCCTTGATAGGATTTAATTCTAAAGCGGCAGATTTATTAGGGTCTATTAATTTATCTTTCAACCTATCTATAGATAATGTTTGGCTGCCAATTAAATCTTCTCTAGTCGCACCTAATCTAGTTCCTTGACTTTGTATAGTAGATCTTTGGTTTGCGGCATCAACATAGAAAGTTTTACCAAACTCATTTACTGAATCTTGGAACTTCTTAGCAACACCCACACTCTTTTGAGTAATTTGGTTTACTTTATTATTAATTTCTTGTGCGTTTTTATTATCTGATTCACCACTAAGATATGCCTTGGCATCCTCTGGTGATAGATTATCGAAAACAGATGATAAATCTCTTTTTACTCGCCCAGGTAAATTCCCTAGTGGGCCGCCCTGCTTATTTAATAAACTACCGATAAATTTACTACTATCAGTAACATCAAAACCTGACTTTTCAGCTTCTTGTTGTGCTTTACTAATAATATTGGGTAAGTCAGTTAAAGTAGAGGTCGATTCTAATACTTGTTTAAACTTAGTATCTAATTTAGCACCGCCTAGATTACCTTCCAAATCACTTGTAGCCTGTTTGATTTGTGCGGGACTTAAGGCTCCTATATTATCAAATGGATTCTGGAATTTCTTATTGATTGAGAAATTGCCCTGAGTAGTATTGAATGCGGCCTCAATAGCGGTTTGACTTTGTTCTAGATTAGAACTAAATAGTCCAAGTAAATTACCAGCTTTGTCTAATTGATTAGCAAAAGTATCTATATTTTGTAGAGCTACATCGAGTCCTTTGCCCTTTGCTAAATCAGCATCATTAGCTAAATTATTGCGAGCCTCGCCAATCAAACCTCTCAAGGTAGCGCCATTGTCGCCTTTACCAGAACGAGCCTCTGCTAAACCTTGTAATTTTTTCGCATCATCACTAAAGGACGCTTGTAATAAAGTGTCTGTAATATCTTTACCACGGCCTCTGCTAGTTAATTGCTTGATTCTATCTCTTGCCTGTTGAGCAGTAGCGGAATTAGCTTCTGCCAAATCTTGCGATTTACTTTTATTAGTGTCGCTTTCATTTCCAACCAATCCGCCACCAATCGCACCGCCAGCATCATTAAATATTTTAGGTAAAAATCCTCTATTAAAAATATCTAATGCATCTCTACCATGAGTGTCGCCTAATGATGTAGGTAAAAATGAAGAACTATCAATACCAGCAAGGCCATTTCCTAATTTTTGACCAAAACTTCTATTTTGTATATCTGATTTCTGTTGAGTTAATTCAAATTGATGCTTAAGAGCAGCATCTAATTTAGCAACACTTCCTATTGATAAATCATCAAATGCCTTTGCTAAATCTTTACTTGACGCAGCTAAATCTTTATTTACTTTAGCTAAATCTTTTTCTTGAGTAGCATTTGCTAATCCAGTAACGCCGCCAATTACAGCACCAGCAGCAGCTCCATAAGGACCACCAAATTGCGAGCCTAATGCAGCGCCACCTAATGCACCTGATAAAGTACCAGTAATTCTGGAATCTACGCCGAATTTATCACCACCATATTGTACGCCTGCTGATAATAAACCTAAAGCTAATGGATCAGCATCAGCAACCCTGCGTCCTACGCCTCGTAATCCAGACTTGGTGGAACCATATAATGATGAAATTTTATTACCAGTATATCTAACGCCAGAATCAATTTTGTTATTAACAAATTGGGCAGCATTGATTCCTGCATTACCTACTACACTAATACCCTTATTTATATCTTGATATAAAGGCCGCTCTGAAAAATCTCCACCAAAATTACCGGTTGATCTAAGTTTTAAATATTTGCTTGAAGCAATATCTTTGACAACCTCTTTATTTGCGGTATAAACTCCCTGAGCCAAACTATGTATTACTGGTTTAAACCCACCTAGATCTCCACTTGATATTCTGTCAATACCAGTGAATAAGCGAGCATTGTTTCTAGCATAGAAACGCCTATCTTTCTTCTCTGCGGGCGTTTCTGGGGTGCGACCATATAAATTATATTTTTCCTGTTCAACTTTGTCTTCTCTATACGCTTTACTTTGAACGGTTAGACTAGTACCTAATTCATTGCGACCAACATTGAGAGTAGAAGGAATGGAGGTGTTACCTTTGACATATCCGCCTAATGCTCGTGCACGAATTTGCTCTGGGTCTGTTAAGTTATCTAATGAATCATTTACAAGAACAGTTCTAAAATTTCTCAATGCTCTACCAGTATCTAATGATCTAGACTGGTCTGCAATCGAATTAGCCCTTTCCTTATCTCCCTGCGACGGGGGTTTTCTATAAGGTCTTCTGAAGCGCGGAGGTCCGCCAAAGATGGTATCTGATTTTGTCAATAATAATTGCTTAGGAGCATGCTTTTCGGCAAATGCAATTTGTTCGGCCCTTTCCTTGTCTGGCAAATCGCCAATTCTTGATTGAGAACCGTCTGATCTAGTGACTACTAAATCATGTATTGGTGAAGGTAGTGCTCGTTGTCTATTTGATGAATCTTTGATAAAATTATCAACTCTGGCAGAGGCTCTTGCCTTTTGAATGGGAATCTGTAAAACGCCAGCAGACGCACCTCCACCTTGCAAATCGCCAGTAGGAATATGTCTTGCAGCCTGCAAAGCACCACGAGTTAATTTTACGGCCTCGTTTTGTTTAAGAGAGGGTGCAACGCTAGCTAAAACATTAGTGATCTCTTTGATAACGCTATTTAAAGCAGAAAAACTAATACCTAATTCTTTACCTTCTTTGATAAATTGATTAAAAATATCCTTCAGATTACCATTACTAGATTGTCCAAAAATGGTTCCGCCATCTTCATATCCTAATCTTCTACCAATCATGCCTCCCATAGCATACTTATCAGCATGATTAAGTTTATTTAAAACTTTCGGGCCTAACGCTTCCGCTGCGCCTTTTCGTATAACGAATTCTCCAGGAGTAGCAAGTATAGGCACAGTATCACCATTACCTACTCCACCAATATGTCCGCCTAGAGCGTGTTTGTGGATATTTGGTCCGCCAATACCCGTCGTTAATCGTTTTGCTACATAACCAACGGCCCCTTCGCTAGCGATGGCCGCTCCTAATTTAACAGCGCCCAGCGCAGCAAATATAGGGAGTAAACTAGAAATGCTGTCTGCGGCTTTAACTACAGCAGACGCAAAACTAATCGCTTCTTTAGCCAACACTTGAAAAGTTTTACTATTAAATACATCACGAGAGAATGCAGACCAATCATTAGCCAGGATATTTACTCTCTCTACTAGCGTATCAAGAGGGGCAATAGCATCATTAATTAAACTTTTAGTGCCGCCCAACGCCGTATTTAAAATTTCTTGTTGGAGTCGCCATTCCTTAATTAACGGAACAACTACGCCTAATTGACGAGCACCGCCAATCGCGTCAACAATCTCTGCGAATTTTAAACTACGAGTATCTAAACCGTCTAGAGCCTGCCCAATCTTTTGAATAGCATTAAATACGCCAATGAACTTTCCAGAGGCATCGGTTAAGTCAATGCCCAAATCTTTAAAATAATTAACGGTTTTAGGTCGCTCTAATCTAGCAAATACAGTTCTTAGACCAGTAGAAATTGTTTCATTGGCTTGACGAGTAGTTTGACGAACAGAACTGAACAAAGCATAGAATTCTGATAATGCTTGCGTACCTTGAGAAATACCGGATGATGCAGATGCGAACACGCCACCGGTTCTACGAATAGCACTAATTAAGTCTTCAGATTCAACAGCATATTTAGCAGCAACAGCATTCGTAATACCTAAAGCATCTCCCATCTCTGATACTTTAATCTTAAATTGCCCAGAAATCGCAATGATACCTTCGGTAGTATCTTGTAATGTACCGAATGTCGCAGCCAATCTAGTGCGAGACAAATCTTCTAAAATAGATTTGACTTCTGCAATCTTAAAACCGGCCTGAGATAGCGTAGTAGAAACAGCCACTAATTCACTGGCGGGCGCTGCTAAAGCATGACCCAATCTGGTAATTTCATCTCTAAGGCTAGCAATGCTATTAGCGGTAGCCCCGCTAACTTGTTGCACTTTCACTAATTCGCGTTGAAATACTGCTGCTTCCTTTAATCCGCCAACTATAAGTTTGGCAGCACCGAAAGTTGCGCCAGCGGCGATAGAGAAGGCTGTGAAGCGTCTAAGAGCCAACGCAGCCTTATCACCGAAGTCTTGTAAATTAGTAGCGGCCCCCGCTATTTCTCTGCCGGTTCTTTTTGCGGCGGCACTGGCAGCATCGAAACTCTGAGGAAGTTTTTTAACGGAATCTAGACTGTCTATCTTTAGAGTCTCTAACTGCCTACGCAGTTTAGGAATCTCTATATCTAGACCCTGGATACCCCGTATTAATAAATGCCCGCTAAGTGTAAAATCGTTCGCCATCTATTATGTGGCAGAAACGGGTTCCTCTACGGCTGGCACCTCCTCAACAATAGGATTACCATCTTCGCTTAGGAAAGGAACAGTTTCTGGACTAACCTCCGAAATTACATTGCCTTTTTCATCTACAGCGACTTCTTTGCCGTCTATAACAGCAACATAATTACCGAACTCATCGATCAGTTTACCGTCTGTATCGATAAGATGTCCATCTTCATTCACTAATCTTAATTCCTCATCAACAAACTTATATTTCTTTAAAAATTCGTTTTCAGGCCATATAGACGTATCAGGGCTACCATAGATAATTTCTACACATTTATTAGAACATAGATAAGCATCTAAATCAGTACGTCTATTAAGAAAATCCTCATATGAATCAAAATACTTTCTATTTCTATGTGAATTATACACCGTTCGGGCATAAACTTCATAATTAAACTCTGCATTCTGAGCTTGTCCCTCTACCGTAGCGTCCACATAATTAACTCTATCCATAGTTAAAACATTCAATTTATTACGCAATTGACGGATTTTAATAGCTAAATCTCGTGCTTCACTAAGTTTAATACCGCCCTTTTTAATCTTACGAATAGATTCAATCAGTTCTTCCTGATATTCTTTTTGTTGCGTTTCTTTCTCAATATTCCACAATCCTTGTTCTACTAGAATATCGTTGAGTTTTTCAGCAAATACGGCCCCGTCTTTAACAGCCTGGTTCCACTTGCGTAATTTGACGCTCTCGGCCTTTTCTCTTTCTTCAAGGCTAAGATTCTTAATATAAAGTTCTATTTCTTTACCATCTTTAGTAACTGTAAAAATGCGTTTATCATCTGGTGTCATTATCATATCCTTTTGGCTTAATAATTGTGTCATAACGTTTTTGGTGATATTCTTTAATCTCGCACCGTTCCACTTCGCTTAATGAAATATTAACGGCGTTCGCACATCTTTGCAAGATGGAATTTCTACATTCTGCCCAATCCTTTCGTAGTTCTTTTTGTTCATCGCTCAGCGTATTATAATCTTGGCCATATCCAAATAAATCACCAAAAAAATGCTCAAAGTCTGAGAGAGCCCCAATAGAAACTGTTCTAAGACTAGTTTCAACTGTTTTCTTTAATTTATTTTTAGCAAATTTATCTTTAGAAATTGCTTCTTTCTGTTTTTTTTCCTGAAACTGTCTATCATATTCATAATAATCATCCATTACCTACTCCTTTGCTGAATTGCAATAGATTCTGATTCTGCCATCTGAGATAATAAATCTAATTGTTTGTCTCTAAAATCTAAATCTTTAACTTCATCTTTACTTTTTAAAACCTTCGCTCGCTCACGCAAAATTCTTTTAGCATCAGGACTGTTAGAAGCATAGACACTGTCTGCCTCTTCCTGAGTTTTAGCAGTTAGATATACTTCTTGATATTTATCTGGAATGTGTGAAAAATCTCCGGTTTTATCTTTCTTGTTTTTATCGCTCTGATAAATTAAAAATCCATCCAGCTTATCATCATCTTCTATAATCTTTTCATTTGGGCAATCTTGGTGCTCCCACACAGAGTCATACATTCTAGACAATGTGCATAGTATTTTTTGTTCTTCGCTATATTCCATGGCTGGGATACCAAATAAATTAGTCTTATTAGCCCGCCAATAGCCTTGCCACGGATCGGTTCTGGCGACCTCTCTGAATTCAGCCCCACCTATATCGTTTTCATTTAATTCGCTCGTTATTACAGTCATCAAATTAGTATCTAAATTATCCTTATCAAAAACTAATTCGTCATCTTTATTATATACTGTATTGATAAGTAAAAATTTATTCTTAAGACTTTCAGCAAAATATTCTAGTGCGGGCTTACGACGAAATTCCATATCTGAAACATAGGCAGATAATTTATCTTTAATAATCTTCAAATGCTTTCTAATCTCTTTTTCTCGTTCAATCATGGGGCCACATTGATATAATTCCACTTTGAATCGTCTGATAGTATCACTCATATCTTTAATCTTTTTTTCGTGATCGGCATCTAGATATTGCCTATGAATAAGAAATCTATCATATAATTCTAAGTCCGGAAGATCATACTTATATTCGTCTATAATTTTATTTTTATAGATTTCAGCCCTATATCTTAATAAAGTATTAGGGGCACGAACAATATATTCTGCCCCCGCTACATTAATTACTATAATCTTACTAAATACTCTGTAGAGTATATTCTCTTTATTAATCACATTTAGTTAACTAGATAAGCCCGTCTATATAACCACCATTCGTCTGTAGCATTACTACTTCCTGCACCGCCATTAATAGTATCGTTTCTTGCGTGTGGATCATGAACAGCCATAATAGTTAAAGTATTGTAATTTCTAAAACTATATGTGATGGTTGCATTACCACCGTCTGTACTGCCACCACCATACTGAACAGAGGTTAGTCTGTTTTTAGTACCTAGATAGAATACTTCCCCATGGCAAGTTGCAATTCTAATAGTTCTATTCCGCAAGTTACCACCTACAGCACAAGAAGAAGCACTGGTACTTAAAATGCCATTTTCTGTGGCTGAAATCATATCGCCACTCGTAGCAATAACTTCAATAGCACAAGTGACTTCTACAGGGAAAGTAACATATCTATGATATGGACCTCTACGACCCAATTCATTTAAGTTTTCACGACCCAAATTGGTCGAAATATTAATACTCTGAACGTGTGCGTCGAAATTAGCGCCGTCGCTTTGATTATTAGTACCAGAAGTAGAAATACCGTCAACATCTGGAGGTAAAATAGTTCTATCATAGTCCGCACACATACCGTTCACATCTAAACCACCAGCAAAGCCATTGCCAGTCAAAGTTGCAGCACTGTTTTGTTCAGCGAAGGTCAGGTGATGTCTAGCACCAATACCGGTTAAATAATATGAGGTACTAACTTCAGTTATCGTGGATTGATAAGTAGCATTTGGAACATCTCCACTAAATGCCGAATTTGGTACTGTCCACGTCCATGAATTAGCATTGGATATATCGCCAGCATTTACAATTTTAGAATCGCCACGCCAAAGTTTGTTGTTTCCAACAAGGGTTACAGACTCTGTAAATGTTCCCTGAACAGGAAAAGTATATTGCAAAGACGATGGGAACATACCAGAGCACACAACCATAGAGGCTGGTGTCCCTGTGACGAAATCACTACTATCTTGATATAAGCCCAAAAGAACATTACAACGTTGATTTGAACGACCGATTAAGGTTGGAGTGGTTACGACAGTTCCAGCTTGATTAGCTTCTTTAGTAGCCTGATGCCAAATAAATGGCTTATTATCGAAAGCCTTACTTAATGTCACTTCGACATCTGGCAGTTGTTCAACATCTTCATAAATAGCCAACTGTCCTAACTCGAAATATGGCTGATTGCTAAAATTAGTCGAAATACCTACTTCTTGTACGCCGTGTAATAAGTCGCCGGCAGCAATAGTTTTATCACCAGACTCAGTAATGGCAACTAACTGATTAGCATAAAAAATTCTACGATTATTTCTGGCTGGCATTTATATACTCCGATAAAAATGAAGATAAATTATCTAAATGATAATACACCATTATGGCTATAAAAAGACTGTTAAATGGTGGACTAAAGCAAAATTTCAAATGTGGCGCGACAAATTGCCCAGTGTAATTTAGGATGTTCGGTTTTTACCTCTGATACGCTAGTATTCACTATAATGGCGTGCCTAAAAATCAAATCAGTATTACCCACTATATTAGGATATACAGCATTAGGATTAACCAACATGCCATTGGCATTTAAAGGCAATAAACCCGAAGCATATATTTTAGTAGTATCAGGCAAAACTATAGTTTTATCTTTTTGCAAACGCAAAATATCGGTAATGTTATTACGAGTATGTCTATCTTCTGCTAAAATATGAAATAGGACATCTTGGCGTTGTTTGCCAACTAGTGTCCCTAATTCAAACGGTGCCGCCGTGGTGTGCGATACTGCCGGCTCTATAATGATGCATGGCATTTGCATTCTATTGGTACTGGCTAAGGCATAATCCCCACTGGTAATATTGCTAACCCAAGCAGCGTCCCCAATAGGATTCCAAGAATCATAATTGACTTCAAACCACCAATCTTGATCCGACGCTAAATAAGTCTGTACTTCCCTTGTAGAATATTGTGCTCTAAAAGTAATATTGGCTGATTGACCACTATTAAATATAATGCGACCATTAGGATAATCGATATAATGTGTAAATCCGACTGTGCCAGTCGTAATTCCAGTATTATTAGCAAAAATTTGAACGGCTAGAGGATTGTGTGTGCCAGTAGTAGAAACATAATTTACGCCAGTTTCCCAAATAAAATCTTTTCTTATACCCTGATAAACAGTTCTTGCGTTATACGACGGATCGTTTACCGTGTGTAATATAGAAAAATTACCGCCGTACATACCGGATGTACCAGTAGTAATATTAGACCAAGCGCCAATTTTGAGCATGGACCACGAAATCCATTCTTTCAAACCATATTCTAATTCATTGGTAATACTATCTTTACCATAGTGTGAGACGGCTCTAAATGATTGAAAATCGCTATCAGGCATTCGTTATTTCCTTTGGTTAAATATCGTCCATATCGAAACCCGCAATAGCGATACCAACACCGTCAAAAGCGGCAACGTTTTCTAACAAGGAATTTAATTTGGGCTTTAATTCATTGCCTGCGGCTAATTCTTTAAGTGCTCGCGTAACGAAATTATTATCAGTAGCAAACGGGCCAAATTCTGTGGGAATAGCCCATTCGCCTTTTATTCGCATAGTCGCCTTCCCACTGCGAGAACCTGCGGTATGATCAAAATCAATATGATAGCCCTCTATGTTTTTTCTGTCGCCACCAACAAGTAACCAGGATAGCCACGGAATAATTTTAGGTGCCTTTCCCCTAGCCGCATTATCACTATTATTATGTGTAACTGCTTGATCGGAACCTAACACATTAGCCCAATTTGCTTCAATAGCATAAAAATCATAAGCAAGAATAAATTGTTGCTGAGTATATTTAATCGTATTAGGAACAACCTTAATTTCTTGGGCCCACACCTTTAATAAATTGTCTAGATTAACATCTCTTTGAGACGACGGAATACCAAAATGTGCATCAAGTTGGGTTTGTAAGTCGCCTTCCCCATGTAAAGATTTCCAAGTCTGACTATTTTTAATAGCATTAATGACCAATTTACGAATAGCGTTTTCTATCAATCTAATAGTAGATGGTTTATAAAAATTAGTTGCAATTTTTTTAGCGGCCACTCTATTCAAATATTGAATGATAGATTGATCGCTCATTTCTAATATAATTCCATATTTAGACATTAGGCAACAGTTTCCCATGTGGTTAAGAGAAATTGATTATCTCCAATGCCGAGCGGTACAGGTTCCCCCATCCTTTGAAATTTATGTGAATTATAATATTCTCTATTGCTATCAAAAGTAACATATTTAGCGGTTTTAATTTTGGTAGCCAAAGACATATTGCATAATGTTTGGGCATCACCCTTAACCACTAATGCTATACCTGCTATCTCTTGAAATTTCTTATAATTAAATATTATTGCCAAATTAACCGCCTCAGAACTCTCAACGGCTATCTTGCCAGAGCCATCACAAACACTACAAGACGGCGTTTGTTTGCCTTTTAAATATGGGTTAGGACTATTAGCGGCCAAAGATGTAGCACAATTAGTGCAGACATCCCATCTAGTTGTTGGATAATAAATAGTTGACGGCACTTCAAACGCACGAATAACCTCATTAATACCATTATTAAATTGGTCTTTTAAAAACTGATTTACTATACCGTCAAAATAGTTAGGCATTTTTAACCAAAGTTTTGTCTGGCACCAGAACCACTGTAAGATACTGTTCCAGAATATTTATTCTCTATAGCGGAAATATTAACCAATCCCTTTTGATCAAATTTAATGCTTGTATTTGTACCAGTAGGTATCATAATACCAACCGTACCACCATATTTATAAGTTTGAATTCCGCTATTTATTGCGAAGATTTCTACTGACATAGATGTTCCTTAATTATTAAATGCCTATTCCAGACCAAAAACCACTGTTAATTATAGGTGTAACGCCTCGCACAGTAATACCTGTGCCTATTGCACGGTTAGACAATAACGATCCGTACGCTTCGATAGTTTGTGGACCAATAGTATCAATAGGATTAGTTCCTGTATGCTCAGTAATCATGGTCACATTGTTTAATCGGACACGAATACTATCACCAGTAGCCTGAAATTTTATGAGTGGGTCTGTACCGGCACCGCCAGACCATGACCGCATAAAGCCACCATTAATTAATACATTACATCCATTAGCAATATTAGCATCGCTAGGTATCAATAATATTGAACCCAAACCGTCTGTGATTTCTAATTTGGGAGCAGTGATTATGAGATTACCCGATCTCATTTTGATAGCGGAATCACTTGTGGCTTTGACGCGATAATCTGCGTGAATAGTCATTGCTGCAGGACTAAACCCGACAGGATAACCTAGCCTTGCCCGTTCCAAATAGCCGCAATTTATATTAATAGCAGCAGTGCCATCACTATCAATACCTCTAATAAATCTAGCATTTATATAAATAAATTTACTATCAATACGAAATTGGAAGGGCAAGCCACTACCATCGTCTATACTATTATGAGAATATAAAGTACTGCCATTAGAATTTAAAGTACCTCGCAATCTAAATAACGAAACGCCGCGACCGTTTGCATTAAGCATATCATCGCACTCTATATGAAATTGATCCATAATAGTAGTGTTATAATCCGATTCAATCAAAACGCCAGTTGTGGCTACGCCCGACGAAGAAAATCTACATCTCCCTGTAATATATAATTGCCGATTAGAATAATCTCCATTCCAATTAAATACATGATTGTTGCCTGTTACAACATGTCTAGTACCAGGATCATAATGATAAGCTATATTAGTTGTTGCATTTCCTGGTAATAATCCTGTATCAGTATATGTACCGGCTCTAATATGGACTAGCCAATTGCCACCGGCGGTTAAAGCCGAAGACGATGCACCACTTATGGTTCTATATGGGATATCTGGGCGACCCAACAGAGCTGTTGAATCATTACCGCGTATTTGATCTACCCAAGCGACATTTTGCCATGTGGTAGGAGGGGTATAGGAAGATCCAGAAGATGAACTCACTCCTAAAGTAGTGCCTATATTAGAATTACCAGTATTTATATTTTTAATAAGGACACTCTGGTAACCTGTGCCAGGTATGCCTACGACAATACTATTTTTTATAGATATATTATTATTAATTTTTGATAATTCTTGCATTTTAACTTTCTATACAGAGGGCAATACTCTTAAATACACTAAAGTTGAATCTGTAGTCCCATAATTGGTAGTATATGAGAGCGTTACTGTTGCTAAAATATCATAATTTCCAGACGCGGTAGCCCAAAACTGTATACATTGGCCAGAATATAGCGTATAACCATCTTTTGTGGTTAAATTACCGCTTAGAATTGATGCTCCCGTAATAAGTAATTCTGCACGAGAAGAAACTGGCGCATTAATACTACTCAAATATTCGTTAGTATTTAATTGATTATACACATCGACGAAAAACTTACGATTTCCACCAGAAATACTCCCTAATGGGCCTAAATAAGTAGTTGACATTATCTTGACCCCAATCCATTATTATAATAAGCAGACTTTTCTTCTTTAGTTAAAGTACGCTTATAAAACTTAAATGAAGCCAACAAGCCATCTAAATAATGAGAACCGTGTCTTCCTAAATACAAGGCTGCACTACCATTATAGATACCCGTCTGTGTAACAAAATTAGGTTGCCCATTATTAACGCTTAGGCTAAGTCTAGAACTATTATATTCTAAACACACCATATTCCAGGAACCCGTAGTTGCCGCCCCGAAATTACTAGCAGATACAGAAGAGCCGCCACCGCCACCAACATTAGCAAATGACTCCGCTATAAATCTATCAGCACCGACATCGTAATATAAACTAAATTCACGATTTGTGCCAACATCATCTTTAGAAAATACGCCCATAAATCCGCCACCCGGCTTAGAGTTAAAATTAACCCAACCTATTATGGTAAATACTTCGCGCGGCGATATAGATATAGAACTATTGCTATTAATAGATAAATATTGACTACTCGCCCTAGATAAATTAATTGCAGATGGATAAACGGGCCCAACGCCAGTGTTCGGCGTACCATTGACCGTTAATGTATTATTTCCATAAGAATCAATGCCGCCAGTAGTGTTTAGTAACCAATAACTAGATAAATTATCGTTCGGTTGAGGTAAAGTTTTGCCATTTAATGTTATATTGGTCCCTTCTGTTAAATTCCAAGCAAGGCTGCCATTCGCAAACACTATTCCCGTGGCCGCATTACTACCAATTAAATCGTCTGGCAACCAAGTAAGATTAAAATCATTGCCATATCCTGTGGCTACATTTAAAGTGGAACCAGACAAATTAAGTAGACAGCCTACCTTTCCCTTGCCTTGCAATTTAATTGTAGTACCATATATATATTCTGGAACGCTAATCATAGTACCGGATTGAATATTATTAGTTCCACCCCTGATATTAAATTCATTTTGATAGCCACGAACAATAGCACCTTTAGAAGTGCTACCGTTTCCATCTAAAGTAATATTGCCTTGAAAATATGTTTGATTAATATCACTATTAGTTAATTCTATTCCAGCAATATCAGGATGCGCAACACTCTCTTGTCGAACAATTAAATTGATATTATTAAATGAGCAGGCAACCCCTCCCAATTTAATTACTCTACCAAAGCAAGTTGCGGGCCCTCCATAAAAATTAGATACCAGACAGGCATTTGCGCCGGGTAAAATATTTAATCCAATAGGGCACGCCTCCCAGTAAACATTATCAATAACAGCGCCGCCGCCCTCAATTACAATGCCAGTGGCCGCACCATAAATATGACTATCACTAATATATGTAGCAGAACCAACTAATCTTAGACCAACATCCCTAATGTTAGTCATATAGATATCTCTCATTTTCATATCGGTGATGACATTAACTATACCGTTAAATGCGCCATCCACCCAAATATCTTTAATGAAACTTAATCTATTGCCCCAGAAATTAGCCTTGGCATTCCCGCTAGTTTGTGACGGAGATGTCACATACATCGCTGTGCCTCTAACATCATAAAATTCTATGTCGCTAATTCTAGGTCCACTAGCCTCTATGGCTAGACCAGTACAAACAGCCGCAACGCCAGATTCATAACCTAATGACTGATCATGCAAATCACCACTAGCATTTATGGTGAAGCCTTCAAATATTGGAGCATTGCAAGCATTACCACTATTATAATATGAGTTAATACTAAGAGTATTTAATCCAAACTCTTCTGTAGATACTAAATATCCAGTTTGTTTGGGGAAAATGAATACTGTATCTAAAGATGATACGCCATGTAATGAGCCGGCAGGATAATCAAATACTTCGTAAGTTGGCACTCCCGCTCCACCAGGATGTCCAGGAGGCAATGGTCTAGATAAATCACGCTTTGGAACAATGATGTTATTAAAAATAGAAAAAATGCCAGAACCAAAGTTTGTTCCACTGCCAGCAGGGCCTTGTAAACCGCTAGGGCCAGTTAATCCAGATGGGCCTTGAATACCTTGTGCGCCAGTTGCTCCGGTAGGTCCAGTTAAACCAATTGGTCCTTGCGCTCCAGTTGGGCCTGTAGCACCAGTTGCTCCACTAGGACCAGTTAAGCCTGTTGCGCCAGACGGCCCAGTTAATCCTGATGGACCAATAATTCCAGAACCACTAATTATACCGCCATTAAATGAAATGCTACCTGCAAAACTAACCGGACTCCAAGTATCCGCAGCCGCGCGATAATAAATATCATTAGTGCCGGTTAGTGCTGCTATTGCAGTTAGATCGGCGTCTAAAGGTTGTCCGCCACCCACACCAGTTCCGGTAGCAAGTAAAACGCCGCCCACAAACGATAATCCAGTACCAATTATAACTGGCAACCATGTATCTGTGCCCGCACGATAATAAATGGTATTAGTGCCTGTTAAATTAGCAATCGCTATTAAGTCGCCATCTAAAGTTGCCACAGCGCCATTTCCTCTGCCTATACTATAAAAAGTAACTGAATTAACAGGTATGTGTAATAAACTCTGTCTTAATAAATCCCATTGTTTTTGATTAACAGCAACTTCTAGTTGTACTGGTGGACCCCAAACCCATTGGTCACCACTAACTATAGCAGCCATTAGAATCTTCCTATATATACATTATCTACCTGATATTTGTTAGATACGAATGGTGATAAAATACCACGAACACTAGTGATTCTTCCAAAATTATATTGTAATTTTAATTCTTCATAAGTGGCACATGGACCCTCTTTAAAAGTAGCCAATAATAATGTGCCGGGCGAATTAACGCTAATCTCAGCAGGTCCTAATTTAGCCTTTATACCTTGCACTAAAGCAATCTCGTCAAACTTCCATTTGCCCACCATGCACGCAGCCTTCAATACAATAAAATTTAAAAAATCACTATCATTACTAGGGTCAGGACTTATAGTGCCACCCAAAAAATCCACTGTATATACAGTGCTTAATTTGATTTCTTGTGCAACATATTTAGCGCCAACTAATATTAATTGCTCTAAAGTATTATCATTATAAGTAGGCGTATTGCCGAAATCATTAATTAATACTCTTAATATTTCGGTAGACTCATCTAGCCATTCTGTTGCCATTATATTATCTCTGGTACTAATTTAAGTTTGACTACGGTTTTATCTCTATTGCTCGCGTCTGTGGTATAATCTATAATAATGGAAGCTAAATCATTACTACCACCCGAACAGCTCGCTCGAAACGACATAGATTTACCGGCAGATAATGTAGTCCCAGCTTTAGTAGTTAAATCGCTAGATAAAATAGTGCTGCTAGATATACTTATCGAAGAATGGTCGGTACTAACATTTATAGTACTTAATGATTCAGATGTATCTAGCTGTGGCGATATATCTACATAGAATATACGAGAACCAGAGGTAGACGACAGAGGCCCCAAATATTGCATCGCTACCTCTTTTTTTAATTATTAAGAACCAGAGAATCTTACCAAAATTTGATGAGTATCAAGATTCGCTATGAATTGTGCGGGGCTAACTGTGATACTGTGTAATTGAGTGCCAGTGCCAACTGTATATAATCTTATCTCATCATATGGTAGGCCACCCTGTGCAAATCCAGTTGGTGCAAAGTTGACTCTAGCACTTGCCGGTTTCAAAGCGCCCGCAGCCACATCGAAGGCTGTAATCTGTTGGTGTCTATATAATGGATTAGTGCTACTTACTGAGCCACCACTATAAAGGCCAACCCAGATACCACCACCAGATGATGATACGCCCGCAACGCCGGAATCGAGTATGGTATTTAAAAATTGTGTACTGGCCGCCATTATTTACCCTTTGTTATTTTAATTATTTCGTGGCTTATTGCCCAAGTGGTAGTCTCTCTTGAAGAGACATTTGTCTGTATATTGGTTGGTTGAGATATATTGGTTACTATATCTTTGGTGGACATCGAACTGTTAATCTCCTTAATTATACACCAAAAATTGTCATCTATACCTTCTACTAGGATAATAACAGGGTTGGGGACATCTAATAAATCATAATTCAAATCTACAACTAAGGGAAAAGCATAAGTCTTTAATAGGGTTTGGGCGGTATCTCTATCTATAGCAATTCTTATTGGTAAATCAGCACGGCTCAAAGAATTGTTATTCAAATAAGCGTCTAAACGGAGGCCAAAGTCGGGATTTTTAGACACGAGTAAATTTTTTAACAAGTCTGTATTTACCCTGAAGTTCCTATCCAAAGAGACATGTATAATACTTGTTGGATTGGTTATAATAGATAAATTGCGGTTTAATTGTCCAGCATTGTTAGGGGTAAATCCCGCACTTAATATTAAATTTTTATTAGCGAGTCCTAATAAATTATTACCATATCCCAAAACCGTATTAAGATTAGTGCCTAACAAACCTATATTAGTTTTATTAAGACCCACATTTAATAAAAAATTACTATTTTTAATAGATAATAAATTAGTAGTCAAAGATAAATTGATGGCAAAATTAAAGTCTTTTAGGGTAATCGCCGCAGCGATAAGGTCATAAAGTAACCCTATCCCTATAGGATAATTAGTATTAATTAAACTATTTAAGTTAGAACCGCCAATATTACCTAGCCCAAAACCGTCTGTTAATTGTGCATTTAGATTATTGACAGTATTAATTAATAAACTTAAATCTTTAGAAGATAATGCATTATTATTTTTTAATAAAGATATCACTAATCCAAGATTGGTATTAATTTGCCCCACAAGTGTTTCGCTGCCCAATAGATTTATTGGTAACGCCTTGTTTAAAGTAGTGTTGGCATTATTAATTTGTGTAATGCTATTAGCAAAAGTGTCATTAATTAAGGCTATATTGTTAATTAAATTAACATATGCAATATTGAAACCGGCACTAGTCAAGACATTGTCGTTATTATTTAAAGTATATCTAATGCCTAATATCGTATCAATAGAAGCCAATTTGTTAGTGACTAGCCCAAAATTAATGGGCAAATTACTATTAATGTTCGCTATGATATTTTTATCACTATTTATATTAGTATTAAAAGACCTATTTAATTGAACTAATAAATCATTTCTATTACTAAAATTGTTACTATAAGTATCATTAATCAATGCGTTAGTATTGTTTAATAGGGTAGAGATTAATCCAAAACTATAGTCTTTATTGAATGAAGAACCTCCGCCTCCCGTGGCTGCTGGTGCGTCATATACTTGTTCACCAGGGGTAGGCCAATAATTGCCAGCAAAGAAATTTTTAGCAAAGTAGCTGCGTGAAAAATAACTGTCGGGCACACTGTAAGCATAATCTTCAAATCTTAATCCCACGCCACCATTATAAATGCTAGTTCTTTCGGCAGGGGTTAATATTCTTTTATGAAAAGATGTTGCCCCAATCTGACCATCGAAAGTATTACCGCCATTTCTAGCACCAATTTGAAAAGGAGCCGCCCCGTCAAATACTGTCGTATTGGTAACTATGCCAGAAATGCCATTATTAACAGATAAATAAGATGTGTTAGTAGCGGCATCTCGACCACAATTGATAAAATACCAAACTCCAGTAGAAGCCGCCAATCCAAATGTAGCCTGATTCGCACCAAAGCCTCCATCAAAAGTCTCCCAAGAGAAAACTGTAGAGCCCTGATTATAATATAGAGCATATTCTCTATTACCACCAACATCATCTTTGGTGATAATCATAGGAAAACCGCCCCCAAATCCGCGAAAATTCACCCATGTGGTAAACTCAAAAGAGGCGTCACCTGTAATAGATACAGAGGCATTATCTGCTATAGTGAGATATTGGGTAGAACCTACAGCAAAATCTCTAGATAGAGGATATGTTAAACCTACACCAGTACCAACACTATTAGTAGAAGTGAGAGTATTACTTCCGACTAAATCTATAGCATTCCCACCAGAATTAAGCGGCCAATAACTTATTAAATTGTCTGTTAATGCCATGCTTATGTAACATCGTATGAGACTGCTGTTCTATTGCCTGACGCGGTGACTGTGGCTGTGATGCGGGTTTTAGTATCATTAACATCTCTAATAGTAACTGCTGTAGTGCCAGCGCCTGATAGTTCTGCAGCCGTTGCAGATAATATTAGTCTTAGAGCCTGCCTTAATGTGAAATTAGTTTCAACGCCATTGCTCATATCTAACAAGGCGTTAGCAAAATTAGTCCCGCTATTAAGTGGATCATATCCTACAATTGGAAATTCCATAGGCGGACTAGCGATATTAGTGCCAGTAAATTGTATGACTGCGAATGTACTGTCAGTAGCAAATACAGTGTTTGGAAAATCTAAACGATATAATCCAGGCATACCACCACTAACTTCTGCAAAGCCACCACTAACCCATGGACCAGTATGTTCTATACCCGTTAAAGTTATAGGTACTGGATCATTTCTATGTAATATATAATTACAACCAAAATTAGGGCCAACTCTAATACCAGTCGCTGGTATACCAATAATATTTGTTAAATATACTTTAGTACTAACACCGGTACTATTAGTTACAAGTGGTCTCATATTACGATATTCCTAGTGGAAAACCTCCACGGTGTTGCATAGATCCGATATTTGGATATGAAATAATTGCATTGCCAGTCGAAGTATTAAATTGGCCACGGCCTGCAAAAATTAAAGACGGATGAGATAATGTAAAATCATCAAGGTTTGGATTATTCCACGGAATTTGTCCTGATGGCAATTGGGTAATACCAATTTCAACAACTCCAGACAAGCCATTATGAACACCAGACATCATGCCATAAGTGCCTGATCCCCATATGTTATTTTGTATTATAATAGGGCCAGTGATAACCGCCCCCCGTTCGTTATATGCAAAGCCGCTGCATTCAATAAAATTATTATTCTTAATGACGGTAACTCCTCCTTGAGCAGTTTGGACATTGGCAAAAACATCTCTACCTATTTTATAAAAATCGTTATGAGAAATAAAGCAGGTGCTTGGTTGACTTCCGCTTCTAACAGCATCTCCTCCAATGCGAGCAATAATCGAATTAGTCATATTTAAATCTATTACGCTTGATACACCACAAGCATTCACTCCTGTTGCATCATGAATATAACAACGATCAATATTTATAATAAAATTAGTAAAATTAGCAATCGCAAATCTATTGACATTACCACTTCTATTCCAGTTGGTTACTTCGCATTCTACCATCACTCCATTTTGATTGCATTGTATTCCATCTAATCGTGCATTGCTAAACTTACATCTATTTAATAGTATTCCTGCTACGCTAGTAGTGAATAAAGCAGATGCCCCCGTAGTACCATTATCAGTAAAGATTAAATCGTGTAATGACCAAGATCTACACAAACCACCAATTGTAAACAAACCATGGCCTGACGATGCCAATGTAGCCCTGCCCAAATCTCCTGGTATATTACTATAACCCTGAACAACTAGAGGTCCACGGTTTACAGTTGTTAAATTATAACCAGTAATATTATATTGAGTGCTATTTTGAAGATTAACACGAACCATATCTCCTGATAAATTAGTCATCATGCCAGAGATAAAATTAAATGGGAAACCAGCTGATGAAGTTGGGCCACCAGTTGGTCCAGGACCTTCCCAAGGGCCGCCTACGGCCAATCTAACATTAACGCCGCTCATAGTCTGTATTCTTCCCAACAATTTGATATCGTGGAATAGAATTCTTTTGCCAGCCTCTTGAGTTCCTGTAATAAGTCCCAACACAACTACCCTATTGCAAGATCCAGTACTTATTGCGCCAAACATTCCTGGTGTTATCATACTAATATCTTGTGTCCCAGTGCAACTATAAAATGGCGCAGTTGTTATACTGCCAGAAGTCCAGCCGCCACCACTAGTTACTAAAACTGGTGGGGCCGTAGTACTGCCTGCATTAGTATTGCTGCCACTGATCGGTATACAATAGAATTCAGTAAATGCCACAATCTCATCCTGTATTTATAGAGTATTAGATACTAAATAATACACCGATATAAACAAAAAGAGCCGAACAATAATGCTCGGCTCAAGAAGTTTAAAATTACGGTCTAAAACTTAGACTGCACCGGCAAGAATGCAACGGCTGTCTAAACAAGCCCAACCACGAGCTTCCGTGCAATACATACCAGCTTGTAGTGAACGTCTCTTTGTGTCGTCAGGATAAACAGCTAGTGCTTCTCCGATTGGACTAACGAAAGAGCCATTCTTACTTAGATCCATACCGACAACCAACTCTAGTTTGGCATTACCGGCTGTTGGAAGTGTGGCACCTAGGGCACCAGTACCAAAGTAAGTATTGTATTCTTGACCTTCGCCAAGCTCATCAATATCATGAAGATTTACATTAAAAATACGGTTTAGAACACCGTCAGCGGAAGTGAAGATTTCTCTACGAGTAACTTCATCAACCTGATCAACGTTCCAACTGCGAATATCAGCAAGACATTCTGGGCTGATAAACAAGTCAGTTAGATTAAACCGATTAACCGAACTTGAATTACCACCGCCGTTACGACGCATAACCAACTTCAAAAGCGAAACCAACCGCACACTAAAGGTGCCAGCGGCAGCATCACTATCTGCTACGATAATATTACGATTGAATGCAGCGGCTAACAAAGTATGCCAAGCATCATCATTCTTTTTCTTGATCATGCCCTGTTGCATACGTTGTGCAGCACTTGAAACAACGTCCCAACGTGCATTACGAACATAGCGAAGATCATAATCGATTGAGTTAGCAATGTAGTACAACGGAACGTTCACATAATCGCCTTGAATATGTTTCTGTGCTATTGCACCAAACGAAGGCATTGTGAAGCCGGCCATTTCTGATTCCATGCCTGGGGCAAGGAAATCAAGAGGAAATTCCATTGTGGACAAGCCTTCGGCAGGAATTTCCGTGAAGATATCACTATGAATATCTCCAGGTTGAATACCACTACGCAGTGGAACTTCTACGGCCTTAGCTACCTTTTCACGTGCAGCATATGCGACGTTTAGGTCTGGGCTTGCGCACTGCTTTAGCAGATTCTTCTCTTGTTCGTTTGGGGTCCACATTGTATTTTCTCTCCAAAAATTTCTTTTTAAATTAGACAATATTTACGTCAATTTTGACATAACCATCAAGACTCTTGCTTGAAGTAAACGTTCCAACTCTTGGCGATGCAGTTGTATTTGAGTTTGCGGCAGTTGTAAAATATCCACCGGCACCAAGATAGCAAGCATTGCCGGCGACAGGATTAACACCGCCAGAAATAGCGTTGGTTGTAAGGGTGCCCTTCTTCAAGAGTGCAACTTTACCACCAATTTGAGCTTCACGCTTCTGAACATTAAGATGCCACTTGGACAAATCCTTGTTAACAACATCCAGCAATAAAATGCCGGCACAAGATTCGCCACTAGCCTGAGCTTGTGTGGAAAATTTAACAACAGCACCGGTATCATCAAATGATGCACCAACACCACTGACTGATGTATCAAATACCACTCCGAAACCAGCTTCGCCAGTAGTATTCATGAAAAAATCAGTATTTACAGATGCGCCATTATTGACTTCTGTACGATAACTTTGTAATGCCATTGTTACTTATCTCCGTTTTCTTTATCTGTTTTAAGAGCAGCAGTTAAATTTTTGACTAGCGAAGCCATTACTTCGTCTTCTGCCTCTGCACCAGCAGAAGCTACTTCTGTATCAGTTATTTCGGCAGTTTCTACCGTAGTTTCATCAACTTGCGAAGAACAATTGGTTTTGTCTTTACTCTTCTTTACATCTTCCATCTTTTTCTTTTCTTCGTCTGACATAAATTTTGCAGCTTCTACAATGCGATTAGCGATTGCAGCAAATTGATCATCGTTTAGATTAGCAAAAGTTTCTACTTCTTTAGCAGCATCTTCCTTAGAAAGCCCACCCTCAACAAGCGTTGAAACACGAGCCTGGGTTTTCTTTTCTGCTTCTACAGCCTGAACTTTATCTGAAAGTTCTTTATTTGTATTCACGAGAGTTTCACTAGCCTTTAGCAATTCATCAACTTTAGCCTGAAGTGTCTTTACTTCAGTTGCTTTGGCTTCAAGAGCCTCTGCCTTAGATGTTAGATCACCTCCAAGGTCATTAGTGTGAGCTTTCAAGCTTTCAATTTCCTTTTCGAGCTTAGCAACATTTGACTTAGCGAACTGATCTTGGAGTTCAGAAATTTTGGTTTCTAGGACTTCGTTCTTAGCCTTTAGCTCTTTGTTTTGTGTTTCGTAAAATTCTGACATTATTGCTTGCTCCTGTGAAATTATAAGATCATTACTAGATAATACACCACCAGATTTAGAAATCAGTGTTTTTTCGTCAAATTTGTTTATAATTTGAGCTTGTGCAAAATCATAGATATCATCTTCTGTAAAAATGACGGATTCGGGATTTGCAGGTTTATCTACATAACCCTTACCACAAAAACTAATACTCTTAACTACTCGACCAATTTTATAATTATTATAAGTTCCATCGCCACCATAAGCGCGTAAATGTTTAGTGAAAAATGCGGTCTCTTCATTACGAGCGATAATTTTAATAGGCTCGTTGTCAGATATTAAACCATAATCGAAATCGGCAAAAGTACATTCCATTGATACATATTTAGTGCCCGCATCAATTTCTTTTAGAAGAGCCTCTACCTTTTCTTCATATTCTTCGTGACCATCCCATAATTTATAAATAACCGAACCAACTAAAATATGGAATTTATCGGGAAGTTCTTTTACATCATCTGATTCTTCTAAGATATTACCAGATTCATCTATAGCCCACGAATTAGTCATATGGCCAACAATTTGTATAGCATCATGATTAAGATTAGTAGGTTTATGAACGGGCGTATTGCGTGCGGCCCAAACGGTAGCGGGTGTAAAAATATCATCATTTTTATTCCAAGTTGTAGTAACTAGAATAGAAGTATGATAATACAATTCTTTATCTTTAATAGATGCTAGTACAATATTGTCTACATCAGTTAATTTCTGATTTTGAGTTAAATATTTGAAATCAGGTATTTCGCCATCATATTTAGATATAGCGGCACTATAAGCAATGCTTTTATTTTTTAATTTATCGGCTATATCTTTTTCAGCAGCATATATTTTCATTATTTAATTCGCTTCTGGATGAAGCCCTTACTAATGTTTTCTGATAATTTAGCAATATCTAAAACGGGCTCTACAATAGTTTCAGTATGGCCGGCATAAATACATTTACGCTCATACATATCCTCTTCATCATTTCTAATCATACTAGTTAATTCAATATGTGATTCATCTTCATTATCATAATTTTTATAACTATAGATACCAATTTGAGCAATATCTTTAAGTTTTTTGCCATCCATTTCTACAACTAACGCTTTGGTCTTAGTATCATAATTAATATTAATCGAGGCCATTGTATTGCTCCACAAAATTATTAGAATATAAGAAAAGTTCTACTTGTTTAGTTTCGTCTAGAGTTAAGTCTCTACCTATCTCTAATTTTACACCATTTAGGTAATCTATAAACTCGGCATAAAGTTTTGAAGACATAGGCTTTTCTAATGCGGCTATCACACTGTCTTTATCCACCTTGCTAAAAGCAACAGTATTATGCATAGCACTAAAGGCAATTTTAGCATATTGATCGGATTGTTCTTGAGTTAATTGACGCATATTCTTTTTACCTACTAAAGTCAAGAATTTCTCTTTAACAATAGCGTTGATTTTAGCTTGTGCATCACCAGCCCAAATATCAAGAGCAGCCTTAATTTTAGGTTTAAATGCCTTTTGTTTCCTTTTTGAACTGTCCTTAGTACCAACAGGTCGCCCCTTAGATTTTTTACCTTTATTTGATATTTGTGGTGCCGCAGCCTTCTGTTTTTGAATATCGAGTTGTTTATCAAATGCATTTTTCTCTTTTTCTGTACCTTTTTCTAATTGTACGCCAAGCTGTGCGGGCGTAACGAATCCTTTTTGAAGTGCTATCTTTTCTAGGGCCGCCTCTAAAGAATCTGGCATAGAAGTTATCTTAGGAACTCTTCTACCACCACGCCGCTCACGGCTTTCTCTATTTAAACGAGCCTTTTCTAGATCGGGATTATAACCAAACAAACTTTGGATCTTTTCGTCACTAATAAGATTTCTATCTGCCAATTGTATCAATAAAGCCTTTTCGCTGGCTTCATCACCCAGGTTAAGAAAGTCAAATTCTATTTTGGCGGGTCTAGCAAAGCCCATAGCCTTTTGAACCCAACGCACTTGCTCATCCCAAAATTCTAATAGTAATTGACGGCCATACTCTAATCTTCGCATCAATACTTTAAGTGAAATATAATTATTTGTAGTGCCACTACTTCCACCCTTACCTGCTAAACTAGGAGGAATACCTAAACCATTATACATGGCCTCAAGATGTGGGGCATATTTTTCGCCACCCAAGAAATGATGAACATCTGTTTTACTTTCCATCAATTCGATATCTGGACCCCAGATAATATCTAAAGTACCGCCGCCCACATTGCTTTGTAAAATCTCGTCTAATCTAGCAACGGCGGCATCAGTAGGGGCAATTTTATATTCTAGGTTACCCAATTTAAATATACGAACAGATGAAATTGCGCCATCTAGTGCGGCACTATCTGCTAATGCTAATTTATTAATCATAATAGCGTGTTTAATAAGCGGAAATAAGAAAGGAACAGGCTTCTTATTCCAATCATCTCTTTTATAATAAGAAACGAAAGTTTTATCTTCTGGCAAGGGTACTTTTTTACCTGTCATACCAATAGAATTAACGCCGCCACTAAATTCTTGTTTATTATCAGTAACGGTTAATTGATATAAAACTTTATCAGAATTAATATTATTAATTGGCTCAACATTAGCAGCGTGATGAAAAATATATTGTAATGGTATTTCTTTAGTTTTAACTTTCTTTTTTTCTATTTGTATTTCACCAGCCTGACTATAGAATTCTCGCTCTATATCTAAATTCATATAGCCTGTACGGGCTTGTGCCACCACCATATTATGGCGAAACAATAGATTCAAAAACCGCTCAGAGCGGTCAAATCCATGCACTTGTTTAAACCACGCCGTATAGAATCTTTCGTGGTTTTTAACCGGATGTACGAATCTGATACCTTGGCAGGCAAAATCACTCATTAAATCTATAATATTTCTAACTAACTCGAAATGATAATATAGATTATCGCACGCAATAGCCATATCTCTATATTTACGCGGAATTGATTCTCCGGGACGGAAAGACTCGTAATCTTGGCGGGTTAGTTCTGGGCGGGCTGAAATACCCGGTCTGACATTTTGGAAAGTGTCTACATAGGCGCGAGATATGCCATTATAGGCAGGAACGGCTGAATTGATGGCTTTGGTGAATTTGGCATCACCATTCTCGCCACCATAACTCACATAAGAATCGGGCTTAATGCTGCCATCTACGACTATAATTGGGGATTTTTTGGTGGACATAGTTAATGCGATTGCAATGCGTTTAGGTTAGATACTATAAAATACACCATTTTATTTTAGAGATAGGTATTTGACTACCTTTTCAATACTTTCTAAGTTATCTCCAAGTAAGCCTAATCCGCGATTACAATTATTACAAATAAAACCACGGAATTCACCTGTTTGATGGTCGTGGTCTAACGCTAAACCCTTAGTACATTCTGATTCTGGTACTGAACATATATCACAACAATGATTATGTTGTGCATACAAATCTGATAATTTTTCTGGTGTTATATCTGCGGCAGCATGATTATATTTTTTAGATGCTAATATAGAATACCCTATCTTATCTTTGGCCCAGGCGATAGAGCCTTTATTTTTTCTGCCGCCTCCATATATATGGGCTTTATTAAATTTTCTAATGCATCCACAAGATGTAGTAATCCCACCTTTAATTCTACTTTCACTACTTTGAAAAATTTTGCCACAATGACATTCGACAGACCAAATATTGTGTCCACAAGGTTTCTTTTTAATTAAATCTAACATTTTTAATTTATTATTCATCTTTTAATTCCTCTAAAACAATTAGCACTAATATTATTGGCCCATTCTGGCCCGATATACATTTTACCTGTGGTAGGCTTAGTGCTACCCTTGGCAGCCCCCACAACATTATAGACAATTGGATCTGGACTACGACGAATTCCTCTGGCAATACTGTTAGCCATCAATAATGCCGAATACCTATCTTTTCGTAAACGGTCTTTTTTATTGCGACCCACCTTAATTTCAGGTGTGTCCCAACGTTCACGATTGGCAACGGTAGTACTCCTAACTATTAAACATAATTCATCTTTTAATTCTTCAATTTCTAACATACAGTCTTCTAAACTATCTCTTGCTCCCAACTGATTTGCCAAATCTTCTCTGCTACGCTCAGTTTCCAAACCAAGTAAAACACCATTAAATTGTGGAAAGAGTAAAACCTTATCTTCCATATCCTTTTTCATACCATGGTTAGAATTAGCGGTCCATTCAGCACTAGAAAACTGACAAAGTGTTAAAATATGGCTACCAGCATAATCATCAGTGTCTTGTTCCTTTTCTGGGTCTATCACTGGCCAAAGAGGTACTTCCCCTTCTTGCATTTTGTCTGTATCATGCAAACACTCAATAATAGAATAGCCGCCGCCTTGAGTATCAATAGCGATACCTTCAATATTAAAGGCTTTCATAAGATTGCGTATTTTACGAGCACAAAAATTAAAATAGTTCTTCTCGTCCACTTCGCCAGATTTAGCAAAACTGCGTTTAGATGTAGACCAACTATAAACTACCCTAGAATGTTCATTTAGAACTTCTAAAATAACAATAGCAAAATTATCTTGATTATATGCAGGGTCAATACCCATAACATGACGCGAGTTAATATTACCTTGAATGCGGGCATCAAAAGGAGCGGGACACCATTGAGGCCAACCATCGCGGGACATATTCTCATTTTTACAAGTGCAGGATTCTATAAGAGACCGCTTAAAAAAGCCCAAAGTGTCAGAAATAGGAATACAATTAAATTCCGCCATATAATAATCTTGATGCATAGTAGCCTTGGCACGCTCAATAACTTTAGCATCCATGAACCCTTCGGGTATCATGTTATACGGGATTCTAGCAATGGCAAAATCTTGCCATTTCAAACTATCACCAGTCTCACCAAACAAGTCTTCTTTATTATTGCCCTTACTATCAATCATTTGTTTATATTTGTGCCAGTATATAGCCAGTGGATCAAAACTAAACTTCATAGTGCCAGATATGATAGATTGATTAGAGAAATATGAAAGCTTCTTTTCTTCTGGTACAATTAAGCCTGTTGCTTCCATCGCCTTCTTTTTAGCAATAGCCTGCATATTTTTAACAGGGTCCATACTAACTGCTGTGAATTGGTTAAGTACAACTTCGTAGATATCCAAACTCACACTATTAAATTCGTCAACCGCTAATATATTAGCACGCAAACCACGAATCTTTTCACCGGTGCCGATTGGAATAAATGCAATTTCGCTTCTATCTAGCTTAAACTTCCAAATGTCTGGTAATTGCTTATATGGTTGGCCACCCTTAAAAATACTCTGTAAAATAGGCGAATTTTCCCACAGTCGCTTCACATGGTCATAAACGAATTTCGATTGGCGGAAGGCTGAGCCAGCCACTACCGCATTGGTGCCGGGGAATAAAATAGCACGCAATAGTAAATATACAGCCAACAAGAATGTTTTACTAAAACCACGAGATCCGATAATCATGGGGAATGGATGACGCCACATCATTTCTAGTACGGCGCATTGAATAGGATACAATTCTATATTGAGTAGTATTCGTGCTGTATAATAAAGATATTCAGGCTGATACATCAAATAGATTTCACGCAAGCCTACATTTGCCAACTCTACTTCAGTTTGACCTTCTAATATATTAAAGAAATCTTTAGTAGTGAGTAAATCTTGGACCAAGTCCAAATTTAAATTTGTCCAGGCGTAGTCGAATTTCGATAATGGCTTATCTGTGAATATACTATCCATGTTTTAAAATTTCTTTTAATAGAGAATGGGCCGCTTTTTCGGCGGCAGTAGCAGAGCCAGCAAATATAACGCTCATCCCATATTCTACTGCTAATCTAGACATACATTCAATTAGAAATGCCGGCTTAATTTTAGTAGCAACATTGGTAACATAGCGTTTTCTTGTAGGGTTCCATACTGTGGGCTTTAACTGTGAATTTAATGGATAATTTAAAATATCCTGATAATCTGCCTCTATAATTATGAATTTGTATTTTAAAGGCTTCGCATTTTCCATTAAATTCCAGAACCGCTCATTAATCATATTATATGCTATTTCACCAGTAGAGTTTTTACGCTCTAAGAAAATATCATCACGACCTTCTATTGTATAATCGCCATATAATACACGTTGCACTTTAGTGCCAGAGAAATAATCGTCTTCTGGAAATTCCCACCCAGTTTTCTCTCTATCGTCTTTTAATATAAGTGGTTTCAATTGGCCATTAACCTCATAGTATGCTCCCATTCAACAGCAGCATCATATATTTCTGCATTGGGAACGATGTCACTTTTAACCATAGTATCAACTAACATATCAATGTTATATTTAGGTTCCCAACCTAAAGTAGAAGTAATTTTGGAATTATCTCCACAGAGATAATCCACTTCAGCCGGCCTATATAAATCTGGGTCTACATATACATATTGGCTCCAATTTGGAATGCCTGCGGCATTAAAAGCCTTTTCTAGAAACTCTTTAATAGAATATGTTTTATTTGTGCAAATAACAAAATCATCAGGAGCGTCCATATCCATCATTAATCTCATAGCGTCACAATAATCTTTAGCATGACCCCAATCTCTCCGCGACTCTAAATTGCCAAGAGCCAACTTCTTATCACAGGTGCCATTCTTTAATTCTTTATGATTATCACCAATCCACTTAGTGATTTTACGGGTAACGAACTTTTCCCCACGCCTAGGGCTTTCATGATTAAAACAAATAGAACATACTATATACAAACCATATGATTCACGATATGTATAGCATAGTTCATGAGCAGCCGCTTTAGATACTGAATATGGTGAACGCGGCTTAAATTGGACTGATTCATCTTGAATTTTCTTACCATCTTTAATAATATAATTATTGCCAAATTGCTCAGATGAACTAGCCTGCAACATGCGTGTGTGTGGGCTAAACTTTTTAATCGACTCTAATAAATTTAGCACTCCTATAGTATTTACATTAAATGTAAAAATAGGCTGACTAAAACTACTATGAACATGACTTTGAGCAGCATAGTTAAATATCATATCAGGCTTGAGATTTTCTATTACCCCGCTAACAGAAGCAAAATCTGTAAGGTCGCCCTCGATAAGAGTGAAATTTTTATTCTTAATGCAGGCACCCAAATTATTCATTACATGCTGACTATTACGACGATGAAAGCCATATACTTCCATACCTTCATCTAATAATTTTTCTGCCATATATGAGCCTGTTTGACCAGTAATTCCAGTGACTAATGCTCTCATTAGTTTTTATCCTTTATTTTATGATTATAAATTCTTTCTACTAAATTTAAAAATTCATCATGCGTTAGAGACTGTTTAGCAAAATTACAATCACCGCAAGCCGTAACACAATTATTTATCTCGTATCCTATTTGAGGATTTAATCTATCTATTCCATTATAGATATAATCACCATTATTAGATGAAGAATATTTTTGATATGGCTTAACTCCACAATAATAACACGATTGACTTGTCAAAAATTCAAATTCGTTTTCACTCAATAGAAAATTTAAATTTCTTTCTGATATAGCTCGTCTTTTATATTTAGAATATAAAGCATTAAATGCCGCTTTTCCATATTCTAATTTTCTGTTACATCCACACGAAGTAGCATTCCCTGCTCGTAAGGAAGTCCCAGAGATATATCTGGGTGATGAACCACAATCACATTGACATAGCCAATGTACGCGTCTACTAGACGTACCTTTTTGTATAACTGTTTTATAATTTGATGTCACTAATAATTTACCAAATTTTTCATTTTCTAAATTTTTAAAATTATTTGCTCTTTTATATATTATCGTCATCTTCATTCTCCTCATTAATCGTAGATTCTTCTGATAAAATTAATTTATCTAATGTGCCATCGACAAAAGTGTGATAATCGTATAATTTGCATTTAGCAAATTCTTGTGCTTGTCGCATTATTTCTATATGCTTTGCGAGATTTTCTCTAACCACTTGATTTTCATGAAGCAGCCGAAGTCCAGCGCTAAAATTTTCATTGGCGTCGAGGTAGCTTTTTACTCTTTGATCGCGACTTCCTTTTAATTTACTTTCTACATCTTTCTGTTCTTGAATAGTCTCCCGCTGCTGCTTTGCTAATTGTATTTGATTAGATTGATATTTTTCTAATAACATACTTAATTCACGAATAGCAGCACTATTTTTAGTGCCCGCAGCCCGCTCATCATCAATTGCCTTTTGCAATTTATCAATTTCCATAATACATGTATAAACTTGGCGGCCAAATCTATCCTTCATTATTTCTAATGTAAGATATTTTTTCATTTGAAGTTCCTCAGTCCATTGACAATCTTCATTAAATTGTAAATACATTTTAACCCAACTTTGTTCAAATTGCTTAACTTCGGCCGAGCTAAATTGAAGTTGCAATTCTGGCCAATATTCTCTATTACGCAAAATATCTCTACACTGAATTTCTCTTATAGCAATCCCATCAGGACTCTTAGTGTCTTCTTTAGTAACTAAGTTTTTCTTATAAACATATTTTTTAATAGTGCCCACACTCTTACTAATCTCTACCGACATCTCTTGTAAAGATTTAGTGGCGGCATTCTCTTCTATATATTTCATTTCCCCGCTAGATAAAGCACCACGCTTATTGCGATCTGCTGCTTTGTCTTTCGAGGGCCCATTAGTATCCAATTCGTCCATTATTTAACCAAACCTATTTTTTTAAATATATCAATAATACATTGATAATAATTATTCGTATTTACTACAGGCTGAAATTTTAAATATTCTTCTCTTACATCTCTATTCATTCTTACTCTAAAAGTAATATCAGTATAATATTTAGTTTCATCTATTTCTTCTACTATAGAATTTGGATCAGAAGTATATACTTTTGTATTAGGGAAATGATTTTCTATAGAATGTAACTGACATATACCACCACCCTGATTTTTACCTATACACATATTAACCAAATCTGTTTCTGTCATATTAACTCCTAAAGTTCGTATTTATATTTCTTTAAAATATTAATAATTATTTCTTCTAATAACAATCTATCTTTCTTCGGAATCCTTTCGCCTGCCAACAACATGAGATAATTTTTCCTATATTCTATTGGCAAATTCATATCTATTAATTCCAACACTTCTTGCGTATTAAGATTGTCACTTAAACTGTTTCCATATCCCATAGTCTTCTCCCCTGTGCTTACCTGTGAATACTCTAAAAGGTTAGTTAAATTCTTGCGTGTATCATTGCGTTGTTGCCAGCCAGCAAACAAATCACATTCCATGCGGTCTTGAAATGCCGAACATCCATCGGGCGGTAAAAATGCTTTAAGCGGACAGTGTTCGCAGGGTTTTTCGAGGCGGAAATAATTGTTGCGTTTAAAATTATATAATCTATTATGTATGTGTGTATATATGAAATTTTCGAGGGGCCGCGAAGAATCATAGCGGGCCAACCCTTCTATTGCATATACCATGGCCTCTTGGCGCATATCGGTCACTTCATTTGAGCCAAATTTGAACTTATACACTAATTTAGATATTACTTTATTAAATATTTCTAATACTTCCACTTCTGTCATTCCGGGCGGTAGATTCAAATTATTTACCAACCATAATAATATTTTCAGATATACATTCTGGATGATGAACCATTAATAAACTAATATAATCTGGATGGCTATATCTTTCATATATTTGATTACATGCGGGACATATCGACTCTAGCTTTACCCAGCCACGATTATCACAATCTTCTGGATAAATTTTAATCATTGTCGTCTGCCCTATAATCGAGCGTATCAAATTCTTCTCCACAATGGTCACAAACTACCATGTCAGGAATAGTTATAAATTCGCCAGTATCATCTGGATCAACGCCATGCTCTTCTCTCAATGCTCGCTCGGTCTCTTCATCGAACTCGAAAATAACGCCTTGACAGAAATTGTCTTGACCACACTCTTCACAAGTCCAAGTGTAGGCAGAGCGAAGCTCTACTTTATCTCTCATAAATTATTCAGCATCTCCATAACAACCGCAACCACCCCACTCTGTAGTATCTAAATTACAATCTTTGGCTTCTTTACGCTCTCGTAACTCTTTTAAAGTTAAAGGCTTAGTAGTGCCGCCAGTTCTATCTCTTAAAATAGACACATCCTTTTTTAAATACTCTCGTAGTTCTTGTTCTTTGTCTTCGTGATATTTAAATCTTTCTGGCATTTTATCTAATAAGTGTAAAAAATGAGCCTGCCCCGCCTTAATACAAAACCCGCCACAATTATTATGAGGAAATCCCATATCGTATAACCTTGGCGGCTTAATTCCTTCGTCAATTAAATTTTGCACCATTTTCTCTTTTGAGATATAAGGTTTATCACACATTGGAGCCTCATATTTCCATGGATTCACATACTTTTGCAATCTAACTAATCTATGTTTTTCAGTCCAATCTAAACCAACATAAACAATGGTTTGATTAGAATCGCAATTTTCATTACGCCAATTGTCTAATATTTGCCGTTTTAATATTGAAGAACATGGATCTATTCTAGTGTTGCCCAAATATTTTCTATCAAAGAAAACCTGCCAAACATCTCTGCCATCTGCTAATTTAATTAATGGGGCACCTATATTATCAGCGGCCTCATCTATAAAACGATATAAATCCTCGCCTTCCATTTTAGTGTCGGCAAATAACAATATCATATCATCAGTGCCAAATTGGCCAGCCACCCTTTTAGCAGCAGCCCACGAGCCAATCCCACCAGAAAACATAACTAAACGTTTAATGGTCATCTTTGATTTGCTTCTATAATCCGCTTCAACTCTTCTTCGGTCTTTGGGTCTTTCTTTACCAATTCAGCCGCTACAGCCTTTTGGTCACAACCTATCATTTTAAGAATACTTTTAATTATTTTCATAATAATATCTCTAATATGTGTATTATATAAATGTCGCCCTATTATTATATACACGCTACTGGGCCATTCTATTGAATTTTGAACAAATTTTATCTATAAGTCGTAGGTGGGTTGTGCGCCAAGTTATGATTAATAGGGCGCTAGTTTTAATGGGCATTATAGAAAAATATGGATATATACAAGATATTAGCCTAAATAAGCAAAATCAAATTACTTTTAAAATAAATAAAAAATTATCTATTATATTGTTGGATCCATCTTGGATACAATATGGTAGACAAAAAGAAACTTGTTTGTTTAATAGAAGAAATTTCACAATGATATTGGATGGGATTAAAGATGAATAAAAGTTGGGATGCGGCAGAAGAACAATTTATTAGAGACAATGCCCACCTTTTTTCAGATGAAAAGTTGGCACAAATGTTAAGCGTTAATTTTGGTCGCACCTTTTCTGTGGCCAGCACCAGAAAGAAACGCCAAAGGATGGGCGGCCTATTAAAAGAGGGCCATCGGGGCTATTTTAAAATACGGTGTAATATAGATATCACCCCAGAGATATAATATATGCTACACGAAGGTACTAAATCTCAACATTTTGGCTATGTTGCTAGTCGGATATTAGGAGTTATTGGCAAGGCTGTGTGGAAGTCAGCCAGATTGCTTACTATTTTTATTAGTACTATTTGCTTTCTACTCTGGAAAGCCTAATGAGCCGCCGCCCAGATATTAGGCGGAAACAAGAATTAATCAGATTGTGGCTAAAAAGACATAAAAAAAGAAGGTGTATAATGATAAGACTATTAATTATATTACTTAAATTAGTAAGTCCAAAACCCCAGCCACCAACTAAATTAAAATGGAGAGTATTATGAAAGTTAAATTGTCGTGGGTTAAGTCTGTTTCGGCGGATGTTGTGAATCAAGAACTTACTTCTTCTCTCAATAATGGCATTTTAGTAGAAACTTTGGGCAAAGATGTAGAGAGCAAGTTATTTGACCTAAGCGAGGGCGATGTTTTAGTTGTGAGTTTGCGGGCCTCAAACGGCGTTAAATTTTCTGTGCCTGTTAGTGCCAGTTTTAGCGTGCCAGTTGTAGTTGCCCCTGAAGCCCCAACTAACCTAGTTTTTGAAGTTGTAGAGTAAAAAATTTAAAGTTGTTTAAAAGGGCCCAGGGACTCAAAGTCTTATGGGCCTTTTTTCATATAGGGGTAATAAATGGGAAATATTACTATACCTGAAAAACTAATATGTAAGATCCGACATGTTATTACTAAAGATTTGGCGGCACTAGTAAGTATAGATGAAAATAGTGATGATTCGTGGGGCACCGACGAATTTAAAGTCTTTAAGAAGCCGGCTGAAAATATATTATTAGTAGCCGAAATAGATAATCATATAGTCGGGTTTATACTGTTTACTCTACAAAAGAAGCGGGCCAAACTAGAAAAGTTGGTTATCACTGAAATTTTAAGGCGGCGCAGTCTAGGCAGCCAATTAATAGATAAAATTAAACGAGATTTCCTTAAACAGGAGCGGGTAGGTATTTTTGTAGAGGTTGGCGAAAGAAATTTGCCCATCCAACTCTTTTTAAGAAATCGAGAATTTATTGCTACCGAGATACATCCAAGTGGGAGCGGCGACTCTACATATATAATGGAGTATTTCAAGTGAGAAAATTTATCCAATGTCTGAATTTGCAAATTATTGAGATTTTAGCCCTAATTATAATAATGTTGAGTTTATGAAGGTTTTGATTGCTTGTGAATTTTCTGGTCGCGTGCGCGATAGTTTTCTAGCCCTAGGTCATGATGCCATTTCGTGTGATGTCCTGCCAACTGACGTTGCAGGACCACATTATTGCGGCGATGTTTTAGATATAATAAATGATGGTTTTGACCTTATGATTGCTCATCCGCCCTGCACTTATCTTACTAATGCCGGCGTTAGACATTTGCACGCTGACTGCGTAAGTAAGAACGGCAAACGGACGGCTGTTTATGGCGAGGCTAGATTTGCGGCTATGGAGAAGGCTGCCGAATTTTTTCTAAAATTATATAATGCCCCAATTCCAAAAATTTGCGTTGAAAACCCAGTGCCCCATAAATATGCCCGCGCCATAATTGGTAAATATGACCAAATTATAAACCCGTGGCAATTTGGACATGGTGAAACGAAAAAAACCTGCCTATGGCTAAAGAATTTGCCACTATTAATGCCAACAAATGTGGTTTCGGGACGAAAAGCCGTTGCTCATATGATGCCGGGGACGAAAAATCAAGCCAAGTTACGTTCTATTACTTACTTAGGTATTGCGAAAGCCTTCGCGGAGCAATATGGGAAATTTATTTCTTAAGAGATTTCTTGTGGTGGTATACACACATACCTTTAGCCCCTTTTGGCCCAACCAGCCGGTCGCATTTGGAGCATTTTTGCGATTGTTGTTTGGGGCGAAGCTCCGTTTGTCCTAAACGTCGCTGTCGAAGATAGTGTAAACGACATAATCGTAATTTTCTATATTCGAGTTGCCGTTCGCAATTCTCTACGCTGCATTTGTCCATGTCGCACCTTTATCTAGATTGTCTTGTGCCCACAAAGGTTGTAAATTAGTATAGTGTGAACATTGCTTTTGTTGTTCTGGGTCTGTTAAATCAAAAGACGCACAAGGCCTAATATGGTCTATATGCCAGCCATATAAACCGTGATTATCCCAAGTCATTCCTGGTTGAAATTGATTTTCTAGATGTTTTTTTAATTCGTCTGGAGAACAACCAATTAGCTCATTGAAAGTCATACGCAGTTTCAAATCTTTCAATTTTAATAGTTTGTGCAATCTTTTATGTACGGCATTGCGTATTTTTGCTCTAGGGCCCTTTTTATGTTTTTTATGAGATATTTTCCCTTTCGTTGTTTTGTTATATGCCCTAACAGAAGCTTTTAATTTTTCACGTTTCTCTGGATTGTGTTTATATTCCTCTTGACGTTCAGCTAATATTCTAGCTTTATTAGCTTCGTACCATTCTTTACCTATGGCCAATCTACGCAATCTTTGTTCTGCGGTTTCATTATTAACTTTGTTTTTCCAATATTGTTGTTGTGCTTGTTTTTTATCTTCTTCTGTACGTATGATATGACAGCCACACCCTGGAGATTTTTGCTTTCGCAATGTATGAGTAGAAAGATATTTGGTGACGCCGCAAATACACGTACATAACCAATATATTGTATTGTGTCTTTTTTCATAGATAGTCCCAACAGTCCATCTATTACAATTTTGCCCCGACCGATTTTTAATCTGGTGACAGCCGCATGACTTTATTGGATTATTATTAGTTAAATAATTAATAGATTTGACAATATTTTTACCACAAGAGCATTTACAATACCAAAAAGAAGATAAGTCGAATCCAAAATATGCTATATCTTCTACATATAATTGACCCAAAGTTCGATTAGCTAAATTCATCGGTATGGGTCTTAGTCGTAGTTTTTTACGACAACCGCATGAAATTCTACTATTATTGACAATGTCATAAGCAGCAGAAATAAATTCCTTGCCACAAACACATTTTACAACCCATTTATATGTTTTACCAACTTTGTGTGAAACTTTAATAAATTTCAAATTATTAATTGTTTGATTAGTATAATCTTTAAAACAAGGATTTGCACCAGCCCTTTTACCACGCTGATGTTTTATACATTTTCTACAATATTTTTGTTGACCTCTAACTATATTAGATGAGCCGCCCTCAAACACATTACCACAATGGCATTGTATTTCCCATCGCCGTATATTTCTTTTGTGACCAATAAACTTAATAAAAGTAAATCCATTAATTGTTTGACCTGTATAGTCTTTACCTCGCGGCTTGACCACCTTTATCTTTTTTATCGGTCGGTTATTTTCAGCAAAATATGGGTCATTATATTTATTTAAAGAGTAGGAATGTTGTTTGCAGGCTAAATTCTTAATGCTGCCTTTTTCGCCAATTGGATTATCGCAATATTTGCATTTGGAAAGACGAGTATTGGCTATGACGCTGACTTGATTGAGAGCCTTAGCGCGATTATAATGAAGATTACATAATTTGCTAGTAGTTGTATATATAGCCCTATCACAATTAGGAGATGTGCAAATCCAGGGCGGTTTAGGGTCGGTCATTTGGAGGAATCCTATATTGAGACTTATTTATACCTATATATTATTATATCCTAGCTGTGCGGGAAATTTAAACATTTTCATCAAAAATCGCCATGCCTCTATGCAGGCCCTGGCGTTTGGGATAGATGGGGGATATAGGCACAATACACTGAATAAACCGACTGGGGTAACTAGGTAATATAAGTAAGATAGCCAGGCTGTCAAGCAAAATCCACACTATAAGCCGGCGTGATAGTATGTATGCCGGCGACTTATATAGCCGTAAGTGGTTGCTGTATAAGGGGTTATAGCATCAACCTGGCTTATACTAACTGTCCACTCCTGCCGCCCTCGACATAACCCTATGCCGGCGAAGGGGTTGCGACAATCACAATTCAGGAATTTTTATTTATCGTATAATGGCACGACAATATGCGCTTGTTGCGAGCACTACAGATGGAAACTACCTATCTTATCGTCGGCCCTAACCCTATGGGGCGCAAGGGGTTGCGCGTAGTTTCCCATTTGCCTAACTGTCCAGCAAGACGCAAACCGTTGCCCCATAAGGGGTTACGACAATCCCAAAATGTTTGACGGGTCAAAACCGTATAATTCGACTGCACCTAGGCGCGTCCGCGCGCTGAGAGTGATGATAGGCAACCATGCGTGGTTGTCTATTTTTATTAGCACTAAACTTTACTTTTTTATTTGCCCCCTTTTTAGGGAATTTTGGCCTATTGCTATTGACCCCTTTTAGCCGATGATTAGGATAGGGTTTAGTTGACCTATTCACTTGTTTGGAGTCTTGACCATGCGAGAATTGACAGTAGTTATTGGTGGGAATACCTATGGGGTACGCTTCACCCATGATGGCGTCATTGTGGCTACGTCATGCGTAGGGCAATGGGATTGGAGTAGCGTTGCTACTGGCAGCGCTTGGCTAGATGCTCAATTGGCAAGCGCGGTGGAACAATGGTTAGCACTACGGCCAGTATGTTGCTAGGATGCTGAATGGCGGGCTATCGCAAGCTAGCCCGCAATTCACTATCTTGGAAAACTTCTGAGAATTATCGAACATAAACCGCGACTACCGCGTATAACTATGTAGAGACACGCAACCAGTTAGGTTGCAACCCATGTAGCGGGGGTAATTCCGCTACATACGTTAGTTGCTGGCAATGCCAGCGGGAGTTTTTATCATGGCCAAGACTAATCAAGACGGTTTGGCAAACGTAGCATCCAAGGATGCTGAATTGGGTTGGGTTTTCGGCGAGTTCTACCCTGCCGCGGTGGAATACAAGAAAACCAATGGCGGCACAATCACGTATGCCGCCGCGCCCGAACCACCCGCCGATATGGTGCCGACTAAGTTGGTCAATGAATTGACCGGCGAGCGCGGACCAGTTGTCGATAGCAAGGGCGAGCCAATTTCCCCTGCCCGCCTTGTGCTCAATAAGGTGAAAGCGCGCTACAAGCCAAGCGCGACCAACAAGCGCAGTAACCCGGCATTGTTCGGCAAAATTCGCGCGATGATTCTCGCCGTGAATAAGGCGAGCGGCATCACTCGCGGACGTGGCGGCGCTGAAATGCTCGACGAAGCGGACGTCGAAATGGTCGTAGAAGGCATGGACGAAAACGCAATCTAGTTTGCCACTAGGTCGAACGGAAGGCCGTGGGGGACAACCCTACGGCCTTCAATTCGTTTTAGTGTGCCGATAAAGGGAATTTTATGTTAGTTCGCGCCGGCGCGAAAAAAATGATTTTTCAGTCATGGGAACGTGAGGGAATTGCGCTGGCAACTGCCCGCCAATGGCAACCAAAACTAAAATCACGCGCCCAAGTCAACCGCAAACGGACGATTCCAGGGAGTAAGCGCGGTAAAGTTACTCCGCGCAAGTGTGACCCCCTTGATTTTGCTATGTCGCCTGAAAGATTAGCGATTATGGAAAAAACCGCCGATTTTTCTAAGATATTCGGGGCGGTTTTTCAGCCTGAATATACTTTTCATCCTAATAGGGGGCGTCGCACTAATGAGTCTAAAATCAATGCTGAGCGAATTAACCTTGACCTAATCTAGCCCGCCTAGCATCCAATCTAAGACCCCCGCCAAACCGGCCTGATATTCAGGCCAGTTTTTTGCGCGCGCTGCCGTAGGGCTCGCCACGAGCGCGTAGCGGGCTCGCCGATGGCGAGCGCAAGAGCCCGCCAAGTAATGTTAAAATAGGTTATTTATATAATTTACTTAATCTAAGTGGATTATATAACTTACCTAATATAGGTATATACGATAAGCCTGGTTATTCTGATAATTTAGAATAACTGGGCTATTTTTCGTATTAAAAAAATAAAAAATAGGTAAAATCAAATAAATAGATATAAGCTCGCCTAGTTTAATTGATAAAAGTCAATAGACGGGCGCTTTTTATGGATTCTGGTTTACAAAATGAGCCCAAAACAGCAACAATTGAATAATAAGGTTAATAAAGATAAATTAACTTATATTATTGATTTAGCTACTGAGCCGCCTGGTGAATACTATAAAAGGGTAAATGGTATTCTTAATAATAATATTAGAGAACAATTAATAGGTGAACGCCTGGTTAAAGATATTGAGAATATGGATATAAATGATGTATGAATTTATAGATTGTATATTTGAAATACTATTATTAATAATAATGGTTAGTTTATTTGTGGCTTGTCCACCATTATTTATTATATATATAATATTAAAATTAAACAGTAAATAAGAATATACTATAAACTTACCTAGCCGGCCTTATTCTGTATTTTTAACCTTACTTGGGAGAGTAAAATGGTAAAAAAATGTAAAATTCAATTAGCTATTCATAATGTTGAAGTATTCCAAACAAAAATAAAGGATGATATTAACTCATTAATTCACGATATTGATGAAATATTAGATAATGTGGCTAAAGTAGTCACAGATGGGAGTATAGATATAGATTATTATAATACTATTATTGAATTAGCCTATAAAAGAGAATGGTTGAATAATCTATTATCATAAGAATACTAAATAATAGCCCTTATTTATATAATCGGGGCTATAATTTTCTATTTTTATGCTTGGGAGAGCTAAAATGTCATTAAAAAACGCCATTCAGGATAGGTTATATAGCCTAATTCGTGAGAATGCAGGCGGCAAAAGGCAAATTGTGCGCCCTAATGTAATCATTAGAAAGTGCGCCTCTGAGTCTTATTTGTGCCGCGCCCAATATAATAGCCACGAAAACCAGGCTATTTTCTATTTTGATATTGAGGCGTTTTCTAAAATGTTGACGCTAACTAAGATTAATCAAATAAGAAACATGATTATATCTTGTGTGCAACAAATTCATTATAAATCCCAGGCTAATAACCTAGATAGGAAACAATTAGAGCGGCTATATAAAGATTTATTAGCCGTTAAAGGTTGACATTATTGGATTTTGTCCTAAGGGGTTATACAAAATGTTGTCTAATCAGTTCTTTTATTTAGATGATTTAATCTTTTCCGCCTGGGTAGTCAATCAATTAAAATATAAAAACTATCTACTTTCATCTTCTACATTGGAGACATAATGGTTGACAATACTTATATTTATGCTTATTATTAAGGTTTATTTTATAATTTTATTTATATATTTTGCGCGCTGGCATAGAAGTATAATTTAATGTCTTAATAATAGGGCATTAAATGGTATTCCTATAAATGGGAGATAGGGTATGGAAATTAAGTATTATATGTTGCCTAAGAGTATATTAGGTCAATATCGTCATATGGATAAGATTAAAAAGATTTACAAGCAGGGTGAAGAAAAATACATTGTTTATTATGATAATGTATTAAGTATGTATATTGATAAATGGGTAAAAACAGATGGTTTTTGGGTACGTGGCTAAATAGTGCCGCCTGGGCATTAAATGGCATTCCTATAAGGATGTAATAAATGAGAACATATACGCCAAAATATAATGTTAGTGGTATTAGGTATGAGATGGGGAATAGAATTTATGAAACCATAACTATGGGTGTTAATTATGCTGAAGCTTTAAGGTTTAAAAGCCTATATGAAAATGATAAATATTATGCTAAAGTGCAAATAGATAAGGCTAAATAGTGCCGCCTGGTAGATAATTAGCCCCAAATCATAGTGATATAATTTAGTATCTTATAGAATAGGATATTAAATTGTATTCCTATGGTCTGTTTGGGAGAATAGATAAATGGGTAGAAAAGTTATTAAAATTAGGGTTGTTGACAATCCAATTGTTGAGAAAATATATAATGGTAGTTATTTATTGAATAATTATTATTATAAATGGGAGCCTGGTAAGGTTGCTTTGTCTGTAAAAGTAGGTAAAAAAAGAAAACTAATCACTGGTAAAATTGAGTCTGTTCCTATTTCTTGTAGAGATAGCGGCTTATATTACGAGCATTATTTGATTAGTAATTCTCGAAAATTGGGCTTATTAGTGCCGCCTGGTATCTATTTGGGAGAATAGAAAATGAATAACAAACTAATTGCTGCGGTTAAATCGGAACTTAATATTGCTCATAAGCATGAATTAAGGGGAACTATCGCCAGGTTGGATTATGAAATTCAATTTGAATTAGCAGAAATTAAACTTTATCTTGATAGACCTGAACCTAATATACAAGGTGCTTTAAATCGGGTAAAAGATATAAAGGCGATATTGTCTAAATATATAGACAAAGCCAAGATGGTTAATTAGTTCAGAAAATGAATTTAATATCTTTTGATTAGAGATATTAAGTTTTTGTTCTGTTTAACTCTTTTTGGGAGAAAAGAAATGAAAGATTGGATTTATGTTGCTAGCGAAATTTGCTATAAAAAATATAGCAGATGGCCTACTTGGTCTGAATTGGCAATGGAAATAGAATGTGATGAAGAAGAATTAAAGTTATTTGCTTTAAAAGCGGTTGATTTAAATGTTCTTCATTCTCGTTGGACAGCGGAAAAAATTGATATATCTACTATCAATTATAATATCGCTGAAAATGAGAAACTGAAAAAGATTCTTAAAATGAATTAAAAATATGAAATTTAGCCCATTAGTTTTTAACTTGTGGGCCTAATTTTAGATTTTTGTCTTTATTTAATGGGAGTTAATTAAATGCAAGATTACAGTGCTTTGGCTCGTTTGTTGCCAATTAGCGAAGTTTATCACTATTTCAAAGACCCGAATAAGACTCATATTGAAAATTTGCGAGAAATGAGCAAATTGAGTAAGTCTGAAATGATTGAATTGGCTCAATTGATTCGGGCCGCGAAATAAGGGAGAATAAAATGCAAATTGGTGATAAAGTAAGTGCGTTGATGTATCCTAATAATATTGTTATTGGGATATTAAAGGAAATTCGTGGCCATATGGCTGCGGTTGAAAATCGTGGCGGCATAATTCAATGGACGCCATTGGCAATGGTTAAAGCGATAAAAACATGAATATGTTTGTAACATTGCTTGTTTCGGGTTTGTTTACATATCTTATTATCTTTTTGATAAGATGTGGTGTTAAATTAGGTAGTCTGTTTTTGAACCTTTACTTGGGAGAGTAAAATGACCAATCGAGAAAAACTCAATAGTGTAATACTTAGATTGGAAGTGGCGCAATTAGCGCTAGACAATCCATTTTTGGATGAAAAGACCATATCTCTTGTTAAGCAAGAGATAAAGCAATTAGAAGATTGGCTAAACAAGGTGGGTGAATTAGTGGAGACTATTGGCCCGCCAATGACTTCATATGAGATATTTCTCTTTATGAAAGAGCATAATCCTGATTTGACCGAATACGATTGGGAAGAAACAAAGCAAAGAACAAAAGAGATATTGGATAATCCCGATTTGTTAGACGAATAAAATGCGTAATTTAGCCCGCCTGGTTCGCCGCGCGGGTCTAATTGTGTATTTTGTTACTTATTTGGGAGAATAAGATGAAATCGTATAAAGTTCGCGTTACCATTAATGATGAACAGCGTGAAAAATGGGAAGAATTAATTGATTGGTTAAGATACGCCGGCGTAATTGGCGTAGAAAAGAATGTTGTTACTCAGGACATTCTTTATTTCTCGATAATGTGCCCTAAACATATTCCAAAATACAATATGGAACAATGGGCAAAATCAAATTGTCAGAGAATTAAAAGCTTTGCGAGCGGCGCAAAAGTTGAAGTTGTTGAAGTTAAATAGTTGGGAGATAGAGAATGCAACTCAACAAGCATGATTTGAAAAAGCGTAATCACGCAGAAAATGAAAATTGGAATACTGTTTATTCCAATAAGTTGCTCCAATATTTGAGAATTGGCGGGAATATCACTAATTATCAAGGTTATGGGCAACAAAATGTGTCTGGTTGTATTTGTTGTGGGCAAAATACCACTAAAGGTAAAAAGAAACGTAAAACCGCTAGTTTTGAGCGTGTAAATCGTCAATATAAGCGCCGCGAGCAGCGATTGGCAAATAACGAGATTGAAACTTACTATTTGGGAGAATAAAAATGAAAGAATATCAATTTATTCCATTGTCGCACTTTGAAGATTGTGCCCAAATTAGTGTTTTAGCTGAGTCTGAATGTTTTTCTCTATTATTTCATTCAGAATGTAGTGGCAAAATTAGCCCTGCATATCCAATGAGGATTATTAATTAGAATTTAGAATATAGCCCATTATTAATTTAATGGGTCTTATTGTGAATTTTATAGTTTCTTTTGGGAGAAGGAAAATGGACAATTACTATTCTGATTATCGTGTGCGGGCTAGCCAATCTAATAGGTTGCAAGATATAGATAAGCAACGCATGGAAGCCAAATTCGAGTATATAGATACTCTTTATACATTAAAAATCAAATTTGAAGTTTGTCCTACTTGTGAAGGTAGGGGAAAACATGTTAATCCATCTATTGATTGTAATGGTTTAACTCGTGAAGATTTTGATCAAGACCCTGATTTTTATGATGATTATCGTAGCGGGGTATTTGATGTAGAATGTTATGGATGTAAGGGTGAAAATGTAATTGCGGTCATTGATGAACAAAGATGTAATCCTATATTCTTATCCTTGTATAACGATATGTTAGAAAACGAAATGGAATTTCGGGCAATACAAGAATCAGAGCGTAGAATGGGGGCCTAAATTCTTTAGAAGAGGAGATTTTCTATGTCCTGGACTCAAGAAAAATTGAATAAGTTGATTCAGAAACATAAAGATAGGAAATTATTCCTAGACGCTGGATGTATTGTATCAATAGATGAATTATTTGAATTTATTAAGAGGGAAAATCCAGATTTCACAGAGTGGGATAGGGTAAACATGGAAAAAGAAGTACGCCGTATCCTTAATAAAACTTGAAATTAACCCGCTTTATAGACTATATAGAGCGGGCTATTTTGTGTTTTACCACTCTTTTGGGAGAAGGAAAATAAATAATGAGTAATGCAACTATTAATAATCGTTTATCAGCAATGACTGATATTAATGGTGTTGTTGATAGAGTTAAATTCAGACAATTGTTGACAGATGCTGGATTGTTAGATGAATTTGTAGAATTCATTGCTGGTCAAACAGTTCCTAATAATGGTTATTACAGATGGGATGTAGATAAATTTCTACATGAAGAACCCATAACTGATTAAAATACAAAATTAACCTGCCGACTATTACTAACCAAAGAGATTTCCTAGGATAAATCTGTGTTTTAGTCGGCGGGCTATTTTGTGTTTTGTTACTCTTTTTGGGAGAAAAGAAAATAAAATGAAAAAACAACGAACATGGCTACAGCAAGAAACTTGCGGCGGTTTATTACAATTAAATCAAGATAAAAATACTGGTAATGATGGTCGCCAATATACTGTAAAACATAGATTTCGAGTTATTTTAATAACAAGAAATCGGCAGTCTGCATTAGATACTTATAATAAGTATTTAAAATCACCTAGATTATTACAAGAATATTTAGATTCTGCTAATAAAATGGTATTTGATGGTTAAAATTTGAAATTTAGCCCACTATGTAATAGTAGTGGACCTAATTTCCGATTTTACGTCTTTATTATGGGAGATAAAAATGGTAGAAGTTTGTTCTGGTTATAATCCCCGCATATTCAAACGAATGAATAAAGAATTAAAAGTCTGCGGGCTATATGGTACTATCGTATGGGATAAAGCAGATAGAATCTTTTATCTATATGTTTCACCAAAACAATATAGATTGGCCTGCGCACTTCTATTTCAATAAGGAAAAAATATGGATATTTGGAAAGTTAAAGAAACTCCATGTTATCCTAATAGTTTCAAAGTTTATCCTATTAATACCTATAGGGAAACTAATGATACTAGCAATTATTTTCCAACAATTGAATTAGCTAAAATAGAGGCTGATAAACGAAATGATTGAACAATTATTAAAACAGGCTCAAGATATTGCTTCTTCATTGGGTAGTCGTGAAGAATTAGGTGGTATGGGTGCTATTTCATTAAAATATCATCCATATGAACACCAATGGTTATGTATTGCTGATTGGTCAAGTGGAATAGCAATTAAAGGTGCTCAATTTGACGATATTCAGCCGGCTATTGAAGATTTGATTAAAGAGTTGAAAATAAGAAAGGAGGTGATAAAAATTGATTAAAAAGATTTTAAGAAAATTAGGATGTGCTGATACTGAAGTTTGTGGATTTTTAGCCCTTTATAGATTTCTTTTTAAGAAATGTATAGATTGCGGGGTTAAATTACCCAAGAATTTCAATCGTGGTGATGTTTGCTCGAAATGTTTTGATGATTTTGATGGATTAACAATGGAAGAATTATGCTCAATTTAACAGAAGAACAATTAGATATTGCTTGTGCCTCTGTGCAATTTGCAATTAATAATAAGGTTGAATTTGACAAATATTTAGAATTTCAGGGTCATAAAAACACTATTCAATCAGAGGAATTTATGAATAGAGTCAGAATAGTTATTTCTGATGAATTGCATCAAACAAGATAAAGCTTGAAATACTAAGCTATAGATATAAAACTAATATATATAAATATTAGACTTATAGCTTATCATTTTGTGTTTTGTTTTATTGTTTTTGGGAGAAAATGATGACAAATCAGCGTAAATCTATGATTCATGCGTTATTGTATAGCAAACCTATTAAAAAAGTAAGTAAAATTACTTCGCCACCTTATTATGATAGAAAAAATAATAAGGATATGAAAGTGACGCCTGGTATGGTGCATTTATTGATATGTAGGAGCTGAAATGTCTAATAGGGCGGAAGCATTAGCCTGGTGGAAATTATTAACAATTAATCAAAAAAATGCGATGATTGCTATTTTTCGTAATAGTAGTGATTTCCGCAAAGATTGGTCGTTTGAAATGATTGATAAGTCTAGTGGTACTATTGAGGCAGTATTTCTTTACACATTTAAGGAGATAAACCATGAAGTAAAATCTTAAATTTGCGAATTAGTGGAATAAGATTTTTGAAAATTTCATGTGTTCAACTTTCTCATGTAAAAGGGAATGTTATATGACTAGCGTTTAAAAAACGCAAAATATAGCCCGCTATTTAGTATTTAACTTCTTTGTTGCTATTTAGCGGGCCTTATTGTGTGTTTTTGACCTTTTTGTTTGGGAGAACAAAAATGACTCTTGAAAAAGCCTCGGAAATTGTGTTTGCATTGCGTGAATATGGAATGAAAAATCAATCAGCCTGTATTCAAGCGGTTGATTTGTTTTCTTATTTCATTGATTTGTTTAAAATGTCTGATAACCCAGATAGAATGGAAATGTTCGCAATAATGTGCGGCTATTGTGTAGCCGGGAGTATTACTCTTGAATAAAGAAGAAATACTATCTGAAATAAAGTTTGTGCAGCAGCAAATTACTGCACAAAAACAGGTTGTAGATAAACAATCAACGCTTAGTTATGAATATGCTAAGCATTATAATGCCTTATGTTTCTTAATTGACCAAAAGGTGAAACTGATTCAAAAGTTAGAAATAGTCCGATAGTTGTCTTAGTATTGGGAGATACAAAATGACAAATCCAGAAGTATTAGCGCGTCAATTTTGCAAATTAACCATTGAAATTGAAGGCTATTGTGAGCTTTTTAATTACAAAGGTTTATTAAATGATTGTCCATATGAGGAATTAACTCATTTATGGATAAATAGAACCAGAATTTGGCAAGCATTAAGAGATATGTGCGGTTATGAAGTCGCCAGGGATATGACTTATAATTATTTACCAGAATATATGATTAAGCCCGCTAGGTAGATATTCGTGAGATTGCGACACTTTTACACTTTATTTATCTAGCGGGTTTTTAGAATTAACCTACCTAGTCAATTTAGAAACTTGTTGTAATCCCCCTTCTATTTTGGCTAGGTAGGAATTTAATATGGATACTAAACAAACAAAATCACAGTTAGAACAAGCTAAAACACATGGCCAAATTAGAGATAGATATCTTGATACTGGTTCTCATTTAGTTGAATTGGCCCAAGAATTACAAAAAGAAAAGAGTAATTATGATTTAGTTGAACATATGGTGCCAGTTATTAAATATTTACTGTATAAAACCAAATCACACCAATTGATCAATAGTGATATTTTAGATTGTATCAAAGAACAAGGATTATAATGCACACCCTCTCTTTATTTCCTCATTGGAATAAGCAAAATCACTTCTTTAAGGTGATTGGCCCCGAATTTCGTGAAAAGAATGAACCTCATACTACTGTTGAAGTATATGAAATGGTTGATAAGTACAATCTAAGAAGATTGCACAAAGAACCTGTAATGCTTGATTTTATTCAGGCTAATATGCTGGAGGATAAACAAGTTGAGTTCACAAATCCTATTATCGAATACATCTGATAAAAAATACCAACAAATCAAGGATTTAACAGAATCTTTAAGAAAACACAAAATAGAATGTGTTCAGTGTCAAAAGGCAGAAAATTGGGATGAAATATGTTTAAGGGGAAGAACATATCTAGCCTCGATAAAACTGTTGATTTAGTCGAACCCGCTAAAGATATAGCATTGCGTAATAGACTCAATTTTATTGATAACTATTATGATGCTCTCAAACTGAATAACGATGGTTTGCCTAGGTCAGAAGCAGTATTAAAGCAAATGGCTACAACTGCACGTAATAAAAAACAAAAATAAATTAACGCCGCTAAATTAGGATAGCCACGGGGTTTTACTGTTGCTCCCACAGCAGTATTAATATCTTAGTTTAGCGGTGCTATTTGTTGTTGTTTCCTCTTTTGGAGATTTCTATGAGAAAATTTTTCTTTGGATTAGCAATGCTATTAATTAGCACTACAGCAAATGGTGCTATTTTATATGAGCACTTTTTTGAAGGGAGTATGTTACATAGAGATAATCCATATGCGACTATAAATATTTCTGACAATCGCTTGGAAACTCAGGCGTCTATAAATTTCACTAATTTAAATGTTGGTGATGATAAAAACATCTTAGAAAAAGATGTATCTGATTTTAATGACTATTATGCAAATCACGGACCTATGGTCTTTGATATGCAAACTAATAGTTTATTCATGAATTGTACGCCAGTGCCTGAATTTTTAGGTAATTCAGATATTGTTGTCAATAGTTACTGTCTTGAAGTAGAATATATCTACCAAGTTGGTAATAATGATATAATTGGTGTTACATTTGAAGTAATGGGTGTGCCAGAGCCAGCAACTATTTATTTAGTTGGCCTGGGTATTGTTTGTATAGTAGGTTTAATTCGTCGTCGATAACAAAAACAAATTAACGCCTCTTGATAGAATACGCCCTGTAAATGTCCGTTAGGTGTGGGAATTGAGTCTATCAAGAGGTGCTATTTGTGGTTGTTATTAGGAGATATAATATGAATTTAAAAGATTTTCAAACCAAACTAGATAATAGTAAGCGTTTTTACGAAACCGCTAAAATAGAAGTGAAATCTCCATTTGAAGTATCGAGATTGATTAATGGGGAAATGACTGATTTTAGGTTTCAAATTATCAAAGAAGTTTTAATTGAAACTAAAAATGATAATCCAGAAGCCAAACAATTGGCGGGCGCTATGTTAGATTATCTTGAGTGGTTTGATGGTGATTGTCCATTTATTTAAGGAGTTGCTATGGGCTATGGAACAATTTTCAATCGTCAATTTACTGATGAAACAGTAAAGAATTACAAGTCTGATTATGTGCGGCTAGAACCAATTAGAAAACGCTGTGCGAGTTGCGGCTATAAAATTGGCGGCGACAATCATAATAATGGTGAAGAACACAATACCCGTAAAAAGAAAAAGTAAAGGAATATTCAAATGTCACGGATTGACTGGTTAGTATTGTTGTTTGCGGTTATTTCTTTTGGCTCAATAATGGGTACTGCTATTATTAGCCTATCTCATAAGGATGAAATTTAGAATCAACCCGCCTGGTAGACATATCGGGCGGGCTATTCTGTATTTCAATTGAGTATATTAAAATGTTGAATCGTGAAGAAATTAGAGAAATATTACACACTATTCCAAATAGTTTTTATGTATGTGATGATTGTAATGCTTGGTACACTACAGATTATCGTTTAAATGAAATTTGCTATCATTATAAATGTCCTAATTGTGATACTATAATGTTAGATGCAGCAGAAACTGACAGAGAAATAACATATCTATCTGTTAATCAAATCAATATTGTTCTTTTGCCCCATATTGGGCCTACCAATATAGAGCGTAGAGTTGGTGCTCAATTAAAATGTCGTGAAACCAAATCTATCGCTACTATTGTAGAACGCAATACAGATGGTAATTTTTCTACTGAAGTGGTTCCATTTGAAGACGAAATATTAGAATTAAAAAAGCCGTTTATTGTTAAATTTATAGAAAACAATCAAGAAATAGTAGTCTCTACATGGGAAGACTATTTGGATTTTGTATGTTATAGAGAATATATAGGACACTAAATGTACCATTTGTATTTAGATGATGTTCGCGGTAATGATGGCCATGATATTGTAATCTGTAGAGATTACAATTCATTTATTGAAACTATAGATATGCGTGGTTTACCGCTATCTATATCTTTTGACCATGATTTGGGCGCGGCTAAAGATGGTTTTGATTGTGCCCAGTGGTTAATTAATTACTGCATTAAGAATAGACAGAATTTGCCAGAGTGGTCAATTCATTCTTCTAATCCAGTAGGTAAAAAAGAAATCAAATCTGTATTGGAGACTTTCGCTAAACATTTCAAATTTTAATGGGAGTTAAAATTGTTAGCAATCTTAGAGAGATTTATTAGAGCGCGTGCTGCTGCCGATATTGGCTATACTCAAATACAAAATGTCAAATTGGCTATTGGGACTACTCCTGATAAAGCGATTAAAGACAAATGTAATGAATTAATTCAAGGAGCGGAGGAATTAAAAGAATTAATAGATAAAAGACTTATTCAATTGCGACCAGATTTAGAAACATATCTAACCATAGATTTCTATGCTAAATCAAACATTAACATGGATGCAATATGAAAACGTCTAAAGTTGTAGAAACCTTTATTAAGGTTTTAAATGAGAGATCTAAAGTCACGGTAGTAGATCGCAAGACTCCTACTATAGTTAATGTTGCTCGCGCTTTAGGTATTACTGTGGCAGAAACAAGTGATTATGTAGCACAATTATCTACTAATCCAAAATTAGATGCTGTTTTTAAGAAATTTAAATGGCCGCAAAATGTTAGATCTGGCTATATATTTATTGGTGACCAACATAAACAACATGGCGAAAGAGAAGGTTTATTAGTGGTTGGCCAGCATGTATTTGCTGATTATATTGAACAACAAGATAAGGCTAAAAAACAAACTAATGTCGAAATATTTTTATCTGTGCCTGAAATACAGAGAAAATATAAGATTATGCGAGTTTTTGAAAAAAATGGTATCTCATATAAAGAGCCGAGTAAGGGTGAAAACAATTTTCGTTGGCTATATGATGAAGATAAATCATTGCGTCAATTATTAGAAGAGTGTGATTTGGGCGCAAAATTGCTTTTACAACCTACTAATGAAACACGCCTAATTTATAGAAAAGATAGGTGGGTAGGTTCGCCAAATAGAAGTGCTATAGTCGGCGTAAATGACTAATAAAACTAAATTAATGCTATTTACTACTCTACAGCCAGAATTGGCTCGTGAGTGCGTTAAATGGCTCCAGGAAGCATTTAATTTACGCTTTTGGATAGAAACTACTGATTTAACGAAAGTATTTGTAGAGTGTCCTGAGAGCCTTATAGGCACACTTCAGATAAAGGCAATAGCATTTGCGAGAGGGTGGAACGCTAAAAAATGAATTTGATCTACTTTCATTATTTTATTGGCGGCAGTAAAGATGGTGCTTGTGAAAAGGCTAATCTACCAATAGATGAGGCTGTAATAATTAGTGAAAATAGTACTGAAAGATATACTACGGAAAATATAGTTCAAATTAGTGAAGGGGCATATAAACAAACATTAAAATTGGCAGGATATGAATAATGACAAATGATGATATATCTAAAATTATCAATAAAGATGATTTTAGTTGGATTAAAGTTAAAAGGTTTGTAGAGCCTGAAAATATTCCTGATGCAAATGATTATGCCCGCCTGGTAGAACATCATAAAAAAGAAACTGAATTTTTAATAGGTGTTTGTAGGACGCTGGCTATGTATGTATCAAATGAAGGTATAAATTTATATGGTTAGAATTGGAGATGGTATAGCGAACCCGCTATTATGAATTGTGACGGAATTAATTATAGTTGTCCGTGCTGTAGAATGTTGGCGGGCGGCACTGAATATGGATGTAGAATATGTTAAAAGAAATAGCGGATATATGTAGATTAGTCGCTATGACATTTGCGGCTATGTATGGATTTTATTCTTATGGTCATCATGATACAAACGGTTTAATATTTGCTATACTTATCCTTGTTTTCATTTATGTTAATAGAGAAATATCTAAGTCTTAAAATATAATATATTGGGGTTGTAGCTCAATTTTGGCTAGAGCAATCGCCTTTTAAGCGATAGGTTGCGGGATCATTCCCCGCCAACCCCACTAAATAAGAATTAAAAATATGGATGAAGATGAATTTAATGGCTGTTTTGCAATTGTTTTTCAATTAGTCTGCTATTTAATAGCGTACAACTTGTTAATAACGCAATTTCCAGTGTTAACTGGATGGCAAGTTATTACAATTCTTTTTTGTGTTTTCTTGGCATAAATACTTACTTACAGTAGCTCAGTGGTTAGAGCGCCATTCTTATAAAATGGAAGTCCCAGGTCCGATTCCTGGCTGTAAGAATTAAATATGGAACAATTCTTTAAAATCGCCCGATTAATAGATAAAACTATTAGTCTAACTGTTTTTATAACATTTGTGCCTATATGTATATTTCTGTCTATTCTATTAAATGGCAATATTAGAGATGCATTATTATGTTTACAGGCAGAATTGATTAAATCTAATGAATTTGTAGTAGAAATAGAAAAACAGATTGATAAAATCGAAAAATATATCAGGTTATTTAATGAATTCACAAGTAACGATATTTTATCCTGATTTAGTTAAGTATGCAATTCAAGATGGCGCAAGTAAAGAAGAAGCAAAAGATATTGCTACTCTCACTACTTCATTAGAAGATTGGGCATCTACTGCTAAAAGTGAGCGACAACATAATCTTAAAACCTTAATAGTAAGGCTTTATAGGATGGATGTTTCTAGAATTTTTACTGATGCTCATTTCAATGAGATAATTCGCGCCATCTATTATTGGGATGATAACCGTATAGAGGCTGAGGAAATCAGGAAAGATTTGGGACTATAATGTGGTACGCTCAATTTATTAGGTACTCTACTAAATCTACTCTTGCTATTCCTGTAATAAGTAGAAATTGGCAAGAATTAAGTAATCAATTGCAAGATGAATTGCCAGAATGGCAGTTTATATGTTTCGATAGAGGTAAGTAATTTGATTACTAATATAGAGTTGATGCATTTGCCCCAATTGATGGAGTTATTTGAAGGTCGTTGTATCTTTTGTGATAATGAAGTTATGATGGTGAGGGACGCCGAAAGATTAAATTTGGCATTTGACAACAATTATATATTTTTAGCAGATGGCAGTAAAATTAGAGTTGCCACTAAAGAACATGTAATACCTAAATCACGAGGTGGTTTAGATACTGTCGGCTGGAATTTGAAATTAGCGTGTTATGATTGTAATCAATCGCGTGCCAAGACTCTAAATCAAAAGCCTAAAGGTCGCTATATATGTAGGCGATGTAAAAATTCTTTTAAGTCTAAGAAAAAACGTCGTCATTGTCATAAATGTCGCAGTAGAATATTGCTTGATAACAGAGAATATATCTTGTGTATGATGGGGCACGCATGAAATTATTTTTATCTCAAGAAGAAATCAAAGAGATATTATTATCTCATCTGACAAATGGTCGAAATATTAATATTGATGATGAGACATTTAAATTTGAATACCAGAACGATTATGATTTTAAAGAATTGACAGGCTGTAGTGTGGAGATAGAAAGATGATAGCCTGCTCTTTGTGCGGCCAAGATATGCCAGCCGAAAGATTAGAATGTGGCTATACTCAATGTATTAAATGTAGCCAAATTGAGCCATATGTTGGATTTATGGCTTTTGATTGTAAAACTAATGGCTCTGTACAAATAATAAAACAGCCTAGTAAAAATTACGAAGCAATTAGACAGGCTGATAGAGCAAATAGAAGGGCACGATGACTAAACAAGAAGCAATAGATGAATTAGTTTCTGCTATTGAAGCATTAGTAGAAGCCGTTGCTAGTCGAAGAGTAGCAGAAATGACTGCTGATGCAATGGATAGTTGTGCAGGAATGTATAGTGGTGTGCCTGAAGCCAAAAAATATTTAAATGAAATTGTTGAGATTATTTTTGAATAGGATGGTTTTTGATGGCGTTGTTTTTCATTGGTCTTGCTGTATATGAAGCCGTCCAAAATAAAGATGAATTAGCCGCACTATTATGTATTCTTAGTGTTTTGATAGTTGGCGTAAATGAATTAAGACGCATTAGGAATTTATTATGATACCATGTAAAGTTATATTACAGCGGCCCAAAACTGGTTCATTTTTAGAATTTGCAGATGAAATACCAAATGGCGTATTTGGTAATAAACATGAAATGAATAGAATTTCGGACGCAATAGAAGAAGTTAATATTGGGTGGCAAGTACGGCGTATTGTAGTTGCTAAGAAATATGTAGAACATGATGATGGAGGTTTAATTTGAATATAGATGAAGCGGGCACATCATTAAATGAATCATTGCGTGACGACCCAAATTTAATGGGTGTGGGTATAGGCGATATTTTATATATTTATCTTAAAAAGAAACCTTTAAAGAAACATAATTATCCTTCCAATTGGGAAGGTTTTGATGTCGAAATTCAGATTACTGGGCAAATAAAACCATGCATAAAAAAGTAGAAATTTTACTGCCCGCCAATTGGAATCCACCTGCTGATTATGCAGTCAGAATGGAAAATTGTGCTAATTATTTGCACGACCATCCAAAGTCTGTTAAAAATCAGATAATAGAAGATATTAACAGAGTTGGTTATGATGGTGATTTAACTAGGTTAGTCCATCAAATGAATTCACAAGAAATACAAGTTTTGTGTACTGCTGCATTATCTGCTTTATATACAGATGTGCAATTACATAAGTGATTTTAGAGGCTCTATACGATTAAGGATTCGTATAGTGTCGGCCAATTGAGGTTATTTCAAAATAACAGCCAGTTTTGGCTACTCCCATTTTGATTTAACCAATAGATTGGCCTGCCGGCTAGTAGTTGTTAGAGATTTATCTCGCACTATTAGCCGGTTTTATATTGTGTGGTAATGGTATATCCTAGAACCATTTATAATCTAGGATAAAGTTTGTGTTAGGGAGTTTATATTATGGCGAAGTTTCAAGCCCAGTCTAAAGTAGGACAAGTACGAGATATTATTCGTACATTGCCCCAGAATAGTCCGATGGCGGATATTCGTAAAGCCGTTAAGGCTAAAATGGGGAATAAGATTAACGATGCTACGATTTATTCTGCGAAATCAACTTTGATGAAAATCGCAAAGAAATCTAGCAAGAAAAATACGGTATTCACTGCAATACCTATTGAGAATCACACATTAAGTCAGCATCATATCATTGATGTTGTGACTTTTAGTGCTCAAGTTAATAAGATTGGCATTAATAATGCTAAGAGCATTGTTGACGCCATGCAAAAATTGTAATTGAAAGGAAAACTCGTCCGTCATTCGTGGCGGGCGAGTTTTTACTATGTATCATATAGCAACTATACATAAATTGTGCTGGGTAGATATTAAAAAAAGTCTAGGCGATAAACTAGATTTAAAAAATGTTAAAATAAACACTTTACCCGACAATGAGGTTGAGCTTTATTTTAACGATGAAAACATTGAATTGTTAAATAATTTGAAAAAGATAATTTGTGCTATTGAACTCGGTTGGATATTAGGCACAAAAAGACAACAAGATCGTCAAACAGACATTTGTAATAATGTCATAGAAATCGCACAGAGATTACAAGATGACAAACATTGACAATTTGGTTATTAATTGGCAGATTTATCGAGATCAAACTGCCGCCACTCAATTGTTTGAGTTAGTCAAAGGTGTGAAATTTGCTATTATTCACAAATATGCTAAAACTGTGATTGCTGCTTCTGAATATGAATCAATTGCGAATAGAGCATTTGTTGATGCAATTAGCACATTTGATTTTAGTGTAGAATTTAAAAGTTATTTTGCCACTATCCTGAGGCGTAAAATTGTTAGTTTTTGGCGTAAAAAAAGAGTAAATACTGATAATCTTAGTGATAATGTTGTGGTTGTTGCCCCACAATATAGTGATATATCAGAGTATTGTGCTCTGTTATCACCCATTAATGCCAAGGTGATCTATTTGAAATTTGTTGAAGGCAAAACAGATAAAGAGATTGCGAGCCAATTAGGTACAAGCAGATCCACTGTGACTACAATAAATAATAAATCATTAGAGCAACTTCGCGCCGCGTTGGCAATATAACTATTGGGAGATAGTATGAAAACCGTAGATGTAGCAGAAACGGACAGTTACTATAAAGTAATATGTCCTAAGTGTCAATGGGTACATTGGTATACTCAAATACAATATGATCACCCAAAATATTTTAAAGCCTGTGATTGTGGTACAGATATTAAATTAAACAAACCGATTAAGCAGGGAAAACCACAATATCAAACAAATGATCTATTAGCCAGTATTGTAGATGCATTAATTGCTGGTGGATATTCTAAGAAAGAAGCCACTGATAAAGTTAGTAGACTGACAGATAAAACGAAACCGTTTGATGTATTGTTCAGGGAGGCGGTTTCATTATGAATTTATTTAGACCCAAAACATTAAATGATTTTATTGGTAACGAAGCAATTAAAAATTGCACAGAAATTCAATTAAAGGCTGCTAATCTTAGAAATAAGCCATTAGGCCATATATTAAATCAGGGGCCATATGGATGTGGCAAAACAACCCTTGCCGATATTATTTCTAGTATGATGAACAGCACATTGCATAGTATTAATGCCGCTTCACTTAAAACTAAAAAACATCTACTAGAATTAGTCTGTAAGATTAAATACAGAGATGTAGTATTTATAGACGAAATTCATAGATTGGATATTTCTTTGGAAGAATTCCTATATCCAATTATGGAAGATTTTGAATTTAGTTTGCCTAGACCTAGTGGTGGTAAATCTGCGTTTGAAACAATAAAGGTGCCGCCATTTACTCTAATTGGCGCAACTACTGATATTGGGCTAATTAGTGGCCCATTCATGAGCCGTTTTAAAATTCATAACTATCTTGAGCCATATACTGTTAGTGATTTGGCTAAGATTACCACTATGAATGCTAAAAAATTAGATTTGAATATTACTTCTGATGCGGTTTTAGAGATAGCAAGACGATCTAGAATGACGCCTAGAATCGCAAATTCACGCTTAGATTGGATTAATGATTATAGAATAGCCCACAATATAACTAATATTAGTCGTAGTGATGTAATCGCTGCTATGGAAATGCAGCGTATTGATAGCGATGGGCTAGAATATAATGATAGAAAATATTTAGCAGTCTTAAAAAGTATGAATTTTAGACCTCTTGGCGTTAAAAGTATATCGTCAATGACGGGCCTATCTGAAGATACTATTACTAAATATATTGAGCCATATTTAATTGCCATAGGTAAGATAGAAATATCTAAAACTGGGCGAATGCTAAGATTAACAGAAGCAGAAATGAGAGCGGCAGAAGCATTGTCTGATTTTATTGATAATGCTGATGTGGAGGATGATATATAGGAACATTTTATGTCACATAATAACCCACAATCATCGGAGGCTAAAGAACGAATAGTCTTGGCGCGTATATCTATGGCAATGATGGAATTAGAGGCGGCGTATATATTTGCTGAAGATACACAACTAGATTTAATTCGTAGACAACTTGCAGAATATCGTCTTGGTTTAGAAAATATGCACGAATTATCAAAAATGTTAATGGGTATACATAAAGATGAAACTAATTCAGATAACAGATCATGATATTGTAAATGCTAAGAATGTCTGCGCTTTACGATCTGCTGTATCTCGTGATCTAAATATAGATATAAATCTAATACGAGTTACTAGCCTAGTTCAAATACAAATATCTGGGCGTTATTATGCGTTAGAGCAAAAAATTCATGATTGGCTAATCCAAATGGATTATCACATTTTGCAAGATAATGACCTGATTGAAAAAATGAAACCCATTAGATTTGGTTTAAAAATATGATAGTTAGATATGTAATTCGCCGCAAAAAGTGCCGCCGTTATCATAGTGATAGCATTGGGCTATGTGAAAAAATTGAAGATGCCCATATGGTTAGTAGTTTATTAGATATTATCGGTATTTTTAATGCCGGCCATTTAAATCCTGACATGGACGAAATTTGTACTGTAGTTATACAATGTCATCCTTGTTTAGATATAGATTATAGTAGCGGTCAATCTAAATTAAAATAGGAATATGGGACTGTAGCTCAAATGGATAGAGCACGGGATTTCTATTCCCGGTGTTGCAGATTCGAGTTCTGCCAGTCCTGCTATGTTAATGTTAAAATTATTTCTTCAAGCCTGGTTTCTATTCCTTCTAACAATATTGGTACAATGGCGATGTTTTGCATTTATACTCAATAGTCCAAAAGAGGATGCCGCGTCTATAATAGTTGCTATATGTGCGGGGCTATATACCGCCTTTGCTATATATTGGTTTGTAATTATATTTCCTAAAAATTAAATGTATCCATCTAGCAAACAAGATTGCCATTACGAAACATTTGTAGATGCTATATGGGATTGGGGCGATGAATTGATGTTAGCAGGCCAATTTGATATTATAAATCAATGGCTAAAAGATATAGTAGTCTCGAAATGTGATATAGATTTCATGCTAACCGCCCTAACTTTAACTTTGCCCGCTCGTAGTAAGTTAGATTATAGAGCGGAGTTTTTTAATAAAGTAGAAATTGAAATTATAGAGCGGCACGGTAGTCCGTTCTTAGAAGATGGTTTATTAAAAGGATTAGAATGAGGCGTATTAATTTACCTATAGGAATGAGATGTCATAAATTAATACCTAGACTACCTCGCGATGACCGTGATATTAAAGATTTAACAGGGTTTATTAATGAAGATAATGCTGTATTGGGATATGTTGGTATTGTAGATAAATCTGCCATGTGGCTGTGCAAATGTAAGTGTGGTAAAAAAAGAGTTATGAGTACTGCACAAGTTAAAAAAGTGCGTATGTGCCGAAAATGTAATGTTAAAAAATTAAATTGGAGTTGGTAAATATGTTAAGACGCGATTTTATTAAGTTGCTTAGCGTTACTCCATTTATAGGTAGCGTTCCTATAATATCACAGCAACATACTGGGTTAGAGCATTTAATTAAGCATGGCTGTAATACTTTAGTATTTGGCCCACCCACATGTGGTAAAACACGAATTTCATTGAAAATATTGGAAAAACATTACAATGTTGCTATTTTAAATAATAATTATTCAGTAAAAAAAAATTATGCCGTAATAAAGCATTATTAATTGAAAATATAGATCAGTTAAATTATCATGCATTATTCTATACAATGTGGTTTTTAACCTTCAAACAACAATCAGATATTAAATGTATAGTAGCCACTACTAGCAATTTTGATAAAATAGACGCGACTCTAAAAGATAAATTTTATTATTATAATATGGTGCGGTAGACAATTCCCTATGAACATTGATCAACGACATATTATGCCTGGTGATAGAGTTTTAGCATATGATTATTTTTCATTTAAAAATGATAAAGATACACCATGGCACATTTTAATGTTGCCCGCCACTGTAACTAGAAGGTATGGACTAATATATATTACTTGGCAAGATGTTTGCTATGACGATTATGGTAGACAATATGGTGAGCCAGATAGATGGCTATATCCTGACTTGGTTGATTTACAATTTGACCATATGGATAGAGAAAGTAAGGGACATTTTACTAACGGGGTTTCGGTCGTGGAATATATACGATGAAAATTCTATTTTGGTTTATTGTTGTTGTAATACCTAGCAATTGTCTATCACAAGTAATATATAATGAGCCTAGAAGTAGGCTAATAGACAGACAAACTGCCCGCTCTATGTATTTAGACAATAGACTGAAATCTGTAGAAACGTTTTGGGCCATACAAGATATTTATGCTGCTCGCCAGGAAATGCGATTTGCTAAAATAGATCAAAGGCGAGATTTTTATCTTAGTCGGCATGGCCTAACTTATCTTGATGAAAATGAATATGATGGTTCTAGCGGAACTATTATGTGGACTTATCCACTAAATCAGGCCCGCTATTTTCAATATAGAAATGTTTACGATAGGCTAGTTAAGAAAAATGCTTATGAGGGCGGTCTCGACTTTGAAGAATATCGCGAAATTAAAGAAACAAGTATAAAGTGGCGGCTGCTTTTAGCATCGCAAAGAAATGTATATCCTAGTAATCTTGCTAGTGATATGATTCGCTTTATATTGAAGATTGATAGAGAAATACAATAGCCCATTAGCTCAATTGGTAGAGTTTGCTACTTACTAAATTATATTGGGAGACTAATATAATTTTTGCTTAGCAAGGTTCTTGGCTCAAATCCAAGATGGGCTGCTTATAAAGGGAGTAATATGAATAAGAAAATAATTATATTTGGCGGCGGCACAGTCTCTCATATTAAAAATCATTTGGCTTTATGTGCGCCAGCATATGGTAGCACCGCTAAAAGAATAAATGAATTAATTGATAGGGATGAGCGTTTTGATAATTTTGATTTAGAAGTTAAACTGACTAAAATGGCGGGTGGGCCATTATTAGAGACTAATGATGATATAGAAGAAGCATGTAGAGATTTAATTAACGACTCTACTACCAAAATTATCATTATGTCTGCTGCATTGTGTGATTATGAACCAGAAAGCGATTTTCGTAATTATGGTAAATACGAAGGGCGATTTAATACCGCAGAAGATTTATCTATCGAACTTACATTAATTCCTGCACCTAAAATAATTAGTGAAATAAGAAAAAAACGCAAAGATATATTTCTTGTGGGTTTTAAAACCACGTGTGGTAAAACAGAAGATGAACAATATTTAGCCGGCCTAAATCTGTGTAAAACAGCCTCATGTAATCTAGTAGTAGCTAATGATACCAAAACTAGATTAAATATGGTAATTACGCCAGAAGAAGCCCGCTATCATGTAACTAAAGATAGAGATGTAGTATTAAAGGGTATGTTAGATATAATGTGGCACCGCTCACATCTTACATTTACTAGATCAACTGTAATAGACGGCAAACCTATTCCGTGGGATTCTGATTTAATCCCTAACTCTTTAAAAACAGTAGTTAATTACTGTATCTCTCAGCACGCCTATAAGCCATTTAATGGCGTCACAGCGGGCCATTTCGCATGTAAATTAGACGATACTACATTCTTATCTAGTATCAGAAAAACTAATTTCAATAAATTAAATAATGTTGGGCTAGTTAAAGTTAAAACAGATGGGCCTGATACAGTATTGGCTTATGGCGCGAAACCTTCAGTTGGTGGCCAAAGTCAAAGAATTGTATTTAGAGATCATCCGGGCATGGATTGTATTGTGCATTTTCATTGTGAAAAGAAACAAAAGTCACAAGTGCCTACAGTATCACAGCGTGAATATGAATGTGGTTCAATGGGCTGTGGTGAAAATACTTCTAAAGGATTAAAGGAATTCGGCAATTTAAAGGCTGTTTATTTGGACAATCATGGCCCAAATATAGTTTTTAATCGCAATATTAGTCCTATGGAAGTTATTGCTTTTATCGAAGAGAATTTCGATTTAGATTCTAAAACTGGTGGCTTGGTATAGTTAATTTTTGAATAGGAGGACCATAGTAGAACGCTGTTTGTCTCTTTTTTAAAAAACTAACATTGGATGTTTAGTGTCTATTCTGTTCTATTTTTTTATTTGGTTGTATATAGTTTTTCTGGTTAACCAGACTTATACAATCTATCTAATTGTCATTCAAGCAAGGAAGCGTTATGCTGACTTTCAGAACAATTTCTGGCGAAACCCTCGTTTTTATCAATATGTCAATCGGGCAAATTACAGAAAAAATTTGTCAATGGATAGACCAAAATATCTGCGAACCAGAAGATCTGGAAAATTTTATCAATCAATCTAATTACCAAGAAATCTATAGGTTTATTAATAATGATTAATTCTCAAGATATTTTAAATAATATGGAATTTAAAAAATATGAAGAAGGATGTTTTTTTGATAATCGTGATAAATTAATTCAAGAATATGATTCTGCACAAGAAATAATAGAAAATAGCCAATATAGTCCAGAAGAACTATTAGAACAATTTGGGCCGCAAACCTTAAACTATTATAATGTGATAGATCGTGTATCTGTTATTCAAGAGAATTTAATTAATTTGGTTAATGAGCACCCGTCAGTAATTCTTGACGAGCAGGCTTTTAGGTTAGCATCATTAGCGAGCGGCTTTTTAGAAAATTTGCATATATATTTAACTAATAAAGTAATGAAATAATGTATTGTATTATTGCAAATACAGATACTGGCCGCTCAGTATGGATACAATACTATCTTAACAAAGGTGTAATCAGTCATACGAAAGATTTTTATGAAGTGAAAAATCATCCAGACAAACATCTTTGGCTATTATCTTTATCTAAGGCTAGATATTTTCTTTCTTATTTGCGTTCTCAATCTAATTGGTCATTTATTGAAGAATACAAAATGGTAAAAGTTGACCCTAATAAGGGACCGCTATGAAAATTATTGCTGAATCATGGTGGCTATGGCTTAGTCTAATGGTTGTTTGGTCTATGGCACCTTATAGAAATAGTGGGCCGCTATGGTATCATAAATTGTGGATATCTGATTTGCCACGCGAAATTTTAGCATCGCTACTTTTGATATCAACTGTATTAAATTTAATTAATTATATATGCAATTCTTAGGCAAATTTAATAATCAAGAAGTTTTAGCCAAAATCTTGATATATCGGTCGCCTTATGATAGGCCGCCGCTAAAAAGGTGGGGCATATTGTGCCATTTTTACGATTCTAGTCAGACAGGAGAAAGTTTATCCGGTTTGGATAATTCGCGGGGAAAAGGATTCCATATTTTCCCTAGTTCGCATGATATTTTACCAGAAGATCAGTGTGCTGTTAAAGCAATTGAATTTTTAGAAAGGTTGGGTTTTACCGAATGGGAAAATATTCCTTTGAAAAGTTAATTAATAAAAAATGGCAACAAATAGACATTAAGAATTCGGCTGGCCGACGCCGCTTAATGAAGTCTATTCGTGAAGATAAAACATTAACCGAAGGAACTTTTAAAGTACGAAAATTAGATAATTGATTGCAGACCTTGGCGGGTTTAATTTAATCTATTAAGGAATATATCTTGTCATCTCCAACAAAAATTATGTTTTGTTCGTGTAAGCATGGGCCATATAGTAGTGATGAAACATCACGAAAATATCAAGAAAAAATCCACGGGCAAGGAAACCGTATCTTTATAAGGGGCGAGCGTAATAATAGTTACTCTTGCTCTATCTGTGGTCGCGCAAATAGTCTATCTACTAAATAGATTTTCTGGCGGGGTAGCTTAATTATTAAAGTTTGATAAGATTATACCATAAAATAATTCTATTTATTGGTCAAGTTAAATCTTGAGTCTTAACAAGATCTAGGTGTGAATCCTAGTCCCGCCCTTTATGAAATATAGAATTAAATATATAGATACAGAAGGCAATACAATTTCATATTTGGCTACAGAAGATATTAGTCATATTAGAAGTGACTGGTCTATAAATATAGATTCTTGCCCTGTATTTAAATTAGGTATGGCTAGAATATTTCTATATTTGGTAAAATGGAAAATACCAGAGTCTAATAATTATATTCATTTAGAAAAAGTATGAAATATAAATTATATAACAAATATTATCGTCAATATTTAGTCTTTTCTACTTTTATAGAAAACGAATGTAAAAATTATGAAGGAATATTCGATGCCACAATGATAATGGATCCTAATATAGAGAGAATTGCTCCAAATTTAGCTATGGCTAGACACGCTAAACGCAGATGGGATTTTTTGGTAAGTCGTGGTGATTATTTTAATTCGAATGTTGATATATTAAAAGTTCATGCAATATCTAGTTAAATGTGGCGATTATATAGTTCATTATAGATTCAATGATACTATTGATGGTACATATGATAGTCCCGGAAATATACATCACTTATTAAAAAATAAATATAAGTTTATTTTTTCATTAAAAGAGTCTAGATTGGCCTTATTATTATTTAGTCATCGTTTCTCTGCACACGCTACCAATAAAATAATAAATAGATATGATAAAAAATCTTAAACTGCATGATATTGTGTATATATCTGATAATAGTTCGCAGAAAATAGAGCATTTTGTGCGGACTATAAAGACATTCCATGTGCCATTTCAAAGTACAACTATTGATATAATTAGCCTTGTTGATGCTAGTGATTATATGAGTTATATAATCGTTAAAAATAGCACTGAAATTGGCCGATATTTTTTGGTTGACAAATTCCCACATGGCAATAGTCGTCAAGAGATTTTGGATAAGGGAATGAAATGGTTATTAGATGATAATTTAGAATTTGTTGAAATAATAGGTGATAATCTTTATATTAAGAAATCGCCAACTTTAGCATTGTTGAACGGGTTGGATAAGCAGCCGTGTTCTATAACTGAATATATGAGTCCACAAGATATAAAAAATAAAGATGTTATTCTTATTGAATGTGCGGGCTCTTTAAGTCTTTATGACGGCTATAGATTAAATGAATCGGATTTAGAAATTCCTAATGGAGTATGTAATGCTTAATTGGAATAAAATAATAATAATCATTGTTGCCTTTAATTTTTTAACATTTCTTGGTATTATGATATTTGCTAGTCATTATTTTAACGATTTATTATTTCTTACTGCACTAATAGGCATTATCAATAGTATATTAACACCTAAAATTTGGTATAAAACTTGGAGTGAGCTATGAATGCTAAAGAAGCCCGTAAGAAAACCAATTTAGCGGCTCTCACAAGAGAACAAGTTAATTTTAATCTATTAACGCTAGCTATTGAAAAAAAGATAGAAAATCGGGCTAATTCGGGTTATAATCATTGTGAATATGTAGCATCTAAATCCGAGATGGAATTTGTTAGAGTAGCCCACATCATTAAATATTTTACCGATTTAGGTTATAAAATTAGTCATTGGAATAATATAGAGTATGTTAATACTACTAGATGGATAGAGAAGCTTAGCGTGCCTAAATTTAATGGTATGAAATTTTCAATTAGTTGGTAAAAAATGGACTACTCAAGAATAAACACTAATCTGAAATTTGCACTTGATTCAAAAGCGAATGTTCTATTTGATAGTAATATACCATGGACTGGTAATGGTTATCTATTAACCTATTTAAATACCGAAAATATAGAATTTCGGCTACATGACAATTATGATTGTGGTACTAGATTTATACACGGTTTAAATTTTTTCGATTGCCCTATAGTTGACCATGAAGATATCAAAGTATTGTATCATTTACTCGATAATAAAAAAATAAAATTATGGGTACGGGCTGATGTATCTAAATTCAATATTGGATTAGTTAAGAAGTTTCCTATTGTGTTTCGTTACGGTTTAAAAAAGGGAGAATAGTTATGTCTACCAATGATGTTCCTGGCGCAAATCCTGTAAATAAGGATGTTTTAGCGGCGGGTTCTTGGGCCGAACATGCGGATGGTTCTTTATTATTTGTTAAAGGTAATGAAGGGGGCCAAGTTGTATATGAATTATATGATGTGGCTCAATCTCCACCAGTATCTTATAATGATGCTATGGCAGAAAATGCCTTTAAAAAGGCTTTTAGTTTTCCTCCTGTAGGTGATTCTAAAGAAAAATTCACATGGCATGACAAAACTCCGTTTCCTTGGAAACGAGTTATGCAATCTTTTGACAAACCGCGTCCTAATTTTGCAGATGTTGCTGATAATTTATCTGCCGCCGCAAGAGTGGCTAATTCTCTTAGGTTGCGGTCTCACGAAATAAACCAGGCTGATGTAGAGCCAAATGTTGAACAAGTAAGAACTAAACGTAGTATTATGCGCCGCGTCGGAGATGCTTTAGCCGCTTTGAGGGATTAAGATGATTCAAAAGTATGAAGAAATTAATCCGTTAAATGGTTGTAGTGATGTTAAAAATACCGGAAAGGTAAGGAGTAATATCCATTGTCATGAATGCAGTAATACATTTATAGCAGAATTAGATTTTGATATAAATGGTGACCATAGTATTATATGTCCTTGGTGTGAGCACACTCATTGTAGGACTATTAAAGATGGTTTTATTACTGGTGAAAGATGGTCTACTAAGCCAGATAGAAGAATAGAAGTAGACAAAAGAAGCGTGTGGAAGTCTGGTATTATTTCTGATAAAAAAGATAATGTAATCAGTGGCCATACTTCTACGGTTGCCCAATTTATTCGTGATTTATGGTTAAATGGGAAAGATTTAAATGTCGGCTAGTGTAACTTCTACTACATTCACTCCTGGTAATGTGGCCTCTGTTGCTATTAAGAATTTTAATTATAAATTAAGTAAAATTCAAGCCGGTTGGGGTGGTCCATCAACTGCTACTACTTGGGGATATAATACTTCCACCGATTGGTTATCTCAAGAAGAAGAAGCTTGGTATGCTCAGGATACTAGAAAATTATTTGGCAATAAAACCTATCTATTGCCAGATGGTTCTCAAATTAAAATCGATGATAAAGGTAATTATGTAATAGAAGACAAAGATGCTAAAGTTACCTATCTTGCAAATCGCATTCGTGAGTTTTCTCCATATTTAAACGCATCTGATTTATTAGCAGAATTTGTTAAATATACAGGTGCTATGGGACTTAACCGAAAGGAGGTTCTATCTCTTCCAATAGAGTTATTTATTGCATGGTTAATTTTAGAAGCAGCTAAAAAAGATGGAGACCCCGCCCCTGAAAATGTCATAACAATACCTAATGTAATTCAGAAAATTTCAAAGCCCCGTTGTAAAATTTGTGGTAAGTTTATTCGGCGTAAAATATCTGAAAGTTTCAAATTTTGTAGTATTCAACATAGTCAATTATTTTTAGCAAGGAATTAAATTATGAATGCCACTCAAAAGGTTGACCAGCGAAAGTCTCACAATCCCAATGAATATTGGAAAGTAAAATCTCAAGAATTGAAAAATGCTGGCTACACTCTAAAAGTTAGACACGATAGAGTTTTTGCCCGCTCTATTATTGTCCAACAATTAAATCGTCGTGTTCATGCTGGGGGTAATAAAGAGGCTCCCTTAGTTGTTATTAAAAAGGTTGATGATATTCAAATCATGACCAAGGGAGAAATGTATAAGCAAGATCCAGCCATTGCTAAGGCGTATTCAATACGAAATCATGGTGGATGTACCAGTATTTCCATCTATAAAGATGATAAATTAGTGGCTACTGGCCGCGCTCGCGTAAGTCATCAAGATCAATTTGTTAAGAGTTGGGGTTTAGTTCGCGCCTTGAATAAGGCTGTCACAATGTTAGAAGAATCAAAAACAGAGAATAATAATTAACTATGCCCGCCGCTGTATTATTTATAGGACTTTGTATATGTTTTATTTTGACGATGGTTAGTTTTATAAAGGCTGAAGAAGTAGGTGGGCCTTTTGCTTCTATTGGTTTAATATTCCTAATCATATTTTTAATAGGCCTTTGGGTTTTTATTAAATATGTAAATGCTGACACTATATATGTACGCCGAACAGAAGAAGTTAAGTGTTACTGGATAGACGAGCAGCCATATTATAAACAAGGTGATAAATTTCACAATTTGTCTGCATTAATTCATCAAAACTTACCTTCTGATACTAAATTTGTAGTATTAACTTATAAAGCTATAGATACTAATATTTGTCATTATGGTATATATCCATCTAGTGACTGTGAATATTTAGAAAGATTTGATATAAAAAGATGATTATTATATCTAAATTTCATGATTATTATGACGGCGTATCCAAGATGGGTATAGATACTGAATTAAGATATATTAGAACTAAAAAATTGCTAGAAGATCATCGTCATGAATATAATTGGTATTATAAACGTGATTGTTCACTATGTCATAAAATAGGATTTTGTGGTAAAATATACACCTGTTATGAATATCATGGAAAGTTTATATATTCGTTTAAAGAATATGAAGAATATATCGAAAAATTAACCGCTTTACAAAAAGATGAAATTAAATGGATAATAGAAGATAGTACGCTTTTTGAAGAGTATAAATGTCCTATTTTTATTAATAGAGATTATAATAGAATTGATCCACCTAGACATGGGCGTGAATTTGAATTAAATTGTCGTCTTGAAGATTACCAATTCTATAGAATATTTGATGCTTATCGTGCCTATCAAGAAATAAGAATGTGGTTAAGTAATCAGGCCGCACCAGAAAAGCCTATTCCACACATACCAGATATTATTATGCGGGATGCTAAAGGTTTTGACAAATATTCGTTTCGCAAAGATAAACAGAAATGAAATATAGATTAACCACATATCATATACCGTTCCGCAATTATGTATCGCAACAATATCCTGTATATCTTTATTATGAAGAATATTGGGCACTATGTAGCGGATTTCATAGTGAAGGGTTTTGTGTTTTTAATTTAAACTCTGCTAGACATTGTTTAAAAATGATTCGTCGTGATAGCGTTTATTATTCGGCCTGGAAAAACGCTCAAATTCACCTCTCTTAAAAAGGAATTCTTATGTCAGTTGTTGTTGATTATACTGTGCAGGATTTTATTGGAAATCCTATTAAAGTTAGAAAAATTCTGATCGATGACGCATATTATAATAATGCAATATGTAGAATCCAAAATGGAATAATGCGAGTATCTGATAATAAGAAATATAATACTACGCTTGGAGTATTAGTTAAACATAAAAATAAAAATATTATCATATTAAATGCTGATGAGGGCGAAAATTATAATTTAGTAGGAGACTGTCATAAATATGATTTTCCCACATTGAGTTTTGCCTGTTTGAGCAAATTTTTTAACAATAAAAACCACGATTCTAAATCAAATATAACAAAAATCGCCACTCAATTAAAGAGCGGCACTTTTAAAGTGATAGCCTGGACTAAAGAAGAAGTTAAAACTTTAAAGTCTGGTGACCATAGAAAATATACAAACTGGGTTCTTGATAAGAAAAAAGGAAATTGTCCAATTGTCATTCCTGCGGGCTTTGCTATAGTTAATGGCTCATTGCATAAGGCTGGCGGCGTTCTACTTAAAGATACCCGCAAAAATGGCAAGAGCATGGTTTTTGGAGTTGATGAAAATCAATATTTTGGTTGCGAGTTGCCAACCAATCCAACTACTATGAAACAGGCATTTATTGATTTAATTCCGAAAAATATTAGAAATATCCCAGAGGTTGTAAGAACTGGTGAATGGTTTTTAGTACCGGTATCTAAAAAAGAAATTCCTAATGATAATGAATTCAGTATAATTGTTTATACGGATTTCGATTTGCCTATAGATGATTTAGAAAGTAATACGCATCATGTTCATTGTCTATCTGGAGGTATAAAGGATGGGGTTATTTATGCCGAAAATCCTGTTATTACACACGACGAACACGAGGATGTAGATTTAACCGGTTGGTATAGTTTTCATAAAAATACCGCTCTTCGTTCTGTGTCACAACAAGGTGTAGACTGAATCTTGGCGATAAAACCTACACCGCTACCAAAGAAGGAGAAAAAAGGCCACTTTATCTTTTATAAGGATGATTTTAATGGATGGTCTTCTCACAATTTCTATTCCTTGTCTATTATGCGGAGAAAAATTAACTGAATTAAATCCAGACACGAAAAATATCAAAATCTCGAAATCGCAGGGAGTTGTGGATTTCCTAACATCTAACCACGATGGAGGTCAATACATTGTAGGGCTTTGTGATAATTGCACCAAAGCCTCTCTACTAAATGGCCGACTCAACGAGGTTAATAACGAGATATGAGATATTTTTATGGCTGGAGAATGTTGTATATGTGGTTCATCTAAGTTTTTCTGTCAATGCCACGAACAATGTCCTGATCGAGGCGAATATACACTAGACTGCCAGTGTGATAAAGAGGAAACTGTTAATTCAGTTGACCGATTTGACAGAAACGAATAATTCTTGGCGGGATTAATGAAAAGCCCTAGTCGGACTTGTTCCGGCTGGGGCTTTTTTATTTAAAATGCAATACAAAATAATAAATAAAAATAGCAGAATGCCAGTTTGTGTTAAATGTTGGGCTTTTAATTGCCAATGTAATCCACAGATTATTATTTGTAAAGATATATGGTCTTCTAGAAGAATATATAGATATCTGAGTAATAAATTTCACGGCAATTTGTATGCAATATTATCTTCATAATCGTGTTAATAGAGAGCATCTAACTAATAGATATTGTATAATACATAGACAATTCTGTCATTTAAATTGGATTAACACAAAGTGTATAGATAAATCTACTAATCATTTAATTATAATTAGGGCTTATAGAAAATTAATGATTAATAAACATAGATTTATTATTAGTAGCGTTATATAATCTTTCTAGCCGCCTCTGGCTCCCCTTTCCCAGTCCGTTTTATGTCAGGCTATTTTCGTATCTATATGAAATATAATCTACGTTATTGCCACCATTATCAATGGGGATGTATTACTGCTAATCGTTTGGTATTCAATGCTACCCACAAGAAAAATTTTGCTAATTTATATGATTTTGATTTAAAGAGTGCTAGATATTTAAAATTAAAATTAAAATTAAAACATCATAGTAATTATCTAGGCGAGGGTAAAATTCATGAAATACAATGTATTAATCCATAATTCTGAATGGAAATATGCTTCTTTTTATAAAAATAGAATCCCTTTAGAAATTAACGCTCATTCCATGAAAGAGGCGGCTGATTATTGTTTTTTTGATTTTAACCTTACCTTGGCAAGATATATGTTAGAACATTTTCATGAAAGGGTAGAGCATTGGAATAGTAACGGATATAGTCCCGATTTTGATAATTATGTTTTAGAAATCCGTGAAATATAACGTAAAATTAAAACATTGTAAATATAAGTATTTGGTTTATGATACAAACCATCCAGAAAAATATAATGCTCTATTATATAAAATATCACCACATAATGGGTATTATTGCTTTGATTTAAATCTCTCGTTTGCTAGAAAATTATTAGTGATGTTTGATAAGAATAGTTCTTCCTGGACTGATAAAACAGACTTTACTGACGCTATTCCTAAAATAGTACCCGCTATTTATTCTTAGGCCCTTTCTGGCCATTTGCGATTATCCGCTCTATCGGAATCGTTTTTGAAATCTCCACCCGACTAAAAACCTCGCGGTGGAGATTCTCTTTTTTTATCTATAATCACAGCAAACATTACGCTATTTTTTATTTAGTCGTTCGTTTACTGCTAACACAGCAACTCACTATAAACAAATAGCAAGTTTGCTATATAGTAATATAGTATCTCGTTTGCAAAATGCAAGGGCTATGACAAAAAAAACTTTGGAAAAACTCAAAAAACGTGCTGAATTCCAGGCCAAAAAAAATCTCGAATTTTTCAGAAATCTCCATTTTTCATTCATCCTGAGACGCAATAAAATCGTCGCGGAAGGTTCCAATATTAGAAAAACGGATACTTTCGCTATAAAGACAGGCGGCCAGATATTTGGTTATAACCACGCTGAGATCGCCTGTATCAAATCGTTTAAAAAGACGGGTATAAACCCTAAAGATTGTGCGATTGTCTCTATTCGGGTCGCTAGAGCCTCTGGCGGCCTACTTTTGGCCGCGTGCTGCCCTAACTGCCGCCGCGCGGTAAAATCGTTGGGTATTACGACCATATATTATAGTCAAAATGATGGCCAATTTGGGCGGTTAGACCTGTGAAAATCTATAAAAGATTATATTATCTCGGTAAAACTAGATACTCAATAGATATTCCTGTTAATACTGAATTAAAAAGTCATTTATGTCGGTGTATCTATGGTATTCATTCTCATGAAATAGATATGGGCGCATCATTATCATTTCTAACTTTGTGTGAGGCAAGGCTCTTTTTGAGAGAATTTAATGCAATACAAATTAAAATCAAACTATAAAGACTCACCTGATGATCCATTGTATATTTATATGCTTGTCATTACAGACAAGATAGATTTCTTCAGAGGTAGGCTGCTAGACCCTATGAAATTTACTACTCTTTTCCAAGCACGGACTGTATGTAAATCTATTCATAAATATTATCTCGAATATTATCCTCTGTATTTTCAAGAAAATGAAAGATTGAGAATTGAAATATAGATTAGTAATAAAGCGAAAATACTATGATTGGACTTCATATATCAGTGAATTAACACCATTTTCTACTTTAGGAGAAGACGGCTGGGACCATGATCGAGATATAAATAAATCACTCAATCTAACTTTAATAGAGGCTAGACATGGATTAAGATATTTACCAAAAAATAATTTTTCATACCATAATAACCATCTCAACATTTCCCCAGTTTTAAAAGGAATCGAAAATGTCGAATAAGAAAAACGAATTAGTAGTGAAGAAAAATGCAGATTTAGTAGTGCCGCAGCCATCAGTAGATTTTAGTGCAAAACTAACTACTAACGACCTGGTAGACTCGATTGTTTTAGAGTCAGAAGAACATTACCTGGCTGAAAGAAAGAGATTAGTAGCAGAAGCCAATAAATTATGTGAAGATCACGCTAAATGTGTCATCTATAATAATGAGTTATTGCTAAAACATGCAAATAGTTATTCAAATAAAGAAGTTAATAATTTAATGGCTGTTTTGGCTGCATTTACAGGAAAGAAATATACACTTGCTTATAGAACAGAATATACTCCAAAAAAGACATTAAATATATGGACAGAAATAGCACCAAAAAATGATAGATATTATAGTCGCATAGAGAAGAAAATTGTAGAAAAGGCACCGCAAAACCTAATTGATAGCGATAAAGCAGTATCGGATTGTGTTAAGGCTATGGAGCAAAATCGTCAAAATCAAGAAAAGGTTAATGACGCTCTAAAAGAATTGCCACAATTGAAGAAGAGAGTGCGTGCCACCCTAGTTAAGAATAAGATGGCCAGTCTTTCAGATGGTAAGAAGATTATGGATAGTTTGACCAAAGTAGTATTGGAGCATGCGAAAAACAATTGAGTGAAATTTGGAAAGATATACCAGGATATATAGGATACTATCAAGTAAGTGATTTAGGTAGAGTAAAATCTCTAGCCAGAACAATAACAATCTATCCTAAAATCAAAAAACCTTTTCAAAAGACTATACATGAAACTATTATGCATCCAGCACTGAGTGCTAAAGATGGTTATTATTTTGTATATCTTCAAAAGAATGGTATAAAAGAAAAATGTTATGTAGCAAGATTAGTTTTATTAGTCTTTCGTGGCCCACCAAATCCAGGAGAAGAAGCATGTCATCATCCTAATAATGACAAATCTAATAATAAACTTGATAATTTAAAATGGGGTGATAGGGTAGAAAACCAATCACATCGTAAAGCAAATGGTACTTATTTAACAGGAGCGACAAATCCAGGAGCCAAATTAAATAACAATCAAGTAAAAAAGATTTTAAAATCTAAAAAGTCTTCACAAGACTTGGCAAAAGAATTTAGTGTAACAGATGTAACTATTAATAAAATAAGACGAAGAGTGTCTTATAAAAATGTCACTATTTAAGAAAGATTAATTATGTCGATTTTTGACAAAATTGAAACCGATTTGGATTTTGCTCTAAAAAACAAACGCAATGTATTACTTACAGGTATTCATGGCGTAGGCAAAACTCAAACAATCAAAAAGAAGTTTGATAAAGAGTTTGGTAAAGATCATTGGAAGTACTATAGTACGCCTACGATGGATGTTTTTATTGACTTGATTGGTTGTCCTCGTGTAGTAGGAGAAGGCGACCAACAATATCTAAAGTTGGTTAAACCACGAGAATGGAGTGATGATTCTATTCATGCGTTGTTTTTAGATGAACTACCGAGAGCACCTGAAAAGGTTCTCAACACATTAATGGAGTTGCTCTTATTCAAAACTATTAATGGTCGTCATTATCCTAATCTGCAAGTGATTTGGGCAGCCCAAAATCCTACAGACCAAGGTTATTCTGGTGAAGAATTAGATGAGGCTTTGAAAGACCGCTTTCCAATCCAAATTACTTTCCCAAGCGAAATTAATTATGAGTATTTCGCTGAAAAGTTTGGCCCAGAAATTGCCACAGCCGGCAAAGATTGGTGGGATAGTTTGGATGTTGCAAAGCGCCGTATTGTTTCTCCTCGTCGTTTGGATGATGCTATTGAAATCATTCAGGCTGGCGGCGATGTAAACAATGTTCTTCCTAAAGAGAGTAATCCAGGCAAATTGCTAAAGGCTTTGAAGTCTGGTTATATTGCTATCGAAGAATTGAAGAAAATTCTAAAGAAGAAGAATAATAAAGCTCTTCTTGAAAAGTTCTTCGAGGAAGAGAATAATTACTTTGCCACTAAAGAGTATATTATTGAACATAATAATAAACTTTTGGCATATATTTCTGATGAACGCCTTGCAGAAATGGTTTATAACCAAGATAAGATTCGTGGTTATGTACTTGACCATCTTAAGGATGATGAGAAGTATATTAATGTTATTAATGATATCGTTAAGGCCAATACCAATACAGAGTTGGTAGACGAAATCAAGAAGAACATCAATTACTATCAGATGATCATTGAGAAGGAGCAAAACAACCCAGAATTGCTCAAGTTGGAGGATGCTCTTCGCCAACAACTCAATATTGATAATGTCACAGTATTTAATAAAGAAGATTTTATTGATACTGATGCCAAGTATGCCGATTTGGATACTCTAGATCATGGCAAAATCTATAAGTTCATTGAAAGCAATGATACAAAGTTCGCTGGCAGTGAATTTGCCGATGAAATTATCTTCTTGCTTAAGAAGAAGTATGCTAGTAAATATCCTGGCGCAGATAAACTCATGGAAACTATTCGTGAATATGGCTGCTAATAAATGAATTATTTTATCACTATAGGTGATGATGCATTTCTTTATCTTGACGATATGCAATATATAAATTGTCTTAAATTAGACAAACTCAAATTAAGTATTCAAGAAGGTAAAGATGTACTATCTGGTCTAAAAGGTGCGAGATTAATTATTATAAAAGATCAGCATACTTACTCGACCCAAAATTTTACTTATAAAATAATACCATTTATATGAAATATCTAATCAAAATTGATGACGCAATATATCTTTACCTTATAAAATCGGCACAATATTATAATGAAACTGATTATATCCGTCTAGATCAGTTAAATCAAGCGATTATTGAAGGTAAGTATATATTGTTTGGGCTAAAAGAAGCCCGATATATAATCAAATTAGATAAAGAAACTTTTAGTGATTTTTTCTATGAAATATTACATCACCATTGATGGATCTCCAACAGTATTTAGTCCAGCAGATATAGATAATTGGCTATTAAGTAGTCCGTCTGACTGGAAAAATGATCCACGCCCTAAATATTTTACTTTATCTACAGCAAGATATCTCGTGAATAACGATGTAGTAGTAGATGAGGCATTAAATGAGATAGGCAAATATGAAATATGGCCATATAAATAATGTTATATAACATACTCCATAAAGGATCTAAAGTCTGTTTAAGAGAAATGATGACTCAGGGAGAAATATTGTTTTATGAAAAATATAGTAAGCATTGTCCTCAAGATTTTCATCTAATACTATGTAGGCGATTAATCACTATAGATAATAGTAATATTACTTGTAGCTCAATATCAGATTATAAAATTGTTTCAAAAGAGGAATAAATGTATCAATATAAATACTATAATTACTATAAAATTAGTAATCAACTGCTGGAATTTCATGAACTATTTTATAAGTTCTGGACAGTAGGACGACCAACATTTACAAATAAAATTCCTACCGCAGCGGTTTGTTTTAATAAGAAAGACGGAAAATTCTTCCAGTTTCTTTTTAATCCGGACTTTTGGGACTCGTTAGATGATTATGAGCGGTGCTTTGTTATTGCTCACGAATGTTTGCATGTGGTTTTAAACCATGGTATTCGTGCCCGCGATGGTGAGCCACGCAAGACCGCTATTGCTATTGATATTATCGTTAATTACATTCTCAGCAATAATTTGGGCTTAAAATTAACTCCAAAATTGCTAGAAGGTTCTCACTTTCAAACGGTATTCAAAGACCATAAGAAAATTCCAAAGAATAAGTCATTTGAATACTATTATAATCTTCTAGAAGAACACCCAGAAGAAGTAAATGATGGTGTTTTAGAGGGCGCTGGTGACCATGGATATCTAATGGAATTGGATATGGATGGTCTGATGGAATATATTTTTGAGAATCAGAATCTAACTGACGAACAGAAAAAAGAGATTAAAAATAAGATTGAAGCCCAACTTAAACAAGCCGGCACTGAATCCTTAGATAATATAATGGAAATCTATGGAAACAGTAAGCGTAAACTTAGTTTTAAGTGGGAACAACTTATGAAGCACCTAGTTAGAACCAAAATGAGCATATATCAGAGAGAATATGCTGGTGCTAATTGGACCAAAGAAGATCGTCGCACTGCATTGCTACCGAGCGATGTAATTATGCCACTATATTTAAATGAAAAGCCAGAATTTAAGAATGAAATGTGGTTTTTCACTGATTGTAGCGGTTCTTGTAGTCATTTAGTAGATCAATTTACAGAGGTGGCTCGTAGTATTCCAGAAAAAATCTTTGATGTTAAGTATCATATTTTTGATACAATTACTAAAGAATGGGATATTAAGAAAACTTATGCAGAGGCTGGCGGCGGTACTTGCTTTTCGCAAATCGAGACTTATATTCAGAATAAGATTAAAAAGGAGAAAATTAGATATCCTAAAACAGTTTTCATTATTACTGACGGATGCGGAACACCTGTAAAGCCAGAATATCCTGCCAATTGGTTCTGGATATTATCCGCTGATCAGCGTGACTGCATTCCAACAGAGTGTAATATTATACCAATGAGTGAAATTTAATGAAATATTATGCTAAAATGAGAATATATGGTCGACAAGGTTGGGGTCCGCCCGAATATGCTAGTATATCTTACTTTAAAGCACAAGGAATAAAACCTAAAATTGGCCGCAAAAGACGCTACCCATTAAACGAATTGCGAAAATATATTATGTTAAATAGATGTTTTAATGAGCGAAAATACTCATTTAAGATTCTTAATTAACTTCTGATAACTTGTCAGTAAATATATTCACATATCGCATAGCATCATCTGGAATGGCCATTTGAACATCAAAACCAGTGGCATTTGAATAAGCCTTCCCTATAACAGACGCACAATTTACTTTTCTTGTATTCTTTCTAATAGAAGCAAGTGTACCATATCGTCTTCCAACTAGGGTTTTGGCATATTCTGCTGCTTTTTTACCAGTTTCTTTATTACGTGGATAAAGCACACCAAATGTAGACCAATTGTATGGCCTGGCTCGATAATCTAACCACGAAGTAATGATTACTCCGTCAGCCTCTTGTGCTTCAACCATATTATGTTCTTCATCTATAATGATGGCTAAATGGTTGACAATACCCGGCGTTCGATTGTCTTGAGGATTTAAATTAGATGAGCACAATAAAGTGCCAATAGGTAAGTCAAACTCCATAATGTCCTCAAAATGTGTAATATAAGGTATATATCTTATACACCATTTAAAGAGCGACAGATGCCACTTCAAAATGCGCAAATAAATAATAGTATTACCTGGACTCGTAGAGACAATATAGGCGAAACGCTAGTAATAGAGAATGGACAAAATAGTTACAGTGTCTTATTTGCTAGTGGTACTGGCACTGGAAAAGTAACTAATGTTTGGTATGCTACTGGTGGTTTGCCTCCTGGAGGAAGCGTAACTTATAATTTATTTAGTTTATCTGGTAGTATATTTGGAAATGCTACTACTCTGAATCTTTCTGGCAATAGAATTAAATCATTATTTATTGAGAATTCAAGTACTGGTAATCAAAGTTTTGATCTACTTGAAATTCAAATGAAGGCACCTAGCGGCCTAAGGACTCCCTTTGGGGGCTATGATACATATTTTAGGCTGAATACTGGCGGAAATTTGATGTTGAGTGACAGAATTGGCTACCTAATAGACACAGGGAATAGATATGTTACTATACTTAATAGTGGTACATTAGCAAATTATAGTATAGGTATATTAGTATGAAATATCATATTAGAGGAAATGCAATTTGTGGAAACTGTTTAATAAATTTACCATTTGAAGAAGGAATGTCTCCAGGTAGATATACCTACTGGTCAGCACCAAAATATATAGATATACAAGCCAATAGTTGCAGCTTATCTGGAATAAGATATTATCTTAAAATGTCAAAAATCATGAACATAGAACATCCTAAGGATTTTCACATTGTTAATTCCGTATGATACTCAATTATTAATTGATGAACATCTGTTAACAGTGGCGGTTTTAACTGGCAAAATCAATCTAGATGTAATAGAAGAGTGTCGCGGCCATTGTTCTTATATGGTTAAACATGGTATGAGCCACGCAAAAATAAAGGAAAGAGTGGCTAGATTAAAAAAGAAATATAAAGATTACAACTTTTCAGAAATAGTCGCAGAAAATAGCGAAAAAACTCCAGAAGAAGCCGCTATTCATTTTGCTACACAGTGGCGTCAAAGTCCAGGACATTGGGCAATATTAAGTTCGCCGTGCGATATATTTGGATTTTCTCTTTGTTGCTATAAAGGCAAAAATTATGCTATTGGACTCTTTGGGAGAGGCTAAAAAAATAGCCCACCTGATTCATTTGCAAGAAATGCGTGGTTATCTAGAATTAGCAGAAATCGCAGAAGAATGTGAAAATTATGACAATGTGCAAAAAATGCTTAATAGAAGCCTAGATATATTAGATAGGCATAATCTACCCAATAAAGATAAAATAGCAGAAGCTATTTATATGGCTAAAGATAAGGTTTTTAATAAACAAAATGAAATATGAAATATATAGTTAGTCATAATTGGGTTATTCATAAGGCTTATATTAAGCATATAGATGCTAGCGGATATAATTGGTTTGTTGATTTTAATCAAAAACATGCATTACAAATGAGATTACAAGAGATAAGATCATTATTAATGAAGCATAAATATTATGAACCAAACAATGTTATACACGTCAAAATAGAGCCAGTAATATGATTAAATTTAGTTTAATTCTCAATACAAGAAATCGACCCCAATTATTGTCTAATCTAATAGATAGTATTATTTGGAAAACCGCTAATACTGCTGAAATTGAGTTACTTATCTCTGCTGATGATGACGATATAGCAACTCAAATGAAATTTAACAAGTATGACCCGCAATGGGGCGGATTTTTGCCAGAGTTTGCCTCTATAGAGTATATTCCACGAGAGCGTAATCTACATAAACGAATAAATAATTTAGTAGCCCGCTCAAAAGGCGAATTTATATGGCTACTAAATGACGATTGCTTAATAGAAACTCAAAACTGGGACGAATGCTATACTTATTTAAAGTCATTTAAGGATGGTCTTGTATTAGGTAATGTTGCTTGTACTTCAGTAGATAAAGAAGAAACCGCTCAATATTCAAGTTTTCCAATAGTTTCTCGTAAAATATATGATTTGCTAGGACATATTATCAGTCCTGCCCTTCCAGGGCTAGGTGGCGATGTATATTTATGGAGACTGTTTTCTAGAATAAATAGAATTATTACTCTACCAATCAGTGTTAGGCATGTTTTACATGAATCAGTAAAGCAAGTAATTAATTGTGACACTACCGCAGCAGAGATGCGTCAGGCTACTAAAATAGCGGGCATAAATTGTTGGACTATGAGCATTGATAAAGATGTGGAAATTTTGAAAAATGCGATACTATATTAAATACCTATCTGATATAGACAATAATTGCGACGTTTATCTTAATGATGTGGATATAAATCCAAAGCACGGTTTTGGATTATATGATAATATAAGTGTTCCAAAAATCAATTTAATTCACGCCCGTTATTTATTAAAAAATAAAAATAGATATCAATTATTATATCCGAACGCAACCTTTACATTTAATATAGAAAATGTTCAATCAAATTTATAATTATTTTAGACAACCTCGTATTTATATTATATATAACACTACGGGCATGGCTTTTAACAATGATGTATTTTATATTAAAACCTTACAAAGTCTATTAAATCAAAAATATAAAAACCATAAAGTGTTTGTATCAGGATGCTGTCATAAACCTCATAGTATTAATAATATATATAGTGGTTTGCAAGGCAAGGTGCCAATTTGTCATATTCAAGATAGAATCCCAGTTCAGGCCTCGTTTAATTTCACCGTTAAAAAAGCGATAGAAAAGTTTGGCCCAGCAGATTTTTATCTTTATTGTGATAGTGGCATAGGCGTAAAAGATAATTTAACTCTTAAAAAATTAGCAAAGCTAGGTAAAACAGAGAAATATTCTTTAATCTCGTCCCAAATTAATTCTGAGACAAACCATATATCAGATTTTAAATCTCATTATATCATTCCTATAGGGGAAGAAATACCATTAATCTTTACTATGTTTTCTCATAAATGGGTGGAGACATATAAGCAGTTATTGCCTGATATATTTTTTGGCAATTATGTAGAAAGTCCACTGAATTTCATGGCGGCGGCTATTAAAACCAGATGGGCTATTAATAAAGATGTTATAGTCAATCATAATCAGGGTATGGATGGCTCTGCCTGTTTAGCGGAAGTCACACCTTGGGAGCGTGCTGGCAATACACAATGGTGCCACCCGTATTTAATATCTTCTAATGAATTTATGCAAAGAATGGCGAGTCTAGAAGCTGTTAAATTAGGGCTAGGTTACGCCGAAAATGTACCAGTCGTTTTACATGATAAATTACAATATGATATAAATGGCCATAATATTAATAACGCGATTGATTACATAAACGATAATTATTTTTTGCCAGACAATATATTTAATTATAATAATGTATTATATGAATGGATTTAATGAAATATCTCATTCAATATAAATCTGATTATCATGGTAGTAGAAACATATATATATCCGAAGTGAAAAACTTTAAAAAAGATATACACAATTTAGACTTTCATGGTAAAGAATGTATACATCGTGGCATTAAATATGATCTACACAAAGCCCGCATTATATTCTTTTTTGTTAAAAAATCGAAATTAGTACGCATGCGTGGTATCAAGAATATAAAAATTATACCCTATCGGGGATGAAAGGTTTCGACGTGGCCCAAGTGTAATATCATTAGCGGTGTAGACGCCCTTGAAAAGTCCCGCGATATTATAGCAAGTTTACGGACCCCCGTTCAATTCGGGGCATCTCCAATGAAATATTATATAATATATACAGCGAAGGTTAATAATGTTGTCAACGAATATCACTTAATAAATGATAGATTTCCATGTAAAAATCATCCCTTTATAGGGGGCAAATTTAATGATAGAATCATACTAAATTTAATAACTGCCAGATATTTAAAATCTAACCTAAGATTATACCAAAAGAAATATCCACAAATTATAAAATTAAAGATTTATGAAAATAGCGATAATATATAATATATGCGGTATTGGCAATAGAGAAAATGATGATTACTATATTAGTAGTATTCAAAGTATTTTGGACCAAAATTTAGATCAATCTAAAGTAGTAGTCTCAAGTTGTCTCAATAGCCAGGATTCAATTGATCGTTTAATAAAAGTATTCGGTGACGAGATTTCGATATCGTGGATTTTAGATAAGGTGCCAGTTAATGTTAGTTTTAATCAGGCTGTGCGACAATCGATAAAAAAGTTTGGAGAATTTGAGGGGTATTTATATGTCGATTCGGGATGTAACTTCAATAGTCAAGCACCAAATACTATACAAGAATTATATTCTGTGCTTAATAGCGGCCCAATTGGAATGGTTAGTGCCCGTACTAATACTGATACTGGCTATCCTGTTTGGCTAGGGATTGGTTCTCATGACAATGATTCTATTGGATTTAATGAATATTTTAGAAATTTATTAGGTCATTATACTATACCACTAGGTAAATGTATTAATCTACATTGTCAATTATTTAGCCATGAAATATATAAAGCGTACCAAAATGTATTGCCGGATATATTTGCTGGTCAATGTAGTGAATCAGTTCTTAGTTTTGTTAACGCTGCTATAAGTAAAAATTGGCTAATCCATAAAGACATAGAAATAGAACATCAAACAGGTCTAGATGTGCCAAGCGTAGGATTTAGTCCGCCCGCCTGGATACAATCTACAGGGCGGCCAAATTGGGATCATCCATTCATAATAGATTCTATTTTGCCACGCATTCGTGGCGGTCTTAAATATGGCTTAGGCTATGAAGAAATTCAGTCAGTAGCCATGCATGACGAAACTAAATTTGATATTAATGGATATGCATTAGATATAAAATTAAAAGAATATATAAAAAACAATCTCTTTCTTCAAAAGAACGAATTTGATTATAACAAGATTAATAGTAGTTGGCTATGAAATATCACATTAATTATTCAGTAAATTATAATAATAATTATACTAACGATCAGTTGTGGGTAGGATATCCATATAGTCAAGTATTTGGGACTTCTGATAAAGAAGAAAGATATGTCTTTAAAGATCTATCTTTTGCTAGGGCCACATTAATGGCTGCCAAAGTAGCATCTCGTAAACGGCCCTTTTATTTTAGAATAGAAAATGGTATATAGTCATATGGCTCAATTAGATATTTTATTCGTTAATACTAATTCATCTCATTCTACTTTTCAATCTCTTGCTGACAAATGGGCAAGTATTGAGCCACCGACTTGGTCTTTATTATTAGCCCAAAGTTGCCGCTCAAAAGGATACGGTGTTGCAATTTTAGATGCTCACGCAGAACATCTTACTCACGAACAGACTGCTCAAAAAATTCTAGATGCAAAGCCTAAATTTTGCTGTTTTGTGGCATATGGCAGCAATCCAAATCAATCATCTCCTAGTATGATGGGCGTATTCGAGGTTGCCAAATTTGTAAAAGACAATAGTGATATCAAAACTATTTCTATAGGTAATCATACCGCTGCATTGCCTATGGAAGTATTAAATGATGTTAATATAGATTATATTTGTATTAATGAAGGCGTTTATGCTGTTCATAAATTATTAGCGGGCGTAGATAATAATAAAATTCCAGGCTTAGGATATGATGGAGTAATTAATAATGGTGTAGGCTCATTAGTGCCCCAAGAACGAATGGATATAGATATGCCAGGTTATGCCTGGGATTTATTGCCATATAAAAACCACGCATTTGATTTGTATCGTGCCCATTTGTGGCACGCAGAATATCAAGACCAATATAGAACGCCATTCACTTCATTATATACATCACTAGGCTGTTCGTTCGGTTGTTCTTTCTGCATTATTAATACTATTAATAGAACAGATAATACAGAAGGCACTACTGCTGCGGATAGTAGGATTATGAGATTCTGGTCACCAGAATTAATGATTAAAGAATTTGATAAATTAGTAAATGATTATGGGATTACATCTATCAGGATAAGTGATGAGATGTTCTTCTTGAATAAGAAATATTATGAGCCGCTATTAACTCTCTTAAAAGATAGGGGCTATGGCGATATTCTTAGAATGTGGACATACGCTCGCGTTGATACGGTAAATGAGCGATTTTTAGATTTGTTTAGAGCGGGCGGCGTTAAATGGCTGGCGTTAGGAATTGAGGCGGCCAACCAACAAATTAGACAAGAAATTTATAAGGGTAAATTCCAAGATACTAATATTCGCGATGTGGTTAAGGCTATTCATAATCACGGGATGTATGTTGCTGGCAATTATCTGTTTGGATTTGAGAATGAAGATTTATCTCATTTGCAAGAAACTCTAGATTTATCTTTAGAATTGAATACAGAGTTAGGTAATTTTCATGCCGCTATGGCTCTTCCTGGAAGCCCACTATATTATGAAGCAAAGCAACGCGGCGCTAAATTTCCAGAGAAGTTGTCAGGATATAGTTTCTTTAGTTATGATTGTCAACCGAGCGGCACTAAGCATTTAACTCCAGCAGAAGTGTTAGCATTTCGTGATAAAGCGTGGCATCAATATCATGAAAATCCCAAGTTTCTATCTATGATAGAGTCCAAATTTGGACAAGATGCTAAGAATAATATTATAGAAATGTCAAAAATAAAATTGAAAAGACAGATTTTAGGAGACTAAATGAAATATTATTTTAAATGTAAGAGAGGTACTATTTCTAAAGTACCTTGCTATATGAATGATAGGCCCACCACTTTTAATGATACTAATAATGACATCTCAGAAGCACTAACATTCAATTTACAAGCCGCTAGGATATTTTATATCACACATATCAATTGTATTCGTACAACTTATGGAGATGATTGGAGTTATAATATAGAAAATGTTCAATAATCAAAAAATTCTTATTAGCGGCGGCACAGGAATGATTGGTCGAAGTTTGATAAGACAACTTAAAAAGTATAATCCCTCTTCTATTACTAGCGTCTCTATGGATACTAGTCAAATAGATGGAGTAGAATGTTTACAATTAGATTTAACAGATATTAATCTTTGTAATGAAGTCTGTGAAGGCAAAGACTATATCTTCCATTTGGCTGGAATAAAGGGCTCTCCAGACATGGCGGCTAAAAAGCCCGCCAGTTTTTCGGTGCCTATGCTGCAATTTAATACTAATATGATTCAGGCTGCTGCAAATTATGCTAAGTGGTTTCTATATACCAGTTCGATAGGCGTTTATCAACCTGCCCCACTCTTAAAAGAAGATGATGTATGGAAAACTTTTCCGTCACCTAATGATAAATTTGCAGGTTGGTCTAAGCGAATTGGAGAGTTAACTATTGAGGCTTATGGCATCGAATTGGGCCTTAAGAATATGAGTATTGTTAGGCCTGCCAATGTCTATGGTCAATATGATAATTTTAATCCAGAATCATGTATGGTAGTGCCAGCCCTGATTAACCGTATTTTTAGTGGTGAAAATCCATTGAAAGTCTGGGGCAATGGGGAGCAAATAAGGGATTTAATTCATGCAGACGATGTTGCTAGGGGCATGATTCATGCAGTTGAGAACAAAATAACAGAACCAATCAATTTGGGCAGTGGTAACGGCGTCTTAATAAGAGAGTTAGTAGAGTTAGTAGTGGAATACTATCATAGAATGACTGGTAAACAGGTCTCTATTTTATATGACGCTAGTAAACCTAGTGGTGACCCCATCCGTTTAATGGATATGACGCGGGCTAAATCTTACGGCTTTAAATGTGATGTGCCGCTAGATATTGGAGTTTGGAACACGATGAATTGGTATAATCAAAATAAACACTTGCTTAAATTTCGTTATGAGCCATTTAAAGTATGAAATATCAACCAACTTATACTCATGAAGACGAATTAAAGAATCCTGTATCAGCAGCCAAAATTATATCCTTATATAGATTTAATAGATATTATAGTACTCAAAGTAGTTATGAACCCAACCTTTATTATAATCTCAACACATCACGTTTTTTATTAAAATTATTCAAACGTGATCATGCTGATATATATTTGATGAAAATTTTTAATCACTATGAATAAATATGAAATATTCTCTAAATTATTGTGAGTTTAAAAGGGTTATAGTGACATCGAGATCATTTTCTGTATCTTATATAGATAGTTTTGGCGGTCTTAAATATACTAATGAAACAAACATATATTATAATTTAAGAATGTCAAGATTCTTGAAAAATCAATTTGAGCATTGCAACGGATATTATATAAGTAAAATATTTAATAAATATGAATAATTTAATTTCGGGCTCGTCTAGTGGGCTAGGCCGCTTTTTATTAGAAAATTTACAAGGCGATAAATTAACTAGAAATATAGCCCATCCATATCCCAGATGTATATATAGTTCTATCATTCATTGTGCTTGGCCTAAAGACTATGAATATAATTATATAAATAACATTACTCAGTTAACTGACCAATTAATATTGCAACCCCACAAGAAATTTATTTTCTTATCTTCTATAGATGTGTATCCTAAAAATAAAGCAATAAATACTGAAAACGACCGTATAAATCCTAACGATATATTGGGTTTGTATGGAGTGGGTAAATTCTTAATAGAAGAATTGATTAAGGCCCGCTGCGAAAACTATTTAATATTAAGATGCGGTGCTTTTTTAGGCAAATATACACCAGATAACAATATTCGCCGTGTTTCTGAAGGTAGGGACGCCTCTATATCTTGTGAATCTAAATTTAATATCATCACTTATGAACAAATTTTAGATTTTATTAAGTTGGGGCTAGAAAAAGATTTAACAGGAATATATAATATTGTAGCAAAAAATAATATTAAATTGATAGATTTAGATGGAATTGGTATGAATTATGGTGAATATTTATATCAAACGCCAAAAATCAGTTATGAAAAATTATTAACTATGGCACCTCAATTATGTAAAAGTTCTATAAAAAACTTTGGCAGGTGGATAAAATGAAATATAGATTAAGATGGGCGAGGCTTAGCCATAATGATAAACCACAATATGTGGCCAACATAGATATGGATTTTGGATTTTCATCTTATGAAGACGGTCCTCATATAATAACAAGATTAATTTCTGCGAGATATTATTTAAGAGGTAATAAAAGTCATGGATTAAAATATGAAGAACCGTGTGTCTATAAAATAGAACCACTATGAAATATAAAATCCAATATAAACATATTCATCATGGGGCAAGAATGAAATGTTTTTGCACTAGAATTGAACCAGACTTTAAAATACATACTGCCCAGATATTATCATTGTCCCCACAATTATTTTCGCTGTCGCTAGCAAGAATATTACTACGTCATAATCCGCCAAATTTCGCATTCTATTATAAGATTATCCCACAATGAATATTAACTTCCTTATACCTACGAAAAATGAACAACCTGAACTGCTACGAGATTGCATTGCTAGTATCAATAGTTTCGGGGCCACATCAAAATACACATACGATATCAATGTGTGCTCTCCAAAAGAAGTGGCGGGTCTCAATGTAGTATGGCACGAAGATAAATTTCTGAGGGGTCCATTGCATGCTTTCAATTATCTATTTAAAAATACAGATGGCGAATATGTGATTTGCTTAGTTGAAGACCACCAATTTGTAAGCCCTTTTGATAACGCTATAGATTTTCTTATAAATGAATATAGTATGAATACATACAAAATATGTTCATTATCCACTAATGACGGATTTCCTTGTGGCTTACCACGACGCGGCCAAAGATTAGGTTCTATTCTGAATTTACAAGAAGATTTGCCCAATTGTCAAATATGTAGGTTTCCCGTTGCGGCGAGAGAGACGGTAAACAAATATTTAAATTCATATATATTCCACCCAGAATTTAGATATCATGCCGGAGACATCTATTTAGGTTATTATCTTTATATGATGGGAGAACAAAGTCGAGAATGTTATACAGCAAGATTAAAACAAACTCAATTTAGTAAAAATGCAGAATGGGAATGTTCGGACTGCAATATAGCGTATGCTTTAATTAAAAATTTCCAATATGGCTGCCAAGACTATGTAAATGAGCCCGATTCTAATCTATCTAAATCTAGATATTCATTCTAATGAAATATTATTTATATAAAGATGACAATGCGTGGCGTTGGGGCATTATTACTAAAGACTATTTCGGCTTTACAAGCGATATAAAACATAGAACTTTATTAACTTTATCTAAAAGTAGAGCATATAAATTAAGCGTATCTGAGCACTCTACTTGGAGATTAACAAAGATTAAATCTAATGTATAATATCACTTTTATCATACCCTGTGGCAGAATTCCATTTAAAATAGCGGGCCAACTAACGGTAGATAGTATATTAGCAGTTCATCCAAATAGTGAAATTATAGTTACTTCAAAAGAAAAAATAGATTATAAGAACATCATCTATATCAAAGAGAACGAATCAAACTTTGGTGCAGTAGAACCTATAAATACTATGGCTCGTGCAGCCACTAGTGATTTTGTGTGTCTGTTAAATGATGATTTCTATATTAAAGATAATTTAGAACCAATTATTGACGAGATTATTAAAGACGACTTAATTGGTCTTACACTGATGCCAAAAGACTGGGCTTATACTGGGCCTGGAAATATACCCTCTGAGGTACGCAATATATCACTAGATATTGCCAATATGCCATTTCCAATAGTAAGAAAGAATTTCATTGCTAAGCATGGCGGCCTACTTTATAGTAGATTTGCACATCACTATGCTGATTGTGCTCTTGCTTTCTTACTAAGGAGAGTATATAAACAAGATAAACTTGTATTTGATAATAAACAAATATATGCTCATGATTTAAAGCATAATACCAGTTTAGATTATTATACTAAAAAAAGTAAAGAAGATTATAGAACATATCAACAGATTGTATTTTATACAGATATCTATAGTATGATGGATTCTCTTAAGACAGAGGATTATTTAAAGTTTCATGAAATATAATATCACTTTTATTATACCTTGCGGCAGAATTCCATTTGCGAATGCTGGTCAAAAAACAGTAGATAGTATTTTAAAAAATCATCCAGACGCGGAAATAATAGTCTCCTCTAAGGAAAAAATACATTATAAAGACATAATCTCTATACAAGAGCGGTCAGATAATATAGGCTGTGTAAAACCATGCAATATTATGGCCCTTATGGCTCGTGGCGATTATATATGTATGCTTAATGACGACTATTATTTAAATGATAACAGTATTAATCCTGCTATTGATTATCTGCTTAAACATCATTTAATGGGATTAACATTATTCCCTTGTGATGGAATTGGTACGGGTGTAGGTAGATGTCCCTTTTATGATAATAAAAAAGGCAGTTGGTTGGATACGGTAATGTTTCCAGTAGTAAAAAAGGAATTTATTGCCTCCTATGGAGAACTGATGTTCTTTAGATTGAAACATTATTACGGAGATAATACTATTTCGATTAGACTTTGGAAAGATTTTAATCAAACAAAATTTGTATTTGATAATAATAGTTTATATGTATGTAGTTCTCAACATACTAAATACAGTCTGTTTAAAGAACAACCAAATGAATTTGAAACATATAAGAAGTTTTTACGGTTTTATAATGTGACAGAATAAATTTATGCAGCCAAAAATCAGTTTTATAGTACCGTGTGGTAGAGATTTTAAATCTCATGGCATACATACTGTTAATAGTATATTGCACTACCACTCTATGAGTAATACAGAAATATTAATTTCTTCCAAAGAAACTATAAATAATTTTGGCAATGTATATTATGTTCCCGAACCACACAGTAATGTTGGCGCGGTAATGCCTATTAATAATATGGCTTGCATCGCAAGAGGCGAGTTTGTTTGTGTACTCAATGATGACAATTATTTAAGAGATAATATAGAGCACATTCCCGACTTTATTGAATCTCATAATTTAGTAGGATTGGGCTTAATGCCATCATATTGGAAGCCCGGCGAATATGACCCAATTCCCGATTGTGGCATTAATATACCTCATAATATTCACAACATGGGCTTCCCCATAATTAAAAAAGAATTTATAACACGTAATAATCAATTGTTTTGCAGCGCATTTACACACCATTATGCAGATTGTTTGTTACCACTATGTCTCAAAGTAGTATATGGTCAAAACCAATTTATATTCGATGATGATAAAACCTTTATCTATTTTGCCGGTCTAAAAAGTATAGACAGATTTTCTAAAAATCAATATAACTCAGATTACGAAATATATAAACGCATTCTATGGAATACATACTTAAATGTCTAGGCCCAAAGTTTCGATAATTTTACCTTCTATTCGCCCCGAAAATTTGTTTCGCTGGTATTTAGCGGCTGAAAAGGCGTGCGAATGTCATTCTTGGGAAGTCATTATTGTTAGTCCATATAGTTTGCCCCCCGCATTAGATGGAATTGCTAACATAAAATATCTAAAGAGTGATAGAACGCCCACCGTATGCAAACAAGTAGGAATTCTATTAGCCGCAGGTCGCTATCTATTTAATACTACTGATGACGCAATTTTAAAGCCAAATTCTATAGATGAAATTGTGGCTCTGTATGAGAAAAATCATATTGGCCCCTTTGGAATAGTTAACGGTAGATATCGAGAAGGAGCTTTAGATGTACAAACGCTAGAGCCACTGGCTAATTTACCACCCGAATTACCGCCAGAATATTGGAATGCCCACCATCATCAATCATTAAGACTGCCAGGAATAGATAAAAATAACAAGATTAGTCTACATTTCTTTATGTTGTTAGACACCTTCTATAAGATAGGGGGTTTGAATTGTGTAGACTATGAGTATTCAGTATTTCCTATTCTTGAATTAAATTTCAGATTAGCCTTTTATGGCGGCCAAATAATAGATTCGACGCATGAAGTCTCTTGGTGTAGCCATTTGCCAAATGCTGAAGGTGACCACGGTCCTATAGCGGGAGCAATGCAACAAGATGAATTGATGTTTCAGCAACGCTGGCAAAGCAATATTCATGCCCGCAATATTAATATAGATTATGAGAATTGGAAGTCAGTAGATCGTAAATGGGGACGACGATTTGTATGAAATATACCGTACATATATTTGATCGCGGAAATACAAAATGGTTCGTTAAAAATCCTGAAATATTTTTAAATATTAACGACTCTTCAAGTTTTGATATATATACGGATAGTAGTGATATCGCTACTAAATTTGATTTAAAATCAGCTAGATTAGTAGCTCATGGCCTTAGACACAGGGTTTCTTTCTATCCTAGGTATATTAATGTGGTATAAAATAGAATTATCATCTTCGCAATGGGACACTGTATATAATATACACGCGATTCCTAAATCAGATAATTTAGTAAGGTGGGAATCTCTTTGGTCTCAAACTAATTGTGCATACTTTAAATTAAAGGGCGTTAGACGCTTATTGTGTCAAGTAAAATATATATATCGTAATTATGATTATTTAATAAAGATTGAAAATGGTTGATTTAACAATAACATTCCCCAGTATTAGATTGAGCAACCTACCTAAAGTATGTAATGCTATTAAGATGGCATGTAGTAAGCATACTTTTGAGATTATTATAGCGAGCCCATATAATCAGCCGCCAGGATTAGAACAATATAATATAAAATGGATCAAGACCTATGCAGCCCCTACTATTTGCTGGCAGATGGCTAGCATTTTGAGTAATTCCGAATTTTTAGTAGATGGTAGCGATGATGCCCTATTTCAAGAGGGCGTTCTAGACGAAGCCATAGACGCATACAAAGCATCTAATTTAGGTCAGTATGATTTGATTAGTCTGCATTTAAAAGAAGGTACGCTTGACCCCGAGAGCCTAGAACTACTACCAAATGCTGACACCAGCCCGCTACGGCCAGAATTCTTTATGGTGGCTTATAATCCGCCATTCTATAAGGCTTGCATTCCTAGAGAATGGAAACTTTCGCTCAATTTCCTAGTAAAAACTAAAACATTCCTAGATATGGGCGGCTTCGAGACTAAATTTCAGTATATAAATCATAGTTTGCATGACTATGTGTTCCGTATTCAAAGTTTAGGTGGTCAAATTTATGATTTTGGTAGACCTGCTCTTATGGTTAGTCATCTTCCTGATGAAAGTGGGGACCATGGCCCAGTTCATAGAGCCCAAAAAGGCCACGATACAGATAAATTTAATGAAATCTATGATAATTTGACCCGCGTAAGTGATAGAGCGTTCTTAGATATAAACGCGTGGAAGAATGAGCCACAATGGTGGGAAGAAAGGTTCGGATGCAATACACAATAGAAGGATATAATCCAGGCCACATATTGGGCGATTATTGGTATCCTATAGAATTCTCGTCTAGATTTAGATTGATCAATTTTACTAGTATAAAATATATAAAAGACATACAAAAAATTAAATGCTTTCGTTTGTCACAGTTGCGTCGTAATATAAGTTATAATAACAACGATATGGCATACGCCCACCCAGTACGGATTAGATCTATATATGAAATACGCGATAGCATATAAACTAGATAACGAATGGCGATTTGCAAAAGGTATAAGCGGAGGCTCATGTTATAATTTAAATGCCTGTCTAGGAAATAAATATATCAAAACTGGCCATTTACTGCACATGAGAGTTGTTTTAAAAGAGTATCGATCATTTTGTCCTCCCCCATTTACAATTAGTAAATTATTTGATGAAGTATACATTAAAATTTAGACCTACTAAAAAAAGTAAGTATGGCTATCCAACCGGATATAACGAAGATAATATCTTAACAAACTTTTCATATAACGGAATACAAAACACATCTATTATATATGAGCATTTATATATTATAAGATATCAATTAAAATATTATAAAACGCATTTTGCAAATCATCCGTCATTTCGACACTCTAAAAGAGATATTAATATATGTCGCAAACCGAACTAAGCATCGCTATGACAGCGTTTCGTCGTGAAAAATGGCTCAAATTTTATGAGTCCATTTTATGGTCTACTAAAAGAGAATTTGAATTAATAATTGTATCACCCTATCACGAACTACCAGAAGAATTAAAACAATATAATAACATCATTCATGTGCAGGATAAAGGCTCTCCAATGCGGTGTGCTCAGCGAGCTGCAAGTTTGGCGACTGGTAAAGTATTGAATGTGTTGCCCGCAGACGATGGCGTTTATCTGCCTGGAGCAATAGACCAGGGTATTGATATGTTGTATAGTTTAGGTGGTAAATTAAAAGATGTTGTGTCAGTCCAGTATTTAGAGGGTCCAAAAGGTCAAAAAATTAGACAGCCCCGCGAATATTACCAGTTAAATTATCATGCGGCCACACGATTAAAATGCATACCGGACCAGTGGATTGGGCTAAATAATGGCTTTTTATACACTGAATATTTTAAATTGTTAGGCGGGTGGGATTGTCGCTATGAAACAGCCCCTATGGGATTAGCCGATTTGGCTATTCGTATTCAGCGTGACAAGTCTAATATGATGCTAGCAGATATAATGTTATTAGACTATGATTGGTTTCCCGGTGATACGGGTGATCACAAACCAATATTTGATGCTCAAACAGAACATGATGAGCCATTATACCAGTCGATTTATGAAGATGGACTAGATAAACTTTCAATAGAAATTGCTAATAGTTTCTCATGGCAGAATAGTCCCGAAACATGGACAAGGCGTATCATATGAAATATTACCCCTTGTACAGATTTAACGATTGGAAAGTGAGCGACGACTGGGAAAATGTTGGTATAGTGTACTTTGAATCAAATGGCGGGCCAATTTTTGGCATCGTTCCTTTACCGGAAAAATTAACTTTAAAAATATCTAGAGCGTATATTAGGGGTTTCAAAGAACAGTTTGCTGAAGATGTTCGCGTTAAAATAGTAGGATGTTTATGAGATATTATGCTGTTTATGGTGATAAACTAGTGCGTGATTCACTCGCCAGAGTACAACAGGATGGCCATGGGTCAATATACAAAACAATATTCCCAACTTTACAAACAGTACGATATGCGTGTAAAAGATTCAAGCGTAATTATGAGAGGTATCCTACTAAAATATATAATGAAATATAAAATCAAATATTGTGGCGTATCTAGGAAAGATATTGGATATGCTGGTTATATACACGGATTTCCTACTCCACAACATCTAACTCAGCCCCAATTGAATAATTTACGAAATTCACGAGCTATATTAAAACAATTAAACGAATTGTGTCGTGATTTTTTACCATATAAATATGAAATATATAGTACAATATAATTAGGATATTAAATGAATAAAAAGGCATTAATCACGGGCATTACTGGTAGCGGCGCGTCATACTTAGCAGAATATTTATTAGATCAAGAATTGGAAGTGCATGGCATTTCTCGCTGGCACAGCACCAGTTCTGCCCGCAATATAGGCCAAATACGCAATAGACTTCATTTGCACGATTGTGATTTAACAGATTTTAGTTCTGTTTTAACAACACTTGATAAGATTAGGCCAGATTATGTATTCCATTTAGCCGCTCATGCCAATGTAAGGTCTTGTTTTGATAATCCGCTAGCAGTTATTAATAACAATGTTAATAACACTATTAATTTATTTGAGGCTATAAAGTTTCTTAAATTGGACCCAGTTATTCAATTATGTGGCACGAGCGAATGTTATGGGCTAGTTAAGCCAGAAAATACACCCATTTCTGAGTCACACCCTTTAAATCCGGTTAATATATATGCGGTTAGCAAATTAACTCAAGAGAAAATTGCCCTATCTTATTTCTATTGCTATGGATTAAAAGTCATAGTTACTAGAATGTTTGCCTATATTAATCCAAGACGCGGAGATATATTTTCTAGTGCATTTGCTAAACAAATAGTAGAATTAGAGAAAAATTATAGTCCAGAATATAATAAAATATACCATGGAAATCTCAATTCTGTGCGTACCCTAATAGATGTACGGGATGCTATGCGTAGTTATTGGGTGGCATCCCAAAAATGCCGCTATGGAGAAGTATATAATATAGGTGGCAAAGACACATTATCAGTTGGAGATTTTTTAGATGTACTCATTAAAAAATCTACTAAAGAAATAGAAAAGGTGCTAAATCCTAAATTACTTAGGCCCGCAGATGTAACATTGCAAGTACCAGATATTACTAAATTTCAAGAAGAAACCGGTTGGCAACAACAATATTCACTGGAGGAAAGTATAGAATTTCTACTAGACTTTTATAGAGATGAAATATAGTATAAGATATAAAACTAAACACTCTAACGGTGATACCTTCTATTATATAGGACCAGATATTAAATCTGGAGATTGGGAACTTAGATTAGTTATGCAGGAAGCATATTATTATTCTTTAAAAGAATTAAGAAATAGATTACTATCACATAAATATAGATATAACAATATTTACGATATAAAGATTTTCAATTATGTTTAATCAAAATACCCGTATCCTAGTTACTGGTGCGACTGGTTTACTAGGGTCAAATTTGGTTGCCCGACTTATTAAGATGGGCGTCTATGTCAGATGTACATATAATAATCGACGTGGCAAATCTGCTACAGCAGACGCTATTTATGGCGATTTGCAAGATGAGCGAATTTGTAATGCGGCCACCAAAGATATAGATTTTGTTATTCATTGTGCCGCCAGTACATCTGGTGCCGCCGTTATGAATAGTACGCCGCTGGCTCATGTTACTCCAAATTTAATCATGAATGCTAATCTTATGGAAGCGGCATATCATAATAAAGTTAAGAAGTTTTTATGGTTTGCTTCTACTACTGGCTATCCAGATGTGACCATACCAGTTACAGAAGATATGATGTTTGTAGATAATCCTCACGATAAATATTTCTATGTAGGTTGGACTAAAAGAAGCCTAGAAAAGTTATGTGAAATGTATGATAGATTGGGAATGCCTTCTTTAGTATTGCGGCCAACTAATATTTATGGGCCAGGGGACAAGTTTGATCCGCAAAAATCACATGTATTGCCTGCATTAATACGCAAAATAGTCTCTAAGCAAAATCCTATAGAGGTTTGGGGCGATGGCACAGAAGAAAGAGACCTGATTTATGTTGATGATATGGTTGATGCTGTATTACTAGCATTAGAAAAATTAGAAGGTTATAATCCTATTAATATAGGGGCGGGCCATACAGTCACTATAAATCAAATTCTACAGCAAGTCATGCATATAGAAAATTATAATGTCCCCATCCAATATATTCCAGGGCCGCAAATGATTCATACTAGACGAGTAGATGTATCTAAGGCAGAACGGCTATTAGGATTTAAAACAAAAACAAATCTTACTGAGGGATTGACAAAAACCATTTTATGGTACAAAGAAAATTATGTTTGATTTAAGTATTATTGTACCCAGTATTCGTCCAGAAGAATGGGATAGGCTAACTCAGGAAATAAATGAATCGTTAACTTGTGGTAAAGTAACACTCGCCCACGAGATTATATTTGTTGGCCCATATCCACCCGCTGTGAAATTGGGAACAAATTGTCTATATATAGAATCATTCAGATCTCCAGCGGCCTGTTTACAACAAGGTGCAGATATTGCCAGTGGCACAAAAATTTGCTGGCTACCAGACGATATCAAAATCATGCCAGAAGTATTGGCGGTATGTGTTTATCAGTTCTTACAATATGATAAAACAGATGGTTTAATATTGTTATATTCAGAGGGTGAAAATTTCACAGGCCAACAGCATGTCTGGAATGATTATTGGGCAGCAAGAACCCATGAAGGATTAAGATTTAAACATGTAAACCATGGCTTTATGATAGCCCCAGTATTTATGTATGATACAGCCTATTTTAAAGAGTTAGGCGGGCTAGATTGTAGATTTGAACATATTAATTTGAATACGGCGGATTTAGCATTTCGCCTACAAATGGCAGGTGGCTCAATGTATCGGTCTTGTGCTAGGGTTTTTGCCGCTAATTGGGACCCAAACCCAAATAGAGTAGTACAAAAGGCCTACGAAGAAAATGATTTGCCGCTCTTTAAACAAATCTGGGACGCCGACGTTTTAGATAGGCCAGTCAAAATCGACTTCGATAATTGGCAGGCCACTGACGAAAAGTGGGCACGGAGATTTAAATGATAGGTTGGATAGCAAATGCCCTATTTATAGTGGGAGTGTATGTTCTAGGAAATAAAAAACGCTGGGGATTCATTGTTAACTTAATAGCAAACGGTCTTTATGGTGCGATTGGTATTCAGCATAGCATGTGGGACTTGACGGCAATTAGTTTCCTTATGTGCGCATTGAACCTATGGAATTATTGGAAGTGGAGTTAACTTTGAAATATTATCTAGGATATAATTATCATGGACCGCTAGTAAAAAGAGAATGTGCTATAGTATTTTTCACTTATACTGAATTAGGTTATGATACAGACCATACCCTTCGTCCAAAATATTGCGACTCTCTTTCTAGAATAAGAATGCTTAACAAAGTATTTTTATACAAACATCGTGATATTTTCACCTCGAAAATTTGGGAGAAACCTTGAAATACTGCGTATTATATACAGAGACAGCAAAAAGATTTAATAAAAGACTTAATCCTTGTGTTACATTAGATTCGAGAACACGCGCAGGATATAACGCCACAGATAAAAAACAATACAATCATTTAAATGTGGCTCGTAAATTAAAACACATGTTTGCTTTTTACGAGTATGATCCTAGTGGTATATTTGAATTTAAAACAAAGATTTATAATAAATGAAATACTATCTTACATATGGAGATCGTTGCGCAAACCCAATATCTAGTTGTGTTTATATAAACGAATGGGCATATCCTTGTGGATGCAACTATGAATATAGGAAAATTTTAAATTTACATGATATTAGATGTTTAAGAGTAGCATTTAAAAAATTTCATCATTTCAGATTTCAAACTAAGATACATAATGAATATAATTGATTTTTATACTGAAAATAATAAGCCTATTAAGTTAAATGTGGGTTGTCGCAATAAGCCTTTGCCGACCTATGTCAACATCGACATTGATCCTAATAATAAGTTGGCAGATTTAATAGATAATGGCTTTGAATTAAAAACTATAATGAATGAATCGGCTGATCTAATAGAAGCGGTGCATATGGCCGAACATTTAACGATGGCCGAATTTAGAAAGGCCCTGGATGTTTGGTATGCTAAATTAAAGGCAGGTGGCATGCTAAGATTGTCTGTGCCAGACGCAACCAAATGCTCAGCATTGCTTAACTTGACACAAGATAGAGACTTGGTTAAGTCTATGTTTTTAGGCTCTCAACTAAATGAGTACGATTTTCATAAATCGATGCACACTTTTGAATCATTGCAAACGGATTTATCAAATGCTGGTTTTATAAATATAAGACGCTGGAATTACTGGGAAGTTTTCCCTCATAACTATTGTGATTCCTACGCCGGGTCAGTATGGCCACATATGCATAAAATTCACGCTTGTGATAATGGGAAAATAGTAGATTTGGGCGGCATTAGTTTATCATTGAATATAGAGGCTGATGTAATATGAGATTGGGAATTATAGGAAAAGGCGTAGTTGGTAGTGCCTTAGAATTCGGCTTCCGTAAATTAGGGCATGAAGTATTTATTCATGACATTAAATTAAATACAAAGATAGAAGACCTAAAAGACTGTGAAATTATTTATGTGTCTGTACCAACACCATCTTTGCCAGATGGCAAATGTGATATTTCTATAGTAGAAAGCGTAATTAAAGAATTAAAAGATATTTTATATCAAGGTATAATAGCAATCAAGTCTACTATTACTCCTGGCACAACTGAGTCATTTTATTATAAATATATATTAAATATATGCCATGTGCCAGAATTTCTTCGTGAAAGAGCAGCAGAAACCGATTTCGTAGAATTAAATAGAGTATTAGTTATTGGAGTACCAGATAATCGCTTAGATATTGCAGATAAGATTATTCAATCTCATGGTAAATATCCATGGTCAACTAGAGTTGTGTCATCTACTGAATCAGAAATGATTAAATTGGTTCATAATACGATAAATGCTCTGCGTATTGTCTTTGCTAATGAAATATACGATATTTGTCAACAAAATAACACAGATTATAATCGAATTAAAGATACGGTATTATTAAGTACTGAAATGCCAGATAAATATCTTGATGTTTCATCTAATATACGAGGATATTCATCTGTCTGTCTTAATAAGGATATTCCTGCTTTAATAGAGTATTCTAAATCGTTAGGATTAAATTCTAAATTATTACAGTCTATAGAGAAGGCAAATAACAAATTCGCAAAAACCCCATTTTCTAATACTAGAGAAAATTATTCATGAAATACGCAGTTAAATACGCTCACACTCCCGGAGATTTGAATGGCCATAAAGCGGGCTTCGGATATGCATACTTATATTATCCTCCCAAACCCGCTGTAAATTTTAATGATTTAAGCTATATCTCAAAAAGATTCGTATCTCTAAAACAAGCACGGGCCCTAATTGAAATATCTAGATCTTTTATTAAAACTGGAAAAGTAGCATACCAAAAGAATATATGCTTTAAAATTGTTAATAAACAACGATGAAATATTATATAAAATATGCTCATACGCCACACGACATAGATTGCCCTATAGGGAGGGGTTCTGCTTACTTACAATATAGTTATGATAATAGTTGTTATTGGGATATGACTACTCAACAACAATTTTTTTATACATTACCACAATGTAGATTAATTATTTTGAAATATAAACAACTATTGCCGCCTGCAATACATACAAAAATATATGACATACAACATCTATAAAGCAGATTTAGGATATAGATATATTAAACCTATATATAAAAAGATATATTTCCATTATCGTCACCATCGCTCTGTCTCTAAACCTTTATTTGGCTTTATATATGGATATATGGCAAAAGATTTCTATGAAAATGAGATAGAAGATAAGTCTTTAGGATTAACGAGAATTTTATTACGAGAACTTAGAAAACGCAATACAGACCATAATATACATTACGAGATAAGATGAAAACAATATTATTAACCGGCTGCGATGGCTTTATAGGTTCGCATGTTGCGGAAGAACTGTTAAATAATGGCTATAAAATAATCGGAATAGATAATAATTCTAAGTATAAATTTCCATATCAAGAACATCATAAACATTTAAATTTTGAATTTTACAAATATGATATTATTAAAAATCCAGAATTGACAGATGTGTTTCATGAAGAAAAATTTGACGCTGTGATACACGCTGCCGCAATTATCGGTGGCATCGAAATGTTTCATAAGCGACCATTTGATATTATTAGAGATAATGCTATAATGGATGCCAAGATTATAGATTTAGCATCCTATTATGAAAAGAAATTTATTGGTCTATCTAGTTCAATGGTTTATGAAAATGCTAACATCTGGCCCACACCAGAATCGTGTATAGATAATATTCGCCGCCCCCATAGTTCTTATGGTCAATCAAAATTAATTCAAGAGGACATGATTAAGGCTGCACACGAGCAAGAAAATCTTCAATATACTATCATTCGGCCTTTCAATGCTATTGGTGTGCGGGAGAACGATTTTCTAGAAGGTAAATCATCGCATGTTTTGCCTGACTTAATTCTGAAATGTCTACGAGACGATTACATGATAGATATTTTAGGGGATGGCACCCAGGTGAGGCATTATACAGATGTGCGAGATATTAGTCGTGGCATTAGATTGGCTTTAGAGTGCCCAGAAGCGATTAATACGGATTTTAATATATCAACAGATAAATCTACTACGGTTTTAATGCTGGCTAAAAAAGTATGGTATAAAATTCATCCTGACAAACCATTTAAGTACATATCTAAGCCCGCCTATAAGCACGATGTGCAAAAGCGCATACCATGCACTAAAAAGGCCAAAGATGTTTTGGGCTTTGAGTCTAAAATTCCGCTTGATACTACTATTGATTTAGTAATAGATTATATTAAAAATGCAATACAGAATTAAATTTAAATTACGAGGAGAGATATCTTATATATCTCACTGTCATAATAATAAAGATGGCACACACTATTGGTCAAGTGGGAATATATACGAACATGACATATATAATTTATCTGCTGCTAGAATAATTGTTTTATCATCTAATATTCATAAATATCCTCAACATAATAACTATAAAATAGAAAATGAATAAAAAAATATTAGTATTGGGTAGTAATGGCTTGTGTGGGTCGGCATTACAAGAGGAGTCGGTTAATTTCCCTCAATATGATTACTATTTCGCCACCCGCAAAGACGCTGATTTAACTAGCCAAGAGCAAGTTAATTGTCTGTTTAAAACACACAAGCCTGATATTATTATCAATACAAGTGCTAAGGTGGGTGGGATAGGAGCCAACCTTGCTATGGCAGAAGACTTTTTCTATGATAATATTTTAATTAATGCCCATGTAATTCGTGCGGCCATTGAAAATAAAGTAGAAAAACTGTTCGCGTTCTCAAGTGTGTGCGTGTTTCCAGATAATCTTACTTTGCTCGAAGAAGACAAGATGCATTCAGCAGAAGTCTTTGACAGCAACTTTAGTTACGGCTATGCTAAGAGGATGATTGATGTTCATATTCGTGCAGCGGAAAGACAATATGGAGTGAAAAATTACTGCTCTATTATTCCAGGCAACATTTTCGGCAAACATGATATGTTCTCTATAGAGCATGGGCATTTCATCCCTTCGATTTTACACAAAATATATAATGCAAAATTTAATAATGGTCCAAGTCTAGAAATTTGGGGAGATGGTAATAGTCTTAGAGAAGTAATATATGTTAATGATATCGCTCGCTGTATATTAGAATTGCTTGATAGAGACATCCCTAATAAAATTATTATTTCTGGTCGCCGCGAATTCTCGATTAGAGAAGTAGTTAATATGATTTGTGATGCTACAAATTATGATGAAAATGAAATAGTATGGGATACATCTAAACCAAATGGCCAAAGAAGCCGCCCAAGTAGTAAACAAGTAATTGACAGTCTATTACCAAATTTTCAATATACAGATATTTTGGAAGGATTACGAAAAACTTGGAATTGGATGAAAGATAATTATCCTAATGTGCGAACGGAATATTAATGAAATATAGCATATCATGCTATAATCCTAAAACTCGCGCAAAAGACATACTGTGTAATATTATATGGTCTCAAAAACGCCAATCCTGGACATTGCTTTTTTTAAAAGCACATCCTAATCAGTATAAAGCATATTCGTTAAGTCAATATAGATGTATCAAATATCTTCTTAAGAAAATAGACCAAGAACGATATAACAAAGTCTTTACTTTGAAACGATATAGAGCGAGAATTTGGACTGAACAGGAAGCCAGAGATTATATTAAATGAAATATAAAGTAAAATTCACAGAATATGCAGAGGCATATTCTTATTTGAGCCATCCTAAAATTAGTGAAGATGGGGATGGTTATGGCACATGGACAAGGGAATATGCCGATATATTTCATTTGACAGACGCCAGATTTCATTTGATTATGTCCAGAGCATTATTTGAATATCAACCCACCTGCCGTTTCGGTATTTCATTATGAAAATTTCTTATATTATAACTACTATTCGTCAGCCAGAAATGGCGGCCAAAACAATCAAATCTATTGAAGCGTTGGGACCACACGACTATGAAATTTTAGTTACTAGCCCAAACCGTATTGGCCACGCCGATTTAATGCATAATGGCCGCGTAAGAATAATGCTTGATTATGAGAGCGTTGGCTCTGTGGCGTCTAACAATGCCATGATTCATTGGGCTCAAGGTGAGTGGCTAGCGTTTTTACCTGATGATTTCAAGTTGCAAAATCTAGATATTAATGCTTTTCAGGCGTTTTTAGATGGGCCAGAAATGCAAAAAAAGACTTTTAAAATGTTTTCCTATCATACTTATAGTGCCCATAAAATTACGGGCGAATATCAAACGCCTATTCCCGAACCATACCAAGTATTACATTTCCCTATTGTGGCACGGGAAACGATAGATAATAAGTTGGATGGAGTGATATTTAATCATAGGTTTGGCCACCATTATTGCGACCATTTTTTGGGTTGGTATGCATCAAAACATGAACAATACGAGCCACTGAATTACAGTCTTTTTCACTGGCCAAACGCACCACAACTTATTAATCTTCATAGCCCTGGTGGTAATCAAACCAACAGTAGCTTTACCAGTGGAGACGAACAAATATTGGCACAACTATATCAAGAACATAAATTAAATCCTAATCTAGGATATAATATATGAAATATATAATTCAAGACGCCCACAATCGTTATATATCTAATCCAAGATTTCATAAATTGGCAGCGTATAATTTTGGAGCATATTATAGTCCACAAAATTCTCTAAATTCTGATGTTACTAAATTTCGTTTATCAACCGCTAGATTGTTTGTCTTAAGAGCGTATGCCAATCCCTTAATGAGGGCGGGAGAAATTCCATTTAGAATTCATGAAATATATAATTAATCATAGTGGCGGTGCTTACATTAAACAATTAAGGTGGGCTGGCGGAGACTTTACATTTAAATGGAAACCATTCAATAAAATATTACCGCCTGATAATTTTAGTTTAAAAATGGCCCGCTTTGTAAATACAATATGTACAAAAGAATATAAAGGTACTAAATTTAAAATCCATGATTACCAATCTTACGGTCGCTGATTTAATCGCATTTGAAGAAGATATTGCCGAAGTGTATAAAACAGGCGTTATCACCGGCCCTATTCATCTCAGAGGTGGGAACGAACAACAATTAATTGATATCTATCAAGATATTCGCCAACAAGATATAGTGCTAGCCACATGGGCCAATCATTTAGAGGCTTTATTAAAGGGCATCCCCGCCGATGTAGTTAAGAAAAGAATTCTAGCGGGTCATAGCATGGCTATGAATTTCCAAAATTATAATTTCTACACTTCGGCCATTGTAAACGGCATCTCTCCTATCGGGGTTGGGATGGCGTGGGCTGCTAAAAAACTAAAGAAAGACCAAAGAGTCTATATCTTTATTGGAGATATGGCTTTCCAGAGCGGCGACACAATAGAATGTATTAATTATAGCGTTAATTTTAATTTGCCAGTCACTTGGGTCGTTTGCGATAACGAGATATCAGTAGATACCTTAACTGTTAAGGCTTGGAATGGACAAATTAGAAATAAAGTAAAGGCAATAGAAGAAGAAATTTATTATCGGGCTGATAATGTAGATATAAAGTATTATAGTTATAAGAATAAATTTAGTCATTCTGGCGTGGGCGCTTTCGTCAGTTTTTGATATAAACACTGCACTGGAGGTAATATAATTCTCTTTTGGTGTATAATTAATCAAAGGAGAATGATATGTATAAACCAGAATTAAGACAACGAATTATTAATTTAAGACGCGACAATAAGACTATTAAAGAAATTGCTAATATCTGTAATAAAACAGAAACAAGTATTACAAGTTACTTAGCAAAGTATCAAATCTATAAAATAGATACTAGAACACCCCAAATAGACTCATTAAATGAGGCAGATTTAGCATATATTGCCGGAATTATAGATGGAGAAGGCTCTATAATTATTAATAAATTAAAAGAAAGTAAGGGAACACATCTTTATCGTTATCAATTATTTGTTAAAGTTGTTAATACAGATGAAAGATTATTAAAATATCTGTCCCAAAAAACATCAACATCTTATTTTAAAGATAAAAGAACAAATAATACAAATCGACGAAACACCTTTTCTATACATTGGTCAATAAAATCTAGTGTACAAATACTGCAAAAAATCTATCCTTATTTAGTTATTAAAAAAGAACAAGTAGATTTAGCATTAAATTTTGTAAAAACATTCGATATATGTTATGGAAATAAAAAAACACCCATAGACATTATGGATAAACGTCATGATTGTTATTTAAAAATGAAAGCATTACATAAAATTGAATTTAAATGAAGTATACATTAAAATGTGGCGAATGCCATTATACAGCCAAAAAATTATCATTCAGCGGTGGCTCTGACGCCTGGGGCCAAAGGAAAATTAGAAGTTTAACATTGTTGGAAGCAAGGATATTATTATCTTGGTTTAAGAAAGAGATGTATCGTATCGCTGACACATTTAAAATATATGAAATATAGAATTGCATATTATAATCCACCATGTTTAGAAGGCTATATTGGTGTAAATCCCCATTATATTTCTAATAAAAGAGCAACAATGCATTGCTCATTGCCTAATCATATGATTGTATATTATCATCTTCATACATGCAGAGTATTATTAACTAGTTTTAATGATATGCACAGTGCTTTAAAAACAAATATGACGGCGAAAATACACAAATGAAATATTATTTATATCATGTAAAAACTGACCAAGTATGTAAATTAAACTCCAAAGAAAAACATGATTTTTGTTGGCTCAATGGGGGTCTTAAGAAAGGCTCTCTCATTTCTCTTAAAAAAGCCAGGTATATAATATTATATATTGTACATGAATTTGAATCAACATCAGAAGAGTTTAATATAATAAAATTATGACACTATATTTAGAACAGGTTCAAAAAGGGATGGATTTGTGGGCTGCTCACGAAAAGACAATTTTTGTGGGGCAGGCCATGGAATTTAAAGGCCACGCAGTATCGCGACAGGTAGTAGATTATCCGCCGGCTAAAAAACTAGAATTTCCTGTAGCAGAGGATTTCCAGACCGGGTTTTGTTTGGGTCTGTCTTTACAGGGATATATTCCTATTAGCGTTTTTCCTCGCCACGATTTCGCTATTCTAGCTCTCAATCAGATACTAAATCACATAGATAGATGGCCACTGATGGATGCTCAGTGTCCTAAAGTCATTATTAAAATGTTAGTGGGCGCTAAAAAACCCCTTAATGGCGGCCATCAACATACGGCAGACTATTTTGAGGCTATTAACAAAATGTGCCAAACTATTACTTGTTTTAATTTAACTAATAGTGACGCTGTGTATCCTGCTTATGAACGGGCTTTAAACGAGCCGGGTAGTTTTTTAATCTCAGAAATAACTGAATTATACTAATGAATAATCAACGATATAGTATTTTTTGCGATTTCGATGGAACAATCGGATATCATTATGGCGACCTCCAATCTATGGCTACAGAAACGCCACAGATTTTGCCAGGAGTTAAAGAAAAATTTGACGAATGGAATGAGCGGGGCTGTTATATCATAATCACAACTGCCCGTCCTCAATCAATGGAGCAATTAACTCGCGAGCATTTGCATACGATGGGCCTCAAATATGATAGACTAATCATGGAAGTGACAAACTTGCCGCGAGTCTTAATCAATGATAGAAAGCCCTATACAGATGTAGATGCTGCTCAGGCGATAATTGTCGAGAGGGATAAGGGATTTAAAGATTTAAGAATATGAAAAATATTATCGTTAGTGGTTATTTTGCCCCACTCCATCTTGGCCATTTAGATTATTTGCGGGCGGCCAAAGCGATGGGAGATAGGCTATTTGTAATAGTTAATAGCGACAAGCAAACTATTATGAAAGGCAGTATCCCTTTTATGGATGAAAAAACTCGATATAATATAGTTAAAAATTTAAAATGTGTGGATAATACTTTAATTAGTATAGATAATGATTCGTCTGTGTCTAAATCAATAGAATATATACATCAAGTCTATCATGAGCGGGGTGATAAATGGTGGTTTGTTAATGGTGGTGATCGTTCATTTGCTCAAGATATTCATGAAACTGGAGTATGTTGTAGCCATGACATAGAAATCAAATTAGGTGTGGGCGGCACTAAAAAAACAGATAGTTCGTCTAAGATTATAGAGCGGGCTGCACGAAAATGGATAAGTAACAATCACAGCCAAATAGATATAATAACTATAACTAAGTATATCAAAAGCCATCTATATGACAAATTGTCATTAGACACTAAGAATGAGTTAAATAAAGTTTTACACAATATGAAACAGGGATTATAATGATTAAATTTGGTGATATTAAGATTGGCAAAGTGGCTCGTAAGCATATTGCTGAGTGCCTAGATAAGAATGAAATTGCTTGCGGCAGCAAGGTAAAATTATTTGAAGAGAAGTGGGCGGCCCTATTTGGCACTAAACACGCTGTGGCTGTGTCTACAGGCTCCGCAGCGTGTATATCAGCTCTACTATCACTTTATAAGTTCGGGGCTAAGCGTGGCGATAAGGTGATTGTGCCGGGTCTAAGTTTCGTGGCAACTGGCACTAGCGTAGTATTCGCAGGTTTTGAGCCTGTCTATTGTGATATTCACGAAAATAGTCTAGTAATAGACGAATCTAAACTAGAAGACTTAATTAAAAAATATAAGCCCGTTGCTGTATTTCCAGTTACTTTAATGGGTAATGCATATAATGCAGAGGCTGTAAAAGTCTTGTGTGAAAAATATAGAGTCTATCTTATTACAGATAACTGTGAAGGTGCCGGCTGCCAATATAACGGTAAATATATTGAATCATATTCTGATATGTCTGTTATGAGTAATTATTTGGCCCACCTAGTTATTGCGGGCCAAAATGGCGTATGTTCTTGTAATGATGACGATTTCAGGGACGCGATACTTTCGGTTAGAACCCATGGTCGCAAACCCAACCAACTATATTTCGATCACGAGTTGATGGGTACTAATTTTCTTCCATCTAATTTGCACGCCTCTATTGGGCTAGAACAAATAGAAGATTTTCAAGAGAATTTTGATATTCGCAAGAAAAATTGGCAATATTTAAGAGATAATCTAGATAAATATAGTGGCGTATTCAATTTTGCAGATCCGCTACCTAACAGTCTAAGTTCGCCGCACGCCTTTTCTATGACTTTAAATAGAAAATCAAAGATTAAATTCCAAGACTTTTCAGACTATATTGAAAAATCTGGCATCGAAATCAAGCGTAATTTTGGCGTTATGTATGAGCATGGTTGCTTATATAGCCTAGGCTATAATCGTATTTGTCCTAATGCCGAATGGGTAGGAAATAATGGCGGCCATATTGGCGTCCATAGATATATTACCCAGGATGATTTAGAGTATATCATTGAAACAATCACAGGATATTTTAAATGAAATATAAAATAGTTTGTGTGTCTGGTAGGCAGACCATGCCCTTTAATTATACTGAGTATTTGGACAATATGAAAGATAATACGCGTAAATTATCATATGCTTTTAGGTCAACATTAACAGGTAAATGCTATTATAGTATTCCTTCTTTAGAAGACGCAAGGGCAATTAAAACTAAATGGAATTTTTTAAATTACGAAATCAATACAGGTAAGTTAAAAATAAATGATACCATATATATATAAACAATATCAATCATTAGTAATAGATAATGCCGATGGCGTTTTTAGTAAAGACAACTTAAATAAGTGTATCCAGTCCCAAAAATTAATAGAGAATGCAGATTCGCTATTTTTTATAGGGAATGGCGGAAGTCACGCCTCCTGCTGCCTGCATTTAGTTGAAGATTTTGTTAAAGTCGCTAATAAAAAAGCATATACTTTGGAAAATCCAAGCCTAATATCGTGCCTAGAAAACGACTATCCTCATGACGAGGTATATGTAGAATGGCTAAAAAGATTTTGGGTAACTGATAATTCTCTACTAATCGCAATTAGTTCTTCAGGAGAATCAAATAATATTATTAATGCTGTTAATTATATCAAAAAGGATAATGGTAAATCAATTACATTGAGTGCTCACAAATCTACAAATAGACTCGCCCTATTAGGCGATATTAATTTTCATATCCCTACTAAAAATTATGGGGCAGCAGAAACTTATCATCAATTATTACTTCATATGATTTTAGATTCATATATAGAAGACAAAGAATCTGTATTGGTAACATGAAATATTCATTAAAAATGACTAATAGTCGCAGCGAATATTGGAATCATGATGTTTGGACTAAGAAAACAGGTGACTCTGCTTGGCAAACAGAGCCATGCCTATATACCTTAACGAAGGTAAGAAGAATAATAACATATATGAATTATCACTACCATTGGCACACGTGGGTGGAGATCCATGCAATACAACATTAAGTTTGTAGATAAAGAAGATATTCATAAATTGAACGATCCAAGTAAAAATGGTGATGGATGGGCATATATTATTGCTCCGACCCACGCGGGGAATTTTTATGCTTCATCTAATACCGAAATAAATTATCATTTAATTATAGCAAGGCTATTGTCCAAAGCCTTTAATAGAACTAAAAACACAAGAGATGTTGCAAAAATATGTCCAAAATTTTAATTACTGGTGCTGGCGGCTATTTAGGTTCTAAATTAGCGGCTAAATTTTTAAATACTGGGCACGATATCATTGCTGTAGATAAATTGATTTTTAATCAAGGTCATTTAGTAGCAAATATATTGAGTCACCCAAATTGTCAATTCTATAATCTAGATGTAGATCAAATAGATAATAGCATTCTCAAACAAGTAGATATTATCTATCCGTTGGCTGCATTAGTCGGCATGCCTCTTTGTAAAAAAGATGTGAATGAGACATATAGGATTAACGCTGAATCAATTAAAAGGTTAGTCAAATTAAGTAGTAAAGAGCAGAGAATTATATTCCCTAATAGTAATTCTGGCTATGGCGAGGCTGGCAATGTCATTTGCACAGAAGAAACGCCCATGAATTCTATTAGCGATTACGGGCGTAGCAAGGAAATGGCTGAGCAGTATGTTATGGATGGCTTGCCAAAGGCAACCGTATTTAGATTGGCAACAGTATATGGTCCCTCATTTAGGCCACGACTAGATTTATTGGTAAACTTCTTTACTTACAATGCTGTTCATTATGGGAAATTAGATATTTTTGAGGGTGACTTTAATAGAAATTTCGTTCATATAGATGATGTCGTAGATGCCTTCTATAGTATGAGATATAATGGTTATACCTATGGACAAGTATTTAATTTAGGCTGTGATGAAGATAATATGACTAAGGGACAATTAATAGCCCGTATCAAGTCATCATTTCAAAATTTAAAAATTACCTATTCGGATCAAAGCGACCCAGATAAGAGAAATTATATTGTGAGTTCGGCTAAATTAGCCCCGTATTTCCAAGCCAAAAGAACTATTAATTCAGAGTTACAAACTTTAATCAAGTTCTTAAAATTGATTTCGTCAGAAAACACTCAGTCTATGAGGAATGTATGAAATATAAATTAATCATAAAGGATGGTCGTCATGTAAGCATCTATTATAATCATGGGAAGCATAGATATAGTCTACATAGTGGTTCTGATTTACAGACCTATCGTATAGATTCTGCTAGAATGGCTAAACAAATATTTAATAGATATGATGCTTACAAACAAACATGGGGATGCCTAAAAATAACTACTCATGAAATATAAATTATTAACATCTAGTAGAAATAATTACATAGTATCTATAGGCGGTCACCAGAGTTGGACTTATTTTACCGCAACTGATTCTGTTAAAGACCCGCCCATGGTTTTGAATTTAAGTACATCTAGAGCGATACTGGCGCGGTTAAACCATACAACTATTGGGCAAAATGTTTGTGGTATGCCAATTAAAATTGTTAATTCTGAAATATAATCTTGGTGCCGTCGTAGTCAATATCAACATCAACATAAGATAGGCCAATATTTTGTGTTGCTAGCCTTTTCTTGTCTGGGTCTGGGTAAACGGTGAACACAAAGCCGCTAGAACCTGCGCCCATAACTCGTCCTCCCACAGCGCCGCTATTAAGAATCTTTTCATAGGTGCTGTCTATCTGGCCGTTTGATATCAGGCCCGATATTTTTTTCTTATTCTCCCATGTTTCATGAATTAATCGCCCAACATTTTCTAGATTTTCATTTTCCATTTGTGACTTAATCTCGTGTGACAGACGAAGAATTTCGTGTTTGTGGGCAAGAGCATCCACATTTTCATAGGATTTTGCTAATTCGTACGAATTGCGACTATTATTTTTCTCGTCTGTGAAATATAAAACACACGACTTCTTGAAGAAGTCAACAAAATCAGTTGAAACCGCTAGTGGTTTAACATAAAACTCGCCACTAGGCTGAAACTCTACTGATACTAGCCCACCAAAACTCGTCAAAATTTGGTCCACCCAGCCGCCCGCCTCTTGAAGTAAATCTCTCTCAATATATATTGTATTTTTAGCCAATTCTTTATGACTGGCATTTATCTCTATATGAGATGCTAATGCTAGACTGAGAGCGTTTATCATCGCACTAGAAGAACCTACCCCACTCCTAGTAGGTAATTCATTCAAGATTTGCACTGATAATTTATCAAGTTTTTTAATCTCGTTAAAATGCTGTAAAGTCCCACGCACACCAGGATTTACGATATCATCTATATTGTGGCATCTCTCAAATTGAGAATAGGCAACTTGAAAATTTGTGCCGTTAATATTAGGCAAGTGGGTCAGGTTCACATAGCAGTATTTTTTAAGCGTAAATCCTATAGATAGGACTGGGCCAAATTCACGAAAATAGGAAGGATAATCTAGACTAGACCCTCCTAAAGTAACTCTAAATGCAGATTTTGCTATAATCATAATATATGGTACACCTATGAGAATAATTGAAAAGGGGCATATTTACGCCCTAAAAAACAAGTCTGGTACAGAACAAATATTAACCTTTATTAAGTCTTTGCCAGAAAATGATATATCGAACCATGATGGAGTATTGTGTCAGGAAGTATTGAGGGCTTTAATAGATCGTGTTTTAGATCTAAATAATCAGGTGCCGTGTAGTGCCAATATAGATATTATATCGCATTTGCGAGAATGTTTAATTCTATTTGAAACGCGGGCATTTCAAAGAACCCTAGAAAAGGCATATGCTAAAACTGGTTTAAATATCGAACAATTACCAACATTAAAAAATGGCCACATTTTTGATCCACGATGAAATATCTTTTTGCTAGAGAAAACAAGATATGGGCTCCTATAAAGAAAGCGGAAGGCTGTAATTATTTCGCTATCACTGATGCGAGATATGTGGACTATCCGGACTTGTCATTATCAGAGATAAGATATCATCTTTACACTCGCAATATATTATGGCCCGGCACTAATGCAAATCTAAGAATAGTTAAAGTATGAAATACACGCTAATATTTCGCAGTGAACATCACGAAGATTATTTAGTGGGAGAATTTGGTCCGCCCAATACCAAGAAAGGTTTATGGAGATATTATGAACCTCAGTCTACATATTCTCTTATAGAAATAAGAATGTCTTTATGTCAATATAAACAATGGTGGCCACTAAACGCCAAGAGAATAGGAATTAAAGGATACGCATTAAAAAAATGATATTTCCAATTTTATACAAAAAGACTTCAACTGGCGCAACACAGACATGGGAAATTATTATAGACGGCAATACTTTCTATACTAGAAGCGGCCAATTAAATGGCAAAATTACCCAGTCTAAACCAACTAAATGTGTACCAAAAAATGTAGGTAAAAAGAACGAAAGTAGCGGGCCAGAACAGGCAATAACAGAGGCTCAAGCAAAATGGGATAAACAAATAAAGAAAAATTATAAAGAAGACATTTCCAAAATAGATGAGAAGGCTTTTTTCGCTCCAATGTTAGCCAAAAAGTTCATTGATTATAAGGATAAAATCCAATATCCGGTTATTATCCAAGATAAATTAAACGGGATTAGATGTGCAATCACTGCTAAAGGAGCCTTTTCTAGAACGGGCGAACAATTCTTTTGTGTAGACCATATATTAAAGGCGGTTGCTCCGCTATTTAAGGTATTCCCAGACCTAGTTTTAGATGGCGAATTATATAACCCCATTTATAAAAATCAATTAAATCAAATCGCCAGCCTAGTAAGTGTTAATAGAAAACTTAAAGATATTAGTAAAGAAGATATTGCACGCAGCAAAGAAATTGTTCAATTCCATGTGTATGATGGATTAAATTTTAACTATACAAAAGTGAATTTAGTTCAAACTGGATTAGTATTAGTTACTCATAAAACTCCATATCGTGATAGAAGCGAAGGATTGGCGGCTATATTACCAAATATTAAATATATTTATTTATTAGAAAATGTGCGGGCTTCTGACGAAGAAGACATTTTAGACGTTTTGAAAGTTTCTAAAAAAGAAAAACGAGAAGGAATTATTATAAGAATTCCAGATTCGCCTTACGAAAATAAGCGTAGTAAAAACTTGCTTAAGTTAAAGAATTTTTCTGACGCAGAATTCGAGGTGGTAGCCCTATTAGAGGGAACGGGTAATTGGGTAGGTTGTGTAAAAACCGTTACTTGTAAACTTAATAAGCCCGCCACAGATGGTCGCACCGAATTTGATTCTAATATTCGTGGCAGCCAAGAAGATTTGGCCAAACTCTGGAAGACAAGAAAACAGCATATTGGCAAAACAGTTACTGTAGAATACCAAGAAATGAGCGAGTATGGTATACCACTCATTCCTTATTGTGATGCGATTTTTAGGGATTATGAATGAGATATATATGCGCATAATAAAATACATCGTATGTTTATTTGGAATTGCATTAGTTGGATTGGCGGCTTTTACCAGTCCGTGTGAAAATCAGATAACTAACCATCCTTATACAACAATTATATTATCAAGTATTTTTATATTTGGATTACTATACTTATCAGATAAGGAATTATAAATGGCGACTGGCGAATGTTTGGTATGTCGATTAAAAAATATAGTAGCTATTCCTGGGGCAGACAATATCGTTCAAGCTTCTATGTTTGGTGAGATTGTAATTGTTAGTAAGGATTATAAAGAAGGCGATTTGGGTCTTTTATTCGATTGCGAAAGTCAATTGAATGCCGAGTTTGCAAAACAGAATAATCTTTATAGACATAGTAATCTTAATATTGACCCTAATAAAGTTGGCTATCTAGAAGATACGCGACGTGTGCGTGCAATAAAATTGCGGGGTGTAAAATGTAGCGCCTTATTCATGCCGTTAAGTAGTTTAGATTATCTAGGCAAGGGATATCCTGCGGAGGGCACGCAGATTAAAGAGTGGCAAGGTAAGCCAATTTGTGAAAAGTATGTGCGGCCAACAAGAGGCAGTGGAAATAATAAACAAATCAAAAAGATTCAACAAGTTCTACATTTCGCAGAACACTTAGAAACAGACCAGTTAATGCGAAATCTACATAAAATCAATATTGGGGACAAGTTAATAATAACCAGTAAACTACACGGAACTTCTTGTCGTGCGGGCTTATTACCTTGTACTGGTCGCAAGTGGTGGGAAAAACTACTGGAAAAATTTGTTAATCGTAAGAACAAATATCGTTTCGTGGTCGGTAGCCGACATGCGTTAAAACATGTGGAAAACCAGGCTATAGATAAGAAAGATTCTTATTATGAGGATGATATTTGGACTGAATCTGCTTATAAAAATTTCCATGGTAAATTGATGGCGGGCGAAACAGTTTACTACGAAATAGTAGGATTTCTGCCAAGCGGGGCTTCTATTATGCCTATTAATTCTAATGAGAAATTGAAGAAGTTTCTAGAACCAAAGGAATATAAAGAATTTATTGATAAATTTGGTAAGGAAACTGTATTTCATTATGGGTGTAAACACGGTTATGACTATGTAGATAATGGTCATGCTGGATTAGAAAAGGTATTTGAATATAAAATCTTTGTCTACCGTATTACTCTTACTACTGAGCATGGTCAAGCAATTGACTTATCTTGGGAACAAGTGAAGCGGCGGTGCGAAGAATTAGGTGTGGCTCATGTGCCAGAATTAGAAGAAGCATATATTTTAGATAAATGTACTATAGTTCATTATCAAAATGAAGATTTCTGGCTTAAAAAGACAGAAAAGGATGACCCTAATTTTCCTCAGCATCTTAATGAGGGTATCTGTGTGCGAGTTGAGAATGGTTCTCTACGACCACAGGTATACAAATCTAAGCGTTATGCTTTTAAAGTTCTAGAAGGAATTATTAAAGACAATTCAGATTGGGCAGATATTGAAGAAAGCAATTGATTTTAATAAACATTCTAAAGAATCTCTGAATAGATTATATAAGCAAGGTATTTATTCGATTAGTCATATTAAAAAGCCTAATATTTTCTATGTTGGTTTCACCACCTCTAGAATATACAATAAAATAAAAGCACAACAAGGATTTAGAGGCAGATGGTCTAAACACATTACTGACTTAAGAAAGAATAAACATCATTCTAAATATTTACAAAATATATATAATAAATATGGAGAAAACGGATTAAGATTTAAAATTTTAGAGATAATTAGAAAGCCATCAAGATTTGTATTAAGAGAAAAATTCTGGATTAAAAAATTAAATTCTTATAAAAATGGATATAATGCTACTATTGGCGGACCCGCTCCTATGTTAGGACAAAAGGGTGGAAATCATCCGCAATCAAAAATTATATATCAATATAATCTAGATGGGAAATATATTAAAGAATTTAGTAGTGTGACCGAGGCAGCCCAAATATATAAAACTCATCCAACCAGCATTGGAAACGCTGCTTCTTCTAATAAAAAAACAAAAACATCTCATGGATATCAATGGTCATATAAGTATCAGGGTATAAAAATAAAGCCCGTAAAATCCCATAGAGAAAATTTCTTTAAACAAATTCAAATGTTAGATAAAAATACAAATAAAATTTTAAAGACATTTAAATGCGTAACTGATGCAGCCAATTATGTAAATACTCATAAATGTAATATATCTCGAAGCACTAAAAAAGATAATTTATCGTGTAGAGGATATAAATGGAAATATATTGAGGAATCAAATTAATGAATGGTTGTCACCATTGTAAATATTTTAAATCTCATATGAAATATGAGGGATCGGGATATGAAGATGACCCGTGTGAAAAATACTATATTATAGAATGTGATAAAAACCATTTTTATGTGGCTCATTATAGTTTAGATGAGTTGCCCGGAGCCTTAGCAAAGGGTGATAATTGCCAAGATTTTAATATAAAGTAATTAATGATGAATGAAATTGAATCTCCTTGGACTGACGAACAAGTTAAAAACTTAAATGCATTTCAAATGAACGGCAAAATGCATCCATTTACATGTGGCGGCGATAGAATGGATGATGCTCATAGAGCGTATGTAGATAAGAATGGCGGCGATTATGGACAATTAGTAGCCACGAAAGATGGGTGGATTTGTCCTATATGTGGTTATGAACAAAATTGGGCACATGGATTTATGGCGAAATGATTAAAATCATATATGTGTGTGATAAATGTAAAAAACAAAAACATAACAAAAAATTACCCACTGGATGGTATATAGATTGGTACGAGGGTGAAAAACATTATTGTTCAAAAAAATGTAAACCTCGCCGTCAAATAACATATGTAAATCCTAATGAGGATAGTGACCCAGGAGTAGGAGCATTATATGGTAGAACATAAAGAAGAATTATGTGAAGCATGCAAAAAGAATCCAGCAAGCATATTACATACTTGTCCATTTTCAGAAGAAATGGGTGGGCATTTAGATGCCGAGGAAGACAAATGTTTATGTAACTGTTGTAGTGATTGCGAAGGCTTATGTGTGGATGAGATTTAAAAAATGATTAAACCTAATCCTAAAATTCGATTTTTAAGATTTGATATCGCCAGTTATTATCCTTCTGGAGGTTGTGATTCTGAATGTGGTGATTTATCGGGCAAATTTGCAACGGAGGAAGAAGCGAAATCTTCGCCCAAAACAGAAGATAGTGCCCAAGTGTATGATACTTGGACAGGAAAGAATTGGTATCTAGATCCAGATAATAAATGGAGAGAATTTTTTGAGTAAAATAATTCTAAGTAAATTGATGCGAGATCTTCTAAAAGATCCTGTTGCCTCAAAACAATTAGCTATAGCCATTGAGTGTAATGGTAAGGTTGATTTTCAAGGTAAAACATATCGAATAAAATCAACAATGATAAATGATAGATATGGAGTATTTCAAATTCAATGAATATTGAAAATCTCTTAAAAGAGATAATTAAAGAAATAGAAAAACGAGATTTAGAAAATGAAGATTATTTACAAGAAGTGTTATACTATTTAGAAAATGCTTTAAGTGCATACAAATGAAAAAACTATCTTACGAGTATAAAATAAATTATGAAATTCCAATGTGAGAATTGTGGTAAAGTAGATTACGCCCTACTAGATGGTTATAATGTAGGAGATAGACTTTTAGAAGGAGTAATGTTTGAAATCAGATGTATTAATAATAATATATATCAAGCCCAAGTTACTAAAGATTGTGCTGAATATTTTGAAGATTTAAATAAGCAAAAATGGATAAAAGCGATGGAAGAATACGCAGCAGAAACTGATGTATTTGAATGTCCAGAGTGCGGAGAAGATATATACGATGGCCAAATTTCAATTTCAATTCGACGATACAGAAGATTGTCGCCTGTATATAGGTAGCGATTTCCATTTAAATCATGCCCGCGATTTTATGTGGGGCAAGCGTGGTTTTGGCTCTGCTCAAGAGCATACAGACGCCATTATTAATCATGTGAATGCGACTTGCAGGCAAACCGATATCTTGTTGCATTTGGGCGATTTCTGTTTAAACACGCCTCCGCACCAATTAGAAGCCTTGGTTGGTAGAATCAACTGCCAAATGTGGTGGCTAAAAGGCAATCATAACAATCCCTGGGAGAAATTATATCAAGAGGCATGTGAAGGGACTCTTGCAACTTGCGATTGGAATACTTCCTGGAGTTATGATAGTAATATATCTGATTATTTTAAGCCAGAGATTACGGGTTTAAAATTATTTCCCAATGTGACAATCTGGGGTAGTTATTTAGAGTTTGTTTGGAATAAGCAACCTTGCGTATTTAACCACTATCCATATCTAGTGTGGAATCAACGCCACCATGGCTCATGGTCACTTTGCGGTCACTCTCATGGTAGCTGTGCCGAAAGCACTGTAGTAGATACTACTATGAAACAGCTAGACAATTGTTGGGAGTTACATAACGGTATTCTAACCTTCCAACAGATTAGAAGTATTATGTATAAGAAGCAGGTTGGTCAATCAGACCACCATGATAAGGATGTAAATTAAATGATTGGATTTCACGATAAAAAAGATGAAAATGACGCTGGCATATGGAATGTAAAGATGAAAATTAGCAATGTCAATCTTGCTACAGAGTTTATTTCTAGGTATGGGAATGTAACCAGTAAGGCTGACGAACTTTTATCAAGTAAGCCTACTAATGCCCAATTAGAATCAGCAAAGAGGGCTTGTGTTCTAGAAGTAGAACACGCATTCGATTTAATTAAGAAATATCACGGATTGACATAAAGAGATTTCTCATAGCCTTGTAATCCATTCTGAATTACAGGTTTGGAAGGCGTGCCCGATAGAATAACTACAGCCCAACCGCCACCAACTCTGTGCATTGACCAAAATTTTGACAATGGCTGCACAATAAATGTTTTGGGCCTGTTATTATCTATCACATAGGCATTTCCATCTATCACACCTGCTAAAGTCACCATGTGTCGTGACCCCCATGTGACCGCCACCATTCGACCAGAATCTAGGGCTTCTAATATTCCCTTTTGGTCACTATTAAAGAACATCTTAAACTTAATATTTTCTTGAGTAAGTCTAGAACGCACATTTTGAGTATTTGCTGGCCCTCTATATCTAGACCACCAGCCGTCTGCTACTTCCCAAAGATTCGCAGCCCGTAAACAAGTGGTAATTGATGCAAAACCACAAGATGGGCCAGAATTATGCTGTCTACATTCAGGCGGTATGTAAATAAGGCATCCCTCAGCCAACAATTGGCTTGGAATTAAGGTTACCAATATAAATAATATCGTTTTTAGCATAGTAAATATTATACACCGAGGTAAAAATGGCAAAGAATTTTAAAGAGTTAACTAGCAATAAAACAATCGTAAAGGCTCTAGTTGGGGCTAAAATCCTAGATATTAAGCATAATCCAGATACTGGTCGCTTTGTTCTAATCTTGGATAACCACAATATCATTCATGTGGGCACCAATTTTGGTGGCAATGAAGTAGTATTATCAAAGAAAAAATATTAAAGGATATAACATGCCTTGTTATGCTACAGGTTCCCGCGAAGGAGATATGGAATTATCTCTTAATGAATCAAATAAAGAGGTTACTAAATTAACCAGACTTCTTTGTGAGGCATGCGGAATAATAGTAATGGAAATAGATGCTGAATTTAAAGATTTGGCATCTAAAAGATTAAACGATTGGTATACAGCACATCAAAAAATAGATAAAAATCAAAAATGAAAACACTAGTTATGCTTCGCGGCGTTAGTGGTAGTGGTAAATCTACAGTAGCGGAATATATACAAAGATTACCAGATGTAGATGAAGGACGCATTATTCAGAATAGATCGGCAGACGATTATTTTGTTAGTAAGATTACGAACGAATATAATTTTGATGCTTCTAAATTACATTTGGCTCATCAAGATTGTATTAATAATGTAAAAAAGGATATGATATTAGGATACGATATAATAGTATCTAATACTTCGACAACAGAAAAAGAATTGAAGCCATATCTAGAATTGGCCGCTGAGTATGATTACAAAGTTATAAGTTTGGTTGTTGAAAACCGCCACGGCAATCAAAATGTGCATGGTGTGCCTGATGAGACGCTTAAGAAACAAGAATCCCGACTTAGAAATTCTATTAAATTACTATGATTGAAACAATAGAAAAATTATTCACTGGTAACCAACTAGGTAGTACCGCTCTAATTCTGATGTTGGGCGGCTCTGTGATGGGCATAGTTTGGAAATCATGGTCTTATGTGACTAGGTTTTTCAACTATCTATTCTTTGTACAGGTTAGTTTTACTAACTCAGACCAGAGTTTTTATGCTATTCAAAACTGGTTATTTAACCAAACTTACACCAAAAGCTATTGTTCTAATTTAATGGTGCGTAATATAGACCAAAAGGTTAGAGATGATTTTGATCATGACTATGGATGTGGCGAGGATAATAAGACGCAAATTTTCGTTCCAGGATATGGTACTCATTATTTATTTATTAAAAATCGCCTAGCGACAATTGTATATAGCAAGGCAGATAGTAAAGATTTAAAGAATAGGGAATTTATCGATATTAAGGTATTTTGCCCTTTTAATAAATTCAAATTTAGTCAAGTTTTAGTTGAAGAAGCAAATGCTTTCTTTAATAAAGAAAAATATAAAGAAACTTTTATCTATAGTTGTGTTGATCGCCACTCTGGCTATTGGCAATTGTTGGCTAAAAAGAACATTAAACAACACCCCATTCTTTCTTATGATACTGAATATGAAGAATTAATTGATGATATACAAAAATTCATAGATAATGAACAATGGTATTTTGATCGCGGCATTAATTATAAGAGGGGCTTTTTGTTTGCCGGCTCTCCTGGTAGTGGTAAATCAAGTAGCATTTTAGCCTTGGCTCAACGCTTTAAAAAGCACCTATATATTGTCAATCTTGCTGATATGACTATGGATGACACCAAATTTACCGAGCTTATTTCTAGAATTCCAGCAGATGCAATAGTGTCTTTTGAGGATATTGATGCTGTGACCCATGATAGAAAAGTTGAAACTAAAAGTAAAAACGAGCAAACTATTTCATTAAGCACTGTTCTTAATACACTCGATGGCCCGTTTACTCCAGACCGCTTTATTTTTATAATCACATCTAATCATCCAGAGAAATTAGACCCTGCCTTAGTAAGACCGGGTAGAATAGATGTAACTAAATCTTTTGCTGATAGCAACGAATATCAATGTCGTACGATTTTTAAACGATTCTTACCAGACGCTCCTATAGAACAAGAAAATGAATTTGTCGCAAACTATGTAGGCAAATCTATGGCTCTATTAGAGAACGAATTAATAAAGATCAGCAAATGAAATATTTAATAAGTATGCGGGACGATGGCTATCTTATATCACCAGATAGTGATTTTATCACTCATAATGCAGA
>ERZ869925.5-NODE-5-length-175467-cov-6.934645_pt1 | contig 175467 bp, 231 predicted proteins | sample MGYA00579311_ERZ869925 | MGnify/ENA primary metagenome ERZ869925 (study PRJEB32216, sample SAMN09231817) | wastewater metagenome | place: USA: Maryland | collected 2016-07-30 | study: EMG produced TPA metagenomics assembly of the PRJNA472060 data set (Reclaimed...
TACCCAGTCGGTAAAATACACAGCAGGTCTTTCGAAGAAGATTAAATCCAAAGAATTGATCGTTGGTGCTTCTTACAGAACCAAACGAGAAGGTAATGTAATTTACATGGGTAAGCTAAATTGGTATGATTATCCAGAAGAACCAACTTCTCCTCAAAAAGAAACGAAGGCACATGTCTTTGTCGAAGAACAAAATCTCAAACACATTGAGAATAAAAAATACAATGAAATTGATTTTTTGAAAAAGGACTCGGTATCATTTCTCTCCGAAATTAACAGCGAAACTCCAGTTGCACAATTTGCTGAACTCATGGAAGCATTTAATACTAAAGTTTATGCAAACAAAATCGTGGGATGTGAATTTGTGGAATTTGTTCCGAGTCTATCTTTGAAAAAGAGTGCCGATTATTGGAGACATAATATTATTGGACAAGACAGGGAATTCTTCTTCAAAAATAGTGAAGACACTTATATTAAATGTCGTATTAGGCACAACACGAGTTACGGTCAAGATCCTACGAAATTCTTTGTTGCTGTGTATAATGGAAAATATATCGATAGAAGAGATTTTAATTCATCAATCTCAATCCCGAATGAATTTTTATCGATTAAAGATGGAAGTGGAATTCTACAATACGAAAAAATAAATCCAGAATTGAAGAGTCGCATCTATAATAGAATTGGTATTAGGACAAGTTATTATTCAAGTAATAATATCGAATATGTGGAATATCCTTCTATTGAAGATCTTCTTAAAATGAATAAGTTTTATTATCTTAAAGCAAAATTTGCAAATGGAGAATCTAAAATTGTTACGGGTTTTGGAAAAGACTATAGACACGAAAGACAACTGTATTCTTTTGATCCGGATCGTTATAATTATCAGTATTAATTTTCACAAACAAACCCAAACAATAGTTAAAAAACACAAAATATGAGTGATAAAAAAAACAATACAGATCAAATGGTGCTTGAACTGCTCGAAAAAGTTGAAGCAAAAAAGAAACAGATTGGTGCCGCAGAGCGCCCGCAATGGATTACAACGTGTTCATTTAGATATGATTCGAATTCAAATTCAGCGGTTAATATCCAGACCATTCGAGAAGTTGCTGATTTGGTTGAAATCCACGCATTTCTTTCCAATAAGAAACAGGCATTTGAGAAGTCTGCAAAATTGCTTAATGTGAATGTTTCGTGCAAACACCTCGGATTTTCCATTGAAGATTGGGAGTCCGACATCAAAACTCGAATTAATGGATTGCAAATCAAAGCAAAACGCGACGAACTTGCCGTTTTGGAAGAGCGTGTAAATGCTCTCGTCAGCCACGAACAGCGCCGCCAAATTGAGTTGAAGAAACTTGTTGAAGAGATTGGATAATTCAAGTATGTTCATTCTTGAAATGAACAACAATACAACAGAAACACCAAAGCAAGTTGCGCAAACAAAGTTAGATAACAATGCTTTGTTCGCGCAACGTCTTTTGACAAATCCACCTGAATATGAATATGGGGATATTGTCGATACCTCTTCCGGAGTGGCCAGAATTACGGGGCGCGTATTTAATGAAAGAGAATCAAAATGGAAATATACTGTTTGTCCAACCGGACTAAAGAATTTTCATATGGATAATGTTGTAGTATATTCAAAAATTAAAACATAATTATGAGTGATTTACTAAATAAAATTGATCCCGAATTCTCTCCAGACAAGAATATTGAAGAAACGGATTTTCAAACAAAGTTTCAACACTTTCTAACTCGGACAGATACACAATACACGATTGCGAAACACAATTATCTAATAGATCGTGGAATTGAAAATAGACTTTTAGAGAATTTACTGGAATTTCTTCCAGACGGAGCAATTATTGCTGGTGGATTTGCATTGAGTATTTTGAATGAAGATAAAAATGCAAAAGATATTGATATCTTCTTCACAAGCGAAAAGGCATTAAAAGATACATTGGAGTTGTTTTTAAATCCTCCTGAAGATGCGTGGGCATATAAAGGTTATAAATTTGAAAATCCCGGCACTTCAGATGAAATTCTAAAGAAACATAAAGGCAGTCGATATATTTCAGGAACGCACGAGTTACGCCCCCACATTCAATTGTTAAAAATGGTGTATTATACAGACGCGGCACATGTTATTGATACATTTGATTTTACAGTTTCTCAATTGGCATTTACAAATAAAAACTTTATATTTAATGGATTGTCAATGATGGATGTTGCTCGTAAACGTCTTGTATTGCATCGCATGCAATTTCCCGCGTCAACATTACGAAGATTGGTAAAATATACAAGTAAAGGGTATTATGCTTGCCCCGGCTCTCTTGTCACTGTCTGTGAGGCAATTAAAAATTTTAGTGGAGAGCCCGATATAAACGAAATTGTATATGTCGATTGACAATAATAGAAAAAACAAAAATAATTCCGAAGATGCTCATTATGTGTATCTTCTATTATGCAAAGACAATACTTTATACTGTGGCTACACAAATAATTTAATTAAAAGAATAAATACTCACAATTCAGGTAAAGGCGCGAGATATACAAAATGTAGATTGCCGGTCAAATTAATTTATTATGAAAGTTTTTCTTCTAAAAGTTCTGCCTTAAAAAGAGAAATAAAAATTAAGAAGTTTTCCAAAAAAGAAAAACTGAAATTAATTCAGCAAAGAAATGATTTGTTATGAACATTTTGATTCCTCGAAGAACACCAGAAGAAAGAGAACGTCGATGGATTCAAGAAATCTATAGAAAGATTCAAGATTATATTAAAAACGGATCTAAAGGAACACTGGATTTAATTAGAACGCCAATTAAAATTTTACCAGATAATTTGAAAAGAGTCGATGGAAATTTATGGTTAGAAGATTCAAAAATTGAAGATTTAAATAATTTAGAATATATACGGAGAAGCTTAGATTTAAAAAACACTCCAATAAAAAAACTTCCAGATAATTTGAAAAGAATTGAAGGAAATTTATATTTATCTAATTCGAAAATAGAAGATTTAAATAATTTAGAATATGTTGGCGGTGTTTTAACTCTATCAGAAACATCAATTAAAAAAATACCGAATAATTTGAAAATTTTTGGGTCTGATGGGTGGTTAGAAAATTCGCAAATTGAAGATTTGAATAATTTAGAGTATGTGAATGGAAATTTGGATTTAAAAAACACTCCAATAAAAAAATTATCTAATAATTTGAAAAGAGTCGAGTGGAGTTTAATTTTGTATAGATCTAAAATTGAAGATTTAAATAATCTAGAATATGTCGGTGGAGCATTAGATTTGAGGGGCACTCCACTTTCAAAAAATACAACTAGAGAAGAAATTTGGTCGAAAGTTAATGTAAAAGAAGGTATTTATTTATGATTAAATTAAAATCATTAACGTTATCATTATTGATTTGCTTTCTTTTATCTGGATGTAGTCGTTGGATGCGATATAATCTAGAAGGAGCACTAAATAATTTACCAAAGGAAAAAATAACTATTGTCGAAATAACAAATAATTATATTCAATATCAAGATATTGATAATGGTACTTATTATAAAGCATATTATGCTGATGATGGAGAAATAATTAAAACAACAAAGGAATAAAAATAAAATGAATGCATTTATTATCACAAGATCACATCCAAAATTAAACTTTGGACAAACGGTAAGAATCATCCTCGATGAGGAAAAAAATCCTGCTTTTGCAATTCCAGATGGTGAAAAAGATCCAGTTGCAATTACAAAATCAGATATTTGGTTATCTGAAGATCAACATAACTATGAAAAAAGAAATTCTTTAATGGAAAAAACAGGAAATTTCCCGTGGGATTTTTATAAATCATAAATAAAAAATATTGCAGAAGGCCGCTGGAATTAATGTTTTTTCCAGCGGTTTTTTTCTATTTATAAGATATGCAAAAAAATACTCCTGAATATTATGGCTATACAATAGGCAAAAACATCGTACCATATATTAATCAGTGTATACGAGAGACAAAACAATGTTATATTTCAGAAGGTACGCACATTTTTGGTCGTAATGATAAAAATTGGAATGATGGAAACGTTTGGCAAGATAGCACAATAACTTGGGGTTGGCATGGAATAAATGATGATGTTAAATTGTATGGTGCGGGAATTGATAAAACAATATTAAAATTAATAGATAATGTTCATACAAAAGCATTATATGATATTCCTTCGGATGTCATATTTATGCTACAAACAAATTATTATCAGTCTTGTAATAATGCGATAATATCAGGAATAACGTGGGACGGAAACTATTCTAAAAACAGCGGAAGCAGCACAATTAGTGCTATTCGAATTCGCGGATCAAATATTAACATATCGGAAAATAAATTTATTAATTTTGGGGTAGGAAATGCTCAAAAATGTGAATGTTTTCAGGTATCTGCCGGACCGATTAATCAAAATGAACAAGGCCCAATTTTTAAAAATAATATTTTTTCAAGTGTAGGACTAAAACAAAACAGTCCGCGGGGATTTGTTCCTGAAAATACACTTCTAACAGCAGGAGGAACAAATCCAATAATTTCTGGAAATAAATTTATAGATTGTATTTTTGATAAAAAACTTCAACAAAGTCCTTTGCATGGAATTGCAGTGGCCACTACAACAGGATCGGTGATTGAAAATAATGAGTTCAAAAATTTTTCTGGTGTATGTATTTATATGGATAGTTGGTCTAATGAAAATTTAATTATAAAAAATAATTTAGCAATTAATGTTTGGCAATTTATTCAATTAACCTGCCAACCATGGAAAGATTTAAATCAAATTTCATTTCATAAAAATTATACAATAATGGAAAATAATGTTATTTTATCAAATGGAGAAGCATTTCGAGAATGGGATATAGACGGAGGCCAATCCGCGTTTTTTGGATATGTTTATTCAGAAACACTGGATCCAAAAAAATATCAAGCATTCGAAAATATTCTTATTAAAAATAATAAAATCACCGTGGGTAATTTTAAAAATAAAAAAGGAATCTTACTAGAAAGTCCTATTTTAACATGTTTTTCGGGAAGAGAAGTAAATGAATCTAAGATTAGATTAGAAAATAATGTAATTATCAAAACCGACATTGCTCCAGTTCAAATTAAAGAAAAAACATCATTTTTTCAAAAAATAATTAACTTTTTTGCTCGTTTATTCGGTCGAAAAAAGAGTTGACTTGTTTTGTTATGTTGATACACTGCTATCAATGATGAATAAAAACATAAAAGCCATACTTTTCAACATAATTTCTTTTGTTGGTGGAGTTTTTCAATATTTAGTTCGCCCCGCTATAATAACGATATTATGGAATTATGTTGTAGTATATGGAACAGATTGGCCAAAAATAACATTTGTCCAGTCTTTAGTGATTTTTGAGATTATTTTTAGAGTTCTAATCACGTACATTCCGTATAAAATGATGTATATGACGCCATTTCCAACAACATTTCCTCAAGATCCAGACGACGATATTAATGAAAAATACACAGACACGACCGATACTTCTGAGTCTAATAAAGAATAAATATATTTATTCTAATTTGTTTATACGAAAATGAATGCATTAATTATACTTGCTATATTAGCAGTTTTAATTTTTCTTTGTATAGTTTTATTCTCAAAATCTCCATCTGGAGATACTGTGGCGGGAGTATTTATTGACTTAATTTGTGATATATTTGATGATTAACAAACAAAATATAAATTTATGTATATTAAAATAACATTACCAAAAACAAAATTCCAAGAGTTTCTTAGTTTGGCAGAGCAAAATGGATATAAACTTCATCCAAATATTGCATTGGCAAATCAAGGAGATTATTTATTTATCAATAAAGACGTAATTCCGTTTCAGCCATTATCTGGAATAGGCTCGTTTGGACCAAAATGGATTGTTTTGTATTCTACAACAAACGAAGAGTTTGGAAACGTATATTGGGATCTCGAAAAAGACAAAGAGAAAATTGTAAATACATATTTCAGAAAATGAGATGGGTTGTAGAAAATTTTAGCGAAGGTGAGGATATTTATCAATTAATTGATGCTATCAGAGAAGAAGGACATCAAATAGATATTATAGGCCGACGGAATGGGTTCGAATACAAACACATTGATATAAAAAATGAGTGTGTTGTATTTTATGGAAGCATTAACATGGCTCCGATTATCACAAATCATCTCAATACATGTTTTCCTGTAGTATTTGAAAATTTCGATAAATTTAAATGTTCTTCATATTGGCCACACCTTTCTTCTTTCCTATTTAATGATAAACACGAATTAATTTCATTTGGCAAATTCAAAGAAAATAAATTCGATTACTATTCCAAATATGGAAAAGACGCAATGATTTTTATTAGACCTGATGATGGAAATAAAACATTTTCTGGACAATTGTTGGATCTTCAAGATTTTGAAAGATTTATAAACAATAATATAGTTTGTAATGCTAAGGATGAAGATCTAATAGTAGTCAGTACACCAAAAAATATCATATCCGAATATAGATTTATTGTAACTGATAAAAAACAAATACTTGGAAAAAGTTGTTATAAATTTAATCAAAAACTAACCACAGTACCCGGTGCTCCGGAAGGAGCAACAAATATTGTTCGAAAAATTCTTGACGTAGGACATTACCCTGCTAGAGTATTTGCGATTGATATAGTAGAAGACGAGGATAGAAATTATTGGCTAATGGAATTCAATAGTTTCAATAGCTGTGGATTGTATGCAGCAGATAAAACTACAATTGTAAAAGAAGTTTCTGCAATTGCAATGGAAGAATACGAAAAAAATAAACTTTATGGCAACATTTAAAAAAGAAAATTCTCTATATTACAATGATGTTGTATTATTATCTAAAATTGGAGTATTGAAACATAGAAGAGACGTTCCAAATGAAAAATATAGAATTTTAGCTGCGCCAATGGCAGCGGTTGTCGGAAAGACATTCGTAAGAGCCGCAGCAAAATGTGATATTAGTGTATGTTTACATCGTTTTCAACCATTTGAAAACCAAATGGAACAACTTTCAGATTTTTATAATGAGAAAAATTCAATATCATTTAATGGAAAAAATGAATGTTTTGTTGCTGTGGGCCTTTCTGATTTAAAAAAAACCAAAAATGAATTAAGTTTATTAAAAACAATTGGACACGAATATGTCTGTCTTGATATAGCAAATGCATATCTGCCACAGATTGCAGATTTTGCAAATATATTAAAAGAAATTAATTACAAGCCCAATTTAATGATAGGTAATATTCACACCAAACAAGGTGTTCAATATTTATATTCTCTTTTTGAATCAATTACACAATCATTAAATATTCGAGTAGGAATTGGAGGAGGGAGTCCGTGTATAACAGCAAGTTCTACTGGAATTAATAGAGGAAATATTACCGAAATTGTAGAATGTTCTGAAGAAAAATTCTTATTGGAAAGAGATATTCCCATCAATATTATTGCCGATGGAGGAATTAAAGACGCATCATATGCATGTAAAGCATTTGCAGCAGGAGCGGATTATGTTTGTATGGGTGGATTTTTTATGAATGCGGTTGAAGCAGAATCAAATTTATCTGGAGATGGGAGTTATTGGGGTGGCGCATCTGAAAAGCAAATGAAGCTTTCTGGAATTGATGTTGATAAAAAACATCCCGAAGGAAAGCTTATTGAGAAGGATCCAAACAGAAAACTAATCTCACTTTCAAAATTGATAAATAATCTTTGGGGAGGAGTTGCAAGTTATGTGACCTACTCAGGAACAAAATCCCTCTCGGAAGCAATTGGTAATGGAAGTTTTGAAATAAAGCAAAACAGTCTCCCACCTAAAAATAGATAAAAATGTTTAACGTAAATCAAGCTTTGGAAACAAAATTTTTTAAATGAACACAAAAACAACCTATTTAGTATAATTTAATAATAAACATATGATACAATACATTTTAACATTATTTGAATTCGGCACCATTTTCTTTTGGATTGCACTATTCGGAATATGCTCGCTAATGGCATTTCTTTCAGATCGAGATAAACATCTAACAAAATTGTTATTGTTCGGAACTCTATTATTTTTGTTGTGGCCTCAGTTTATTAGTAAATTAACTGTTCGAGAAACGATTATTGGCTCAGTAGTTTATATCACATTCGGAATAGTATATTCCGTAGTTCGGTGGATTATGTCAACAAGACGAATTGTTTCTGAAAATAAATTACTATTAAAAGAATATGGGATCGTAGATCTTAAAGAACTTAAATCCAAAAAAAATATAAATGTGGGATATGATCGGGAAAAAATAGAGGAATATGAAACAAAATCATATCAGACTCGGAGATTACAGGAAATATATACTTTAATTTCTCCCCAAGAAAATAAAAGCAAATTAACTGGATATATTTTCTATTGGCCATGGAGCATTTTCAAACTTCTGACGGCAGATCTTGCAGAAACCGTCTTTGATTTTGTTAGAAATCTATATACAAAAATTGTTGATTACACATTAGAAAGTGCCATTCGATGAATAAGATTCAAATCATAAACAGAGACGAAAATTATTTCTATTATTCAAATAATAAAAAATTGCCAGTAGAATTGGTTTATGATGTAATCGACAAAAGTCTTCCGTATAAATTCAACGCTTGGCCGAGTTTATATTTATTGGATCATTGTGATTCAGAAACCATGTATATTGGTATGATTCGATCCATGTTACATTATTTTGATTCTGGTGGAGATGCAGCATACCGAGAATGGATAAAAAATAAAAAAAGCGATGATCTCAGAACATATACTGAATATATGCGAGACCAACAAAAAATTGAAAATGCAAAGAAGATATTAACTGAAGCAGGATATAAATTACACGAAACAACATGAACATTAAAAACGTCTATATTTTCGGCGGCGGGACGGTTGCCCATATCGCAAATCATTTTGCCATTACTGCTCCTGCATATGGCAAGACGGCGCGAGATATTCAGAGGATTATGCAGCAAGATGCTCGCTGGGATTCCATGAATCTTCAATTAAGATTAACAAAAATGGCCGGCGGCGATTCTCTTGAAACAAACGAGGACATTGCTAATGAAGTTGAAAAACTAAAAGCAGATCCAAATACCAAAGTGATATTTTTTAATTGTGCGTTGGTGGATTTTACACCAGCATATTTGTATTCTTATAAAGAAACGCGCCCAACAATGGGAAGCGGAGAAGATTCGTTATTAAACACAGAACCTAATCTAGTATTAGAAAAATTCGGAAAGCATTATACTAGGTTAGACACCAAAGAAATTAGTATACTAGAACTAGGTTTAGTTCCTTCATATAAAATCATTCCTTCAATTCGTCAAGGTCGTAAAGATATTTTCCTTGTTGGATTTAAAACAACGTGCGGAGCAACCAAGCAAGAAATGTATGAAAAGGGATTGCGTTTATGCAAGGAAGGAAGTGTTAATTTAGTATTAGTAAATGATACTAAAACAAGATGGAATTTTATAATTTGCCCTGAAGAAGCTGTATATTGTGAAACGCAGGATAGGGAAAAGGTGTTACGAGAATTAATAGATATTACATGGTATAGGACTCAAATGAGTTTCGTACAATCAACGGTTGTTGAAGGAAATCCTGTTTCGTGGTTGGATTCCAGAATTCCAAATTCATTGAGAGAAGTCGTTAATTACTGCATTAAGGGAAAGGCATACAAACCTTTTCATGGGAAAACTGCCGGACACTTTGCAATTAAACTTTCGGACACAGAATTTATTACATCTATTCGCAAGACAAATCTGAATGATTTAGAAAAAACAGGGATGGTTTATATCCGGACAGATACACCGGACACAGTTACGGCATATGGTGCAAAGCCTTCAGTCGGTGGTCAGTCTCAAAGAATTGTTTTCAGAGACCATCCGGGGTTTGACTGCATAGTACATTTCCATAGCCCTCTAAAGGAAAATCATCGTGATAAAATCCCCGTTGCATCACAGAGAAACTTTCAGTGTGGGGCCATCGAATGTGGAATTAACACTTCTAATAATCTTGGTATATTTAATGATGGGAAAATCAAAGCTGTTATGTTAGATAATCATGGACCAAATATAGTTTTTAATAAAGATATTGATCCAAAAGAAGTAATTGAGTTTATTGAAAGAAATTGGGATTTGTCGAAAAAAACGGGAGGATATAATTTATGACTGAACCACAACAAGTATTTTGGGCATTTTTTACCTTTTGGACGATTATAGGATTAGCATATCCAATTGCTACTAGTAGATACAAATATCCAAACAACAGACAAAAACTCTTTGTCTCATTCTTTTGTGGCCCGCTAGCATTTTTAGTACAAATATGTATTTGTATATATGAATGGCTAGGAGACTAATATAAAAGTTAAAGTATGAAAATTACACTCGAAAAAATAAAAGATGGATGGCGAGCAGATTGTAAGGACTTGCCCGGAAGTCCTCCATGCGGAGACGCAACAACTAAAGAAATGGCGATTGCTCATCTGTTTTATAGATTATTAAATGACTCTCTTACAGACTGGAGACCATATATCAAATTCGACAATACATTAACCATAAACGGTAAACCTTGGAAAGCACCTAAATGGTATTTTAAAAAATAAAATTATATGAATATAGAAATTAAAGACGAAATTTTAAAGAAAACTCTATTAGATCATATTAATTATGAGTGTATAGAAAATTTATATCTTAATATATCAATAGACGTAGATATACCATATTCAAAAATAAAACATATAGTAACTAAAGAATATATTGTAAATTTAATATTCAATAATTTAAAGTTTCAAAACTTTTTGAATAAGAGTATTTTGGAAATTTTTACTAAAGATAATGAATTTTCATTATATAGCGACGATATTCTTAAATATGCAAGAATTGCAATAAAGGAAGATCCCGCATATTTAGAAATAAAATCTAAACTTAATGGAATTGTAAAGCGAGAAATAGAAAATCTATATAAACAGGAGCTAAAACAGAAAGAGCCTAATATTTTAAAACAAGCAAAAGCATTGGGGTATAAGTTGGTTAAAAAATAAATATGAAATATACTGTAATAGCAAATATAATTGATGGTGTAATTGCCGCGAGTAAAAATCATATAGTGTGTTTTGATGAAAGTACTCTTAGTGATGAAAATGGTGATTCTCTATATTTTTCTGAAGAAGGTATTTATATAGGTCAAATATTGACAGAGAAAATGCATCGGGATGCAGATGCATACTGGAGATATTCCAAAAAAGATTGGGATTTAATGAATCAAAAATTTATTGAATTTCAAAATAAAATATGAATAATAAAGAATTAATTGATAAATGGTCTCATAAAATAGAGATCGGATGGTATGGGTTTGCTATAGAAGGCATATCTGACGAGTGGACCAACCAGATTGATGAATTTTTGGAATATTTAAACATTCAATGTCCTGAATTTACAATACGTCAAATTAAAATTAAATTCGGTGGTCTTAGGATATACGTAAAATATGATAAGTTAAAATTGCAGGACAACATTTCTAGTGAAATATTCGATAGAATTGTCCGGCTTGAAGGATTACAAGACGAAAAGTTAATATATTAAAATTATGAATGCAATTGAAGCAAGAACAAAAAGTCTAGAAAATAGAAAACGTATAGAACAAAAAGAACGCGAGGAACGAGAAAAACTTGCAGCGGCAGAACAAGCAGAATTTGAGATTAAAAAGGAAAACATATGGAAATCTGCTCTTAAAAATATCGAAGCTGCTGTTGAAAAAGGAAGTTCCGGAGTCATATTACATTATGAACATTACTATGCCAACTATATTTTAGAAAAACTCAAAGACCTAGGATATAGAATTGATGAAGTTAAATATGATAGTTATCCAGCAAGTCCACGAGATCCAGATTCCGGAGAAGGTGGGTACGAAGCGGGAACCTCAGTTACAATTACAGTTGCGATTATATGAATCGAGCCGAAATAATCGCAGAAATCCAATCTGCTTTATCCAAGAAATTGATAGGTACAAAATACAATAATAAACAAATTATTGATGTAGAAGTAAATATTGACGGAATAGACGAAGGATGTAATTGTTGTGATTCTGTGTTCTTCTCATATGAAGATTTTTCTATAAAAGTTAAAATTACAAGCCCAAAAGGCAAAGTGGCGAGGTGGGTTAATTATTATTTTTAATATGAACAATAGATTAAAATTTAGAATTTGGGACAATACACTAAATAAATTTGGGAATCCGGATCATTATTCATTAATATTCCGATATGGATTAATTCACGGAAAAGAAAGACATCCAACATACAACATTTACTACAATCCAAATGTGATTGTTCAACAATATACAGGATTAAATGATATTGACGGGAAAGAGATTTATGAAGGTGATTTAGTTGAACTTCATACCGCTAGTAATGATAAAGTGGCTAAATTAAAAGATAGAAGTCATTATGGATTATATGAAGTATATTTTGATAGATGTTATAAACTTAGAGAAATTAAACCCAATTGGGTTTTTAAAGTGATAAATAATGATTTGCATAATTTTTACATTTGTAAAGTCGCGGGAAACATTTTTGAAAATCCAGAATTAATAAAAGAATGAAACATGTAATATACTCAAAAGAAGAATTAGATTCCATTCGTCCATATGAAAACAATGCATTTTTGAAATACCCAAATAAATATCCAATTATCATTGAATTTGAATCATATGATTATGGATTAATGGGATATGGTTATGTGACAAAAATCATTGCCGTGCCAGATGATGTTGACAGTGAATCATTTATTAAAGGCGCTTTAGCTAAAGAAATTACGTATAGCGAAAAAGAAGTATTTGGTAAAAAATATGAATAACACAGAAGAAACACAAAACAAATCTTTATATTTTGGCAGAGCGTGTCAAGGAATACAAGATTTTCTAATATTTTCGGGTTGGGAATATACAGAAAATTTTCTCGCAAAAGATCCCATCACTGGAGTAGAATATCCAATTGTAGAAGCATTTATTATGGCATCGCGAGATTTGATGAAAGAAAGACTAAATAAATGAATACTTTTTTCTCTGCTAGAATTGCTACAAAAGAAGATTGCTCCGCTCGCTGGTCATGTGGAAAGCCCGGAGAGTATTTTAGGTGTGCTTTATGTGGGCATAAATTTATAGAGGGTGATTATTTTCATCCAATCTATACAAATAGTACGCCCGAATGTCCCGGGAATCCCATTGCATGTAAAGAATGCGATACCGAAGATTTTCTTGATAAATGGAAAGCAAGGTGGGCAGAATGGAGAAGTAAAAAGTTTTGGTGGTTTAGGAAACACTAATATGAATCTTGAAATTTATCCAAAAAACTATAGCAAACGGCGCCCATTCTTTGTTGAAATACAAGAAGAAAATGGCGTTAAAAGTATAAGAGTATTCAAAACTCATTATATATCTAAACCTACGCAGCGGAATGAAACGGGCTTCGGGGCTCTCCCACCGAATTTAGATGTATATGCAGAATTAATACATACGAATAAATATCTTGCCACCATTACCTTTTGGAAAGAAGATTTTGTTAAGTGGGTAATTGATGCGATGAATGATAAATACGAAAAAGACAACTATTAAATATCCAGCATGTAATACTGGATATAAAATAGAAAATTCCCCCAATTTAAAAATTAAAAATAGAAATAGACTTTGGACATAAATTATGAAATACTACTGCCGAACAACACACGATTATAATAACATATTGCGAGAATGGCAATACCGTGATCTTGAAATTTGGAAAACTGACGAAACTATTTTAAGAGCTATAGATTCCGCGCATCCATATACTTGCGGAGTTCATAGTTTCGAAGTTTCGTGGGAACCATTATATAGATTAATCGATAATACACATAAATGGTTAAAACAAGATCATCTTGACAATGGAGGAACCATTGAAGAATTCGAGTCGGAAGTTACAGAAAAAAAAGTTGAAGAACAGCTACTTTCTTTAATTGAATGTTACAAAAAGTATGATATGGTTAGAGAACGGGGATAAAAACCATTGACTTTTTTGCGCGGATAGAATACTTTACATATATCAATGAAAATCGAAATCGAAACAATATTCAGTCAAAACGATGTAGTTTGGACTTTACATGAAGGAAAGTTTAGACAATTTAAAATTGTTAAGATTGAAACATCAACAGAAACAGATTCCATAACTTATCAAAAATTAGAATATTTTAAGGAAAATAAATATCAAAAAATTATTTCTTATAAACCAGAAAAGGTGTTGTTTGAAGATAAAACATTTTATAACATTAATTTTATTAAAATTAAAATTGTATACTCTTTATATCCAGCAAATCATTATAGAACCACTCAAATTCATCTATCAGAAGAAATCGATTTAATTTGTGCTTCAAAAGAAGAGCTTATTGCAAAAATAGAGAAAATTTCTCTCGATGAGCAGGAAAATTATCAAAAAAATAAATACGCATGAAACTTAAATTTATAGGAGTTGGTGGAGCGTTTGCCCCGATGTCCATTGGGCAATCAAATATGCTATTGATATCTGATACTGGAGCAAAAATGCTAATTGATTGTGGAATGACAGCACCGTATATCCTTACTGAAGAGTTGAAATTAACTCATAAAGACATTGATGCAGTATGGATTAGTCATTTACATGCCGACCATATTGGTGGATTGGAATGGTTTGCATTTTTGAGATATTTTGCTCCTCGAAAAGACGCCAATAATAATGTGATAAAGCCAGAACTATATTCAGTCCAAACAGTTTTGGAAGAACTCTGGGAAAATTCTCTAAAAGGAGGATTGGCGTCAATTGAAGGGAAGGTTATGCATATGACAGATTATTTTAAATGCATTCCAATCCCGGTCAATCAATCGTTTAAATGGCACGAGGCAACTTTAACTCCGGTTCAAACTATTCATGTGATGAGTGGATATGTATTTAAACATTCATATGGATTATTGATTAAAACAGATAAGAAAACAACGTTTCTAACAACAGATACACAATTTGCTCCGTATCAATTGAGAGCGTTCTACGAAAGAGCAGATCTTATTTTTCATGATTGTGAAACAAGTGAATTTAAATCTCATGTTCATGCTCATTACACAGATTTAAATCAATATTTGACTCCGGACATTAAATCTAAAATGTGGTTGTATCATTGTAATTTTCCAATTCCCACTGTAAAAGAAGATGGATTTGCCGGGTTTGTTTCGAAACATCAAGAATTTGAAATTTAAAATTCGTTGACATTCTAAAAAACAATGGTAATGTGTCTCAAATTAATAAAAATGAGCACATCAACACCAGTTCCGCATGTCAAACACAAGAATGTTCATGAATTCTTGAAAGAACTTGAAGTTGCGGAGATCAAAGAATATTGCAAGAGGAAAACAATTCCTCATGCAGTGGCTATGACCCACGTAAATGGTGATTTCAATTTGGGAACCATAGTGCGAAATGCTAATTTTTTCGGATTCGAAAAAGTCTACTATATCGGCGGGAAGAAACAGATTGATCGTCGCAGCACCGTGGGAACCCATCATTATACTCCGATGGAGTATTATAAAACAGAAGAAGAATTTTTTCAGGCAATTGAAGGACTTTATACTCCAATTGCAGTGGAAAACAATATTAAATTTAAAATGGAAGCATATCATTCTTATGCGTATCCAGAGAAATCAGTATTAATGTTTGGAGAAGAACAAGCAGGACTTTCAGAAAGCATTTTGAATAAATGTCATGGAGTTGTAACGATTCCGTCAGAAGGAAGCGTTCGTTCTTTGAACGTCGGGACAGCAAGCGGAATTATCATGGCACATTTAAGAGCAACACACAAAACAATATGAATTCTTCAAAAATAAAACAAGAAATTGACGAATTAAATGCTAGACTCGAAGAGCTAAAAAAACAAGAAGTTGCTGAAAACTTCCAGCGACTAGTTCCTTTTATTAGAGAACATGGAGTATGTGAATATTACGAGTTAGCTAAGATTTATGTATCAATTAAAGATCCCGAAAAGGAAAAGGAATTTGTAAATTTATTTGGTTCTGCATCTGAATCCAATGGATATCACCATTTTGGTGTAGAGTTGAGTGAGTTTACGACATTAAGATTTGATGACGGAGAAATTTCATTTTGCTTCAGATTATCCGGTAGTCCAATAAAAATGATGGAAACTATAAAAAATGAAATGTCTAAATTAAAATTATCTATTGACTTTTCAAGAGCAATTAAACAGAAAACGGCAGAAGTAGAAAATAAGCAAAAAGCACTGAATGATCTTCTAGAATTAAAAAGACTTTTCTCCTAAATCTAATGAAATATTTTAGCATTAATAAAGAATGGCATGGCACTAAAAAAGCAGGAGGATTGTTTTTTGGAATAAAAATCAATTATCCTATATCGATTCGATCATTTGATCCACACTGCACATACAGATGCATTGATATAAAAATTGGATTTATTGTGGTCACTCTAAATATAGAAATAAAATACGATCATTGGCCAAACTATGAATAAATTAAAATATGCCGATCTTGAGAGAGTTAAACCAGAATATAAAGATATTGCTAAACGATCATTAGATCGGGGAGAAACCGTCCCCTATGAAATTATTAATTTGTGTTCTCCCGGAAATTTATCTGAAATAGAAATATCACAAATTAACGAATTAAACAAAAAATATAAATTTGAATCGTGATATGAAATACAAAATAAACTATAAGTCTGGAAATGGATATGGGTGTAATTGTTGTGCTCGTTTTGAAGATAATTACGAAGAATTTTCTACATATCAAGAAGCATTAGATTTTGCCGCTCATTGTTCTATTCAAGACTGGAGAGATTGTTCATATAAAGGAATTGAAGCATTTGCGACTTCACCAAATGAATTTGTTTTGGTTGATGGAGAGTATGAAGTGAATTTTGATGAATATAAATTCGAGAACGAACTAGAAAATCTAATTCCTCAGAAAAAACAAGAAAAAGAAGAAACAAAGAAAAAAGAAGAAGCCAAAGAAGAGGCAGAGAATAAAAGAGAAACTGAGGAAAGAGAACGCAAACAACTCGAAACACTAAAGAAAAAATATGATTGTTGACATTGAAGCCCCAAACCAAATTCCCGACCAATATAAAGGTTGGCTTAAACTGTTCCTAGCTGGCTCAATTGAAATGGGCACTGCCGAAAATTGGCAAACAAAAGTAATCGAAAATTTAAAGAAATTAAATCTTAAACATAATTTAGTTGTTTTAAATCCACGGCGCAAAGACTGGAATCCCAATTGGGAGCAAGATATTTCTAATCCTCAATTTAATGAGCAGGTAAACTGGGAATTAGATATGATAGAAGAATCGAATTTAACTGTATTTTATTTCGATCCAAATACTAAATCCCCAATTACTTTAATGGAACTAGGATTAGTTTCTGCAATGATTTGTGGTGTCGGTATTGTTTATTGCCCAGATGGATTTTGGCGTAAAGGAAATGTGGATATTATGGTGAGCAGAAAAAACGGTAAATTATGGAGTGTTAATACATACGAAGAGTTAATCAACGGCATTGAACATTTTTTCAATAATTAATATGATGAAAACATTGAAGGAATTGGGACTTGAGAATGCGATAGCATCAAATTATGCTAAATATAATTATATTACTCACATTCCTCCTAAAACATATAACTTTGTGTACTGTGGCTATATGGAAATTCACGAGGATTCGGATAATTTAGGAGATTCTAAAAAAGAAGTATTTAATGTGATTCCTCTTTATTGGGAAGATGATGGAGTATTTTGTATTCTCAATAGAAAAAAATGGTCGTTTTTGAATAAAATAGATTTTCTTAAACAAAAAAAGGTTTGTGGTATAAAATATGAAAATAATGGATTTTCTTTTAATGCAACTAAATATCATGCGTTTGCACCAATGAGAATTGCTGAAAAATTCAATATTTCGAATTTTAGCGACTCTATCGAATATAAAGTTTTTGAACAAAGATGTTTCGAACAAACCGTGCCAAAATTAGTGTGGACTTGGGGACATGAGTGATTTATCCAATTTCATGTATGTAGGTCCTCCTGAAATATGCGATGTTTGCGGCGGAATATATCCATTGACACATATTGTGTTTGATGGTAAGTTGTTTTTGTGCTTTTACTGTTGGATAACCGAAGAAACTAAAGAATACACATTATGAACCAAGAAAAAACATCTCGTGGATTTGGACTCTATAAGTTCCTTGACAGTGAGGGGGAAGAATGTTCGCTACAAAAAAGCAGCATAATTGCAAAAGATGACTATATTTGGTTTGGGCATCCCAAAGTAAAAATTAAAGGATTCAAGCTTGCTGAATCTGAAAATTCAGCATCTACGTGGATAACTATCACGGAAAAAGAAATCGTGGAAAAGTTTGGAGTTTGGGATGTTGTACCGAATACAAAAGTTCTTTTAAGCCGTAAGCAAGTTAAGGAATTGATTCCGATTTTGCAGAATTTCGTAGATACGGGAGAAATTTAAATAGAATTTATGCAGATAGAGTAACACATAATATTCTTTCACATCACGGACAAAGAGAATGGGGAAGCCCGGTCGCTCCAAAATCAAAAGAAGCTTGGTTATTACATTTATGTGATGGGTTGAGTGCTAGAATGAATGACGCGGACAAATTTGATTGCATTAAAGATCGTTCGGATAAAAAATTGACATAAAGAAAAAGTTTCTCTATGATTTGAAGCAATAAAAGCAATCAAATAATTTCACCATATGACAGATGATAAATTAGATTTTTGGATTAAAAAACAATATAACGCCCTATTTAAAGGACGCCACGGGGTTGGTAAAACTGCTAGAATCATAGATGCGTTTAATCGAAATAATTTAAAATGGAAGTATTTTTCAGCATCTACATTAGATCCGTGGGTTGATTTCGTTGGCGTTCCAAAAGAAGTAAAAAATGAAAATGGAACCTCATATTTAGATTTAATTCGTCCGAAACATTTTGCTGAAGATGAAGTCGAAGCTATTTTTTTGGATGAATATAATAGATGTTTGACTGGAGATACGAGAATTTTATCTCCTGACGGAAAATCATATTCATTAAAAGAATTAGTTGGTAAAAAATATTTTTATACTTATTCTTTTGATCATAAAACTAAAAGGATTGTTATCGGTAGAGGACACAGCAGTAGAATTACTATCAAAAATTCAAAAATAATAAAAATTAAAATTGATAATGGGTCTTATATTCGATGCACGGAAGATCATCCTTTTTTATTAAAATCTGGAATTTATAAAAAAGCAGGAGAATTAACAACTGAAGATTCATTAATGCCGCTATATAAAATATGGAATAAACAAGGATATGAAAAAGTATACCAGCCATGTTCCAATGGAAGATTTGATCTTACGTATAAATTAGCATTTAATTTTAATGTTAATTCTAAAAAACATAAATATAAAAAGGGATATCATTGTCATCATATAGATTGTAATAAAAACAATAATAATCCAGAAAATATTGACTATCTTTCTAGAGAAGAACATATAAAAATACACGCAAATGATTATGATTTTATTTCTTCTGTTGGAAGAAAAGTACATAGATTATATCCCGATTTGTATTCCAGAACATTAGGAAGACCAGAAGTTAGGAGAATGGCATTGAAAAATTCAATTGAGAATCGAAAAAATAATAAAGAGTATTTGTTAAAAAAATCTCAATTTCATAAAAAAAGATTTACAAAAATAGAAAAAGAAAAACAATCAAATTTATGTAAAAAACAATGGGAATGTGGAAATTTTAGTAAAATTAATAGAAAAATTGCATTGAAGAAAAATCACATCAATAGAATTGTAAATTTTATAATTGATAATAATTTAAAAGTTACTAACGACACAGAATATGATGAAATGCTTAAATTGGCAAAATTAAATGGTAAAAAACTATTAAAATTAAAAAGTTTTTTCAAATTAACATCTTTTGATGAAATAAAAAAATTACAAAAAGAAAATCTTTTTAAAAGAAAAACAATAAATCATAAAATTGTATCTATAGAAGACGCGGGATATGAAGACGTATATGATATTACCGTAGATAATTATCACAATTTTGCATTAGAAAATGGAATTTTTGTTCATAATTCTGCTCCGAAGGTTCGAAACGCAACAATGGAGTTGATCCAATTCAAAAGCATTAACGGAAAAAAATTTGAGAAATTGAAATTTGTTTGGGTTGCGATAAATCCAGATGATGAAGACGACGCAAACACATCAAAAGAAAAATATGATGTTGAAGAACTCGATCCGGCACAAAAAGATCGATTTCAAATTCATGTGGAATTTCCATATAGACCGGATTTAACATATTTTGTTCGAAAGTATGGAACAAATGTAGGAACAATTCTTTTCGATTGGTGGAATGATCTTAAAAAAGAAGAGAAAGATAATGTAAGTCCTCGAAGATTAGATTATGCTGGCCAAATTTATATGGATGGTGGGGATTTGCGCGATGTATTATATGGAAAAAATATTAATGTCAGTTCATTAATCCAAGAATTACAAAATGGCGGATTTAAACAACAAATGGAATCCATTTTTGCTGAACGAGATACTACAAAAGCATATAATTTTGTAAATAATGAAAATTGTTATACAGCAGCAATCAAACATATTATTGCTTCTAAAGAAAAACTAACATTTTTCTTTCCTCATATTCCAGAAGAGAAAAAGGTGGCTCTAATTAAAACAGAAAATAATGTTTTGAAACACGCGACTGATGATATTGTTTCCAATTCCGCATTGTTACAAAGAATATCTACAAATGATACAAAAGTTTCAAAGGCATTCGCTAAAGCATTGAAAGACAGACCAATCAATCTTTCTATTTTTGAAAAATTTACATTTTCTGGACCAGCATTAAAATTGGTCAAACCACCAAAAATGTCAATTGTAGATGAGGAGATTCCTTATGTTGAATTCATCAATAATTTAAATTCTGATTTAACTAAGGGATCCGCATATCGAAGAAACGCATACAAATCTGCAATTTGGGCAATTTATTTGACTCGTGGCTATGGAAATCCGTCACCAACAAAGCCACTTGCAGAAAATGAGGTATTAATCACATTGGCGTTGTTTAATATGATTATTTCTCAAACAACTGTATTGGATGAGTATGATGAATTGCCTGTGTATTATGGTGTTCTCTGCAAAGAACTTTCTAAATTTGGAAAAACTCAAGATTATGCAAATTTATCCAAGCGAGTTTTGGAATTCATCAATAAACATTCTTCCTTGTATATATGATTTCCGATGAACAATTTAGGAAAATTGCGAGAGAATTAGAAATTCATCATGGTATTTTTTCGAAGTTATGGCAGGTAGGAAAACCAATAATGGATAAATCAATTCCTCGTGCTGCGATTCGATTTGATAAAGAGGGAGGATTTTTTAGTTTTTGTTTCAATCCGGATTATTTAAATTCAATTGACGAATATACGTTAAAATTCATTATATGTCATGAGTTGCAGCATATCATATTAAAACATGGAATTCGTGGATTAAATTTGACAGATGAAGAATCAGCAAATCAAGCAATGGACATCGTTATTAATGAATCTTTAGTTGAAAATTTCAAATTTTCACGAGCATCGATTCAAGATCAAGAAAAGTTTTGTTGGTATGATACCATGTTTAGTCCATCGGATCGATACGAGAAAAATAAATGCTTCGAGTATTATTATGATCTCATAAAGAATAAAAAAGAAAATGGACAGGAAGCATATAATAAGTTTGGGTCGGGAGGAATTCCACAAACAGTCGATTCTCATGAAGGTCTTTGTTCTGATTCTGAAAGAGAATGTGATTCCAAAATTGAAGATGCTCTTGATGGACTATCTGATGTTGAATCGAAAAAGTTGCAAGAATCATTAAAACCAATTTACGAATTACCAAAGAATTTTGAATTTTCAGAAAATAATCCTGCCGGAAGTGGAGCGGGTGGGATTGAAAAGTTAATGTCCACTAAGCATGTAAAGAAAAAGAAAAAGTGGGAAACTGTAATTAAAAGATGGTCTCTGAAATATCTAAAGAAAAACGATAGAAATTTTGAGCAATGGGCAAGAATTAATCGAAGATTTGTTACATTACAAAATTCTTCCATTTTCATTCCAACGGAAATGGAAATCGATCATTTTGAAAAGAAAAAACATAAAATTAATGTAATTTTCTTTTTAGATACATCGGGAAGTTGTATTGGTCTTGCTGATAGATTTTGGAATGCAGCAAAATCATTGCCCGAAGATCGATTTGAATTAGATTTATGTTGTTTTGATACGAGTGTATATAATACAACATTATCCAGTGGAAAATTATATGGATTTGGGGGAACTTCGTTTTCCATTCTTGAAAATTATGTTCAAGGTAAAAAAATAAAAACTGGAAAATATCCAGAAGCAATATTTGTTATTACAGACGGCATGGGAGACCATGTTTCTCCCGAAATTCCGGAAAATTGGTATTGGTTTTTAACAAATAATTATTTGTCATATATTCCGAAAAAATCCAATACATTTAAATTAAGTGATTATGAATGAACAATGTTGTAATGCGATTCCGAGTAAACCGACTTTATATCACAAATATATAACAATAAAAAATAATATAAAAAATTGGCTTTTATTGAATATATGGTATAAAGTATTTTACGTAAGAGTAATGAAATTGATGCATAAATACGATATGCATTATATGCCAGAATCGATTCTATCAAAACTTGAAAATAAAGTGCAGAGATATCATCGATGTAGTTGGTGCGGATTAAATGGATATCGAATAGAATATAGTTTGATTACTACTGCTCCACAACAACAAGTTCCAGTAGAAGAGAAAGAATAAAAGTTATGATTTACGATAATGTTAAAAAGGCAGATTTATATAAAATTAAAAAATTACATGAATTTTTAGTATCAAACAATATAGAATTACAGGCTAATAATGTGGTGATCACATTCAATGCAAATGGAAGATACAAAAATAAACAAAGAATTCATGTTTTTGATTTTGGAATTGGCGAAATCGCTGGGCAGGATCCGTGTTTTTCCGAAAAAGAACCCATGCCAAAAATACGAAATATGTGGACTTTCAAAAAAAACAGATTAAAAAAATATTAAAAATGAAAGCATTTGTTAAAACTACCGATGGAAAATTTTCAAATGTAAATTTTTATTTAGCATGGGAAGGATTTAATACCATGGGATATAATGCTACTTGTTTTGAAGAAAATGAAATTGATACATTAGATGTTACCAAAGAAACTCCCGTATTTGCTGGTGTAACTGTTTTTAGAAAAATTATAAATAAACTCGGTGTCAACTATCCGCCATTTGATTGTTATCCGGAATCATTAAAATCATACTATAAAAGAAATATTCAACGCACTACATTGGGACAAGTTCGATTTGAATTTAATAAAAATGCAGTTCCAATTTTCGTAAAACCAGTTGTTCCGAAAGAATTTAATGGGCGAGTTTTGAATAGTTGCTTGGATCTGATATCAATGGCTAAAAAACCAGATGAATTAGAAGTTTATACTTCCGATCCGATTGATATATTATCAGAATTTCGTGTTTATGTATTGGATGGAGAAATACTAGATGTAAAGAATTATTATGGTGATTGGTCATTAACTCCGAGTGTGGATTTTGTAGAAAATGTAGTGCGAAATTATAAAAATGCTCCGGTAGCATATGGTGTTGATATTGGTGTCAATAAAGAATCTGCGTTTGTTGTAGAGGCAAATGATGGATGTAATTTGGGGAATTATGGATTAGATTCCATACATTATGGAGAAATGATTGTTTCTCGTTGGGTGGAAATTGTAAATAAATAAATTTATGAATAGACGAAATTTTATAAAAAATACATCAGTTGGATTGGGCGCATTGTCATTGTGCCCTATTTTGGGGACGACCAATAACAACAAAAAAATATTTTCCTGCCCCTCAGAAACATCTCATGCTGTAGAATGGATTGAAAAGAATATAAAGCGATACGATGTTTTTCTTAGACAGTACGTTCCACTAGAACTTAACAATACTCAATTAAATTTTATACATATTATCGAGGCGAGAGATATTGGGTTTAATGCGTATATAGACTATCCTAAACGTCAAATGGGGTATACGACGGCATCGATGGCATATTTGTTATATCGACTTATTCATGATGACAATTCTAATTTTCTGGCAATTTGTTTAAATTATACACAATGTACTGTTTTTGTTGATAGAATACAAGAGATGTGTAATTATTTACCGAATCAGTTATCTCAAGTTAAATCTTACTCGCGTGATCGATATACCATAAATATAAATTCAAATAAATTGATAATAAGTAGTTATGATAGTATCTGTTTTGATTTACGCCATTCAACTTGCCGTTACAAATTAGCATTCGCACAAGATTATAGTTATTCCAACGTTTCTAGGGAATGGGAATTTGAATCTCAATTCAACATTGATAGAATAATCGGACACTCTTTTGCAGATACTAATATATGAACACAAATAATTCCGATAAAAATAAACAACCATTTACATTCGAACATTGGGAAGCACACGACGAATACATTATATTACATAATGGTCCAATCGGATATACGGTTTCAAAGAAAGACGCCGAAATCATAACTCGTTGGCTAAATTGTGCATATACAGAACTCTCTGAGAGAATAGTAAAAAGTAAATTACAAAAAGAATTTTCTGATCTTTCTCGTTGTCAAGACGATGATTAATTAGAAATTTTGATTTATAATATGGAAAATATCCCAAAAGAAGTCTTAGAAGCGGCAAGATTAATCGATAATTATTTTACACAACAAGGAATTGCCACTTGGGAATTACATAATGTATGTTCTAGAAACCACGCAGATCAAAACAGAGTATATGAAAGATATTTTGAATTTATAAAAGAATATAAAAATAATATGAATGAAACACACAATGTTTCGGCGACACAATACCTCGGTGAAACCGAACGCAAAAAGAAAATATATCAAGAAATTAAAAAAACAATAGAAAGTCATCAATATTTAGAAATATTATTATATACTAATAGTGTGAAGTTAGACGGCACATATACACTAGATGAACTCAAGAAAATTATAGAAATATATGAAAGATACAAATAATAATCATAAATGAAATTATGTATAAAACTAAACATAGCGTTTTCACAGTGAATGAAATAGAAGAATTTTGTAATGAATGGAAATGGATTCATGTGAGAGAATTTATGAAACAATCGAATCATAAATATCCATATTACATGCACTTAGAAGGACTAGAAGGAATCGGAGAATTCATGGGGATCGATGGAAATGTATACAGGACACACATTACACTAAAATCAATTTGGGTTGGAGATATTAAAAATGATAAAATCAATAAAGAAGAATTCAAAAACTATTTGAAAGATATAGCTGGAGACCGCTATGGTAAAAATAGAGAACATTATTATTTTTATGATGTACTATTGACTGAATCGGGAATATATGATTGTGAGGCAAAAGAATTCGATAAAAATTATGAACCAAACGAATATTCTCGTGAGTTACATGGAAAACCTTATTACAATATACTATTATCTCACGTTGGAGTATCAAATGGGAAAATGTGGGAATTTAAAAAATATGAATGAATTAAATTTTATAAAAGACGAATTGTTTAGGAAGATTCTGCAAGAGGGCATAGAGAATATTCCTTCTACAAAAAAATATGTAGCTTTGCACGTTAGTAGTGCCCATATGAGTATATATTACGAATACTATAATACAATTGATGAAATTCAAAAAGAAAAAAGCAAAGAATTATTAGATCCGCAAAATTACTCGATTATAAAAATAATATGGGATTGTGAAGATAAAGAATTAATGTATTATGATTTGAGCAATTTAACATATGATGCATTTGATCATTGGAAAACAGAGTCGAATTATAAAGAGGATTGAATTATGCCTAAATATGTAAAATTAACAGCAAAACCAAATACATGGTTTAAAGAAGGAACAGAAGTATTTAATTATGATCAATACGGAAAAAGACTGACACTCGAAGAGTACAATAATTGGGTATTGGATAGACTAATATTAGTCAGTGGAATTCGAGTATGTGAAGATGGTTATGAAGTCAATGATATGGGATGTAAAATCGGAGAAGAAAGAATTGACGGCGAATCTTGTAATTTAAATGAATTTATCGTGGAAATCGTCGATCAAGAATATTCTTAAAAAAATTTGTATTTTGTAAAAATTGCATCTATTTATAGACTCAACACAGATAATCTTTTAAAATTCAAAATATTATTGAATAATGATATATTGGATTTCTCCACAAAATCAAATTTGAATCGGAATCCTGAAAAATCAGGATACGAATTTTTTTCGAAAAATTCGTTGACTTCTATTCAAGTATCAGATAGATTGATCTCTCAATTGAGATGCATCCAGCAATCAAATATCCATAAAAGGAAAAAACTGCATCTCGTTTGTATAAATTGTATTTGATACAAACAGCAGATAAATAATAAAATCGTATCTAAATAAAACAAAACTATGAAAACCAATACAAAAAATTTCAAAAACAAAATGGCAACCATTACTAATCCATTGCTCGCCGGGATGGCAACCTCTGGAAATGGTGCATTGACCGCAAATGGTGCACTTTCCAACGCATCAACCTTGGATGCTTGTGTCGATTTCTATGGAGCCGGGGGAGCAATCCGATCCCGCTCCGACGCAGATATTGTTTCTTTGTTCAGCAAGGCATTTTACCAAGACCGATTGGTTGCCTTGAAGACTCTTTTCTATTTCCGTGATATCCGAGAAGGACAAGGAGAACGAAAAGTTTCTCGAACCATTTTGCGATGGCTTGCAGATAATTACACCGATATTCTCGTAAAGAATATCGATAATATTCCTTTCTTCGGAAGATGGGATGATTTGTATGCTTTGGTCGGAACTAAAGCAGAAAATGCAGCATTCGAAGCATTCGCAAAGCAACTAAAGGAAGATTCGCAAAATGCTTTGGACGGAAAACAAATTAGTCTTTTGGCAAAATGGTTGAAGAGTGTCAACACCAGTAGCACCGAGTCTCGTCGTCTTGGATTCAAGACCGCATCTGCGTTAGGATTGACTCCTGCACAATATCGTAAGTGCTTGTCTGCTTTGAGAAAGCATTTGGACGTGCTTGAAATTAAATTGAGCGGAAAGAATTATTCTGCAATTAATTACGAGGCTGTCCCAAGCAAGGCAAGTTTGCAATATCGAAAGGCGTTCGGTCGAAATGACGGAGAACGTTATCGGGCATATCTTGGACAAGTCGAAAAGGGCGAAGCTAAGATTAACGCAAGCACTCTATATCCATATGAGATTATTCGTCCAATTGAGACTGCTTATGAAAATGATCCTACAACTCTCAAGGCGTTGGATCTTCAGTGGCAGAATCAACCAGATTGGTTGAAGGATAATCCACATAAAGGAATTGTTGTAGCAGACACTTCCGGAAGTATGATGGGATTGCCTATTTTGGTCAGCGTTTCTCTTGCAATTTATTTTGCAGAACGAAATGAAGGACCATTTAAGAATACGTTCATTACGTTTAGTCAAAATCCGGTTCTCCAGTTAATTTCTGGTCAGACAATTGCAGAAAAAGTTCGTGGATTGAACCGAAATGGTTGGGATCAAAATACAAATCTTCAAGCAGTGTTTGATTTGATTTTGCGCACTGCCGTTAAAAATAAATTGAGTGAAGATCACATGCCTGACTCAATTTATATCATCAGCGATATGGCGGTGGATATTGGTAATTCGTCAAATAATATGACGAATTATGAAATTATTAGACAAAAATATAAAACCGCCGGATATAAACTACCAAGACTTGTTTGGTGGAATGTAAACGCAACCGGAACGGATAGTCCTGTAACAGTTAATGATCAGGGCACCTGTCTTGTAAGTGGATGTTCTCCAAGTATTCTGAAAAGCGTTTTGAGTGCAAAGGTATTTACTCCAACTGATGTAATGCTAGAAACTATCAATAACCCACGATATGATGTAATTAAAGTATGATTTAGATATCAGTCACAATATATATTGTATATGACATATACAAGAAAATGTGACAGATGTGCAGCTATTATAGCTTATACTAATTCTGGTTCTTTTTACAGAGCAAAGCGTAAAAATACGCTTTGCTCTTTTTGCATTAAGGAAAGAAGAAAAACTAATAAAGTTCAAAAAATATTTACTAGAAACTGTCCCAAATGCAATGATATATTAACATATAAATCTTATCGCTCGCATTGGTGGTCAGTAAAACATAACTTGTTATGTAGATCGTGTGGAAAAGAAGGAAAATCCATGCCCGATGGATTTTCAGAAAAATTATCGAAAATATTTCGTGGAAAAAACAATCCGATGTATGGAAAAAACCATACCGATAAAACCAAAGAAATAATTTCAATAAAAAATAAAGGTAATAAGTCTAGAATTGGACAGCCTCATAACTTAGAGACAATAGAAAAACAAAGAATCGCAGCGGCAAATAGAATAAAAAAATATGGGATTAAATCAAGAAATTTTAATAAAACAGCATGTGATTTTATCGATGAATATAATAAAATTAATAACGTTAAATTAATACATGCATTGAATGGTGGAGAATACTCATATAAAGGATTTTTTGCGGATGGATATGACGAATATAATAATATATGGTTTGAGTATGATGAACCTACACATTATTCAAAAGATAGAATTTCTTTAAAAGATAAAGATATTACTAGAATGAATATAATCAAAGAAGGATTAAAATGCAAATTTATCAGATACAATGTGCGGTTAAAAACCATAAAAGAATACTAACGAGTAGAATAATCGCCCCAACGGACGTTATGTTGGAGACGATTAACGATCCGCGTTATGATCGTGTGAAAGTGTAATAAAAATAAGTAACATTACTTATGTCAGATCGGTGGAATAGGAAATATTCCACCGATTTTTTATTTTATATAATAATTGATAATTTGAAAATGCAGAAACATATTTATATAATACATTAACTATTATCACATTATGGCCGATGGACTATCAGAACAATTACAAAAAGAATGGAGAGAACAAGTGCTTCAACGTCTAAATAATCTCGCAGATGGTCAAGAGCGTTTGAATGAAAAAATTTCAAACTTCGAAAACACATTCGCGAGAGAATCCAGACTTGAAAAAGCAATTAGTGATCAACAAGTAATTAATCATGGCATTCAAGAGAGAGTCAATAAACTTGAAAATGTTTATATGAAAGCGATTGGGGCCGGATTTATAATTCAAATATTATTTGGACTAGCAATTGCTTTTTTAACTCATAAATAAAATCAAAATGTAATTTTAATTCCATTTTTGGTCTTTAAGAATTTGTTTTATGCAGTCTTTATCTTTCTGATCCATTGCACGATCTAATTCATCCAACACATCAGACAAAGAGCATTGTTTATTTGCCGCTTCACATTTAATTTTAAACTGTTCAATAGTATCGACAATTTTATCCAAAGTATCCTTATAATTATTGTGAGTATCCAATTTAACGAGATTACTAAAATCAATTGAATCCGGAACCAATCCTTTAATTACACTAATAATCCCACCACCAATCATTCCGAAGATTGAAAATATTGTTCCAACAATTGGATTGGATGCTGCAAACGCTCTCAATATAAAGAATATTATTCCAAAAATTAAAATATATGTTAAAAACGAAATGAACAAATGTTTAACTCCCCACCAGATTGCATTCAATCCGAAATTACCGCTCATTTCACTTAAAGTTGCTTGTGCATTATCTCCCGTTCTAGCAATGTCTTTTGATTTGGTAATTAATTCATTAATTTGAGATTCATATTGAGTCCTTAAATCTTTATTAGCTCCTTGTAGTAAAATAATTTGATTGTCTTTCGCGCTTAACAATTCTTGTCCTCTATCTCTTTCTTTCTGAACTTCACTATTTAACAAATTAACAATTTGTTTAATTTTATTCATATCATCTAATGCAGGACTTCCCACAATGCTAATAATTCTGCCATTTAATTCCAGTGCTGTTGCGACCGGGGGAGTTACGTTAGTAACTTGATTTAAAGAATAACCTACTCCGAATGCATATGTAGCAACGCTCTCAATTTTAGTAATGTCTGCTTTATTTAATTTTGATTGAGTGTCTTGTGATTTCTGAACAGCGGTTGCTATTTTATCTTGATTTTTTGTATTTTGATTTGCCGGGCGAACAACGGAACATCCAGAAAAAATCAAAGAAACAGACAATATAATTGCAAGTATTGATTTACTAAATAAATTTTTCATATTAACTATATATAGTTTTGTTTATTTAAAAAACATTGACTACTTTCTCGAATTGGGTTACGGTTACGCATAAACAAATGAATACGCAAGAATTTTATAAGTCAACATTTAGAAAATTTCAAAAGAAAGACATACTTGCGAGATATAGAGAAGATCACAGATATTATCATAATGAATTGCACGTCAAAAACTTACTGAAGTCTGCTGCAAAATTTTCTCACAAAATCGAAGATATTTATTCTTTGTATCTCATGATATGGTATCACGATGTAGTTTATATCCCAAAAAATAATGATAATGAAGAAATTTCAGCACAATTTGCTGCTTCAAGCATGCAATTAGTTTTGGATCGATCTACAATCGATAAAATCTATTCTGCAATTATTTTTTCAAAACACAAATATAAAAGCAATTGTTTTTCTCCGGACATTCAAATTTTTCTTGAATTGGATTTAGAAATTCTCGGAGCGTTACCAGAAACATATAAAAAATACTCTGAAAATATTGAAAAAGAATATACCGCGTTCTTTACAAAAGAAAAGTATGTCCAAGGAAGAATTAAATTCATTAATGACATGTTGGGGAAACTTCCTATATTTTACACCGAAGAATTACAACATAAAAATTTCACCTCCGAAAAAAATTTAACGCGAGAACTTAAAAAATTAACTTCATGAAAGCATGTATTTACCCCGGTTCGTTTGATCCTTGCACATTGGGTCATATTGATATTGTTATTAGAGCCGCAAGCGCATTTGATCAAGTATATGTTGCGATTGGAAATAACTCGGCAAAGAAATATACTTTTTCAATAAATCAAAGAAAAGAAATGTTGATTAAGGCACTGATCAAATATGACAATGTGATTGTCACGAACTTCGATGGGTTGCTTTCGGATTTTGCATATGAACAGAATATCAAAACAATAATCAAGGGAGTCAGAAATAATCAGGATTTTGATTATGAAAGATTGCTACATGATGTATCGATCAGTCAATGCGCGGGGATTGACACGCACATTTTAATTGCGGATACAAAATTAAATCATGTAAGTAGCAGTGCTGCAAAAGAATTATGTAAATATCAAGGCTTAATTCATGAATATGTCCCGTATCATGTCAAACAGGCACTTGAAGCACAATTAAATGATCAAACAATTATTGGAGTAACTGGTGCAATTGGCTGTGGAAAAAGTTTCTTTACAGAACAGCTATTAAAAAAACTTTCGAATAATGGTGTTCAATCGACACACATCGATCTGGATTTACTGACACACGAATTGTATTCACTAGAAACTCCTATTTATATTGAATTACAATCAAAAATTGAAAAAATATTTGGATATAATCCAAAAACCCAAAGAAAAGAAATTGGAAAGATTGTATTTAATGATGATGACGCATTAAAAAAACTTAACGAATTGACTCGGCAACCATTATTGACTTTACTTCGGAAGAAGTTACATAAATCAAAGGGCATTGTTATTTTAAATGGGGCTCTTTTGGCCGAAGCGAATTTTCTCTCACTCTGCAATAATAACGTTGTTGTAGTCAATACATCTTATGAGAATCAAATTCAAAATCTGAAAAATAGAAATTTAACTGAACATCAGATATTTCGAAGAATTCACAGTCAATTAAATAATAAACAAAAAATTGAAAAAATACAAGAATCAATTGCAACACACGATCACGGAACACTTATCGTATATGAAAATGATATGATGAATGAAATTTCAACAATACAACCAGTGTATGATGAGATTCAAAAAATTGACCGTTTTAGATTTTATAATAAACTTTCGAGGAATTTAATTCCTCTTTAAACATCTGATAATATGGAAACTTTTATTATTCCAACAAATAAAACATATTTTATTGCTGTAGATTGTGAAACGGGTGGCATTGATATCGAAACTTCGTTATTAACTGCATACTTTTATTTTTTTACAAAAGACCCAGAAAATAATAAAAAATTTCAATATTTGGATGATTTATATTTGAGAATCAAACCGAACGATGGAATTTATAAAATTACCACAGAAGGAATGTCCGTTAATAAAATCAATTTACTTACACATAATAAAATTGCAATCAATGAAAAAGAAGCGGGGAAATATTTATATCAGAAATTAAAATCTTGGTCAGAAATTGCAGAAAATAAACCTCTAATCCCTGTCGGACATAGTATTCAATTTGATATTAATACAATCATTCAACACCTTATTTCAAAAAATACATGGAATAATTTTGTTAGCTATAAACAACTTGATACGGCAAACATTGCTGAATTCTGTAAATTACAAAATAAACTCCCCACCGATTTATCTCTCGGTTTAGAAAATTTGTGTGATTATTTTCAAATCAAAGAAAATACTGATGAAAAAAACTTGTTTCATGATGCTAAATTCGATACGTTGAAGACAGTCGAAATACTTGAAAAACTGATGAATTTATGAGTGATAACTTTGATAAATTAAAATCTGGAACAAAACTAAAATTTGTTGGATTAAAGTTTTTGTGGTTTACGAATGTTTTAGAAAATGGAAAAAATTTGAAATTAAATGAAATTTATACTTTAGAGAAATATGATATTCATTCTTCTTGGGTTTCAATTACTCTAAAAGAGACAGGCAATAAAATATATAGTTACAGTTGGTTTGAGCCGGTTGAGGAAAACGTTCCAGAAAATAAATCTTGACTTTTTGTAAAAAATACACTATATGTATAAGCATCGTTAAGATTGATAAAGATAAAATTTTAATGATAAAATCATAATAAGATACAATATAATTTATGAAAAAAGCCGTAATTGTTGGAAGATACCAGACCTTTAGCCTTCACCCGGATCAAATTTCCATGATCCAAAAAGTCATCGAATCGCATTCTGAAACTATTATTGTACTAGGAAATAGTGTAACACGAGGAACGATTAAAAATCCCCTAGATTTTCGTGCCAGAAAAACAATGATTTTGGAAAAGTTTCCCAAAATTGGTGTATTTTATATTAATGATATTCCAAAAGACGACGCTCAATGGAGCAAAAATTTGGATAAAATCATCGAACAGATGATTTATGGAGATTTTCCCATCGAAATTAATATTTTAGGAAGCGAAGAAACGGTTATTAAAAAATATAAAGGAGTTCATAAGACTGTTCCTTTCGATGCTTCGAGTTTTATTAGTGCCGAAGAAATTCGTCGTCAAGCAACTACAAATTTTCAACCAAACGAACATTTTCGCGCCGGTGTAATTGCAGCACAAGCAAACCGATTTCCCACAGCATATCAATGTGTTGATATAGCTATTGTTGACGATCATGGAAGAATTCTTCTCGGAAGAAAGCCAAACGAAACACTATTTCGTTTTATTGGTGGATTTAGTGATCCAAATTCTCCGACTCTGGAAGCAGACGCCCGCCGGGAAGCATTTGAAGAAACCGGAGTTGAAGTCGACGGAATTGAATATTTAGCTTCTTTAAAGGTCAACGACAGTCGTTATGCTGGAGAAGTGGATTGTATTAAAACTGCATTTTTTGTAGGAAAATACATTTTCGGACGCCCTCAAGGAAATGACGATATTGCGGAAGTGAAATGGTTTTCCATTGCCGACCTTAAAAAGGAAGATATTATTGATACTCACCATGATCTGTATAATATTTTCATGGAAAAATACGTTAAGAAAAATACTCATTGACTACATAATAAAAATGATGTAGAGTCATAGACGTAAGATAACTGAGATACAAGATAAGGTTAAATTACAAATTATGAAAACTGAAATTGTGAAATATTTGCAGGATTGCGGAAAGATGTTTTTTATTTCCGCAACTGGCGGAGGAACAAGTTTTATCGGAGAGTTTTTGAAAACTTCCGGAGGAAGCAAATGCATTGCTGGTGGATACATTCCATATGCAATCGAAGCGACCAATCAATTTGTCGGTGGGAAATTAGACAAATATGCAGATGGGAATGCTGCAAGAAAATTGGCTGTGGCAAGCTTCGAACAGTGTATTAAATTAAATATTAAAAGTGACACAAATTGTGTTGGTGTAGGAATTGCGTGTTCTTTGGTAAAGGACAACGAAAGAATCGGACGCGAACATCAAATTAGTATTGCAATTCACACTTATGATAAAACAACCGGAGTAACGGTTGTGTTGAAGCACAGCAGATTAAATCGAATTGAAGAAGAAAATTTTGTAAATGATCTTACTTTATTTCTCCTTTATAAGGAATTTTCTGGGAAGCTTCCCGATAGAGAATGGGAAAATGAACATAGATGCGTATTTATGATGAATGATGGATATGTAGATCATTATAATAATACATCTAGAATTCAATCTAGCCTCGTTTATAGCGAAGATTTTTTTACAGTCAGAAAGCAAGAAACTTTGGTCATTTACCCGGGAAGTTTTAACCCTCTTCACCACGGACACATTGAAATTCATAATCTAGCAGAGAAAATTACAGGACTTCCTGTATATTATGAATTGAGTGTTATCAACAGCTATAAGCCTCAGATGGATTACACTGACCTAGAAAAGAGATACTCTAATTTTAAATTCCATAATTTAGAGAAACAACTTCTAATAACCAAATCTCCCCGATTTGTTGATAAAATCAATACGCTAAAATCGGTTTTTAATCCAAAGCAAATTATTATTGTTGTTGGTGCCGATACTTGGGAGCGTGTTTATGATGCTACGGCCCATAAAAATGGAGATATCAAATTTTTTGAGGATAATAATATCAAGTTTTTAGTCTTCGGAAGAAATTCTGAAATTATTAAAAATCAAGATAGTCCATTATTTCTCAAAAGTGAAATAGCATTAAACTATTCGAATTCGATTAGTTCTTCTGAACTTCGAAGAAAAAAATAATTATGTGTTTTTGTTTGTAGATTTGTATTTATTTACAAATATGCACACAAAAAGAAATACTTGGAAAAATAAAGAACTTGAATTTTTAAAAATAAATTATTCTACGGAACCCGTGGAAATTTTGACAAAAAATACAAATAAAGCGTGGAGTACAATACAAAAAAAAGCAAGAGAATTTAACATCAAGAGAAAATGTAAAATTAATAAATCAAAAAAAGGATGGACTGAAGAGAAACTTAACTTATTGCGAGAAATATACCCAAATAAACCAAAAAAAGAGATATTAAAATCATTTAATGGAAAAAACTGGCATGCGATTGAAGAATATGCTAGACGACATAACATTAAAAGAAATGAAAATTCTCTTTTTTATAAAGGTAGAAAGGGTGATTTAAACTGTCTGTTACAGGAAACTCCAGTTTCTTATTATTGGATCGGATTTATATTTGCAGATGGATATATTCACCATAAAACAAATCAATTAATAATTTTTATAGATAAAAAAGACAAGGCTCATTTAAAAAAATATGCAACTTATGTTAAAGGAAATATTAAGTACTATACCTATAAAAAAAGGTATGATAAAAATTCTCCAGAATACATATCAAAAATGTGCAGAGTAGCAATCGCACAAAAAAATATAGTTCCTAAAATAATATCAAAATTTAATTTTAAAGAAACAAAAACATATAATCCTCCAGATCCAATCATTATAAATAATATTTTAAATACTCGTGAAAAATTTGTATCTTTTCTATCTGGTTTTATAGATGGCGACGGAAACGTTCGAGAACACCAAATAAAAATCGAAACTCACGCAAGTTGGATTGAAATCCATAAATTATTTAAAGATTTATTATATAAATTTTACAAAATAGAAACAAATACCAAATGTTTTATTAATAAAAAAGGATATTCAATATTAAGTATTTGTAATAAAACTCTTTTAGCAGAAATTAAAAAAGACATATTAAAATTAAAAATTCCTTATTTACATAGAAAATGGAAAAAAATAAACGAAAATGAAAAACATTTCCGAGAAAAATATTTAGATAAAATTCAAGACATAAAAAATGAAATCAAAAACGGATTGACTGTTTCTCAAATATCTTCTAAGTTGAACATCAAAGAAAACAGTCTTCGAAGTGAGATACATAAACATAAATTAAACTATAATAGAATAAATAAAAAATAATATTATGAAAGAGAAAAAAAACATAAATATTTTGCTCATGACCGATTCGTATAAAACGAGTCATATTAACGCATATTGTCCAAAATTAGAAATACTTTTTAGTTATCTGGAATCTCGGGGAGGAAAGTACAAAAAAACAATATTCTACGGATTGCAATATTATCTAAAAATGCTATCTGGAGTTCAGGTTACTAAAGAAAAAATTGATGAAGCACAACTGTTTTGGGAGGCTCATTTTGGAAGAACCGATGTTTTTAATCGTTCTTCTTGGGAATATATTTTAAATAAGCACGGCGGAAAACTTCCTATCAAAATAAAGGCAGTTCGCGAAGGAAAGGAAATTCCAACAAATAATGTTTTGCTCACAATCGAAAACACCGATCCAAATTGCTTTTGGCTTACTAATTGGATTGAAACTTTACTTTTGAAAATTTGGTATACAATTTCCGTGGCAACACAATCCAAAGAAATTAGAAAAAACATTCTTAAATATCTAGAATTGTCCGGAACACCAGACTCCATTGATTTTAAATGTCATGATTTCGGATATCGCGGCGTTGTTTGTGAAGAACAAGCAGCACTAGGAGCATCGAGTCATTTATTGTCGTTTAAAGGAACGGATACCGTCGCTGGAATTCGTCTCGCGCAAGCAATATATAATTCCGATATGTGCGGCGGCAGCATTCCCGCAACAGAACATAGCGTAATGTGTAGTTTTGGGAGAGAAAATGAAATAATTGCGTGTAAGAATTTTCTTGATCAATATCCCGAGGGAATAATTGCCTGTGTCAGTGATACATACAATATTTATAACTGTTGCGAAAATATCTGGGGTGGCGTGTTAAAAGAACAGGTCCTAAATAGAAAAGGAACTCTTGTAATTCGTCCGGACAGCGGAGATTTTTTTGAAGTCGTCCCCAAAGTTTTGGAGATACTTTGGGAAAAATTCGGAGGGACTATAAATAATAAAGGATATAAAGTTCTAGATTCTCATGTTCGTGTAATTCAGGGAGACGGAATGGAATTAGACACAATCAGTAAATTATACAAACACATAACTGATTTAGGCTGGAGTGCAGATAATCTAGCGGTGGGTTCCGGTGGAGGACTTTTAGTTAAGGATTTAACCAGAGACACAAATAAATTTGCAATTAAAGCTTCTGCTGCCAAAATAGACGGGAAATGGATAGACATTTACAAAGATCCTGTCACCGACACCGGAAAGAAAAGTAAGCGAGGCAAGCTCAAATTAATTAAATTGAATGGGAAGTACGAAACCGTTCGAATTGAGGAATATCCCGAAATTCCAGATGAATTGGTTGTTGTTTTTGAAAATGGTGAATTGTTTAATGAGATTGATTTCGCAACTGTGCGAAAGAATGCTCTTGAAGAAATCTAATGAATACTCAATTTGTAATCCGAGACGGAATCAAATTTAGAAATATATTTCCATACAATTGTTATTTAGAGCCCGGTGTCTATTGGTGGACCAAAGATGGATCGTATAAACAATTAATGGAAGTTATTTTTAATGGACAAAATTTAATTGCTTTATCTCCGTGTTCTCACAATGCACTTACGGTCAAAAAACTGATGGGGTATTGGAGCGAAAAATTACGTTGACATAACCTAAAACAACACATAGATTCATGTCTGAAGTTTAGAAAAAACATAACATAAATAAAAAAATAAACATACACAAAATGAATAAATCAATAATCATTGGATTGGGAGTGATCGGAACCATTTTGATCTTGATCATTATGCTTGCCGGAAGTGCAATTGGATTTCATAATCAAGAAGTTCGTCTTCGTAATTTAATTACGAATAAACTTTCCGACAATAAAAATCAAATGGATAAAATGTGGAAAACAATTTCACAGACGACACAAGTCACCGATGAACAGAAAAAAGCTCTTGTCGAAATTTACAGTTCTTATGCTCAAAATCGAGGAACCGGAGGAGGAACTTTGGTGAAGTGGGTGAAGGAAGCAATTCCCAACGTAGATCAAACTACGTTTCGTAATTTGCAGAATATTATTACATCTGAACGAGATGGTTTTGCGATGAGACAGAAAGAAATTCTGGATTTTAAGCGAGAACACGATAACCTCTTGGATACGTTTCCAAACAATATTTGGGCAGCGGTCTTAAACCGTCAAAAAATCAATGTAACAATTGTTACCAGTTCCAGAACTGAAAAGGCATTCGAATCGGGGGCGGATGATGATGTTTCTCTCCGTGGCAATAATAAGTAAAATTCAATAATACATCCCTTAAATCCAACAAATATATGTTGCTGTTCTTCTATTTAATGGCATTTATTCCAATTATCATTGGATTGGTGTTATATATCAAAAATAAAAATATTACGTGGCAAGAATGGTTGATTGGATCCGGAGTAGCAATTATCACAGCAGTAATATTTCAATATATGGCAATTGCCGGAATGACTGCCGATGTCGAAACTTGGAGTGGTGAGATTACTTCCGTGTCGAGATACGGAGCGTGGACCGAGCGTTATCGGCAAAGTCATACTAGAACAGTTGGTTCCGGAAAAAATAGAAGAACCGAAACATATTATACTACAGAATACGATTATCATCCTGAACACTGGAAGGTAGGTCGTAGTTTTGGAAATGGGCATGAAGATACTGCATCAATTGACGAAAGTACTTATAGAGAAATATTTTCGAATTTCGGATCTGAAATTAATGAAACAGATACTCAGGGTTCACATCATTTTGGAGGAACCAAATCAAGTGGAGATAATAAAATTTATATCACTTACAATAACACGGGATATGAATATCCAGTTACGAAATTGGAATCTTTCGAAAATCGAGTCAAGGCAGCACCTTCTTTGTTTTCTTTTCCAAAAGTTCCAACAAATGTTACTGTGTTTCCGTGGCCTAAAAATGAAGATTGGATGTCTTCTGGCCGAGTTCTGGGGACTGCTGTTAATCGAATCCCAATTCGAAGTTTAGATTTAATGAATATGCGAATTGGATCCAGAAAGAAAGTTAATGTGATAATTGTTGGATTCGATCAATCTGCCCCAAGTGATTATGGTCGCTGGCAAGAAGCAGCGTGGGTCGGTGGAAAGAAAAATGATTTGGTTTTGTGTTTTAAGGAAAGTGGTGGAAGATTGGCAGATTCTTCGTATGTTTTCGGATGGACTGAATCGGAATATTGCAAGAAAAATCTTCAAACCCTATTAATTACACATCCTATCAATAAGGATATTATTCCTCTCATTGAAAAGGAAATTGTAACCAGTTATAAAGTTAAAGATTGGTCAAAGTTTGACTACATTACCGTAGAGCCTCCGAAATGGTCATATTATGTATATATTTTAATACTTTGTGGAACACAAACCGGATTATACATCTTTTTCCACAAAAATGAATACACGCAGACGGGTACAGAGTATAATTATAGAAATTATGGTAAATATAGTAACATGAGAAAATATTAAAAAATATATATATGGCAAAATCCGGAATACATTTAAATGGAAAAGAGTTATCTACAAGCGAATTAGAAAAGCTTCCAAAAGAGGACTTGCAAAAAGCTAAAGCGGAAACTAGGATAAAAGCACTGAGAGATATCAATCGTGTGAATGATATAATTTTGGAAAAATTTGATAATACTAAATTTTAATTTATGAGAACAATTAAATTCTTTACTGTCCTAAGAAATACCGATCAAACCGAAGGTCGCGGTTCGATGGTTGATGTTTACTATACTGAAAATGAAGAATTGGCCCGTAAAATAGTTAATCATCCTATTTTTTATGGAAAATATGGGGTTCAAGGTTCGCCGCCATACGAAAATGGAAAATATGATGTAATATTAAGGCATTTTACTTTATTAGATTCAATGGAAGAGTTTTTTAAGTTTGAAAAGAATGAGAAGATACTTAAAGCTTTATCCAAGTTAACCGATGAAGAAAAAGAGATTTTAGGATTAAAATAAAAAAGAATTGTTATACAAACTTCTTTGCTATATGAAAAACATAAAAAACATATGACACAATTTGAAGAAAAATATAATTTATTGAAAAGAGCAAAGACACCAGAAGATGTATTTGGTTCCGTCAAAGAATTTAAAATTGATGATGTTACAAAACTTTTCAATAAAATTGTAATTCACATTCATCCAGACAAATGTGCATCAGAAAATGTGGAGAAAGCAAATGAAGCATTTCTTATATTAATGAATTTCCGAACAAACGCCGAACAGAAAATTCAAGATGGAACTTACGGAGTTACAAACCCATACGAAGGTGTGATTATATCTACTAGAAAAAACAAATATAAAATTATAAATTTCCTGACAGAAGGGGATCTGTGTTATATTTTCAAAGCAAGTGATAAAAACGGATTGTATGTGGCAATTAAAATAGTAAAAGATATCATTAATAACGATTTAATTGATAATGAAGCAACAAATTTAAAATATCTTTATACAGATTCTCCTGTAAAGAATTTCAAAATTATGGATCATATTTGTCCAATGCCCACGGATGAATTCATCTATGATGATCGTGGAATTAACAGAAAGGGTCTAGTATATCCGTTTATCGGAGGAGTAGTTACTATTGAAGATGTAATTAATTCTTATCCAAATGGAATTGATACACGAGACGCAGCTTGGATGATAAATCGTATTTTAGGTGGATTAATGGCCCCGCATCAATCAGATTTAGTCCACGGAGCAATTGTTCCTAATAATATATTTTTAGATTTACCCACCCACAACGGGATTATTTTAGACTGGGCATTTTCTGTGAAAAAAGAAACGCCATTAAAAGCAATTAGCGTGAAATATAAAGAATATTATCCAGAAGAAGTATTTAAAAAGATTCCTGTAAATTCTGGATTGGATTTGTATATGGTGGCCAAAATTTTCTTAAAATTGGTTGGTGGAAATCTTTCTACAAATACATTTCCCACAACAATCCCAACAAATATTTGCGGCGTATTTCGTGCTTGCCTTCTTGGTAAAAAGCAGCGTACTATAGACGCATATGAACTCCATAAGGATTTTTCAGATGCATTAAAGGCAAATTATGGAGACCGAAAATTTAGAAAATTTGAATTAAATAGATAACAACAAACAACAATAAACAACAATAAAAGGAAAGAAATAATATGGGTGGAACAAGTTATAGTGATGACATGTATGCTAGTAGAGTTAAATCGGCATCAACATCTAAAACCGGATATTTTACACACGATTCGGCAATTCGAAGTGGAACTGTTGCTGGGGCGGTTCATGAAAAATTGGATCCTTCGAAAAAAAATTCGGTGGGAAAATTAATTCGAGAATCTTTTGATTCAAAGGAACATCCGGCCAGCGTACCAATTGCAGTATTATTTGATGTCACTGGATCCATGAGCACGGTTCCGAAAACATTCGTAACAAAACTGGGTTCGTTAATGAAGCTGTTGGTCAAGAAAGGCTATGTTGCAGATCCGCAAATTTTATTTGGAGCAATTGGCGACGCAACTACGGATAGAGTCCCGTTGCAAATTGGACAATTCGAATCTGGAAATGAAATGGATGAGGCATTAAGTCTTATTTTTCTAGAAGGTAATGGCGGGGGACAACAGACCGAAAGTTATGAATTAGCTATGTATTACATGGCGCGACATACTGATCTTGATTCTATGAATAAAAGGGGCAAGAAAGGTTATTTATTCTTAATGGGCGATGAAACTCCATATGATGCCGTCAAAAAGAATGAAGTTGAGAGGATTATTGGAGACACGCTCGAAATAAATATTCCAACAAAAGAAATTCTTGCAGAACTCCGTCAGAAATTTGAAGTCTTTTGGATTATGCCGGGAGGCACCCAGAATTTTTCGGATCCTCATGTAAACAAACATTTGTCTGGTCTATTTGGACAGAACTTGTTGAAATTGCAAAATCCAGATGATATTTGTGAATTGATTGCATCGACTATCGGGGTGTGTGAAGGATATGATCTTCATGATATTAAGACCGATTTGGTGGATGTCGGCTCTTCTGCAAAGAGTGTCGATAATGCCCTAGCAACTGTCGCTTCCTTTTCCAAAAATCTTCCGGCAAAAAAAGCGAAAGTGGATGGTGCACTTCTTCTGGATAATAGAACTGATTCTACTAAAAATAATAAGAAGAGTTCTGTTGAACGACTATAAGACATATAAAATCTCTATGAATCGAGCAATACTAAATGTGGGAGGCTCCTTCGGAGACGAAGGAAAAGGAACAACCGTTGATTTCCAGACCAGAGAATTAAATAGCACATTAACAGTGAGATTTAATGGTGGAGCACAAGCCGCACATAATGTAGTTTTGCCAGATGGAAAACATCATACATTTGCACAGTTTGGAGCAGCAACGTTTGTTCCCGGAGTCAAGACATATTTAAGTCAGTATGTTTTGGTGAATCCACTAGCAATGATTAAGGAAGAGGAACATTTACAGACTTGTAATGTAAATGACGCATTCAAAAGAATGTATGTGCATAAAAATGCACTAATTACAACTCCTTATCACAGAGCCGATAATAGAATTAAAGAACTATTTCGTGGCAGTAAAATGCACGGAAGCTGTGGAATGGGAATCAGTGCTACAGTAGAAGATAGTCTTGCTAGACCAGATGAATGTTTGAGGATTGTGGATTTATTGGATGATAATGAATTATTGCGAAAATTAAGACTCAATCGCCTTGCGATGATTGAAAGTAGCAAGAATTTTATTATTCCAAATAATCCACTTGTAGACAATGAAATCAGTACATTCGATGAAGATTTAATAAACGATATATTTAATCGATTGAAGTCTTTTGCAGACAAAATTACAATCGTTGATACGGAAGACGCAGAAAAAGTTTTGTTTAAAAACTCCGAAACTGTGATTTTTGAACCTGCGCAAGGAATCTTGCTGGATGAAAATTATGGATTTCATCCTTATACAACGTGGACAACGTGCACTCTTAAAAATGCAAAAAGCATTTTGTCTGAAATTGGATATAAAGGAAACATTGAAAAATATTTAGTCTTAAGAACGTTTGCAACGCGCCATGGTCCCGGCCCATTTCCGACGGAAGATGTTGATTTAACAATGAAATTAGCAGATCCGTATAATACCATTAATATATGGCAAAAGGGGTTTCGGTGTGGATATTTGGATACTGTGTTATTAGATTATTCTTTACGTGTTAATGGTAAAGTCAATGCGTTGAGTGTGACACATCTAGACTGGACTCTTAAAAAGAAAACAAAGTGGAAAGTATGTACTCAATATAAATTGGACAACAAAAATTGGGTTCCTCCAATTCCAAAATCCCTCGCAGAACAAGAACAATTAACAAAAAACATAGAACGAGTTATTCCAATTTATGAAGAGCATCTTTCGGATGATATTCTTCCACTAATACAAGATAAATTAAAAACAAAAATAGGAATTGTGTCTTATGGACCAACCTATAAAGAAAAGGAGTGGGTAAAATAAAATGATTATTAAAAACCTCGATGGATCCGAACTAGACACGGATAAATTAACAGATGAAGAAGCATTTCTTCTTGAATCAATTGAAAATTTAAGAAAATACTGCCATTCAATTAATCGAACATTTCTAATTTCCGTAGATAGAAAAATATCGAAAGAAGAATATATAAAAAATAAAGGGAAAGAAAGTGATCTTCACCATTTATTTTGGAGTATGGAAACGGACCCGGCTATTTTCAGAGAAATTTATAAATTGGGCTCAGATGTTACGTGGGAAACCATCCCAGATGAGTTGAAAACAAAATTTTACAATGATCCAATAGCGTTTGCATCAAAAGTAAAAATGTTAAATTCATTGCATGCTTTTGTTGGAATAATAACGAGTGGATTTGCTGGTGTGTTTCCCGTAAATGCAGTAGATTTTTCCAAATTGCCACAGCCGCCGGATGATTCCGACAATGAAAAATAATAACGTAAAACAAGTCATTGTCATACGAAAAGATTTAAAAATGAATCCGGGGAAGCTTGCTGCGCAAGCTTCCCATGCTTCAATATCTTTTCTTGTTGACCGATTCCTAAAAAAGGATACCTTATCAAAAGCAGAAGCGATTTGGGTTGAAGAAAAATTCACCAAAATTTGTCTGCGAGTTAATTCTGAAGAAGAATTAATTGAAATTTATCAAAATGCAATAAATGCAAATTTAGAAGCCGTACTTATTACGGACGCGGGACTGACTGAGTTCCATGGGGTTCCTACAAAAACTTGCGTGGCAATTGGTCCTGATTTTTCAGATAAAATCGACAAAATTACAGAAAAATTAAAATTATACTAAAATGAGCACTAATAAAAAAACGACGGTATTTCTCGGCGGCACTTGCAACGGATCTCTTTGGAGAGACACGTTGATTCCTCTATTTGATGCAAATAAAGTGGAATATTTTAATCCAGTGTTGCCTCCGGGCGTAAAATGGGACGAAACATACAAACAATCGGAAATTAAAGCAAGAAACAGTTCCGATATTGTGCTTTATGTAATTACTCCAAAAATGACTGGTTTTTACAGCGTGGCTGAAGTTGTTGAAGATAGCAACAAGCGACCAGAAAAAACTATTTTTTGTTTTTTGGAAAAAGATGGGGATGCAGAATTTTCTGCACATCAAAATAAGTCATTAATCGCAACTGGCGACTTGGTTAAAAATAACGGAGCAAAAGCATTTAAAACAATCGAACAGCTTGCTGAATATGTGAATAGCCACCCATGAAATTCTTAATTGATCTAAAATTAGACGGATATTTAACTGAAGAGGAAAGAAAGAGGGCATCAATTGAGTTTATTAAAGAACAACTTAATATGACAGCATCATCCATTAAGGTATTGTGGGTGGTGCCTGATAATATGTTTACTGAATTTAATAATATAGAAGGATTATAAGAAATATTCTTTTTTATGAGTAAATTTCATTTACAATGAACACACCAATCCACAATAATCGAGAAATAAACTTTAGAGTGTGGATGTATAATAAATTCATATACGGAATTTTTATACATACGACCAATGGTGCACCCTACACATGGAACTATGAAGAAACTGAATTAGTTCCATTATTTTCAGACGATCAAATTAGACTTTACGGAAAACCAATTGTTCAACAGTACACTGGATTTAAAGACTCGGAAGGAAAAGATATTTACGAAGGTGATATCTTTGAAGGAAATGATAAATATAAATGGGATCCGATTGTATTTGACCAAGGAAAGTTTTCTGCTAACTTACAAGGAGCAAGGGTTTATGATCTTTGTGAATTATTTGGGGTTGCGTTGCATGTTGCTGATGTTCCCCGAGTAATTGGAAATAACTGCGAAATTAAAAAATAAAATGAAACTGAAACTCTTTTCTGGAACAAGTAATTTTCCTCTGGCACAAGGAATTTCAAACTATTTAAAATTGCCGCTTGGAGAAATTTATCATCATTCGTTTCCATCTGGAGAAAGTTATTGCCAATATAAAGAAAACATTCGTGGATGTGACGTGTTCCTAATTCAGGGAATTACGAATCCGGCAAATGAAAATTTGATGCAACTCCTCATCATGGCAGATGCAGCAAGGAGAGCCAGTGCAGAAAGAATTACTGCGGTAATTCCTTATTTCGGATATAGCAGACAAGATCGTAAAGATAAATCTAGAGTTCCGATTTCTGCAAAGTTAATTTTGGATCTAATTCAAGCAGCGGGGATCAACCGTGTTGTCACAATGGACTTACACAGCCCGCAAGTTGGTGGATTTACAAATTTGCCATTTGATCACCTGACGTTCGAACCTGTTCTTTCGAACTATATCAGAAATTTATACAGCGGCATTTCAATTAGCGATAATGTTGTTGTAATGGCACCCGATGTTGGAGCAGTAAAAAGAGCAGAAAAATATGCATCGACGTTAAAAACTGATTTTGGATTCATTTCTAAAAAAAGAATTGATGATGAACATGTTGATTTTCAAAGTATCGTCGGAAACGTCGCCAATAAATATGTTATTCTTGTTGATGACATGACAGAAAGTTGCGGTACATTAATTCAAGCATCGTCCGCATGCAAAGAAAATGGAGCATTAGAGGTTCGGTGTGCAATAACTCACGGTGGCATCACAGAAACCGGAATGAATCGTTTAAGTTTTGCGATGTCGGGACCGGATCCAATTATTAAAGAATTGATTCATAGTACCACAATACAACAAAACTGGACTTTGGGAGGATGGAAGCCCAATAACATCACTTCGCTTGATGTTAATGAACTTTTTGGTAAAGCAATTAATAACATTCACAATAACGAAAGCGTCAGTGAATTATTTGAATAAAGACATAAACACATAAATAAAACAGAAAAAATATGGCAACTCAATTTGTAGATTCTATTCCTGATGGAGAATTGGTGGGAACTGCGGTTATTTTGATTGATAAATGGACAAATCAAATTTATCTATCTAAAAGACTTGGAGCATATGAAACCGGAAAATATTGTGTTCCGGGAGGAATGGTTGAAGAAAATGAAGATTTTCAAACTGCCGTTTGCCGTGAAATTAAGGAAGAAACAGGATTAAACCTTAAGTTTCCGGATGTGAAGTTTTTGACAATCACGAAACATGAAGGTGGAAAAAGTAACTACACGGTTTGGTTCAAATATTATTTGGGTAGTAGTGATATTCCTAAAAATACAGAACCAATGAAACATGAAGAATGGACATTATATTCGAAAGATCAAGCATTGAAATTGCCACTGATGCTTTCTACGAAGGAAGTCATTAATAAACACTTATGATAGAATATCCCAGAATTATTGGATGTAGCAAAGCTCCACGCGAAGCATGTATTGCGTTTGATAAATTAGATGGAAGTAATTTAAGGTTCAAATGGACATCAAAACGAGGATTTGATACTTTCGGAACTCGAACACAATTAATTGATGTTAACACTCCTTTGTATGGGAGGGGTATAAAATATTTTTTTGAAAATCAAGCCGATATTTTAAATTCTCATTTCAAAAAAAATTATCCAAATGTTAGAGAAATAATTGTTTTTGGAGAATTTTATGGTCCCAATAGTTTTGCGGGAGTTCATTTAGAATCCGACGAACAAAAAGTAACAATTTTTGATATTTTGATGGGACATAAAAATAGAGAGTTTATAAAACCCAGACAATTTATCAAAGAGTTTGGTTCTATAGTGGAAATTCCAAAAGTAATTTATGATGGGAATTTAAATGATGAATTTATAGAATCTGTGCGTAGAAATGCATATTCTTTAAATGAAGGCGTTATCGTAAAGGGAATTGCAAATAATGGAGCGTTTCGAGGAAAAATGTGGCAATGTAAAATTAAAACTCAAGATTACTTAGATCGCATTTATGAAAAATTCGGTCAAGAAGGATTAAAAAAATACGGAGAATGAATTAGATCTTGATGTTATAAAAAATATAACGTATATTGCTTTTTATGAGTGATGTTTATTTAAAGTATTGGATAGAAACAATTGATTCCTCATTAAAGGAATGTGGAATATCTGCTACACGCGAACAAATTGAACAGATTGCGACAGATGTCCAATGTAGTCACGAAAATTATGGGTTATCATTTTATTCTCCTCCTTCTGGAGATAGAATTTATGATATTCAAAGAGAAAATGAAAAAAAGTTAAAAAATATCCAAGCTGAAAATGAAAAATCAGAAAATGCAGCAAAAGTCGCAATTTCTAGAATGTTAAATTATAAATATCGTCCAGAACAAATCATCATCCAAAATAATGGAGATGCATTTGTTTATGACGGAAGGACAACGCAAATTGCATGAATAAACCAAAGAAAATTTTTATTATCCGACATGGGCAAAGTGAAGCAAACGTAGATAAAAGCATCTATGTAACAAAACCAGATTTTGCAGTGAATCTCACTCCACTCGGGACGCAACAAGCAGTCAGCGCAGGAATTGAACTGAAGAACACTGTCCCCGAGAATGAGAAATTTTCTGTATATTACAGTCCTTTTTTTAGAGGTATTCAAACACTGAATAATATTTCAATTTCTCTTGGTAAAGATCGATTTAATCGAGAATTTATTCGAGAAGATCCTAGAATTAGAGAGCAAGAATGGTACGGAAATTTTGCTGAAAAGGGATATAATGATGAAAAATCCGATGTATTAGAAGAAGAGTGTAATAGCTATGGGAAATTCTTTTATAGATTTGCCGGGGGAGAAAGTAGTGCGGATGTTTATGATCGAGTCAGTGATTTTATTAACACAATCCATCGAGATTTTGAAAAAGAAAATTATCCCGAAAATACAATTATCGTAACTCACGGAATGACAATGCGAGTAATTCTAATGAAATGGTTTCATAAGACAGTTCAAGAGTTTGAAACTTGGGTCAATCCAAAAAATTGTCAAATATTAACATTGACATTAAATGAGGAAACAAAAAAATACGATTTTGATTTTGAAATTATTAAAAAAACGAATCCTTTACATCCTCATGTATGTAAATTAGAAATATGAATATAGTATTTGGTGAGAAATTTAATAATTGTAAAACAACTTATGTTTGTATACAAGATAAATATACATCTAGAAATCCCGGGAAATGTCCAAAATGTAGAGAATGTTTAACTCTTCTTCCGTCCAGATGGAGAATTGGAAAAGGAGGACAATTTCTTAAAATCGAAACAAAACACGGGAGAAATACGGAAATTCCAGTTCATATAAAAAATCTACTATCGGAAAATATCAAAAATAAGAAAAAATGAGTATCGCGAGTAAATCTCCAATTTTTATTGCCGAAATTAAAACAAAATCACCATTTGGTTATAATTCAAAAGAATCATTCCATAAACTTATGGAATTGGCAATTGAAAATGGAGATTGGATTAGTGTGCATGATAATGCCCTTTGGGGAGGAGATTATGATAGTATATCTTTTGTCCGAAAACATACTGATAAGCCAATTTTAGCAAAAGGAATACATGGCACCGATGATTCTATTCGAATGGCACTTGAACATGGTGCAGATTATGTATTGGTTGTAGGTCGAGTGCCAGATAGCGAACCATTAAAAAAATATTGTTTATTTGAAGCACCTTTAGATTATTCCAAATTGACAAATACCGATAAAATCGTATTTAACAGTCGAGATTTATCGACTGGAGAAATAAATGCGACGTGGGTAAATGGAGAAATTACAGATTTTAAAAAAAATAAATATGAATTTATATGTCAGGCAAGTGGAATATCTCATATAAATCAAGTACACCCAGAGGCGGATGCGTTCATAGTAGGACAGCATCTTAGAAAATTTGTGTCTTCAAAAAATAGATTAAATCCAACACCAATACTAAAATCAAATTCTACAGATATGGAGAAATTTATAAAGTCGATGAACAACGCATATAAAAAATCTCTTCAAAACAATAAACCATATAATCCGCCTACTGTGGATCCTTGGGAAGACGACTGTCCCTTTTAATAAATAAACATAAATTATGAGAACTTGGACGCAATTAATTGAAAAAACGTTTAAACAAAAACAAGAACGCAATTGGGATAGTCTCTATTGGGTAATTGATCTTCATGATACTGTCATTGAAGGAAAATATAATCGTTTTAACGAAGGATCAACTATATATCCATATGCTAAAGAAACATTAGACTATTTATATAATCATCAAGTTCATAAATCTATACTTTGGACAAGTAGCTATGATGATTCTGTCGAGAATGTTATTCAGAAATTTGATCTCAAGTTTAATTACTTGCATGTCAATCCAGAATGTCCAAATACTTCCCTCTGTAATTTTGATAGGAAATTATATTTCAATTTCCTTTTGGATGATAAAGCATTATTCGACCCTCTCCGCGATTGGAAAGAAATCTATGAATGTCTCCAATCTTTAGACAAACAAAAATAATAATTTATGAAAAAAGAAATTACAACCAAACAGCCCGAATCAATTCTTTATATTTTAATAAGAAATGATTTACCATCTATGTCTACTGGCAAAGCAATGGCACAAGCAAGCCACGCAAGTAATGCGTTTATAAAACATTATGGTAATTTATCCAATGCAAAAGAATGGGCATCGCAAACGGGCGACGGATTCGGAACTGTAATTGTATTAAGCGCATCATCTTTACAAATAGATGTAGCATTTAAAAGTTTAGAGGATCCAACATCAACATTATTTAATTATGAGCTTCCACATGGAAAAATTATAGATCCGTCCTATCCTTACATTGTAAACTCGGAAATTGCAGAACTTATTGATAAAAAATGTCATACGGTGGTTCCGATTCCAAAATCCGACGGAAATGTTGTATTGCACAGAAAAGAATTTACATGTGCATATGTATTTGGAACAAAAGAAGAATTAAAAAATGTAATTGGTCATTTACCATTACATCCATAGGTAAATAATAAATTTAATGAAAGACGTAACAAAAATTAATAGAGATACAAATGTTTTTATTACATCCGACACTCATTTCGGACATAATAAGCCATTTATTTATGAAGCACGAGGATATTCATCAATAGATGAGCACAGAGACAAAATAATTGAAAAAATTAATCTAAAAGTAGGTGAAAATGACATATTAATTCATTTAGGAGATTTTTGTTTAAATACATCCGAAGAAGACTTTGAGAAAATCATTTCTCAAATTAAATGTCAAAATATTCATTGTTTATGGGGAAATCACGCAAATCCAATGAAAAAAATTTATAGGCGACAAATTTCAAAAGAATTTGGTAGAGAAGATATTAGTGTATATCCAATTAAATATAAAAACATAGTATTTATCGGAAATCAGGTCGATTACATTATTTATGGAAAATATGTAGTATTAAATCATTTTCCGTTGGATATTTGGGATTATATGAAAGACGGTGCATTTATGCTTTCGGGACATTCGCACTATAACTATCCCAAAACAAGAAAAGATTGTTCTGAGGGATTGATATTAGATTGTGGTATTGATGGACACAACGATGTCTATCATTTCGATGAAATAATTTCAATCATGAGAACAAAAAAAATAAAACAAGTAGATCATCATAGGAAATAAAATATATGGACAACAATATAGACTTAAAAAACGCAGATGCCGAAATGACAGAATTAATAAACAAAGATCCTGAATTGAGTAAAACTCGAATTTATATTTCAGCAGCGCCAGATAATTATCTGGCATTTACAGTGGAACGCGCACCCGAAAACACACAAGACTGGATCGATATTCTTGAAAATGTTGTTGGATTTTTAAAATCACCTATCGGGGAACATCAAGAACGATATCTATGAATGAAATTAAATTTAATAATACACTAGTAGTTTCATTATTTGGAGGGCCGGGGTGTGGAAAAAGCATTTTTGCCGCAGATATTTTCTCAAAATTAAAATGGGCGGGTGTTGTAACTGAAATTGTAACTGAATATGCTAAAGATAAAGTTTATAAAAACTCATTTAGTATTTTAGAAAATCAAATATATGTATTCGGGAAACAACATCATCGCATAAATAGAGTTTTGGGAAAAACCCAAGTTATTGTAACAGATAGTCCATTTTTAATTGGAGCGGCGTATATAAAAGACAATAATGCACTATTGGAAAGTCTAATTATAGAAGAATATAAAAAATTAAATACATTTAACGTGTTTTTAAACAGAAATGTGGAATTATATGAAAAACACGGTAGAACTCAAAGTTTAGAACAGGCAATTGAAATTGATTCAAAAATCAAAGGATTATTAAATAAACACAATGTTTCATATTCCGAGTATATCAGCGAAAAAGAATCTTCAGAAAAAATTGTTAAAAAAGTGTTGTCGAATAATTTGAATTGACTTTTTGATGAAATCTTGTAAAGTGTAAATGATTGTATGATAATTACTGTAGACCAAGATTTATTTAAAAACGAATCCGCAGCATATTTTCATTGTGCAAACTGTTATTGCAAAATGAAAGCGGGAATTGCTGCTGGAATCTCGGAACATTATCCAGAAGCAGTTCAAGCGGATTTAAATACAATTCCGGGAGACCGTAGTAAACTTGGTAAATTTACAAGTGCAGTAGGAAGCAACGGAAAAGTAATTTATAATTTATACGGCCAGTTCTATTATGGAACTGGCACCAGAAAAATAAATTATGAAGCATTTTATAGTGGTCTTAAACTCCTTCACGATGATCTGACTATTAAAAAAATAAATACAGTTGCAATTCCATATAAAATCGGGTGTAATCTTGCCGGTGGAAATTGGAAAATAGTATATGCGATGCTTGAAGATGTCTGGGAACTGAGTCCAATACAGTTGACCATATGTCGCAAGATAGATTAATTTTAAATGTAGATTACATAATAGAAAATGAAAAGTGGATATTCACAAAAGAATACCTCTTAAAAAGAGGGTATTGTTGTCATTTTAAATGTCGCAATTGTCCATATAACAATGAAAGAAAAGAAAATATGATTAAAGAATTATACGCAAGTGGCCCCGCAGATGTAAAAACAGGAAATACCAAATTTAAAGGAATTCCATTAGTTGAAGTTGATGATTTAATTTATGATGGAAAAAATTTGATTATTCCGGGATATTGGACATCTTCTGTTTTAGAATATTTATTAAAGATAAAGGAAAATTCTCTAAAAGAAGAGGACGTTGAAGATTTTGAAACTCTCAAATCCTTTTTGTTTAAAGTAGAAGATATTAAAAATCAAGGAAATTAAAATTATGAGTCCATCTACAGCAGAACAATCATTTTTACAGTTAAAAGATGCTGTAAAGCGTCCTAAATTTGATCCTAAAAAAATAGATAGGACAGATAAACAATTTACAAGACTTGTTGAGGATTATATCCGCTGGTGTAAAACAGCGGGAACATATGATGAATCCTTGCCACGCGAAGATTATGAAAATGAAATAATTTTTGCTATTGAAGAATCAATTTATGAACCGGATGGCTATCAACTTACGAAAAAAATGGAAGAAAAATTCTATTTTGAAGCGGATGCGAATCTAGTATCCATTTTAGATGGGATTTCTCATACAACATATACACTAAGAGAAAATCTCTATAAAAATTGGGTTAAAGAAAATTTTTTGGTAATTCCGGAGTCTGTTTTGCATAAAAAGGTAAAATTTCCAAGATACTTGCACGCGCCTGATGATTTAATTTATGGAAACATTACTTCGATTAGACCAGAAACATACGACGTTACAATTAGAGAAGGATCAAATCATTCATTTCAGCCCGGGGGATTTATTATTCATTTTGAAAATGTCAAAATAATTGAATGATTTCATGAAACTTAAATTAACAACAAAAATACCCACGTCTCCTGGATTTTATTATTGGACAAATTTTGGAGAACATACACCGACAATACTAAAAGTAGTAAAACAACAAAATAAATTATATGCATTTAATAACGAATTTTCTTTTGAAGTTAAAAAGCTTAATCGAAAAAAAGTGATTAAAGAATCGAAAAGTTATCATAATACACCAATCGATGGACATTATTATGGGGAAGAATTGTGGGCAAAAATACCAGAGTTAACTATTAATGGAAAAGTAATAAATCCAGAGTGTTATTAACATATGAAAAAAATTCTAAACAAAATCACAGTTACAGGCGCAGATGATACTACATCAATTGATGATTTATATCAAATTCAAAAAAAATATCCATTTGTAGAATTTGGTATTTTAATTCGATCTTCAGAAACAATAAAAAGTTCATTTTTTTCTAGATTTCCTTCTTTGAAATGGTTAAATGAACTTGCTATAAAATCCCGCGAAACAAGATTAAATTTATCAATGCATCTATGCGGCGATCCCGTATTTGATATTCTCGAAAATGGAAGACTTCCAGATCACATATTGAGGATTGCATACCAGAGAATACAAATTAATACGCACGGAGAACCACATAAATATAATTATTATGAAAAGTTCTTCCCTGAATTGCGTAGGAATTTCAATACAACTTTTATATTTCAATTAGATGGCGTAAATCAGCATTTAATGTATGATTCTGCCCGGGAAGGAATTACAAATATTTCCGGATTGTATGATTTAAGTCATGGTGCGGGAGTTGTTCCCGATAATTGGATTAAAGATCCTGAAGATGGACTATACTATGGATATGCAGGCGGACTTTCTCCAAAAAATGTTGCTTTTCAATTATCAAAAATTGAAACATTGACAAATAATACTTGGATTGACGCTGAAACTTTTCTTAGGAAAGACGGAAAATTCGATCTTAATTTAGTAACTGAATTTTTAGAAGAAGCGTCTCCTTGGGTTATTTAAAATAAAATTATGGATAATAATAAAAAATTAAACGATATTGTAACTTTGATTTTGCAAGAATTGGGGAGAGCACAAGACAAATTTCCAACTTGGCCAACAGATCCAATACACGCACTGAATGTAATTTCTGAAGAATATGGTGAACTTTCTAAAGACGTATTACAACGTGTATACGAGCCCGAAAAAACAAATAAAGAGAATTTAAAAACAGAAGCAATACAACTTGCAGCAATGACATTAAGATTTATTTTAAGTATTGAAAAATATAATTTTAAAAAAGGAAAACAACATAAACAAAGTAAATGAAAACTAATTCAAAATTTGATCCGAATAACGGAGATGTATATCGAATACATGAATACGGCAACGAGCCCGAATTTATCGGAGTTATTTTTAACGATTCTTTTATTTTCTATGGAGATAATAGAAATTTATCTGAAGACGATTTAATTCAACTTTTAAATCAGATAAAATCAAAAAAAATAGACAAGTCTATAAATAAAAACAATTACGGAACTTGTTATTGTTGTAAACGAAATCGAAAAGTTTGCATCTGTAATGCACTCGAAGTATCAGCAGATGATTCTGGAGAAGACATTAGTCCGTATTGGACAAATCACGGATATACTTAAAATTATTTGGGAAAACAAACACTTGACTTTCTATAAACCTACCGTAGGATGTTGGTCATGAAGACAAATACAACAACTTGCAAATTGGTAATTGAAGGTGGAAAATTCATCACTGGTGTAACAATCAGGAATATGTTTTTTCCATTCGAGAATATTTCCGAGGCAAGGGAAATCATGGTAAATACACTAGATGAAAGTGTAAATTCAAAATATGCTATTGAAAAGGCAGCGCAAAAAATGTTTGGGGAGATGAAATCCACAAATGACGTAGCACTCTCCGAAATTATCGATATACTTGCAAAACACGGAAAATTACCAATGGCAATTGCATGAGACAAATACAATTAAAGAAAAGACCGATGTTAAAATTCTTGACAGTCAAAGAATTAGAAGCTCTAAATACAAAGAGATTACTTGGGGTGTTAAAATCCGTTAGGGCGATTGAAAATGCAAAACAGCATAAATTAATGGCACCGTATAATGATGAATATGATGGTTTTTATTTAGGTAAAGAAGCATGGGATGAAATAGTAGCAAAACCAACCGCAAACTTAACTTCATATAAAAATAGAATTAAAAAAATTCTCTCTTCTAGAGAACATGTTTTATGAAAAAACTTTATGGTACATTGTTAAGCAGCGGAAATAGTGACGAATTCGAACTTATTCGAAATGAATTGCATAAAAAAAATGTAATTTGGGGAGAATTTAATGTTAATGGACTTGTTATTTTCTATTTTAGTGAAAAGCAATTGAAAAAATTACCAAAAGACAATTGTCCGGACTGTAAACATAAAGAATACCTCCCGGTCACAGAAGATTCCGGCCACAGAATTTATAGAATTGAAAAATTGCTACAAGAATATCAAAAAAATACCAATAAATATGATTGATTTATCTAAAAATATGTTGCTCATGATAGAGCCACAATCTAAAATTAAAGAGGAGGCCATAAATGATGCGTATACAGAAAAAATGGAAAGACTTCTAAAACATGCAAAAAAAGGTCCTCCGTTTCGAGGATTTCATGTATGTGCTTGCGGTGAGAATAGTTCAAATTATGATTTGTATGTTGGGGGATATAAAACAAATTCACTTGCTGCCCATTATTTAAGATTTCACAGAAAAGAAGTTCCTATATCGGAAATCGAGAAACTTAAAAATCTAAACTAAAAATCAAAATGATTGATACTGAGAAATTTAGATCAATATATGACGAAGTAAATAACTCGCGCATAGATGAGTCCTTTTACAAAGGAACATCGATAGGCGTGATTTGCGGACCATCAATAATTGTTGAAATGGTTGTAAAAAATGCATCTTTGAAAGCGGACGTTCCGATGGATTGGCACTATTCCGGAGGTCGCGGAATTGTATATGCCAAAGGATCTAAAGAACAAATAAAAAAAGCAGTTCAAGAATTGGAATTTAGTATTCCTCGATTGTCTATTGATACAATAATTTAATATGAAAATAGATTTTCCACATGAAAAATTGACAATCGTCAAAATGGATGATAACGCATTAGATTATCTAATTAATTCATTTTTACTTCCTAAACTTAAAGCGTTATGCTCTCCGAAACACAAAAATGATTATGACGGATATGACGGATATGAAAATAAATATTTTATGTTTCGCCATAATAATGGAGTTAAGCGCGGAAAGTTTTATCATTATTTTGTATTTCCGGATATAAAATTAAGTCAGAAAAAAAGAAAAACTCCAATCGATATTGAAATGGACGCATCTACTTCCAATGTATTAAATTGGATGTGTGCGGATGGATTAATTGAAGAGGGGCACTATTTAATTGAATGTGTCAATGATATCACATAAAATCAGATTTAACACAATTTATGTCACACGAACAACTAATTAATAGCGAAAACGTAGCGTTATTGTTTCAAGGAAAAAGCATTTATTACTAATAGTATGAAAATAGATTTAAAGAAAATCGATTTAACGCAATTTATGTCACATGACCATTTCATTAATGGTGAAGTTGTGACGTTGGTTCAACCACAATTTATTGGAACAAAATGGACACAAGATAATAAACACTTGCGTTCTTCAGTATGGAATAGTGAAGGCGAACTCATTAGTGCCGGATTCCCAAAATTCACTAATTTTGGTGAAAACCCGGAACATTTTCCTGTTCCACAGTCATTAAAGAATTGCACTGTTGTTGAAAAACTAGATGGTTCATTGCTTATTTTAAGCAAATATAAAGGACAATTAATTCTTAGAACCAGAGGAACGGTTGATGCTTCGGTTCTTGATAATGGTCATGAACTTGAAAAATTTAAAGAAAGATTTCTAAAAAGCCTTAATCACGATACTCCAGATACGTGGAATGTAACAATTTTATTTGAATGGGTAAGTCCAATTAACAGAATTGTTATCAACTATGGAGACGAACCAGACTGGTATCTAGTCGGTATTGTTAATCATGAAGACTATTCATTGCATACTCAAAATTTATTGAATATGTGGGCAAAAAATAAAGGATTCAAACGTCCAGCAACCTATACTTTTTCCGATGTTAATGATCTATTAAAAAACGTTGAACAATGGAAGGGTAAAGAAGGGGTTGTTATATACAGTCATAATGATCAAATGCTTCATAAAGTTAAAGGAGCGTGGTATTTAGCTCTTCACCATATGAAAAGCGAATTATCTAATATAGAAAAAGTAATGGATGTATGGTTGGAACAGAACATGCCGGATTATAACACATTTTATACTTACATTGTAAATTCATTTGATTATGAATTGGCAGAACAATGCCGTGGACATATCAGTAATCTTTGTGATTCCCGAAAGGAAGTTGATAAAATTATCGATCATATGCGTGAATTTATCAATACTAGAGTGCGTAACCTTGCTTCCCGTAAGGATCAAGCATTAATGATTTTAAATTCATATGGGGAAACCAATAGAAGTGGATATTTATTCAAAATATTGGATAATAAACCATTAGAAAAAGATGATTACAAAAAACTTACGTTTCAAATCCTGAAAAAATAAAATTGACAGTCTTACTTGAATTGAGATAATCTTAAAGTCGTATGAAAAAAATCACTAAGTCAAAGAAAGAAGTAAACATTCTAAAAGAAGTGTCTTCTAAATTAAACACCGGACGAATTCAGAAGACTCAAAAAGTCGAAAAAAAGAAAAATTCTCCTAAAAAAAATATTTTAGAAGAAGTCGTATCTATATTAAATGATCGATTATGAAAATTGCAACGATTGAAAAAATCAAAGACATTCGACCGCATCCAAATGCAGAATTGCTTGAATTAGCAACTGTAAATGGATGGCAAGTTGTTGTTAAAAAGGGAATATATAGAGCAGGCGATTGGTGTATCTATGTCACAATTGATAGCATCACCAATGATTTGCCTCAATATGAATTTTTAAAAAACAAAGAATTTAAAATTAGAACAATTAAGTTACGGGGAGAAATTAGTCAAGGAATTTTATTTCCTATTTCTCTTCTTGCTGATTTTGGATATTCAATCGATTTAATTGTTGATGAATTTTCTGAAGGGAAAGAAATCTCTAATTTAATTGGAGTAAGTCATTATGAGAAGCCAATTCCTGCGCAATTGGCTGGGGACGTTGTTGGACACAGACCAGAATGGATTAAAAAAACAGATGAAGAAAACATTAAAAGCTGCCCAGAAGCTTCAAGGTAAACCTTTTGTTATTACTGCTAAAATGGATGGTAGTAGTTGCACGTTTTTTATAAAAGACGGAACATTTGGTGTGTGTAGCAGAACAATGAATTTAAAGCCGTCGGATAAAAATTCATTTTGGAGAATGGCATATGAATATGAAGCCGAGAAAAAGATAAAGGAATATTTTCCAAACAAAAATATTGCTGTTCAGGGTGAATTATATGGACCGGGGATCAATAAAAATCGAGTGGGCGTAACAACATTAAAATTTTGCGCGTTTAATTTATTCGACATTGATTCTCAAAGATATTTATCTCATTCAGAATTAGATTTGTTTTGCACAATGAAACAAATTCCAAGAGTACCACTAGTAGAAATTGGGGACTCTTTTAATTATTCTTTGGAAAAATTACAGGAAATAGCAAATTATTTAAAATACGAAACAAATAATATTGCAGAGGGCATTGTCATTCGTCCATTACAAGAAATGGAAAGTCGTGTTTTGAGGGGACGCTTAAGTGGAAAAATAATAAGTGAGCCTTATGAATTAAAATATGGACAATAATAAAAAATACTATTTGTTTTTAGATGATGTTAGAGTACCGACGCAAGTAAAATGGGTTGATTTGCCTTTAATTGATCCAAATTCATGGATAATTGTGAGAAATTACAATGAATTCTGTGAAATGATTTTGAAAAATAATTTACCAGAATTTATATGTTTTGATCATGATCTATCTACTGAACATTATGATGTCAATACAGATCCAAATACATATAAAGAAAAAACCGGATATGATTGTGCGAAATGGCTAATTGAATATTGTAGAATAAATAAATTGGAAGTTCCAAAATATCTTGTTCATAGTTTGAATCCTATTGGAGCAGAAAATATTTCTCGATACATCGAAAATTATAAAAGAGTTTCAAAAGAATTTAATTTTTTTTAAAAACTGGACAATAAAATCAAATACTATACACTAACAATACCATATGAACGGAAAAGGAGATTCACCACGCAATTGCTTTAGTAAAGAATACAAAAAAAATTACGATGAAATTGATTGGGGAAATGGAAAAAAAGAAATCAAAAAAAAGAAAAAGTTATGTCCAAAACGTTAGTTATTCCAGACATCCATTTACAATGGAAAAAAGCAGAGAAGATTATTGCACATGAAGGTGCAGACAAAATAATTTTCTTGGGGGATTATTTTGATGCGTTTGAAGAAACGGACAATGATAATTTAATAACCGCACAGTGGTTAATAGAATCATTGGGTAAACCAAATAGAATTCATTTGATGGGGAACCATGATATTAGTTATGCTATTCCGCATAGAAGCTATAAATGCTCTGGATATTCTGTATATAAAGATTATCAAATTAATTCTGTATTGAAAGAAAATGATTGGAAAAAATTAAAATTGTATACTTGGTCCGATGGTTTCTTGATGAGCCATGCTGGGGTACATTCTTATTTTTATGAAAAATACATTTCTTCCGAAAAAGAAAATGAAAAGATGCCGAGTGAATTTAAAGCGTGGTTGGAGTCCATCTGCGAAGATGCCATGGCAGATGCATGGAAACACCGACCAGCAGCTAAAATTTTACAGGCAGGAATGAGCAGAGGAGGAAATGAACTTGTGGGGGGGATTATTTGGTGCGATTCGAGAGAATTTACACCAATTCCCGGGATTGACCAGATATTTGGACATACGCCGGGACCAAAACCCAGATTCATTCACTCCGGAGAACTCAATTCGCCGGAATATAGTACAAATCTTGCTCTTGATAATTATGGGCACAGTAATTATTATGCCGTCATTATCGACATGAAAATTTCGATCAAATGGATCGGAGATATGTAAATATATATTTCTATATTTAATAATAAAACAGGTCCCTTGTTACAATGTGGTAACAAGGGACTTTTTGTTTGATTAAAGACAAAAATTTTGATATTTTATAATTCCTATGATCGTAAAATGTATATATTGTGACGCCGCCGCAAAAATAAAAAATAATAATATTTTCATGCTTTGCCTGTGTGACGATGAATTTAGAATTACTACGATTGATAAAATTAAATCGGGCAATTTCAAAGATAAAATATATTTATTAGAAGACATCTCTAGTCAATCTTCCAATAAATCAAATGAAATCGAAATCACAATTTAATATCAGATTATCATCCGATGGAGATTGTATAGACGAAAAAACCTCAATTGAAAAAAACATACCACAATCACAACACAATCAAATTTATTTTTATGAAGATGTAACTACAGATAGCTCATTTCGTTTAAATAAAACAATTGATGAGATTACAAAAAATTTACAAGTATCTTCAATTCAAATGGATATTCCTTTTGATGCATTAAACATCAATTTATATATCAATAGTTGTGGAGGAGAGATTTTCGGAGCATTGTCAACAATAGATAGAATCAAATTAAATAAAATTAAAATACATAGTTACGTGGAAGGAATTGCAGCAAGTGCAGCCACGTTATTGAGTGTAGTTGCTCACACAAGATATATTCGAAAAAATAGTGTGATGTTAATTCATCAATTATCGTCGGAAAATTGGGGAACGTATCGAGAAATTAAAGACGAAGTAAAAAATCTCGACGCACTAATGGATACCATAAAAAATATCTATTTAAATCATACAAAAATGACAGAAACTTATTTAAATGATCTTTTAAATCACGATATATATTTAAAATCACAGGAATGTCTTGAATTAGGACTTGTTGATTTTATCATTTAAATCTTTCTTGACATTCGTGGAGTTTTTATATAACGTAAAACTACTATGAGTGACATCGCAAACAAATTGATAACTTTAAGCTTAAACAGCGCATGGAAGCCAATTGGCTACAAAACTGTTAAGGATGCTATTATTGGCTTAACTGGTTCTGAAGGAAAACCGGACCCAACTTCATTAGCATTGGATATTGAATACGAGTTAGATGATGCCGGTCAGCCAATATTTGATAATGTAATCAATATGCGGCCAGTTTCTTGGTCCGAGTGGATCACTTTACCAATTCGAGATTGGGATTTAAGTATCTCAGGAACCAACCGAAGTTATCGAGTTCCGACAGTCATTGTTGCGGTAAACTATGATAAAATGCCTCGCAAGGAATTCAGTGGAAGACCAAGTAAAGATAGTATTTTGTTTCGAGATGACAATACATGTCAGGTTACGGGACAAAAACTTCCTAGAAGTCTTTTGAACGTAGATCACGTCGTGCCAAAAAGCAGAGGCGGAACGGATGATTGGGAAAACCTTGTCACTATTCGTAAAGATATCAATTCCAAAAAAGGAAATCGATTGAACAGTGAAATTGGAATTCAGTTAATCAGACCTCCAAAGAAACCAAGAGGAATCGATGTGATGTATTTAATTAAAGAAGCTCGACACAAAGATCATGGACACTTCATTGTAAAAAATTAAACTTTAAAATTCAAATGCTCCCGGTTATATCTATTTATGAATAGAAAAAATAACCGGGAGTTTTTTATGCAAAAAAATACAAAAATTAAAATAGAAGATGAAGAAATAGAAATTACAGAAGAAATGGTTCTATTTTATAAAAAGCAAACTCATAAAGTAAGAGTAACAAAAAAAGGAATTGAAAAATTCTTCAATTCCCTTCTGAATAAATTTAAAAATAATTGTCTATTTTAAAATCACCACGCAATGCTTGCGGATCTTAATGGTTTTTTAGACGTTTTGGGACTGCTTCCTATAGATGGTTGTGGAATTGCTCCTTGTGGATTTGGTGTTGTTGCCCCGGCTTCAGTTTGTTTTTTAATATCTTCGTCTGAATACGAAAAATTTACACTATCTGCCGAACACATTCTTAATAACGTAACGTTACTTGTCAATGAATCAAACATCGCATTTGCTCCTTTAGCGTTCGCAGCGTAATTAAAGCTCCTGCTCGTACCGATCCCAATGTTCTGTCCAACACTCCACGCATCTTGATTTGCTCCGATGTAGGTAAAAACCCAAGAATATTTATTGGTTTGTTCTTCAATCATTTTTTTAACCTTTTCAGCAGTAAATTCTTGGCTGGCGTTCTCATATCCGTCTGTAATAATAGCAATTAATACTTTATCCGGTCTTTCAGATTCCGCCAATTTTTCTAATTGTTTTCCTACTGCAAGTATTGTTCGTCCAATGGCATCATATAAAGCTGTTGATCCCTGTGGAACAAACGTTTCTCTATCTAAATTTTTAACAAATGCAACTGGAGTATTCTCGTATATTTTCTCATATCCTTCATTGAATTGATAAAAACTCACATCACATGTGCCGTGATTAAGTTTTTTTTGATCTTCGATAAATCGATTGTAGCCGCCGATCATATCGGTTGCTATGCTTGACATACTGCCGCTTCTATCTACTATAAACACAATTTTTGTATAATCTTTTTTCATATTTTATATTTTATATTTTTTCCCAAAATTGGGAGTTGAAATCATATTGTCGTATATCAGAAATAAATTCAAGTTTTTATATCATAAAAAAACACAACCCCCGGGGGGGGGGGGGGGGGGGTTATGCACTCACTACAATTCCTTCTTCGATATTTTTTGTTATTCGTGATAATGTAACATAATTTGAATTATTTCCAAATATCTCTAATTTATATGTATCCATAAATCCAACATATTCTCGCTTTAAAATATTATGATTGTAATTTTTACATTCATCTAAAAATACGTTCCAGCTTTTGAAGCGAGGAACTATTGTTTGTGGTAGCTTATTTTCTTTCGCGTATTTACGCCATGTTTTACTTGTTAGTTTCCCGTGTGTTTTATATAAAGAATTTCCAATTTTAAAAAGCTCTTCATCGGAATACCCAAGCCACTTTGGATTTTTTTCTCTGGGCTTTGATGCAAATTTTCTTTTATTTTCATCAGACATTCTAAAATAAGAATTATTTTTTCCTTTTTGAATTTCAGATATTAATTTTCTACATTCGTCTGGGTTCAATTTTTTGAATTTTTTATCTATCTCATAATATCCAAGTAAATACATTAAATGATCAGTGTAAACATTAAAATAATTTGCACATTCACTTTTATCATCGAATTTATGAATATTATTTAATAATTCTTTTTTTGATATACAAATATTGTATAATTTTCTAGATTCCCATGTGGGTTTTGTAATTTTTATATGGTCTGATTTTATTAACGCCTGAAGATTTTCAATTTTATTATCTCTTTTATTTTCATTAATATGATGAATATCATGAGTTAACGTAGAATGATTCGGATTCAAAAATTTAAAAATGTGAATATGTTCACTTTTATGTTTTGATCTGCGAATATTCCAGTACCCGCGTTTTTGTAATTTTTCTTTTAAACGGAAAAATTGAAATATTTTCGGAGAGATATTTGTTTTCAACGTAATTTATTTTTGGCCTCAATAAAAACTTTGTATCTCCAGTACACAGAATGTGTCCACCATCACTCAAAGTTAGCTTATATACATGTTTTTTTCCACAATAAAGTGCCTTGGCGTTTGCTATCTCAAACTGTTTTTTGTGAATATTAAAAGTCCATATTGGAACAATCGTATCCAATAATTCTATTATTTTCTTTTTTAAGGTGCCGTCTGCCGTCGCAATCAATGTATTTTGCTCAAATGAGTCGTTTTTTTGAATTTCATTGATCATACAATAAAATATTAGTTCATGTCATTTATTGTCATTTTTTTAACCAAATCCACAAACGTTGTTTTTGGATGCCACCCCAATTCAGTTCTCGCCAATTGACTGTCTCCATGTAATAAATCGACCTCTGCTGGCCTATAGAATTTATGATTTATTTTAATCAATACGCTGCTTCTTGCATTATATTTATTAAATGTGGACTCATTTAAACTAAATTCTTCATGTAATCCATTTCCGTGCCACGCGCCTTCAATTTCGGCATATTTGAAAGCAAGTTCTATGAATTCTTTAATTGAATGTGTTTCTCCACTTGATAAAATATATTCTTTTATATTTTTTGGATCTTGATTTAACATCTTCCATATCCCATCAATAAAATCTTCAGCATCGCTCCAATCTCTTTTTGCATAAACATTACCCAGTTCAATTGGATCGAATGAAATTTCCTTCAATAATGACTTTTTAATTCTAGATACTCCAAGTGTTATTTTTCGAGTTACAAACTCTTCCCCGCGACGAGGACTTTCGTGGTTATATAACAATCCTTGAATTGCATATAAATTATAACTTTCTCTATATACTTTTATTAGTTGTCTTGCTGCTGACTTGGATGCTCCATATGGACTTCGTGGTCTGCTAGGGTGTGATTCATTTTGAGGAGAATAAATTACATCCCCGAATTCTTCCGAGCTTCCTGCATTGTATATTCTACATGAGGGTTTGTGTTTTCTAACGGCTTCTAAAATATGAATTACTCCAGTTGTGTTACATTCCCAAGTTTGGGCAGGAAAATCCCAAGAAGAGCCTACGAAAGTTTGCGCTGCAAAATTAATAAAATAGTCTGGTTTTAATTCTTGCATTACAGAATTTATAGCATGTGTATCCGTCAAATCAAAATTGACCAAATATAATCTATTTTTTATTTCATTTTCATTTAAATGAATGAGATTTTTGTGATTTGGCACACTCAATCGTCGCGCTCCTCCTATTATTATATAGTCTGTGTTTTTTAATAAAAAATCCACCATATAACTCCCATCTTGACCAGTGATCCCAGTAATAAAAACTATTTTTTTATTTTGATGTTTTTTTATTTCTTTTGACGCATCAATTATATTAAGAATATTCATTTTTTTATATAAAAACTATCAATCTTTCTTTAGTATATATGTATGATTAATATGAATCAAGATATATTAAATCAACTTATAGAAATAGAAGAAATATATGATGAGTTAATTATAAAATTTCCTAAAATTTATTCTTCGATTGTTTCTTTAAAACAAAAAACATCACAACAGATAATTGATAATTCTTATTTAAAATTAATTGAATTTTATAATAAAAATAAAAAATTTAAATCTTATATAGATAATAGGATTAAAAAATATAAAATTACAAAAAAAAGAATTAAAAATGATGTATGTGGATTAATTTTAATTATCGATAAAAAAGAAGAAACATATAGATCATTAATGGATAAAGCTAAAAAAGAAAAATGGACATTTAAAGGAATTTCAATTATAGAAGAATTTAATAATTTAAGATTATATTTTTATTAAAAATCATTCCGGAGCAAAATCGTCTTCATCATCTTCATCATCTTCAATATAATTTGGATTATATTTTCTATGAAATTCTCTAAAATCATCATCGGTCAATCCTAATATTCCAAGAAGATTTAATATTAAATAACAAATTTCATCCTTTGAATATTTATTTTGAGATAATTTTTTTGCAATTTCATTTGCTAATATACCTAAACCAAGTGTTTTTTTATTATCCATTGTATATTGAGATGTAGTATTATTCGTGTTTTTATTATTATCACAAATAATTCCCGGAATAGACTCTTTATTTACTGTATATTTGGTAGAATTAATAATTTCTTCCTGAAGTAATTTATTAAATGCCTCTTGTGATTTGCATTTAGATTTATTTTTTATTTTATCTGTTATTTTTTTTATGTCTTTAGGTGATACTTTTTTTGCAATGCTAAATGCAGATAATACGCCGTGCTTTGCAATTAAATGATTATATCCTATGTTCATATCTATAAATATTATATCAAAATATTAAAATCTGGCTTTTATAGGAAATGTTGCCCCCTGCATAACATCTGGATCTAAATTAACATGAACAGATCCTCTCCTAATATAGCCTTGTCCACAAATAAAAGTACAGTTATAACACAATATTTTTAAATTTTCTAATGTATGGTTTTTACGATTGCCATCTTCAAAATTTAAGAGAAGAGGAATTTTTCCATCTGTCAATCTGCGTTCTTTAAATCCACACTGTTCACATTCTGGTTTTTTTGTATCAGATCGAATAAGTTTATCTTTTAATCGATGAATTGGAAAATTGGGAAATTCATTATTTAATATTTTTTGAATTGGATATTTTCCTTTTCTGGGATTTACTAAAGACGTGTTTTCTTTCTTTTTGTGGCGATTATATATTATTGGTATTCCGTGCATTTTACAATATTTCGTATATGTCGGATAACTCACTCCTAATTTTCGTGCGGCGGCTCGATTTGTTGTTGTTTTATTTTGTGCTTCTCTAATCTCAGATTCAAATATAGGTCGCGTCAATTTCCCTCGATTTCCTCCTCTTGGTTTAAATGACAATTCATCTGCTTTTTTTTGTAAATGAGGAATAACAATATTATTCTCATTTAATTTTTGTACTTCACTTAATATTTGCTCTTTTTTAATTTCATCAGCAACGTCGAGTCCAATATTATTAATTTCTTTAATATCATTGATTTCTTTTTTTAATTTATCAACTTCTTTGGCTTTTTCTTCAAGTTCTAGAAGACGAAAAAGAATTGCATCAAAATTATTTTTTTGTTGTGTATCTTCAGAATTCATATTTTTTATTTTTTAAAGGTTCCTTTGCCCAATCATGGCCAGTTTGTTGAATAAGTGCTTTCCTTAATATTTCCGCCGATATATGATATCCAGCATTAATTAATATTTTATATGTATTAAATGAATTTAAAATTATAGAGTTTTCGGAACGACACATCATTACACACGATAAACTTATTTTTTTATTTTTTGCCAAAATTTCAATGGCTCTAGTACATGCTTCTGTATATGGATCATCAAAAATCGCAGAATCGATTTCTACGGTTTTTTTCCAATTACCGCTCGTCACTATATATTTCATTTTCATATTTTAAATCTCCGTCATTAAGAGCATCCATATTATCTAAATTTTTATTAACAGATTCACATACTTTTTCTTCAATTGTTTTTGCCACGAATATAATTTTCTGGACACTTTTGCTTTTTGCACTATCTCTCCATACTCTTCCAGTTGATTGTCTCATTAAAACAGCAGAATACGAAGGAGAAATTAAAGATAAACGAGGATGTTTTCCTGTAATATCATGTAATGATAATCCCGCGCCGCCAGCGGCAATATTAACTAATATTACTCTCTGTTTATCATTTTGAAAATCATCTATGTTTTGTTGTCTAAATTTTTCGTATTTCGGATCTCCATTTACAATACATTTGGTATTTAATCTTTCTGATAAAGCATTGATTGTTTCAGTAAAATTACAAAATACAACAACACTCATTCCATTTTCAATTCCGTCTTCAACCATTTCTACAAACAAAGGAACTTTAACCAATTCAATTTCTTGTCTCGCTCTTAGAATTGCTGTTAATGCGCTTGTTGATTTTTCTTTTTTAACTTTATTTCTAAGTTTTTTTAGTTCCGATTCCATTTCGGTATAAATTTTATTTATCTTTTTACTTGCTTCTTCTTCCATATTATAACATTCAGCAATAATTTGGCTTTCCGGAAAGTTCGGAATTGTATCTCTTCGCAAGCGAACGCCACGACTCGTAAAAATATCTTTACTAAGTTTAATTAGATGTTCTTTTCCTCCAGTAAATTCCAGTCCAAAGCGACCCTTTGTAACTCCATGTTCATACAACCAAGCATAATACTCTGAATTTGTATTAAATAACTTGATTGCATGGCCTACGGTTTTTAATTCAAGTGGATTTGTCGCATTTGTCGCGCTACAAAATAGCATTGTATATCCTTGCTTCAATGCAGCAACGCAAGTTTCACTATTTTTTGTTTTTGCACTTTTTAATTTTTGACTTTCGTCCCAAATTATTAATGTATTTTTTGGAATTTTCCATACAAATTCCCTTCTCCTAGTTTCTCGTCGTTTCACATAGGATGCAATTAGACTATCTTTTCTACCAACTCTAAGAAGTTCATAATTAATAATTCCGATCAATCGATGTTCCATCTTGAAATGATTTTTGATCACTCTCTCCCAAGAGTCCATTACCGCTTTTGGACAAACAATTAGTATATTTAAATTAAGTTCTCTAGCAACTGCACACGAAGTATATGTATTATGAGACACAGTAAAATCTTCGAGTAAATATCTATGATTTTTATCTAAAGTAAATCCGTAATATTCTCCCGTTCCTTTTGGAACAACTTCAAATCCACTTGCACGGGGAGATTTAATTTGTTTTCTAGGTAAAGATTTTTTCCTAGGTAATAAAACCGGAAGATCATTTGCTCCAGAAATAACAACTTTAAAATATGTATGTCCTTCCATTTTAAAATTGTTTTTTTTCATAACATAAGATCTATGTGATACTTTATATCCAAGTGATCTAGCTAATTCAATATATTGTTCATATAAATTTTTATATTTAGTGGAAATTTCATAACACCCATTATCACATTTATATCCGTCGGAATCTATAATTCCGGCCAATAGTTTTTTTCTATTTTCTTCATTGTTTATTAAAAATTCTCTAGGAATGAATTTTTCTTTTATTGTTCCAATTCCATATTTTTTGAATTTGTCCCATAATTCATTTTTTCTATTTGTAATTCCTCTTAAAAAATATGTATTGCAATGAGAATTGATTCTATCTTTAGATTTATAAATTCTTAAGTTATTTGTTTTTGCATAATCATATAAAAAATTAATCGTTTCAATATCATTTATGTGAATTGTAACCGATGAACTTGACCACGTACCGTCACCAATCCACAGTCCCATTAAATATGGATCAATATGAAGATCTGTTTTTGGATAATCTACTTTAACTCTAATAAGTTTCCAATTTGGGGTTTTAGTTTTATAAGTTTTTAAATAATCATTAACGGTTATTTCTTTTATTTTATTTCTAGACTTATATTCTAAAACTAATATATGATTTCCATTACATCCCCACGTTACTCCTCCATTTGTAGGAACTATTTCATACATATCATCAACGCCTCTACCCAAAGACAATACGTTTCTGCATGTAGAGTCGTCTCCCATAACTTTATCGCCGACAACAATATCTTCTACTTTTTTTAATGTTCCGTCATACATTCTTATTTTTGTTCCTTTAGAATGGCATTTGCCTAATCCTACATCGCTGCCATCAATTGCACACCCCCATTTTTTAATTGCAGCGCACAATTTTTCAGCGGCATTTACTTGCCATGGTCGTAATCCACTTGAATCTTTTAGGGGACTAGTTTCTAATGATAATTCTTCGAATTTTTCTGGCTCGTCTTTTTCAGAATCGAATGAAGATTTTTTTGATCTAGTTTCTATAACATACCATTCATTTTCATTTCTTTTTGTAACTGAATATCCCATTGATTTTAGTTTGAGATTATTCTTTTTCCAATAATTAAAAAAATTGAATCGGGCCTCGTGTGGTATGAGACATTCTCGATGCCACATATTGTTTTTTTTATATGGCTTTCCCCATTCAAAGTTTAATTCCATTCGTTTTAATCCCCCATTTCGTTTCTATACCCAGAATATTGAGTAGCTTCATGAATATTGCAAGGAACGTGTCTAAGTTGTTTTAATACGCCGATTTCAAAATGTTGGTATAATGATCCCACAAAATTTTTCCCAGTTGGATCATCTGGTCCATGACCAAGATCAATCAAATTTTGCATATAAGACGATCTATTTTGTCTAAATTTTCTTTTAACAGCGTCTTCGAGGTAAGTTACAACTTCGGGTAAATTATCAAAGTACACCGATTTATTTTTTAACGTATTATCTATTATATAATATCTCATATTTTACATTGGTTATAAACTATACATATTTATGATAACATATAATAAATCAATAACAAGTTATTATATATTTATATCTCCCGTCTGATAAATATCATAAGATTGATATTATTTTTTATATTTATTGATATGGCAGGCATAGATAAATATTCGATTCGATTCGATCAAAGAAATCAAGCAAATACAGCATATTCGGAAACATATGTTTCCGGATCTGAACTGATTTTACAAACAGATATAAGCGGATCTATTACTGGTTCAAATACAATAAACAGATTAAGTGCTTCAAATGCGAGTTTCGGAACAACATTCTTTAATGGAGTTACAAATTTTTTAAATACGGTATATACTGCATTCGGAATTATCGGAGATGTTACTGGTAGTGTTTCTGGTAGTGTGGGTATATTTTCTCAATTAACAGCATCAGCAATTAGTGGATCAATACAAAATGCAGTATTGTTAAACAATACTGCATCATACGTATTTGCGACTACATCTAGTAATTCATTTACTGGATCCCAGAACATTTCGGGATCTTTATCTGCATCCGCCGCAATATTTACTTCTTTCTTTTTGAATACTGCTTCCATCGCACCAACATCATCAAATGAATATGGTACATTGGGCGAAGTTAGAATTGATAATAATTATCTTTATATTTACACAAACCTAAAATGGCATAGATTCCCTGCTGCACTTTGGAATTAACCTAATAAAAGTTTGGATTTTACTATAGGAGTTTCTTCTAATAATCCGAGACGCGATTTTAACATTTTTAATGCTGCTTTTGGATTCATATTACCACAGTCAAATCCAACAATACCGTATTTTTTACAAAATGCATCTAATTCTTTTTTATCTTCTAAGTTAAACTCAAATAAAGAATCATTAATATATTCGGTTGTATTATTGTTATTCATATTTTTTATTTATTATATTTTTTAAAATTTCTTTTAGTGAGATTCGGTTCTGTCGAATTGTGTTATTCCCATTAACATATTTAGAGTTATCTCTTTTATATTTATAAAAATCATATGCTCCTTTTCTAGGTTCATCTTCACTAGTTCCATCCAATGCATATTTAAAATTATTGGACCCTAAATTTAATTTCGGTGTAGAAGGAGTTTGTGTCTGTGCAGTGCCGCTGCTTTTTAATTTAGGATCGTTGTGTAATACGGTAGTAATTCCTCCACTGTGAGACACTTCTTGTATGTGATTTAATTGTTGTGGTTCTTCTATATCAATCTCCGCAGTATAATTATTATCATCACTCAAATTACCCGACATAAATTCTTCATAAAATTCTTTGTATCCAATATCAATATAATTGTCAGTATCGACATCTTCAATCTGTTTTGGTTTTTTTAATATTTTTTTATAGGAACTATGTGGATTAAACGCATAATCAATTTGCCAGCGACGACCTTTCATTGCTGGATTTTTTAAATTAGGATCATTTATATGGTCTGGAGACACAGCAGTTATTTTCATAAATCTCTAATATGTTTTCTTTTTTTCATTTCTTTTATAATATCATAAATTGCCTCTTTTTTTATTCCATTTTCATCAACTTGCATCATGTGTAAACGGCTATAAAATTTAGGATCTTTTTTAAGATTTGAAATTACAATCTGTTTTGCGACATCTTTTCTTTTAAATGTCATTTTTTTAAGCTCGTATTGTATTCCGGAAATAACTTCGTCTGGAGTAACAACATTTTTAATAGCATTAATATCAGAGTCAGAAGCAGGCTGTATTGGAGACGAAGGATTGTAATCATCCGGAACTGGCACACTAATATCATTTGGACTTCCACCTATTTGTGGATATTTAAATTTATCTGGTGTTTGTGATATATCTGGACTTGAGACAGTATCAAATCCAGAAGTTCCTAGACCCCCTCCTTGATTATAGGGTGTCCCGATCATCATTCTATCACCCATTTCATTTTCTTTTATTTGATTAGTTTTAAACATACTTATAAATATATATTAAAACAATATAGACATAAAATCTTTTGTCATATGATTTATAGAATAATTATTTATTATATACTCATATCCACGCTCAATTGTATTATTTTCTGGAATATATGATTGCAATAATGTTTTTAGCTCTTCTTTTGAATTATATAATTTTCCAAACATAGACATATCATATGCTGCCGGAACCGTATTTCTTGAAATCCAAGGAATTTTATTGACCATAGCATCATACAAAACTAAACCAAAACCTTCGTTGTAACTATTCATGATATATAGATCTGAATTCGATAATATATTTAAATATTCGTGTCTGGACTCTATTAATTTAACATCAATATTATCAGAACATGGAGGAGGGGTCCCTATATATCCAGTTAAAATTAATTTACAATTTTTTAAATTCAATTCTTGAAATATTTCAATTATTTCATCGAATCCTTTGTGTTCAGCAAATCCTCCACAACTTATAATTTGTTTGTTTATTTTTTGATTATATAATTTTTTTCCAAAACAATCGTTTTCATCAAATGCATATCTAATATATCGACATTTTTTAAATATTTCATTTCCATAATTAGTATATAAATGTTTTTGATCGAATGTTGTTCCCCATCCTATTTGTGTGGAATTTTTGAAACCAAGTTTTGACGTTTCACTGAAAGATGGTTTAATCATCCAATATAAAGTTTTTGCTTTAATGTTTAAAATATTTTGGAGCGCAAAATCTTGAGTGGGCATATCGCTTCCATGAATAACTACCCATCTATATTCATCTGAAAACAATTTATTTTTGTCAAATGTAATCTTAACCCCATTATAATCTTTACCATGTTCAGTAAGGATGGTTACGTCATATCCATTTTTCACAAGTGATTCGGTTATTAATTTCACATTATATTCAGATCCTCCATTAAAGGGATATGTTCTATGTACTACAAACAAGATTTTCATATTTCTATTATAATAATTAACCAGTCTTTTATTTTTTCTTCTTCTTCCTCCGTGATATAACAGTTAATTTTAACTGTATTGAAGATATCATTAATGCAATTCTCGTTTTTTTGTTTATCTGTAATATAAAACTTATTGTTTTTTGTATTAAAATTCCACTGATGTAATCCTTGATATGCTTCGATTTCTCCTTCATTTATTTTGTGTTCTAACATCACATATTTTTTTGAAACATAGATCATATTTTTTATGCATCTTATTGGATCGTGTGTATGATCGATGCTATTTCGAGCATATACTATATCAAATGCGTTTTTTACATAATGTGATTCTATGTTTATCGCATCAATTGATATAGGCGCATTAGGTGGATACACCTGATATTTCTCATATAGTTTATAATATTCATTTGCTAATATATCAATTGCACTGACCGATACTCTCTTATTTGATTTTCTTCCTAAAAAAGGAAGAGGACCAGACCCCACATCTAAAATAGATATAGGGTCACTATTTATGTTTTTAAATAATTCTGAAATGTTTTTTTGAATCGGTAATTCATAATTTATTCTTTTTTTGACGTATTCATGAAAGTATGAATCTGGATTATTTTTAAATCCGGATAATACCATATCCCAATGTTCAATTTCTTTATTAGTATTCTTTTTCCAATCTTCAATACTCATTTCCATATATATTTGTGTGAACGTCATTATATCTTTTAATACGAATAATTCAATGTCAAAAAATGCATTGGATAGTATAAAAAATGCATGTATTAGATGGAACTGCGACAGAATATTAATTGATTTTCCCTTGCAGCCTCCTGAATTTCATGATATGTTTACAAAGTTATATCTATATCAACACACTCGCGAATACAGTCGATGTCTTTATTTAGACACGGATATGATTATAAATGAAGATGCGGAAAATCCATTTGAATTATATCGTAATGATGAATTATTTTATGTTGTAAAAGACATGCAGCAAACATTCTTATCAAAAGAAATTAAAGATGATTTTAAAAAAACAACATTATGTGGGCCGTGGTATAATGAATGTAGAAGAATTATTGGAGAAAATTTAAATTATGAGAATTATCACGATGGATTTTTTAATGCTGGGTTTTTATTATATACTCCACGAAAACATGATATTATATTTGAAAGAATTGTATCTGTTATTCCTTTATTATCCGATGAGTATAAAAAGATACATCAAGTTGAACAAGCATTAATAAATTATGTTTGTATGTCTACCTTAAAAAACAAACTACATTATATTCCGATGGAATGGAATTATATAGATCCTCCTGTTTTATCAGAAAACATAAAGATGTTAGGTAATATATATCATTTTACTGGATGGAGATATCAAGAATATAAATCAATAATAGAAAAATTTACTTTATGGAAAAAATAGCAATACTAACAATTGCCACTGGAAAATATAAAAATTATCTTCCCGAATTATACTCTGGAATCAGAAAATATTTTTTATGTGACAATGAAAAACAAATATTTTTATTTTCGGATGATGCTAAAAATAAATATTTTTTACCGAATTTACCGTGGCCACTCGTGACATTATTAAGATTTAATTATTTTAATCAAATAAAAGAAGAATTATTAAAATTTGATTTAGTTTATTATATAGACGCAGACATTAAAATAAATGATTATATTACCAAAGAAATTTATCCAAACAACCATTTGCAGATTGTTACAGCGGAGCACTATTGGAATTTTAATAGTTCATTTTTATACGAAACAAATCAAAATTCAACCGCGTATGTAAATATTTACGATTCAAGTTTCATACCGAGATATTGTCAGGGGTGTTTTTTCGGAGCATCCGCACCCACATTTTTAAAAATGTCACATGAACTTGAAAAAAACATTAATGTAGATTTAAAAAACAATATTATTGCAAAATGGCACGATGAGTCACATCTTAATAAATACATTCTGAATAATGATTGTAAAATTTTAAATAGAGAATATTCTTATTGTCCAGAGGATCCTTCTATATTTCCAAAAAATAGTTCTATAAAATTAATACATAAAAATTCTAATTCGTTCATATAAAACTTGAGAATCGATGTTTTGGGGCGTTTGGAATCTCAAATTCTTCTTGATTTTCTCTTAATGAAAGCTGATATGCGAATTTTTCATTTGGTACGAATGATTTAACTTTGTCATAAAGCTCAATAAAAAGACAATCTGCGGGTAGTTTATATTTAAATATTTCTGATAAATCTACATATAAATCAAAACAAGAAGATTTGATTACCGTAAAGTGTGTAGTATAATAGTTTTTAGTAGGAATACTGACAAATTTGTTTAAATTAATTTTACAATCTTCAACATCGTGTATTGGATGATATCCCAAATTCAATATATCCCAGTCTGATGGGATGTGTGTATAAAAATCCAAAAATTTTTCTTTCCAGTCGCCTGTTAAAAAACAATCGTCTTCTATAATCGCAATTGTGTTTAGACTATTTAATTTTGATTGATGTAATATCGAAACATACGTCGATGTCAAGCTTATAGATGCTCGGGAATTGTTGTGTATAGTATTATGAATTACGTTAATATCTTTTCTAATAATATTATAATTTGGTGCAACAATAAACTCAAATTTTATATTGTGCGACTCTAGATGTTGCTTTATATAACTTATTCTAGGACTATTGACTGTTGTAATAACAAAAACATTATCGAAAAAATTTTGTAACATATATTTATAATTTAATTTTATCTAAAAATTCCAATTTATTTATTTTAATTATTCCCGCCGAGCAATCGTTTATTCCAGAAAAAATATTTATATTTTTATCGTCTGTGATTACATTCATTGGAAAAAGTATTTCATATTTAATTGAATTTAGAAATTGAGTATTTCTCCATTTCCATAGATTAAATAATATCGATGGACACGAATACGTTATTGAAGATTCAAGTAAAGGGATTTTCAAATAATCAACAGGAATATAATTTCCATCAACTCTGAGTATTCCAACAAAATATTTTAAATAATTTCCACAATAAATATTGCTGTGAAATAACAGATATTTTTTTGAATCGACTGAAAAAATATTAGTGCTCAGTCGAGGATGTCCGTAATCCCTTATCCAAGGATCGAAATTTATATTTTTTAAATATATTATTTCTTCATTGGAGTTTATGATAGTATATGGACAAATATGATATATAATTTTATCTTCTCCGGTAATAAACTGCCAATTTTTTTCAATTGGATTTTTTAAATTCGTAAAATTTACAACAGTTCTTGTTAATAGATTATATTTTTTAAATTGAACTTCTTTAATAGAAGATAAATCACTTAATGGTCTTATACAACAAGAAACAGAAATTTCATTGGAATTAATAAACCTAGCATCCTCATAAGAATAACAAAATACATCATCAAAATAATGTTTTAAAATGATATTATCATTTTGATCTACTATATCACTTATAAGAACTTGATTATTATAATTAAATTCTCGTCTAAATAATATTTTTGAATTATTTCCAGACGGATTAAAATAATTATAAATCCCATCAAATTTTTTTAAAATTTCTATATCAAATTCTATCATAGATTTGTTTAAGAAAAGTTACATATGACATTTGATCAGATGCTTTTTGAAAAATTGTAATTCCTCGCGGAGTAGGAAATGAAAATGTCTGAACATTAAATTCTTTAATATATTTATCTCCGATGTCAGGTATAAAATTACCAAATGGCCAGTGTGGATATGGAAGATCTTTATTTTGATCTGGAGAATATGATAAATGAGGATGTAAATCATGAATAACTATTAATCCACCCGGAGACAAAAAATCAAAAAATTTTTTAAATTCCGAAAATCGGATACATGGCTCTGTATCTAGTAAAATTAAAGAATATTGTGTATCCGGCTCAAAGGTTAATGAATTAATTTCAATTTGATTAATAATAGAATTTAAACCCAAATCCAAATGAATTTTTTTTGCTTCTGGATGATATGTTAAATCAAGCGTTGTTATTCTTCCAAATCCATTTTCTTTAAGAGCAAGACCCATATAAGTACTTGATATTCCATAATAAGTTCCGGTCTCTAGTATTTCCTTTGGTTTCATAATTTGAACCAACGAATATAAAAATTCGCCGACCTCACATTCTACTCCACCAGTATTGAACATATGATAATTATTGTTAGTAATTTCGTTTAATATAGGTAAATTACTTTTCTCTGCGATGAATTTTGTTATATAATTCATATTAAATTTTCTATAAACTTTGAAATTTTGAAAAATTCTTCGTCGAAATCAACGATTGTTTTAAATTTTGAATAAACTTTTCTAGATACATTATCATAATCTTCTGATATTTTTTTTATTTTATCAACTACTTCTATATCGGAATATTTACTTAAATCAACTGAGTTATGCTCATCAAATAAAAACATTGGTGTCATTGGAATTTTATCAGAAATTAAATATTCACTTTTATAAATCACGGGCCTCCCACATGCAAAAGCATTATGATAAATGTGACCGTATCCATCGCCCTGTGGTTTGACATGAAATACAAATCCAGAATTTTTTATCGATTTAGAAAATTCAGAAGGAATATTTGGAATCGATCCTCGCTCTCCTTCATTTCCATAACATCCAAAATCAAAATCCAATAATAATGATTTCAATTTTATAAATCTGTCATAATCTTTTTCATATGGAGGCATTCCCGTGGCAAAATAATGTTGAAAAGAATATACAGATTTAATATTTTGACATTTAGTATAATTAAATTCACTTAAATCAAATTCTTGATGATAAAATATTTTATTTTTTATTTTTGATTTTTCATATACATAATTTGATGAACATAATAAATTATCTCCAATTAATATATTAGGATCGAAATTATTTCCGACTTGAATGATATGTTTTGTTTTTTTATCATATGTGGCTGCACTATTTTTAAATGAAATTATATTTTTATCTAATGAAGCAACGTGGATATCTATCTGCGTATCTTTATACTCATCCAAAGTAAGAAATTTTACATTTCCAAGATCATTACCAACATTAAGCCATCCCTTTACATGTATTAAGTATTGATCGATTGCACTTTGGTTTGGATAATCTGCATATTTAAATAATGTATTCCATTCCTGTCCATATGGGAGATATATATTACACCCCATTCTTTTATGAAATAATATATTCAGACTTCGAAACAAATCGTGATGATGAATATCTAATATCACATTCATATAAATTTACTCCACACTGATTGTTGTAATTCGTATATTTTTTTATAATTATGTGAAGAAAGATATTCGTGAGTCAATTTAGCTTTTCCTCCATTGGAAAAATTTACATCGTCAATTAATATTATTGATTTCTCATCTAAATTATTTTCAGAGAGTAAAAATTCTTGTAAATTATGATTTTGTGATGCTGTGGCGTCTCCTTCTATTGGACAGTCATATGAATCTAAATATAATAGATTGATTTTTTTATTAAATGTTGATAAAAATTCTAAAGAATCATCGTTAATATATGTTATATTTTTCGAAAAGTCTGATGTAATAGTTTTACATAAATCAATGTTTTCTTTACTAATATCCACTGTTATTAATTCGCCCCCAAATCGATTAATCATATCACCAAAAATATATGTGGAATATCCAGCACCATAATCATTTTCCAATCTAATCGTTCCGGTCTCCAATATAACCGGAGACTCAAATCTATCATATAATAAACTTATCGCAATCATAAATGATTGAAATCTAAATCCAGATTTAGATTCGTAATTTTCTCGATACCAATTTCTAATTTTTTGTAATTTTTTTTGAATATTCATATTGAATTTAAAAATGCTTCCCACCTAAATATATTTTCTTCAACTGAAAATAATTGTTTTGCTAAAGTTTTTTGCTTTATAGATATAGTTTCATTTAATTTAGTATCTCTCAATAAAGACAATAGTTCTGCTTTTATTTTAGAAATATCATCAAAATATTTCCCATTATACATATCCATAATAGATGGCGTTTCGAGAGGATATTCTTCAATTAAATCATATGATAATTTTGATCCAATTGCCACAATTGGGATCCCGGATAACATTGCTTCTATAAAATTTAGAGTATAGCACGCAGGAAAAGTTCCTGTATAAAAATATGCAGAATTATTTGCAAGTTGTTCTAGTTGCTCATGATATGAAATAAATCCACCAAAATAATCGTGCGTCTGGTTATTTGGTCCAAATAATTTAAAAGGAATTGATTTAGAAATTTCTTCAATATATTCTCCTCCACAGACTTTCCACCTGTCTTTAATAGATTGTCCAAAAGTTATAACTTGTGATATATTATTCTTTCGAGACAAAAAATCTGAATTATATTTTAAAAATCGAATCATTCCATGTTCCCCAGCATAGTTTTTTAACTTTCTTTCAAATGGAGAATATCTTAATATTTTTATTCCTTCTTTTAGTTTTTGTCGTAATCTTAACTCACAGCTATTTGTATTTTGCCCGATTGTTCTTAAAATAACCAATTTATTTTTAAATATTTCCTGATTCCATTCAATCCAATCTTGGATATGCATGACTATAATACAGTCAAAATTATCTATAAATTCTTTTGTAAAAACTCTAGATCTTTTATGTTCATCAAGACCGTTTAGTGAATTATTGTGCGACATTCGATTAAACTGATCTATAAGATTTTGGTTTGATTCAATGTTCAGTGGTGGCCGAGTGGTAACATGAGGATTTTTTGGGTCCATGTATCCACCAATTACGAATACATCATGACCCAATTCATTTAAAATTCTTAATTCATCATATTCTAATACGATATGACATGATAGATAAAGTATTTTCATATAGATTATTGACTATTATACATATTTCTCATTATTTTTTTAGCATGATGAATACTTGGTTGTGCCCATTTTTGATTTGTGTGATTATAATTAGAATTAAAAGTCTCCATGTTTTTAACATCAATTAAAGTATAATCAACAAGTCCATTATGACCATCTCCCAAAAAATCTAGATGTCCTCCATATCCAGTAGCAATTACATCATTTCCATATTTATATGCTTCAAAAATAGTAAGTCCGAATCCCTCACTTCTCGCTAAACTCACATAACAATCCCCATATGAATGTAGAGCCAGAATTTCTGTTTCATTTAAGTTGTTATAAACTGGTATTATATTTGGTCTATTTTTATATCCATTAATAATATTATATATATAATTTTTACAATATTCTATATTCTTTGTTGAATAATCCTTATAGTGAATTTTTAATATTAGCTGAACATGTTGTTTATTTGTAAATTCCTCACAAAATGAAATTAATACATCCTTAATATTTTTTCTTTCATTTAATTCACTAATATTATAAAAGGTATAATATTTTTTATTTGCTCCGTCTATATTAATATATTTTTTTTCTGGAAGTTTTGATTTAAAGAATAAATGTGGAATCACTTTTATAGGAATAATCACTCCGCTTTTGAGAAATACTTTTTGGTTATATGTAGACGGACACCATACTTCATCCATCATGTTAATACAAGACACCCATTCTGGTTTTAAAACATCAGTTTCCCACACAGTGTACCCAATTTTTCTTTTACCTTTGTATTTATCTGTTTTTAACATTTCCGGCCACAGATCAGGAGTACAATGCATAATAACAGTATTGTACTTAATATTTTTATTGATTGTTGATTTTGCCAATATATTTATATAGTTTTCATTATCTAATTCCGACGAATCAAAATATAGCGGCTCCCAAGAAATAGGAATATTGTTTAATACATAATTTGCAATATATTGTTTTGCTGCGGTTGCATATCCAGAAGTTCCATATTGACCGATATACAATATGGATAAATTATTATCTGTTTCTATGGAAATTGAATTTCTTAAAAATGATCCGTGTTTAACTATATATTTTAATTTTTCTTTAGCGTATTCAATGTTTGGTTGTGCCCAAAAATAAGTATTGTCTAAATAACATCCTCTATAAATTTCAGAGTTTACTGGATTTAATTCATATGGAATATAATCAACATTATTTTTTATATACTCAACATGTCCACCGTATCCAGTTGTAAGTATAGGTTTATTTATTTGATATGCATCGAGAAACGGCAATCCTACTCCCTCTGATTTTGTCATACTAAAATAACAATTGCTATGGTAATGTAGAGATTTTATTTCGTCATATGTTAACTTATTTTTAAGATAAATTACAGTAGGATGTTGTTTCTTATATTTTTTTAAAATAGATTGCAAATATTCATCAATTTCATTTTGGTCTTTTTCTCCATGATTTTGTAAAAAAGTAGATATTAAAAATACAACGTTATCTTCTTTTTTAAATGCATTGCAAAATGCATAAATTGCATCGTCAATTCCTTTTCTACGGATAAATTGAGATATCGAGTAAAATTTAAAATAAGAATTAAAATCTATATTAGAATTTCCATAGATTATGCCTTTTTTTATTATATCGGAAAACGAAATCAAATTATATTTTCTATTGAGTGGAATATGTGGCTCTAAAATAATTGATTTTTTTATCCCACATTTTAAAAATATTTCTTTATTCCACGAAGAAGGTACACTAACTATATCAACTTTACTATTATTAATTGATTTTATCCACTTTTCAGGAACCTTTTCAAATTCCCACACGGTTCTTCCAATAATTTTGTTTGATTTTATTTTATGTTTTTTAATTAATGAATCCCAAAGTTCTGGGATCGAGTGTATAATGGATAAATCAGGAGAAGAAATTTCTATATCAATGCATTTTTCTATTTCTTCATATTCATTAGATTCATTATCATCGAGATATGGTATAAATTTTACTGTATTTCCGTTATCTAATAAATTTTGAATATATCCAAATCCAGCATTTGTATATCCACTTACATTATTTGAGCCGACATAAATAATATTTTTTTTCATTTGTGAATTCACAAATGAAGGTAATAGTTCAAAATTTTTTGAAAAATTCATCTGTACTCTTGTTTTAGTAGTCTCCATCTATCATAGTCTATTGGCTTTTCTCCAGAATCTATTTTCTTAATTATTGATAATATATCATTGATATTATCATAAATATATTTGTGAGGAAACATTCCAAGCAGCCACAGCGGACATTTTTTCTTTCCTCCTTCAATGCTTATGAAGGTTGGTTTTTTCATTCTTACTGAGGTCGTGAGTTCTTCCGCACTTCCCCAACTTGCTATTTCTGGAATTAAATGTGCAATTACGAAATCACATCGATCTACTAAATTCAAATCATAACTTCGAATTTCTCTCATATGTGTTTGAACATCATCAAATTCACCATTCTCCATTTGATGCTTAAATTTTTCTCTAATGTGATCTCCTTCCTCAACATCTTTTAAAAATGGTTTATCGTATGGATCAAAACATTGTATGTTTAATGGCGACAATTCTTGTTTCACATATTTTCTCCAATTTGATCCATTGGAGTATTGCATATGTCCCACTAAATAAGTTTTAGTTTTATTTAAAATATTCATATTATATTATTTGTAATATTCTAGCAATACATGCCATAAAAGTTATTTCTTTATTAACAACCATGCTATTTTGATAACTATATTCGGCAATTGTTAGGATTACTTCACTCTCTTGTTTCGGTGCATATTCGCCCACTTTATCAAATAACGATAGATATAATTCATCAAAATTTCTAGATCCCGAATCCGCAATAACCTGTCGAATTTTCGAAAATATTTCTGGCGCAGAAGAATTCTCTTTTAATAGTTGAATAATTGAATGTTTGATGTTTGTTAAATTTGTACTTACTTCGGGAATTTTAATTTCATTTCCATGAACACTTTGTTGAGAGAAATTAAGAATTTTTCTAATATCAGGATAATAATTATTGATTATATATCCAATATCATCCAATGTATGTTTAATATTTTCCAAATCAAATATTTTTTTAAGATGAACAGCTATATCCTTTTTATTCATCGGATATATTTCAAAACATTGACATCTTGACACAATCGGTTCTGTTATTTTTTCTATATAGTTACATGTCAGAATGAATCGAGTAGTTGCTGAATATGTCTCTATGATGTTCCGCAATGCGGCTTGCGAATTTTGCGTCAAAAAATCTGCTTCGTCTAAAATGACGACTTTTAATGAAGAAAATCCAACATTGGCCGCAAAATCTTTTATTTTTGTCCTGACGTTCTCTACATTATTTTCATCGGATGCATTAATATACAATAAATCACAATCAATTCCATTGGATATTAATTTTGCAAGTGTTGTTTTTCCGGTTCCGGCAGATCCATATAACAATAAATGCGGAACATCTTTTTTTTCTATATATGATTTAACCTTTTCCAAAAGATCTTTATTTCCAATATAATCAGATAAAGTCTGTGGTCTATATTTTTCTGCCCAAATGCTAATTGTATTATTATTCATATTATTTTCCAACGACTCCTTTAATGTGGTATGTAACTTGAACATCCTCATTTTTAAATTTCATATACCCCAATGTATTTGAACTAATTTTAAATATTGTATTTTCAGAATTTTTATTTGCGTTAAAAATCTCTTTTAAATAATCTGCGTTATAGGCAACAGAATGTGGTAAAGTACATTTTCCTTCTGTTGTCTGGGGGTTATATTTTATTTTGGATGTATTTAAAATTTTGTTTCCTCCATTGATTTGACCAAATACCATTTCGAATTTCCCCTTTGAATTATTTTGAAATACTACATATTCAGAATCGGAAAGTGCAGATCTTGCGGCAGAATATGTATCAATAAAATCCTTATCAACGATAATTTCGATATCAAATTCCGGATATGCCCCGGAATACATTTTTATCATCTTATTGTCATTTATAATTTTTAAATCTGCGGTCACAAAATGTACTTCGGTTTTATTGGAGTTAAACTGAATTCCCGTGATTTTTGATGTTTCTTCAATTGATGTTAGTGTAATGTCATCGTCTAAAACATTGAGCATTTTTAATAATTTAGTAGTATCATTTACACCAAACTCTCCGGTAGGCAATTCAGTAAATTCAGACACTTCAGTCAGTATTGCTAATACTGCGTTCGGTGTAGAGGCTCCTATTTTTAGTGTTTTTGTAGAATTATCTATTTTCCATTTGGACACTTCATTAAGTCCGGAAAGATAGTATTTCTTTACTATAGTTTCTAATGTAGATCGTTTCATTTATTATATTTTTTCCAGTGGTTATACACTGTATTCTATTGTTGTTTAAAAGTCCAGATTTTTTAAAAGTCTGTGAATATTACTGAAGTATTCATGCTTGCTTCAGTAGGATATACCCAATTTTGAACATCATAAAATAATGATAATTTGCTTTTAAGCTCTTGATTATACAGTTGATTTCTATCTATATATTTCTCTATAAAATCCAAAATTTCTTTTGGATCGGTTCCATCTGCTTTCATGGCAAGCGCATCAATCCCATAATCATTTTCCATCAGATATACCCATTTTATTTTTTGACCATTCATTAATTTGGGATATTTTTTATGTAAATTCCAGAATAATAAAAGATCATTGTATGCTAATCCAGCTTTGACTTGTGCTGGCGTCCCGAGAATATAATTAAAAGGAACTCTATCAACCGGATCATAATTTTTCTTTTTATCCAAGCTAATAAATTTGATGCTTGTATTTTTTGCAAGTTCTATAACTGGAATATCACATAAAGATTTTTCGAAATCATATATTTTTTTATCTATATCTTCTTTTGCAGTGTCTTTCAACAAGTCTCTCAAAAATTCATTCATGAATTTTTTAAATCCAATCGGGAAATTTGTACGAACCACATCAATTCCTTTGATTTCAATTTCGTCACATTCAATTCCGTTTTTATTGATGATTGATTGCGTATATTTTTTCTTTGCAAGCCAAAAAGAACTTCGGGCAATCACTTCTTGCTTTGCCTCGAACTCATGATAATTTAAATTAAATAGTTTTTTTGCCATGATATTAAACATATCATTAACGTATTTTTGAACTTTAGAACAAAGATCCAGTGTTTCTTTAATCATCTCTTGTTCATTTTTTATATCTATGTCGGGTTTTAATTTTGAAATAATTGGAAGTGCGCTAGAAAAACAACTGTCTGTGTCGGTGTATATTACATAATCCTTCTCATCATTTAGTATATTATTGTAATACATATTGATCGCCTTCCCGGCAGTCTGAATGATTGTTACTCCACTAGTTGTAACCGCTTCAGCATTATCTTTATCATAAAAACGAAATAATGGAAGACCGAGAACACCATATACACTGTTTAACATAATCTTTTGCACTAATTGTCTTTGATTATAAAACTGATACATTTCTGTATTATTTTCTTGTCCGTATTTCTTCTCCAGTTTTCTCATTTCAACTCTGTCTTTAAACCAACTAGATAAAATTGAAGGAATAATTCCTTTTTTATTTAATGAGTATAATACACCATTGCTGGATACACTTAAATTTTGTTCTCTTAGTAATTTTTCGAATTCTTCCCGAGAATATTCATTTCCAGCAATAAATATTTTTTGCAATTCTCCAGTAACATACTTTTCAGAGTCCCAATTATCTATCTTTCCGCTCTTTGTCTCTGGGCTAATGTTTAGACTTATAATGATTTTAGGATACATACTTGTAAGATCCAAATCATATACATACTTATGTTTTCCTAACACTGGTTCTTTGACATACGCCCCATCAAATCCTTCTTGATTTGATTCCAATTGCAATTCATATTCTTCCCTACCTTCAATTGGTTTATTTGGGGCAATCAATCCACCGTTTCTTCTTAGATATGTCAATATCGCCCCCTCAATATATCGGCTGCTCCATGCAAAACTTTCATAAGGAACGTGACCAGTATGACAAATTTTTCTGGCAAGTTCTATATACTTATATTTTTTATCAAGTTCAACAACTAATTTTACGTCATGAATATTGTATTCAATATATTTTTGAATGTCAGTTTTATATAAATGATTTAAACTTCCTTCAAATTCAATTTTTCCAATTCCAATATGTTTCTTTGCAATTGCATCCAAAGCGTAGGATGGCTCTTTTTTATCCATATACTTTGTAAACAATTGCATGTAATCTAAACAAGATATTCCTGCAATTACTAATTTTTTACTCCAGTCATTCAAATAACAGATTCGAATCGGACTTATTCTCTTTGCATCGTTACCTCCCATGACATTTGTTATTCTGTTATAGAGATAAGGCATATCGAATCCGTCACAATTATGTGTTTTTACTCCCCTCGTTACAAAATAATGTGTATCTGTTTCAATATCCATCATTCGGACAGATTTTCCAATATTTTTCACATCTTTAACTTTGACAAAATAAACACCATTTATTTTTTTAAATCTTATCTTCGAAGATTTTTGTTTAGAATTTCTCTTCAATTGAAAATTTGTTTGTGTCGCCCATCGTTTAGATTTAAATAAAGATAAATCTTTTTCATTAATTTCAATGAAGCATATCATGTTTTTTGTCTGGGTGCAGAATATTCCGTTCCAATTACACAATTCATGAATTGTATCTAAATCATTATTATTATAATTACATAATTTATATCCATTTCCATTTCCCTTACATCCGTCGCCATCTAACATTCCCGACAAAAAAGACATAAATTGTTTATATGAAAGAGTCGAAAGAAGTTCTAAATTTAACTTTTTCGATGAGTTTTCATAAATTAATTCGTGGGCGTATCCTAAATTAGAAGGATTGATATACATTGAATAGCAATTTTTGTTAGGGCCGCTAATTTTTGATTCAATATTTTGATTTTTTTGAATTTTTTCCAATAAATCTTTATCAGATTGATAAATAGTATATCCATATTTTGGATTGTTTTTATCTTTTAGGGAACCATCAGTATAAATGAGCCCCGCCAAATACAATTGTTCATTTGTGTAATTTTTATTAATTTCATTTGTATTATTTCGCAGTTTCAATTCACAATAAACATCATTATTTTCTGAAAATGATTGAATTTGTCTTGTTGTTAAATCAACATCAATATAATTTGATTTTATTGTTCGGTTAAATGTTACATATTCATTTTTGTTAACAAGCTTCACTGGAAACTTATGATCTCCCGAAGATTGAATCTTCGTACCGTTTTCTAAAGTAATTTCCCACAATCCTTTGTTTGAGATAGGATATTTTTTAATAAGATTAGAATCACATAGCATGTCATTTTGATTCAAATCTTTCATTTTTATTATCTTATTAGATAACCATATAGACTGAGTTAGAGGAATACAGTTCCATCCGGTCACAATAGAGAATGAAAGTTCTTCCCATTTATCTAAAAATTTAGAAAGTAAATTATATTCATTATTGCTGACAATAATTTCGGTGCCATCGATTGACGATGATTTGACGGTATTTTCTTTATCTAATAAGAAGGCAATATATTTGTTCTGAACATAATCATATAACGCAATTGCCGTGATCTCCTTATCTCCAAGTTCCACAGAGGGAAATCCGCCTTCTGAGTCAGTTTCAATATCGATACATCCAATTCGGTGTCCAGTCGAAACTTCGTCGCTCGACTCATATAAATCGATCAAAATTTTTGTCTCGATTGGAATATCTGATCCGAATAATGATGGATCTTTCGGGTTAAAATATGTGACTCTTTCTAAATCATCACCGTAGATGCTTTTATATCTGCCGCCCGGCCTTTTTCTAAAGGCATAATTTTGAAATTTGGTTGTTTGATATCCACCCACATCATCCCAAATGTGGGCAGTTTGGGTTCTTCTATCAAAGTATATATTTTGATACATATTTTATTTTTTTAAGTCTAATTTATTACACAATGACGTGTAAATATCTATAAATTCAGATTTTACAAATCTTTCCACTTGTTGGATTCTATCATTTAGAAAATGTGGTTTAATTGAACAGAATAAAGAAGGTTCTAATTCTTGTCCGCGTAATACTGGTGGCTCGCTTTTGTTTATAATAAACCATAACATAGCCAATTCATCCTCACTAAGTGATTTAAGTTGCTCCCGTGTCATCTCTCAAATTGTAGCAAAAAGTTATTGATGGTCAATTTTTTATATTTTTTAAAACGAGCATATTTATATCTCGACACAATGATATTTTTAGGTAAAATATAAAAATATGCAAGAAAATATAAAAAATATTCAAGAGCAATCTACACAAACTAACTCTCAAATTGAGGCAGAAACACCAAAGAAAAAGAAAGTCAGTTTTAGTCAATATTCTATGTGGTTAAAATGTCCATACCAATGGAAACTAAATTACGTAGATAATTTAAGAAAAACAGACTTCAATTTAAGTATATTCTTTGGAACTGCAATGCATCACGCATTGCAAACATATATAGAAACATTTTATACAAAGGGAATTGAACACGCCGATGAATTAGATGTTTTGAAACTTTTTATAGACAAATTACACGAAGAATTAGAAAAAGAAAAAGAAAAATTTAAAGCTGATCCAGAAGAATTAAAATCGTTTATCGAAGACGGAAAAAACATAATAAAAGCGGTGCTCAGCACCGGAAATAGAATGAGATATTTTCCGATATCAAAATATGAGTTTGTTGGTATTGAAGTTCCTCTTGATATGGAAATATTAAATAATGTAAAGTTTATTGCATTTCTCGATCTTGTTTTAAAAGACAAGGAAACGGGAAAATACAAAATTTTCGATTTCAAAACATCTGCGGTAGGCTGGAACAGCTATATGAAAGAAGACGAAAGTAAATACAGTCAAATTCTTTTATATAAAGCATTTTATAGCAAAAAATTTAATGTAAATTTAGAAGACATTGAGGTTGAATTTTTCATATTAAAACGGAGTTTATACGAAAATGTGTCTTTCCCACAGAGCAGAATTCAAACTTTTACACCCACAAACACTAAAAAGGCTATTGCAGAATCACTAGACGGATTTATTAAGTTTGTAACTGAATGTTTTACCACAGAAGGCGAATTTAATATGAACGCGGCATATCCAAAGATTCCCGGAAAAGGAAAAAAGAATTGCAAATATTGTGCTCATTATAAAGAATCCTGTGATGGAAAGGCCGACAAAATTGAACAAGAAATTTTGTAAAATATAATAAATCAAAACAAAAATACGGATATATGTATATGCAAATATACATATTATGAGCAGTACAATTAATTCCACAAACAGCAGTATTACAACTGTCAGAGTCGATAAAAACTTATACGATTCATTTAAAATAACAAACGTAAAAACAAAATTCTATTTACAGGATCTTGTAAATAGATGTATGTATTTGTATTTAAATGATCCAGAATTCAAAAATAGAATATGTGAATTCCAAATTCCTAAATTGTCAGAAAGTGCCCAAGTAACCACATTAAATATTACTGGTTCTTCTTCAGTTGAATAAATATAATTTTATGTCTGTGGAAATTTTATGTGAAATTTGCAAATTAAAAATGAAAAATTTTTTAAACCCATCACATTTAAAACAACATAATATTTCATTAAAAGAATATACTAAAAAATATCCGTCTGCTAATATTGGAATGCGAAAATTAAAAATAAATGTATATGTTTGTAAAATGTGTAATAAAAAAATAAAGGGGTCTGGTCATTTATCAAAACATCTTAAAAAACATCACCACATTCTAATGTCAGAATATTATAAAAAATTTTATTTAAACGATATTTATCCAATTTGTAAATGTGGATGCGGAGAAAATACAAAATTTAAAAATATGCAAGTGGGGTATTATAAATACATTCATAATCATACGTCCCCATTTATAAAAAATAATATACTCTATAAAAAAAGAAAATCTTTTATTTCTTGGAATGCGGGAAAAACTAAAGAATCAGACAGTAGAGTCAATAAACAATCTATAAATTTAAAAAAATCGACAACACAAGATGTTATAGAAAAAAGAAAAATTTCATATAAAAAAACAATGAATGAAAAATATGGAGTTGATAATATATTTCAATTAAATGAAATTAAAATAAAATCTAAAAAAACACTATTTAAAAAATATGGAGTAGAAAATCCGCAATTTTCTGATGAAATTAAATATAAATGGAAAAATTACATCCTTCCATCCGGAAAAACAGTAAAATGTCAGGGATATGAACCCTTTGGATTTAATTTATTATTAAAAGAAAATAATGAAAATGATATAATAAATGATAAGAAATTTATTCCAAAAATAAAATATATAGATGGAAATAAAATTCGTGCTCACTGTCCAGATTTTTTCATTCCAAAAAAAAATTTATTAATTGATGTAAAATCAAATTTTACATATAATTTACATAAAAAAGAAATGTCATTAAAACAAAATGCGGCTATATCCGCTGGATATGATTATAAAATCTATATTTTTAATGGCAACGGAAAAATAAACAAAATAATATAAATATGGAAAATATAAATAATATGGCTGTTAAGGAGGCAGCAAATCGTCATAAGAAGAAAATTCTTCTTCTTAGTGACGATTTGTAATGAGAATGAACAGCGGAATCGCAACAATGAGTCGCGAATTAGTTTTAGGAACGGTTCATCATTATAATTGGGTTCAGTTGGCCGGGGCAGTAAAACATCCAGAGGCAGGAAAAATTGTAGATATTTCACAGGCAACAAAAGATCAAACCGGAGTTCAAGATGCATATGTTCGGTTATATCCTACGGATGGATATGGAAATGATCAAATATTATTTACTGTGATGGATCAAGAAAAGCCGGATGCAATCATGCATTTCACAGATCCCCGCTATTGGGATTGGCTTTATGCAATTGAAAATCAAATTAGAAAGAAAATACCGTTGACATATTTAAATATATGGGATTCGCTTCCATATCCAATGTGGAATCGCCCAGCATATCAAAGTTGCGATGCATTATTTTCTATAAGTAAACAAACCTATAACATAAATAAATGGGTATTGGGTCTAGAAAACTGTCTTACGCTGGACGAAAATATAAAATGAATAATATTGAATAAATGTTAATCTTTGAAATTTATACCAAATATTTATAACCACATGATAGATTTTAAATATTATAAAATATGTAAAAAATGCGGAGCTACGCGATTTTTTAAAAATAAAAATTCTTTTAAATATAATAAAAAAGAAATTTGTTTCAAATGTAGCATGAATTCGGAAGAATATAAACATAAACAAAAAATATCAAAATTAGGAAATAAAAATGGAATGTATGGAAAAACACATTCTATCAAGACAAGAAAAAAATTATCAGAATATTTAAAACAGAGAATGAAAAATTCTATAAACATAGAAAAGCTAAAAAATAGACAATGGACAGAGGAACAAATAAAAAAACATAAATTGTCAATTAATAATCCCAAAAGATTAGAGATCTTAAGAAAACATAGATTAAATCAAATTAAAAAATCTGGGGGAATCGCATCATTTAATGAATTAGCATGTAAATATTTTAATATAATTAATAAAAAATTAAACCTAAAGGGATATCATGCATTAAACGGAGGAGAAAAGGAAATTATTGGATATTCTCTTGATTATTATGATCCAGAATTAAAATTAATAATCGAATGAGATGAAAAAAGACACCATGAACCGAAAATAAAAGAAAAAGATCTAATTCGACAAAAAAATTTATTAAATGTATTAAAATGTCAATTTTATAGAATAGATGAAAAAAATAAAAAAGTATATAAAGTTGACGACAATACTAACATAGATTTAACACAAAAACTTCAAGAGGCATTGAATGAATTTAAAAAATAAAAAAGAAAGAAGAGTCATTAATTTTGACAAATTAGATTTTGATTTAATACAATCATATTGTAAAGAAAACGCATTAAATATGCCCCGTTGGCTAGTAAAAATTGCAAAATCTCAAATACATAAAGAAAAAACAAAGGAAGAACATGAAAATTAACTATATAGACATCCCAAAAAATACAGTCGGAATACTCGTCGAATATAACACAAACGAACGTCCTTCTGAAGATATCCAAAAATTTAATAATCTATTCACCGAGATGATAATGAATTCTGATTCTAAACGACAAAAAAAATATCTTATTCCGACAGAAAATAATTTGATTTCAGATATAACTATAATCACAAAAGAATAAATTTATGCCATTTAAAATTAATGATAAAATCGAAAATAAACACATAATTCATTATGTGCCTCATGGTATTAATAGTAAAGTTTTTAAACCACTGGATATTAATGATAAAAGACTCAGAGATAGAAAAAAACAATTATTTGGAACATCACAATATAATTTTGTTGTATTCTATAATAGTCGTAATGTTCAAAGAAAAAAAACAAGCAATGCTATTTTAGCATTTCGTGCTTTTTGTGATAATTTACCAAAAGAACAGGCAGAAAAATGTATTTTAGTACTGCATACAGAAGCCGTTCAAGACGCGGGAACGGATTTACCAGCGGTAATAGAAGCATTGTGTCCAATGTATAAAGTAATTATTGATCAGAGTAAATTGAGTCCTGAAGATATGTGTGCAACATATAACCTTGCAGACGTTACAATATTATTAAGCAGCAATGAGGGATTTGGTCTATCTGTCGCGGAAAGTATTATGTGTGGTACACCAATTGTGGTTAATGTAACCGGAGGAATGCAGGATCAAATCGGTCAGGTGGATAATGACGGAAATCCAATTATATTCACCGCTGAATTTGGCACAAATAATGCAGGAAAATATAAAAAACATGGAATTTGGGCAAAACCTGTCTGGCCTGCTGCTAGAACAATTCAAGGAAGTCCTCCAACACCATATATTTTTGATGATGTGTGTACTTGGGAGGATGCAGCCGAAGCATTGATGTATTGGTATTTAATGCCAAATACAGAAAGAGAAGCTTGTGGAAATGAGGGGAGACGATGGGCATGCAACGAAGGCGGATTATCCAGCGAGAATATGTGCGATCAATTTATAAAAGCAATGGATGCTACAATTAATTATTTTATTCCTGCTCCCGCATTCGGAATCCATAAGATAGAATTCATCGGACAAACCCAGCCGGAAGATAAAATCGGAGTTGAAATTCCAAAACTTAATATACAAAAAATTCAAGAAGAAATAAAAAACACACTGGGTCTTTCCAAGAGTTAATATAAATTGACCAACTAATTTATATACTCTAATATATTTCCACATATGGCAAACATAGAAATTCCACAATTACCAAATATACAAGTAAGAGTATTAAAAAATGATTCGTATTCATCAAATGAATCGCTACCTCGGACTGCAACAAATAAATCCACCGGATATGATTTAATTGCGACGAGTGATCCTGAAATTATGGGAGAAAAAAGAACAATATTAGATAATTCTGGAAATGAACAAATATTATATAGTAATATAGAATATATTCAGTATAAAACAAATCTAAAATTTGCAATACAGTCCGAATCATATAAAATCTATGATGCATTAATACTGCCGAGAAGCAGTATCAGAAAATATAATCTGACTCTTGCAAATAGCATTGGTTTAATTGACCATGATTACCGGGGAGAAATTTTAATTTGTTTTAAATACAATTGGCAACCTGAAGATTTTATCATTACTGACGGTAAAATTGAAGGAAAAATAAATTTTAATAAAATCTATAAAAAAGGAGATAAAATCTGTCAGATAAAATTTACTCAAGTTGAACGTGTGGGGTTCTATTTGGTAGATAATTTAGATTCCACCGAAAGAGGAGAAGGTGGTTTTGGAAGTACTGATAATACAACACCAAAAAATGCAATTCAAGATCTTGCAAACCTAATTCAAAACTATAAGAAAAATCCTGTTTATACTCCAGAAAAAAAGTATATTGATTTAATGAAAGAAAGAGAAAATAATATATGAGCAAACCAATTTGTGTATTTCAATCGCCCCTATTCACCCGTTCAGGCTATGGCGACTGGGCAATGTCAGTCGGGAAAAGTTTATTAAAATATAATAAATTCGAACTTTTCGTAGTTCCTACGCCGTGGGGAGGGACTCCTAGAAAATTCAATTTAAATGAAATTGATCAAACAGATCCATTGGCAGTTGAATTAGGAAATAGAATCTTAAAATCACCACTTCAAAAACAGCCGGAAGTATTTATTCAAATGACAATTCCTAATGAATTTCAAACTCCGGGAAAATTTAATATAGGAATGACTGCTGGAATTGAAACTACGGTGCCTCCCGGCGAGTGGATCGAAGGATTAAACCGAATGAACGTAAATTTTGTAACAAGTAATTTTACGAAAGAAATATTTCAAAAATCAAAATTTACAAAGAATTTTAATGATGGTAGAACAGAAGAATTAGTGTTAAATAAACCTATGGAAGTAACATCTTGGGGCGCAGATACTTCTATTTACAAAAAAACATCGGATAGAGTAGAATCTGTGGATATTGAAATGCAAAAAATACCAGAAAAATTTGCATTTTTATTTGTAGGTCAGTGGACAAATTTCAATGGTCTTTATCATGATAGAAAAGATATAGGAAATCTTGTCAAAACATTTTATAATGCATTTAAAAATCAAAACGGAGATCTTCCATGTTTAATCTTAAAAACAAACGGAATTAATTTTTCTATAACAGATAGAACAGCATGTTTGGCAAGAATCAATGCAATCAAAAATGAAGTTGGTGGAAAATTACCAAATGTATATTTGTTACATGGAGAATTAACAGACATAGAAATGAATGCTTTATATAATCATGAAAAAGTAAAAGCACATATTAGTTTCACTCATGGAGAAGGATTTGGCCATCCTCTATTATTAGCAAGTCTAAGTGGAAAACCTGTGTTTGCAAGTAACTGGAGCGGTCATCTGGATTTCTTAAATCCAAAATATGCTCAATTACTTCAAGGGAATATAAAACAAGTAGATCCAGCATCGGTAAATCAATGGATTATTAAAGAAAGCAGTTGGTTCAACGTCGCATATGGTTTGGCAGAAAGCCGAATCAAAAATATGTTTTACAGTCCATCTAAAGAAATTAGAGAAAATGCAGAAAAACTTGCTATCGAAAACGCAGAAAAGTTTTCTTTGGATGCCATGGATAAAATTTTACACGCAAACTTAGATAAATATGTTCCTCAATTTGCTGTTGAGAAAAAAGTAGTGATTCCTTCTCTTAAGAAGTCACTTGTGAAAAAACTTGAATTACCAAAATAAAATGTCAGAAATAAACATAAGCTATTTAGTAACTTGTAAAAACGAAGGCGAGCAGCTTAATCAATTACTAAATCTTTTATCTTTATATAAAGAAAATAATGAATGTATTATACTGGAAGATGATATTGAAGATATAAATACATTAAACGCCATAAAACAAGCAATCGAAAAAGACCATATCTTTTTTCAAAGATATAATCATCCATTGGACAATAATTATGGAGAACATAAAAATTATGGAAAATCAAAATGTAAAGGAAAATATATATTTCAAATCGATGCGGACGAGCTTCCAAATGAATTTTTATTAGCAGCATTGCCGGAAATTTTAGAAGCAAATGCAGATGTCGATTTATTTTGGATTCCGCGAGTAAATGATTTTACTGGGGTTAATGAAAAAATTGCGTCGGAATGGGGATGGAGATTAACTCCGTATGAAAATCGATTAATTGTAAATTGGCCGGATATTCAAAGTCGAATATTTAAAAATGTCCCATATTTAAAATGGGAACGAAAATTACATGAAAAAGTAGAAGGCGCAAAAACATATTCATATCTTCCTACACAATATGAATTCTCGTTACATCATAAAAAAACAATTGAAAAACAAGTCCAGACAAACATTCGTTATAATAAACAATTTTCGATAACAGATAATAAAGGATATAAATTATGAGATATGTATTTGATATAGACGGAACCATTTGTCAAACACTCAATAAAGATTATGAAAATGCACTACCATATAGTGAAGTAATTGATAAAATCAATGAACTATATGATTCTGGAAATAACATAACATTATATACTGCCCGAGGAGGCACTTCTGGAATTAATTATCATAATTTAACAATTTCTCAATTAGAAAAATGGAAAGTAAAATATCACGAATTAATTGATAAAGGAAAACCAAATTTTGACATATTCATCGACGACAAAGCAATCAATGCAGAAACATGGAGAAATTTAAACAAAATCAATTCAAACGTAGTTAAACTAGATATAAATCATATGAATTACATTCAAAAATATCTTGACGAAGTGAAACAAATCTGCGATTCGATTGACAAAAATGAATTGAATAAATTTATAGGATTTTTAAATGAATGTAAAAATATAAACGGAAGAATTTTTGTTATTGGAGTTGGTGGAAGCGCAGCAAACGCTTCTCATGCGGTGAATGATTTTAGAAAAATTTGTGGAATCGAAACATATTCTGTTTCTGAAAACGTTGCTGAACTAACTGCACGTATTAATGATATTGGCTGGGAAACATGTTATTCAGATTGGTTAAAAATATCAAATATTCGGTCCAATGACATCTTACTTGTTTTCTCAGTTGGAGGAGGTTCTGAAAAAACTTCAGTTAACTTAGTACGTGCAATGGAGTATGCAAAAACACAAAAATCAACAATACTTTCTGTGGTGAGTAGAGACGGCGGAGTCTCTAAAAAACTATCAGACTCTTGTATTTTAATTCCAGTTATCGAAAATTCTAGAATCACACCACATGCCGAAGAATGGCAAGGAATTATTTTACATTTAGTCGTAAATGCAGTATCACTATAATATTATGAATATTAAAATTTTTGCGGATGGATCGGACATCAAAGAAATCTTTGATTTGTATGAAAACAATAAACTGGTAAAAGGATTTACTACAAACCCAAGCCTTATGAAAAAGGCAGGAGTTACAAACTATGAAGCCTTTATAAAAGAAGTAACATCTAAAATTAAAGATTTATCTATTTCATTTGAAGTATTTGCTGATGATCATGATGGAATGCTTTATCAGGCAGAAAAAATAGCATCATTTGGAGAAAATGTTTACGTTAAAATTCCAATTACAAACACAAAGGGAGAATATACAACTCCAGTAATTCAAAAATTAATTGATAAAAAAATTAAAATAAACGTCACTGCGATATTTACAAATGATCAAATATACGAATTAAAAAATCTTCCAAATGATAATGTTTATGAAAACATGATCATTTCGGTTTTTGCAGGAAGAATTGCGGACACTGGTAGAAATCCAATGAATATAATAAATTTCGCGGTATATAATCGCAGAACCAATACAGATATTCTTTGGGCAAGCACAAGAGAAATATACAACATTTATCAGGCAGAAGAATCGGGATGTGATATTATCACAGCATCAACTGATCAAATTAAAAAGTTTTCAATTTTACAAAATAAAAACTTAACAGAATATTCTCTGGAAACAGTAAAAATGTTTTATGACGATGCAAAATCTTCCGGTCTATCTTTGTAATGCACAAATAAATTCTTCGATTCCAGAAAACGATCCGATTTCGTGAAATCGGTTAAACACTTCATATCCAATTAATTGATTTTCATTAATTAATTGGATTATTATTTTTGATAGATCAAAAACATTATCCGAATAAGTTATAAACGGATGCTTTCTATATAATCCGAATCCATAATCAATATATTTCATATCTTCGCGGCTGGATTTATCATATTTAATTATTTGACGATTATCGAAAATAACATTACTTTTATCGTATAGATTATCATTCTTGAATACTGTCATGAGTCCGTTAACGTTAACATTCAAAAAATAAGTTACTATATCTAAATAATTGATATCAAGGTAAGAATCCCCATATAAAACACCAAATACATCAACATTATAGTTTAAAATTGCCTTCTTAATAGCCCCACCAGTTCCTATTAAAGAATCTCCATCATATGAATATTGAATGTCAATGTTTTGAAACTTGGGGCCGAAAAAATCTTCAATAATTTTCCCAAAATGACCGACGCATAAAATAACTTTTCGAACTCCTCTTGAATCCAATAATTCCAATTGATGTTGTAAAAATGGTTTATTGTTTATAAGCAACATTCCTTTTGGAATTGTATTCGTAACAGGTTTTAAACGAGTTGCTAGGCCACCCGCCAAAATCAAAAATGGTATCTTGTTAATCATGCTAAAATTTGTTTTGTTCCTTCGAAATCGAATGAAAATTTAACTTCTATTAAACCATTTTCTCTTAATACCTGACGAAGTTTTGTTTTATTTTCTGAGTAGAACATTAAAAATCCTCCGCCTCCCGCACCAATTAATTTCCCACCAATTGCGCCATTTTTCAAAGCTAAATCATACCAGTAATTAATTTTATCATTACTCATGTTTTTGCTTCTGTGTTTTTTGTATTCCCAATGAACATTCATTAAATTGGCAAATTCACATAAATTTCCGGTCTCGAACGCAATTTTACTTTTTAATCCGATATCTTTCACAAAATTTAAATTATCAATCATTGAAGAATCTTCCGTTTTTGATTTTTGATCTTGTTCTTTCAAAATTGAAGACGCGGATCGGGAATATCCGGTAAAAAATAATAATAAATTTTCAGTTAAATCTTCGAATGTATGTGTCGATAATTTTAATGGATTTACAATAACATTCCCGTCTTGTTCAAATGTCAACTCTGTAATTCCTCCATATGCAGATATAAATTGATCTTGTTTTCCAATAGGTTCTTTTAAACGATTTAATTCAATATCACATGCTTGTTCAGCAAGTTCTCGTGTACTGATGATATTCTTTTTATATACATGTAATGCCTTTAATACTGCCGCAGTAAAACTGCTAGACGATCCAAGTCCAGTTCCGGAAGGAATGTCTGCCATTGACGATAATTCCAATCCTACATGATCAATTCCAACTAGATCAAATGCTTCTCTAATAATTGGATGTTCGATTTCTTTTCGGTTTTTGACTCGTTCAAATTTAGAATATTTTATAATTAAATCGTCTGCAAAATTGTCATGAAGTGTAATATAGACATATTTGTTAATTGCTGCTGAGATGAGATATCCCCCGTGTTTTGTATAATACGAAGGCAAGTCAGTGCCGCCGCCACCCAAACTAATTCTCAATGGTGATCTTACAATAATCATATTTTTTTGTTATCTTTATATATAGACTCAACAACATCCAATGCGTTTTTTGCTTCTTTTATTCCGGGAATGGGAGTTCTGTTTAAACGGATGTCTTCAAAAAATTCCCTCACTTCTAAATTCCAAGAATCGTCTCCCATGGGATATTCAAAAATTGTTGTTTCTGGAGGTCCCATTTTAGGGAGCATTTTATAATAAGTTAATTTTTCTACACCATAATTTCCACCAAGTCCTTCCCAGTGTAATTTAGCATTTTTTCCATAGACCTCAAAACTAAATGTATTTTTCCATTCCGTGCAACTAACATGTAACCACGCGACATTTTTGTTTTTATTTTGAAGATGTATAAATGCATTATCTTCCACGTTCATATCCCAAAAATATGTATGAATATTTCCTTCAATTTTTTCAAATTCTCCAATAAAAATACTTGCCAAGTCAATTAAGTGAACGCCCTGATCAATTAATTCTCCCCCTCCGGAAATATTTTTATCAGCACGCCATTCCTTGTCATAGCCAATTCTTCCTCCGTGACCATATCTTCCACGAACAAACATAATTTCTCCAAAATCAGGAGATTTAAATAATTCAATTGCCTTCAAACACGCAGGATGATATCGATGATTATAACCTATTCTAACCAATATATTATTTATTTTACTTGCAATATTTAATTGAAATAGTTCATGTGTTGAAATTGCTCCCGGTTTTTCTATCAAAACGTGCTTTTTGTTCCACACTAAAGAATTTGCGATTGATGCAAGTTGATTGTTGGAAACACACACAAATGCAACATCAACATCTGATTTTAAAACATCTTCTATATTATTTGTAGCGACACACCCGAGATATTTATTTGCCAATTTCTGTGCTGCGGCTATGTTGACATCGCATGCGATGCTCACCGAATCAAGCACATTTGCTCGTTTATTTCCAATTAGTCCACATCCAATTATTGCAGATTTCATATATTTTAATTATTCCCTATCTTCTGGTACAATTCTTCGAAGTGTATATACATCAGAAGAATTTAAAAATTCTTTTTTTTCGTGTAATTTACTCCACTCATCCCATTTTGCACTTATTAATTTCCCTGTAATACCGTCGCTTTTATCGGTTGTTAAATAATACACCAAATCTGTTGCATTAGATATATTATTTATTTCCGTTTCTTTCCATTTAAGATTTTTTTCATAAAAATCTTTTCCAATTACACTCGGCCCCGCATCAATTGCTTGTTTCATCATATCAGTTACCAAGGGTCCCGGCGCGACCGCATTTACATCAATATTAAAATCCTTTAATTCTAAGGAAAGAGATTCCGTAAATCTTATAACTGCTGCTTTAGACGCAGCATACGAAGTCACATAAGGCATAGGTGATGTCGCGCCGCCTCCACTTATCACAATAATCTTTCCTTTTTTATTTAATTTAAAATGATTTATAATTTTTTTACATGGATATATAACTCCATATAAATTTATATTGAATGAAGAAATCCACTCATCCATATTTATAGATTCTATGTTGCCCATCGGACCATATACCCCCGCATTTAAAATTAAACAATCAATAGTTTTGAATTTTTTAATGCTCTCATCTATGAAATAATTTACCTGAAGTTCGTCGGAAACATCACATATCATTTTTAAAATTTTATTGTCGTTATATGGAATTAGATAATCATCAAATGTATTTCGAGCACATAACGACACACCATAGCTATTAGAATATAATTTTGTAGCAAGGGATTTTCCAAATCCCTTTGATGCACCAGTTATAATACAATTTTTCATATATTAATATATTTAATGTTTCTGTAATTTTTAAGGAACAACAAATAATTATTTTGATCTAATACAAATTTTTCAGAATTGAGTTCTCCCCAATTTAATTCAGAATATTCTGGATAATCAGTAAAAATTGAAATAACATCATATTTGTTTAAATCGCATTTATTTATAAAATTTACATTATCTGGTTTATTGTCAATAGAATGTACCAGAGGATCAAATATATCTATTTGATTTTTAAAATAAGAAAATAAATTTGTGACATCGGTTCTTCTGAGAGAATCTGTATTCCTTTTATATGTTATTCCGAGAAATAAAATTTTATCTGATGGCTTTATTACAGAATTCAATGTCATTAAATTCCAATTTTTTCTAAAATCATTGCTCGGTAAAATTGAGTTTATTATCGGTATAAAAACTTTATCTGTGTTATCACCGAACTCATTTAAATATAGAACATCTCTTGCCAATGTTCCTCCGGAAAACGGTGCGCCGGGATTTAAATATGCTTTCTGACCAATTCTCGAATCGCTTTTTAGACCAACAGAAACTTCTTGTGGATTTGCACCGCTTTTAACACAAATATCTTTAATTTCATTAATAAATGTTATCGATAGTGCTAAATAAGAATTGATAGCATGTTTTACCATTTCAGCCGACTCACAAGACATGAACAATAATGGGATGTTCCAAAAACTAAACAGATTTATAAATTTTTCTTTAAGATCAATAGAATCAATTCCAATAACAAGTCTGTCACAAAATTCAAATGTTTCAATGCCTCTGCCGAGTCGTAAATTTTCGGGAATGTATACAAATTTGTGTTGCGGGTATTTTTTAGAAAATTTTGCAGTGGATCCGACTTTAAGTTGAGATGAAATAATCACAATAGCAGGATTATGTCTATATGATAGAATATTTTCTATCTTTTCATAAACATACTTCTCATCTGGAATATCATTATTAGACACTGGCGTATCATAGGTAATCCATATAAATTCACAACTATTTGCCGCATGCCCAAGATCCGTTGTATATTTCAGTCTATTTTGATTAATATTTTTTTCAAGTAATTTATTTAATCCTGGCTCATATACCGGAGATATACTAAAATTAAGATCACGAATCAATTCTTCAGAAGAATCGTAACCAATTACTTTATAGTGATTTGATAAACACCCAGAAAATACTGTTCCTAAATGCCACAATCCAAATATTCCGATTTTATTTTCTATATTCATATATCCATTTGTTTTCAGATAACCACTTGATCGTATTTTCAATTCCGTATTGAATTGAAAATTGAGGGTTCCATCCAAAAAATTTTGCTTTGTCGATATCAAGATGAATTAAAGGATTATCTCCTACCCATCCCCGATTTCCACCGGAATATTTAATTTCTGGATTTAAATTCATATAGTTACATATGATTTTTATAGATTGATTTAATATAATCGATTCTTCTGTTCCCAAATTGTAAATATTAACTTTATCGAAAATCGGAATTGAACAAATTGCTTTTATACAATCACCCACATATAAATAACTTTTTTGTTGTGTTCCGTTTCCTAATACGTTTAGATAATTTGGATGTTGATTTAATTGTTTGAAAAAATCAAAAATATGTCCGTGGGTATATCTTTCTCCGAGAATCGATACAAATCGAAAAATATTTGCGGAAAATCCATATCCTTCACAATATGCGGATATCAATCCTTCACATGCCAATTTTGATGCAGCATATAGTGAAGTTTGAATCGGAAATGACGTTGTTTCCGAAGTAGGAATTTGTTTCGCTTCTCCATACACACTTCCCGTGGAGCTAAATATTATTTTATTAATTCCCACGACTCTCATGGCTTCTAAAACATTTGATGTAGCCAATATGTTTTGTTCAATGTCTTTTGTTGGATGATCGAGACCAAATCGAATGTCGGCGTTTGCAGCCAAATGTATTACTGTATCACATCCTTCGATTGCTGCTATTAATCCAGTTTTATCTAAATTATCACCATATACAAAAGTGAAGTTTGGATTGCCTATAGCAAGGTTCAAAAATTTAAGATTTCCTGTAGAAAGATTATCCCAACCAACAACTTCTATATTTAGATTTAATAGATAATCAATTAAATTGCTTCCTATGAAGCCCGCTGCACCAGTTACAAATACTTTCTTCATATTTATTTATATTACCTTTTTATTTTAATTAGTCAACATTTAATTGACACAATAAATATAAAAATTTTTATGCTTGATAATCGACTATATAAAACATAAAGTATTATAACATGAAAAAATTAAATACAAAAATTATAGATCTTCACAATCAAGAAGGCGTTAAAATATTATCTGTATTTAAAGGAGATTATTTTACGGCGATATTAGATCAGCATAAAGTATATGAACAACATTTTACAGATTTTTTATATGATGTTCTTCTTCCGGGTGACGTTGCGTTGGATTTGGGTGCCAATTTAGGATATCATACAATTAACATGGCAAATATTGTTGGGCGAGATGGACAGGTTCATGCATTTGAAGCCCAGAGAATTATATTTCAACAACTGACATGTAATGTGTTTTTAAATCAATTGACAAACGTATATACATACAATAATGCAATTGGAAATAGTTTTGAATCTGTTTTTATTGAAGACCCAAACTATTTCCATGATGGAACATATCCGAATGTAACAAATATAGGAAACTCTGCAATCAATCTATCTAATAGAGGAAATGAAGTAAAACAGCTTACTATAAACTCGCTTAATTTATCTAAATTAAATTTTATTAAATTAGATATTCAAGGATCTGAGCTTATGGCACTTCAAGGTGGAGTAACTACTATAGAAAAATTTCAACCTTATATTTTTATTGAAATTGAAAATGAACAACTACAAAGATTTAATATAGGAAAACAAGAAATCATTGACTTTTTTAAAGTATTAAAATATTCCACATACAGAATAACCAACACCGACGATTATATTTGTCTGCCGGAACATTCTAAATACGATATTAATAGATATAAAAATGCAGTAGAAGAAATAGAATAAGGAAATATTATGGGCGCATATAGAGATTCAATTTTATTAGAAAAAACACTAGAGATAAAAGATAGATACAAATGTAGATATTTTATTGAAACCGGAACAAACGATGGAGATTCATTGGCAATATTATCGCCATATTTTCCAGAATTATATTCATGTGAATTATTCCCAAACACATATGAACTCGCGTGTAGAAATTTACATGCTATAAAAAATACATATTTATATAATCAAAGTTCCCCAGATTTTCTTAGATTTATAGGAAACTCTTTTCAAAATTCAAACGAAACACTTATATTTTTAGATGCCCATTGGGGAAGTGATTGTCCTATATTAGAAGAATTACAAATTATAGCAGATAATAAAATATCAGGTCCAATTATAATACATGATTTTTTTGTTCCTGATAAAAATAATAATGCAAAATTTAATTTCCAAAGACATACAGATCCAGAGACAAACCAAGAAGTCATTCTAAATTTAGATTATGTGAAAGAAAAAATGAAACTAATCTATGGAGAATTTGATATTTTCTACCCATCAGAAACAGTTTCCGAAAACGCAGGATATGCAATTTTTACGAAGAAAGTATGATTACATTTAGAAAAATAGGAATTGAAGGTGCTCGATTGGGAAATCAACTTTCTCAATATGCTGCGTTGGTCGGAGTTTCCGAAAAACACGGATATGACATAGCAATTCCATATGAAAATAAAACTAAATTTGGAGGACTCGTAGACTTATATACTGGACAGTGGATAAGTGTGAATTTTAGATTGTCGGAGGCATTTAATCTATCAGCAATACCACTAACAAACGAAATAAATCAATCTATTATATATACGTTTGAAGAAGATATATCGAAGAGCAATTACAATCCATATTTTTTAGATTCAATAAAAGACAATACAGATTTACATGGATTTTTTCAATCGGAAAAATATTGGTTGCATTGTGAGGACAGAGTTAGAAAAGAATTTGAATTCATTCCAGAAATAAAAGAATATTCTATAAAAAAATTAGAATCTATTAGAAAAAAATTTCCAAATTTAATTTCCGTTCATATCCGGAGAGGAGATTATTTAGGAAATCCTAGATATAATATACTTTCCCCGGAATATTATCAAAATGCAATGAATATTTTAGTAGAATCGTTAGATGATGAATTTGCATTTGTAGTATTTTCAGATGATATCACATGGTGTAAAACAATTTTTGGAAAAGAAGAAAATGTATTTTATATGGAAAAAAACAAAGATTTATATGATCTTTGTATGATGACATTATGTGATCATAATATCATAGCAAATAGTACATTTAGTTGGTGGGGAGCTTGGTTAAATAGCAATAAAAACAAAAAAGTAATTTCTCCGTTTCACTGGTTTAGGGGAGAACTTGAGTATTTAAACACAATCGAAATGCATTGTAAAAACTGGACAGTTATATGAAATTATTTATAAATCATTTTCCAAAAGAAAACTTCGAATCTCAACTACAAGATATAAAAGATGTAGACTTTAGTTTGTTTGTGGATTATAGACCAACAAATCCAGAAGAACTTTCATCAATAAATATTTTAGTATTACAAGAGCCAAATGAATATTTCGGCCATCATGATTGGGCAATTCAAAATAAAGATATGTTTTCTTGTATATTTACGTGGAGTGATAAGGTTCTAGCAAACTGTCCGAATGCTGTATTTTTACAATTCGGTAGTTCTTGGGTAACAGAAGAAATGGCAGCGTTGCCGAGAGAGAAGATTTTTCAAATCGGACATTTATGTGGAGAAAAATTATTAGCATATGGACATTACATTCGTCATGAAATTCTTTTTCGAGAAAATGAAATAAAAATTCCTAAAAAATATGTTCATGTTGGGGAAAGACGTTGGCCGCAAGCTATCAAAGCAAAAGAAGAATTTTTTGGTCCTCCCATGTTTGCTGTGGTTATTGAAAATACATCACATAACGGATATTTTACAGAAAAAATAACAGATTGTATGTTATTAAAAACCATACCTTTATACTGGGGATGCTCAAGTATAGATAATTTTTATAATAAAGACGGAATTATAAAATTTCAAAACGCGGATGATTTTATACAAAAATGCAATCAACTTACTCCAGAATATTATTATAGTAAATTAGATATAATAGAAGAGAACTTTAAACGAGTTCAAGAACATCAAAAATATGAGGGAAGAATTTGCAATAAAATTAAAAATATATTTACACTAAATAATATACGATGAAAATATTAATTACAGGCGCGGGTGGACTTATTGGTTCCGAAGCAGTTGAATTTTTTTGCAAACAAGGACATCTTGTGTATGGTATAGAAAATAATCAACGTCAAGTTTTTTTTGGCCCACAAGGGAGCACTCAAAATAGAACAAACCAATTAATGTCAACATATCAAAATTTTTTAAATTTTTCAATCGATATTAGACACAAGGCAAGTATTCTGGCGCTATTTTCTGAAACAAAATTTGATGTTGTTATTCATACAGCAGCACAACCCAGCCATGATAAAGCAGCATCAATTCCATTTGACGATTTCGAAACAAACGCAAATGGAACACTTCATTTATTAGAAGCAGTTAGAAAAACAAATAAAGATTGTATCTTTATCCATATGTCAACAAATAAAGTTTATGGTGATTTACCAAATACAATTAAACTTAAAGAATTGGATAAAAGATATGAATACGATGATTCAAATTATATTAATGGAATTCCAGAAAAATTTTCAATTGATGGCTCCACACATTCTATATTCGGAGCATCTAAAGCGGCGGCGGATCTAATGGTGCAAGAATATGGGAGATATTTTAATATCCCAACGGTCTGCTTGCGTGGAGGTTGCTTAACTGGAGAAAACCACAGTGGAGTAGAACTACATGGATTTTTAAATTATTTAATTAAATGTAATAAATTAGGATCTACATATACAATTTTTGGATATAAAGGAAAACAAGTAAGAGACAATATCCACTCGTCCGATGTTATTTCGTTCATGAATTTATTTATTCAAAAACCAAAAATTGCTGCTGTCTATAACATCGGTGGCGGACGCTCCAATTCATGTTCTATTTTAGAAACCTTCGATATTTTAGAATCTGTTTCTTCTAAAAAAACAAACTATGTTTATAATGAAACAAATCGAATTGGAGATCATATTTGTTATTATAGCGATTTAACTAAAATAAAACAAGATTATCCCGAATTTTCTATTACAAAAACATTGCCGCAAATTATAGAATCAATATATAATAAATAAAATAAATATGTTGCCTTGACAGTTTTTATGTATATGATGTAATATAATCATATGGATAAAATACTTGAGGATATTTCTAAATATATAAAGGAAAAACATGCAAAAAAAGCGTGGGTTGCAGGGAAAGACTGGGTACAATACGCCGGACCTTTTTTCGATGAAAATGAATATACTGCTGCCGTTAAATCACTATTAAATGAATGGTTAGTATTAGGATCCGACGCAATAACATTCGAAGAAAAATTTCCTTCTTTATTAGGAAAATCACATGGAATACTAACAAATAGCGGAAGCAGTTCGAACCTTATTATGATGTCAGTGACATCATCTAAAAGAGCATGGAATTTTAAAAAAGGAACTAAAGTGATAACCCCAATCGCGGGGTTTCCAACAACAATCAATCCAATATATCAATTAGGATTTGAGCCTGTTTTTGTCGATATCGATTTAGATACATTAAATTTAAATTTAGATCAAGTTGAAAAAAAAGCAAGTGAAGGAGCTAAAATTATTACATTTGCCCATGTTCTGGGAAACCCACCAAACATGGATAGACTAATGCACATTGTCAAAAAATATAATTTAGTATTTTTAGAAGATTGCTGCGATGCGCTCGGATCAACATATAAAGGAATTCCACTTGGAAGCTTTGGTGAAATGGCAAGTTGCAGCTTTTTTCCAGCACATCACATGACTATGGGAGAAGGTGGATTTGTTGCGTGTGATTCTAAAATAAAAGAAATTATAGCAAGAAGTTTCCGAGAATGGGGCAGGGGATGCTTTAAAGCGGGAGTGAAAATAAACACAAACGAAAGTTTAAAAAATATAGAAAATCTAAAAATTGGCGATACTGTAATAACACACACAGGACAAAGTAAAAAAATTACTCGATTATTCTCAAAAAAATACAAAGGAGATTATTTTAAATTTAAATTATATGGTTTAAATACGATCCATTCTACAGACTATCATCCACATCTAATATATAGAAATCAAGAATATATGTGGATAAATGCAAATGAAATAAACAAAACAGATGAATTTGTAGAAAAAGTTCCAGAAACAATTTCTGGAAACAAAGTATTTACTTGGAAATTTGACACTCTCTATAATACAAAAACGAATGAATTGACTGCCGAACCAGATTTAATGCGTTTAATTGGATATTGGCTCGCCGAGGGATGCTGCAATTCTGGATTGAAAGGAAAATGGAAATATAAAGAAGGAAATATATATAAATCATACACAGTTTCGTTTTATTTTAACAAAAATGAAACGGAATATGTTAATGATGTTAAAGATTTAATGAAAAAATATTTCGGTGTTTCTGGATTTGCAGGAAGAAAAAAATTTAAAGGCAATCAGACTGCAATCTGTTTTAAAAGCAGAAAAGCGTATGAATTTTTCATACAGCACTTCAATAAAACCGCAAGACACAAATCTCTTCCAGAAAAAATGGTAAATTGGGAAAACAAATTATTATCAGAATTAATAAATGGATTTTGGAGAGGCGATGGTTCTTATTGCCAAATAAATAATTCATTTTCTACAGCCACAGTTAGTGATATTCTAAATGAACAAATCAGAAGAATTTTATTAAAATTTGATATCATTGGAGGAAAATGCATTCAAAAAAAAGAAAATAGGCAAAATCAAATTTTAAATGGAAAAAAAATCATGGCAAATTATGATTTAAACATATTAAATTTTTATGGCGATAATGCAAAGAAATTTTCAAAAATTGTCTCATTCAATGAATTTAAACAAAAAACAAAAAGAAATATTATGTCCGCGTATATATGTGAATTGGGATATGTTCATTATCCAATTAAATCAATAGATATAGAAAAAATTGATGACATGGTATATAATATTGAAGTAGAAGACGATCACAGTTATCATGCGGATGGAATTGCGACACATAATTGTTACTGTACGGGGAAGAAAGCAAACCTATTAAAAAATGGAAGTTGTGGAAAACGATTTTCAAATTGGCTGCCAGAATTACCCGATGAAATTTTTGATCATAAATATGTATATGATGAAATTGGATATAATTTAAAACCTATTGAATTACAAGCATCAATAGGTCTTGAACAAATAAAAAAACTTCCTACTATTCACAGTAGACGAAAAGAAAATCATAATCAGTTATATAATGCGTTTAAACCATATGAAGAATATTTCATATTACCAACAGCAACTCCGGATTCAGATCCAAGTTGGTTTGCATTTGCAGTTACAATAAAAAACAATGCTCCATTTAAAAGAAATAAAATTGTAGAATTTTTTGAAACAAATAAAATTCAAACCCGACCGTACTTTGCCGGAAATATAATGTTGCAACCAGCGTATGATGGACTTATGAATAAAACAGATGTTATAACATTATTTCCAAATGCCAGAAAAATAACAACAGACACATTCTTTGTAGGAGTCAGTCCGGTAATCTCCACCGAACAAATTTCCTATATTAAGAATATATTAGATCAATTTATAAAAACGATATGAAAAAAAACAGTGATTTAATCGCAGAATTTTTAAAAGAAAGAAAAATAAAAATTGCATTCGGAATAATCGGATCTGCAAATTCTCATATATTTGATTCTATTAATAAATTAGGATATACGCAATTAATTTATATGCACCACGAACAAAGTGTTGTTATGGCAATGGGTGCTTATTATCGAGCATCCGGGGAAATGTCGGTTGCGTTTGTAACTGCCGGGGGAGGATCGACCAATGCAGTAACTGGTGTTGTCAGTAATTGGGCAGATTCGATTCCGGGAATTATTATATCTGGACAAGAACAGAATAAATTTATAGATTCCCATAAAAAATTAAGAATGTATGGAATTCAAGGATATGACTCTCCAAAAATGGTAGAGAAAGTAACAAAGTTTTCAAAAACATTAAATGAAAAATGTAATATTCAATTTTATTTAGATTATGCATATGAAATGTCTCTTTCTGGTAGACCGGGGCCGGTCTGGTTAGATATTCCATTTGATACTCAATCGATACAATCCGAAGAACAACCTTGGGGACTAATTAAATTTGAATCGCTTGACATTAATATACCAGAATCTTGTAACTATATAACAGAGAGAATTAAAAATTCAAAACGTCCTGTTATAATTGCTGGACACGGAATTCGAATATCAAATTCAAAACAACTTTTTAGAGAACTGTCTTTAAAATTAAAAATTCCTGTAATTTTAACTTGGTCTGGAATAGATCTTTTGCCGGAAAACCATCCATATAATTTTGGAAGATCTGGAATTATGGGTCAAAGATCATCTAATTTTATTGTTCAAAATTCCGATCTAGTCATTTCTTTAGGAAGTAGATTATCTCTATTACAAACCGGCTATGATATTAAAGATTTTGCAAAAAATGCAGAATTGATTATTGTAGACGCCGATGAGAATGAGGCACATAAACACGAAAAAAGAAATGTAAAAATTATTAACGCAGATGTTAAAAATATACTTGATGCTATCGAAAATATTCCAACTTATTACGATTCTGATCCGTGGTTAAGATATTGCAATTATATAAAACGAAAATATCCTAAATTAATGAAAGAACATGTTTCGGGAACATATATCAATTCATATGAATTCATTGATAAATTAAGTGATGAATTGAGAGATAATGATATCATCGTAACAGACATGGGCACGGCACTTTTAAGTGGACACTATGGAATTAAAATTAAAAAAAATCAAATTATGTTTACGTCTTTAGGACTGGGTGAAATGGGATACGGTTTGCCCGGAGCCATCGGAGCATCCTTTACAGATTTAACTAAAAATGTCATATGTTTAAATTGTGATGGTGGAATGATGATGAATCTACAAGAACTACAGACAATAAAACACCACAATTTACCAATTAAAATAGTTATATTTAATAATGATGGTTATTTGATGATAAAACATACTCAAAAAATGCTTTTCAATGGTAATTATAATGGAGTTAACGCCAATACAGGACTTTCACTTCCAGAATATAAAAAAATTTCTAATGCGTTCGATTTTCCATATTTTGAAATAAAGACATGGCAAGATTATAAAAATAACATACGAAACTTTTTAAACTATTCAGGACCAGCAATATGTGAAGTATTTATGGATCCAGAACAAGATTTTATTCCTAAAGTTAAAGGAATTAAAAAACATGACGGAACTATATTTGCTCCTCCAATTGAAGAAATGTCTCCATTATTGCCTCTGGAAGAAGTTAAAGAAAATATGATAAGTGGTCTCAATGAAAAATCACTACTTATACAAAGATGAAATTAAAAGCAGCAATCATAGGTACTGGAAATATCGGAACTGATCTATTGATTAAAAGCATTAGATCAAAAATACTTGAGCCGGTCGCATTTGTAGGGCGGCGACCCGATTCAGACGGTATAAAACTTGCAAAAAATTTAGGAATCAATACTTCAGTTGATGGTATCGAGTTTTTCAAAAATAACACAAATTATTGTGATGTTGTTTTTGACTGCACGGACGCATTTACAGCAAAAAATAATTATGTAATTTTCGAATCACAGAAGATCAAAACAATTGACTTAACCCCCGCTAAAATAGGACAGTTGTGTGTTCCGTTGATCAATGATAATATAATTAATGTGTGCAATAATGTAAATATGATAACATGTGGAGGACAAGCATCGATTCCACTATTGCATTTAATTTCAAAATATTGTTCTCAATTGGAATATATAGAAATTGTATCGCAAATATCTTCAAAAAGTGCTGGAATGGCAACTCGAATCAATATAGACGAATATATCCACACAACCGAAAATGCAATAAAAACATTTACTGGAATAGATCGATGTAAAGTCATTTTAAATTTAAATCCCGCAGAACCATGTGTTGATATGCAAACAACAATGTTCTTACAATACAAAGAACTTAAAATTGGAAGTGTCTCTTTATTGGAGGAACTTAATAAAAAAATAAAAGACATCAATACATATGTCCCGAACTATGAACTTACAACTCTACCAACATTAAATGATGATATATTAGTTTTAAACATTAAAGTTAGGGGATCTGGAGATTACTTACCATCATACGCAGGAAATCTGGACATTATCAATTGTGCTGCCCTAAAAATAACAGAAAAATTACAATGAAAAATATTATTATAAGCGACCATACTCTACGGGACGGGAATCATGCTGTGGGACATAAAATTACATTAAGTCAAATTGAAAACTATTGTAAATTTGCAGAAGAGGCAAATATTCCTATTGTAGAAGTCGGACACGGAAATGGTCTCGGAGCATCTTCAATATTAATTGGAAGATCTCAAAATACTGACGAAGAAATGATATTGTCTGCAAAAAAACATTTAAAAAATACAAAACTATGTGTTCATAGCATTCCGGGAATTTCAACGATAAAAACCAACATAAAACCCGCAATGGATCTTGGAGTTGATATCTTTAGAATTGCGTCTCATTGTACTGAGGCAAGCGTTACAAAAACACATATAGAATATTTACGCGCAAACAATAAAACAGTATATGGTGTTTTAATGATGTCTGCTCTCGCAGATACTAAAACTTTAGTTGAGGAAGCTAAAAAAATGGAAACATATGGGGCGTCGGCAATTATCATCATGGATTCTACTGGGACATATACACCCGAAGAAGTTGATGAAAGAATTTCAGCATTAAAATCATCATTGTCAATTGATATAGGATTTCATGGTCACAATAATCTGGGAATGGCAATTACAAACTCAATAACCGCAATTTCAAAAGGAGCAACAATTATAGATGCTTGTATTCGTGGATTTGGAGCGGGGGCGGGAAACACACAATTAGAAGTACTTGTTCCTGTATTACTTAAGTATGGATATTATACATCAATCGACTTTAATAAATTAATCAAAGAATCTGACATGGTTATGTCATATTTAATTAAAAATCCTCCTGTTATTTCACCGATTAATATTTTGACCGGGCTAAAAAAATTATTCTCTGGCTTTGAAAAACCGATAATAAAAGCCTCTCAATTAAATGGCATTGAATATAGCTCATTAATATTCGAATTAGGAAACAGAAAATTAGTTGCCGGACAAGAAGATTTAATATATCAAATTGCAGAAACATTAAAAAATAAATAAAATCAATGTGCTTTTAATTTTATAAGTATTTAATATATGTCTGAAAATAAAAAAGTAGTATACATTACAGGATGTCTGGGTTTCATCGGTTCATATGTTACACAAGAATGTATAAATCGAGGATGGTATGTCATGGGAATTGATAAATTAACATATGCATCACAACCCCATCTAATTGAGAAATTTTCATCATATCCAAATTTTAAATTTGAAAAAACAGATATTTGTGATATAGACAGATTAATTGATTGTGATTATTTCATCAATACTGCCGCAGAAACACACGTAGATAATTCAATCCGTAGAAGTGAAGATTTCTTACATTCAAACATAGATGGTGTGTATAACATATTAGAATTATTACGAGAATATAAAAGAAAAGACACAACTTTAATACATTTCAGTTGTTATGATGATAAGACAAAGGCATTAACAAAGGAAGGATTAAAATCATATGATCAAATAAAAATTAATGACGAAGTTCTTTCTATAAATCCCAATACAGGAAATACAGAATTTAAAAAAGTAAAAAACATAATAATTCAAGATTATGATGGAGAAATGATTCATTTTAAAAATAAATCAGATGATATTATGGTAACGCCAAATCATAGAATGTACTATATTAAAAATGGAAAAATAGAATGGGACGAAGCATCTAAAGTGTGTAATTCATCTAATAAATTATATCCCCGTGGAGTAAAACAAGGAATAACAAGCGACGTATATGTTGATAATATAGGAACGGTATCAGCTAAAGATTTATTTTATGTTTCCGGTGTTTTTATTGGAGATGGGTTTACTGCACATCAAATTAAAAAAGTGAAAAATTTATCCGGACTTTCAAAATCAGAATATCTCAAAAAAAACAGAGGAATAAGTGGTAAATTTATAAAAAATAGAAATGTTGGGAGTAATGAATATTCTACATGTAATTCTTATAGAATATTTTTTGATGTTCCAGAAAAAGACAAGGCAAGAAAAAAATTAGAAACTTCATTAACCAATTTAGGAATAAAATGGTATGCGGAAAAAAACAAATCCGGAGAACATATTTATTTTTCGAGTAAAGAATGGATAGAATATTTCTTGCAATTTGGTAAATATGCACATAATAAAAAAATTCCTATGTGGATGTTTGATTATGATCATTCAATACTAAAAGAATTATATTATGGTTTAATTGACAGTGATGGATATTGGAATAAATCAAAAACAGGATCATTAACGACCGTTTCATATGACTTAGTTCAAACTGCGTGTTTACTTGGAAATTGTTTAGGATATCATATGAAATTTAAATCATATAATCGAAAAGATAAAATCAGTATATTCCCAGATGGACATCAAATAAAATCACAGAAAAAATCATATGTTGTATTTTTCAATACAAAAAACATACGATGTGGAAATAAATATATAAAAATAAAATACTCCGGAAAGATATGGTGTCTTACCGTAGAAGATAATAAAAATTTTGTTGTGGAAAGAAACGGATTGCTTAAAATTTCCGGAAACACAGACGAGACCTACGGGGATATATTAAATGGAGCACATTTAGAATCTGATATATTAAATCCAAGTAATCCATATAGTGCCACGAAAGCAGCGGCGGATCAATTAATTCTTGCGTGGGCAAGAACATATGAAATTCCTTATGTGATACTAAGGCCCACAAACAATTATGGAATAGGTCAATATGCAGAAAAACTGATTCCAAAAACATGTAAATTTTTACAATTAGGAAGAAAAATTCCATTGCATGATAACGGGACGCCAATCAGAAATTGGCTACATGCACAAGATACGGCGCGAGCGGTGATTACAATTATCGATGCGAACGCCAAAAATGAAATTTATAATATTGCGGGGGGATTTGAACAATCAAATATTAAAACAGTGGAGAAAATTATTAAAGAATATTTCGGATATCTTCCAGATGATTATAAAGATAAATACCTTGATTTTTCAATAAAAAGACCGGGACAAGACATAAGATATTCTTTAAATGACAATAAAATTAAAGCATTAGGATGGATGCCACGGTGCGTATTTGATAAAGAAATTAAAAATATTGTTGCTCACTATAAAAACACTTTTATATGGTAAAATTAAATATACTAATTACTGGATCGGATGGTTTTTTAGGATCGAATCTGTTTAATTCTTTAAAAACAAAATATAACGTATTTGAAGGAAATAGAAAAACTATTAACTTATTATCAAAGGAAAATATAGAAAATTTTATAGTTCAAAATAATATTAATGCAGTTTTACATTGTGCAATACAAGGAGGAAACAGATTATGTGAAGATGATATAGAAATAGTTTATAACAATTTATTAATTTCTGAAAATCTATTATATTTTACAGATAAATATGAACTTTTTATTAATTTTGCATCGGGAGCAGAATTTGATAGATCAATGAACATTGAAAATGCACCCGAATCTCTCTTATATCAGAGAATTCCAAAAGATTATTATGGTCTATCTAAAAATATCATTTCAAAGAGAATGAGCGAAACTTATCCAATTTGCAATTTTAGATTATTTGGTTGTTTTAACCATAACGAGAAAGACAGTCGATTTATAAAATCCGGCATAATTAAAACAAAAAAGAAAGAACCGATTATTATACATCAAGATAAATATATGGATTTTATTTATTTTAATGATGTTGTTTCTACAGTTACGAATTATTTGGATGATTGTGAACATAAAAACTTTTATATGTTTCACGATATGAACTTATGTTATGAAAAAAAATATAAACTATCTGATATTGCAAATATTATAAATTCATTTTCTTTATATAAATCTGAAATAATAATAGAAAATAAAGATCCGGGTCTAAATTATACTGGAGATTCTACAAATTTCATGAAAACATTTCCTAAATTAAAAGGACTTGAACTGGGGATTAAAGAATGCTATGATAAAATCATACTATGATTATAAAAATATTCATGCATTTAATGCCTTGGGAATTGGATGACGCTTTTCAGGCATTTTCAAAAATAGCATCCATAAAAAGAAATTTATCTGTTGGAGATGAACTTCGAATTGATACTTGTTTGAATTTATCGAGTTATATAATAAACTGGGAAAAATCTTCACTTCCAAAAAATTTATTTATAGAAAAATACAATTATATAAACAAAATTTTACATGAATTTACATGTAACACACTCATATATGATCAATCTGAATTATATGGTCATTTAGATTTTCAAAGAGAATTAGTAGATACTAATGTAGATTATTATATGTCAATTTGCCCCGATGTATATTTTCATCCACACACTATTTACTATTTAATAGAAAGCGCAAAACAAGTAAAGGATAAATATTTTCTCATTACACCACAAATACCACAACTTTGGGATTCATCGTGGAATATGCTTGTAAATGAAAAATTTATTGATGGAAATTATGAAAATTGGGAAAACCAAAATATTCATGAAATTATTTATAAATCAGAACATTTAAATGGAAATATCGAAATCCAAAAAACTCCAGAATTTAAATGGGCCGGGTGGTTTGATCTATATAATAAAAATTTTTATGAAGATTTAGTACCGTGTTTTGATAACTGGCATGGATACGGGCCGTGGGATTTTTTTGGTATAAATGTCTGCAACTTGGCAAAACAAAAATTTAAAGTAAACGTTGAAGAATACGTATTAAAAAATCAAATTATATTTGATAAAGATATAGGTATATATCAAAATAAAAAAATTCAATCTCCATATAAAAAATATTTATATTTAAACAACATCCCAAATCAAAGAATTAATTTTGAACAAAATTTAACAAATTATATTGGTCAATGGATTAATCACGCAAAAAACAAAAATATCATATGAGCTTATTCGACCCGACGGAAAAATATAGAGAAGAATTTATTGATGCATTAAAAGCAAATAAACAATATCATCCTTCTGAAATTTCTACTTATAAAACACCAAGAGGAAACGAAATAAAATATTATAAATGGAAACATCCATATCAAGGAGAATGGGAATATGTTGAAATTTTTACCGATGAAATTTTATCATTTTTTAAAAATAATTTAACAAAAGAATCTGTTGCAATAGACATAGGAGCACAAGCAGGATTAATGTCTGTATTATATGCTCAATTCGCGGGCAAGGTTATTTCGTTCGAACCGAACCCCGCTGCATTTGAACCACTTGAATTAAATTCAAGGATTTACAATAATATCATCCCTTATAATTTAGCGTGTTCATTTACTGAGGATATTTTACAATTTCATTATTCAGATGAAGGTTTTTGTAATGGGGGATTTGCCACAAATTGTATATTGGGAATTGGAGTCACTGGTCATGTCGTTCCAATGGATGTGTATAGCATCAATATTACAGATTTTTTAAATACCTATCATAAAAACGATATCCAAAATATTAAATTAATAAAAATTGATGCTGAAGGACACGATAAAGATATATTAACAACATTAATCCCCTTAATAAAAGAACATAATATAAAACCAATCATTATTACAGAAATGTATGGTGGATTAATGGAGCAAGAAGTAATATCTTTGATAAATACAATTTATAGTTTGGATTATTCAATTTTTAATATTACAAAAGATAACTCTGGACTTGGAATTGAATCTAGGAGACAAAAAATAAATTCAATTGATGATGTAAAAATTGGAACATTATGTAATTTTCTTTGCTTGCCGAACCAAATATGAAAAAAAACGCAATAATTTTTATTCATCACAATACAAACGAAATTGCTAAACATAATCTGGAGTTAATAAAAAAATTCAATCCTGATTGTGATGTATTTACGGTAGGTTTTTCTTGGCATAGTTTATTTCCGGATTCACACATTGTATATAGAACTGAAGACTGGCCTGTGAATTATAGATTAAATAATATATTAAATTGCGGCACTTCATCAGAATCAGATTTATACATTTATGATTTTTTTATGCATCATCAGGATTATGAATCATATTTCGTAGTCGAGTGGGATACGTATTGTAATACTTCCATTCAAAATTTTTATGGTGATGCGATGAAAAAATATCATACTTTCTCTGCATTTATTTTTACAAACAAACCAGATCTCCCGGATGCAGATAAAACAAAATTAAAATATGTAAAAGAATGGAGTTGGTTTGGGTATTTTGATCAATTGAAATCTGATAGCGATAAAAATAAACTAATTCCTTATTTAGGTGGCACATACCCGACATCTTTATTATTTTATAGAAATAACGTATTACATGATATGATGACTATATTATTAAATAATCCGAGATTATACGATAATATTCAAAATGAGATGAGATTAGGAACATTAATTCAATCTGCCGGATATGAGTTAATTGAACACGGTGGAGAAACAAATCAATTTTTCGAACAGCCGCATTATAAAGAATATATATCAAAACAAATCAAAGGATATTATCATCCAATAAAAGAAATACTATAATATGGAAAAAATTACATTTTGTATACCGTCTAAAAACAATCTTCGTTATCTTAAAGCATGTATTCCTTCTATTAGAAATAATGCATACCGAAAAGACCACGATATTTTTATTTTTGTAGATAAAGACGAAGACGGAACGGTTGAATGGTTAAAGAAAAACGAAAAACAATTAAATATAAAATTTTTTGTAAACCCAAATTTAAACAAGTCATTGTATGGAATTGGGATGGCATATGATCATTGTATAAAAAATGCCCAAACAGATATCGTAATGGTTTTTCACGCAGATATGATGTTAGGGAAAGACGCAGATTATCATGCGTTTAAACATTTAAAAAGTAAATCGGTTGTGTGTTCTACTCGAATTGAACCGCCACTTCACCCCGAAGGTCCTGAAAAAATTGTGATAAATTTTGGTTTGTGGCCAGAAACGAATATCGCAGACGGATTCAAAGAAAATGAATTTAATAAATTTGTAGAAAATTCTCAGATTGCGTTTAAAAATAAAATTACTCGCGGATGCTTTGCTCCGTGGATGATCTATAAACGAGATTTTATTGACATCGGAATGCACGATCCCAAAATGAAATCCGCGAGAGAAGACAGTGATGTATTTAATAGAATGATATTAAATGGATATGAATTGCTCCAATCGTGGGAATCTATGGTGTATCATCTAACATGTCGAGGCGGCCAGTTTGAACATGGTGTTTTGACAAAAGATCATAGTCAAAAATCAAAGGATTGGCAAATTTTAATGCACCAATCAACATTGGAATTTATTAGAAAATGGGGAAGTACAGTAAAACACGACGAATATCTAAATCCAATCATAAAAAACAAATATAATATTGGATTTGTGATTAAAAATTCATCCCAGAACTTATTGGAATGGCTGGAGCCATGGTGCGATAATATTTATGTAGATAATGATTTTTCTGAATATATCAAAAAAACACAACCAAACACGGGGTTTGATTTAAGCAAAAGAGTTCTTCCGATTTCTTCAGAAAAAATAAATGATATTATTATAGAATTTGACGGAAAACAATTAAATCAGGAGAGATTCATGTTTATCACAGAATTGTTACCGGATGTTATAGAACAATCTGGAGAAATTGGGGACATGGAGCATGATATATTTTCATTTAAAATAAAAGCATTAACTACATATCAAAATAACCTCATAAAAATATGATATATGAAATCTTTTTCGTCGCGTTTATTTTAATAGTATGGTTTAATACAGAAGCATTTGTTGAGTATTGTGATTTACTTAATATAAATTTTCTTTGGGTAAAAACTTATATACAAAAAAAAGAAATTGATATTTCATTAACATATCATTCATATTTACTCGCATATCATAATTCATTTTTTATTCGATTAATTACATGTCCAATTTGTTTTTCTTTTTGGTTAAGTTTGTTTATATGTATATTTACAAATATAATAATGTATAAATTACCGATTGTAATAATATCAAGTTTATTCATATATTTTATATTTAATAAAATATCATCATGAAAATAAGCACATTTGGCGAATTTAAATTTTTTTTAGAAAATAATAAGCTTGAAAATTATAATTCGGAAATAGCCGATTTTATTGGATGTGTATCCATTTATAGAACAATTTGTTCGTGTAAAAAAAACTTAAAATTAAATCGCCATGAAGAGTGTAACAGAATTTATATTAGTATAATTTCAAATATTTCAAATGAGTTAAAAAATATATTCTTATCTTGCTCTGGAGATTCTCAGATAGAATTTTATTATAATATTAATTTTCCGATAGCAACACTTTCTTCCAGTCCTTAACAAGAGGTCTGATAAAAACTAATTTTTTATCTGATTGAGAAATAGTATATCCATATTCTTTACTATTATTCACATATTTAGAATACTTTTCCATACATTTTTCTTCATTTTCTCTAGCTAATTTTCCTCTAGAAGTATTTTCTTTTTTCCATAATAAAATAGGTAATTTTTTTATTGAATTACCTTCTGTCATTCCGATTTCTTCCCAATTATCTGCTAAATAACACGCACCAGATCTTTTTAATGAATCATTATATTTTTCGATTCGCTCTGGCAATACAAATGTTTCTAACAGTATCAAATCATCTCCATATTTATTTTTCCATTGTATTTTCCCTTCTGTTCGAAGCAGCTTCAAAGACATCGATGCAGCATTTAATGTAGTTATGTTTTTTTGGATAAGGCAAAATCTACTGTTATTAGCGATTCTATTCAACATAAGCATTTTTTGTTCGTTTTTCCACCCTATATAGGAATCCCTACATTTAAGTGCAAGTGTCGCGCTTGTCAATCCAATTGATCCAATAAAATTGCCGCTTACTGTTTCATATATCAAAAACGATAGGCGGCGGGTTGGACTGTCTTTATATTTAACGTAACTATGATATGTATTTATAGTATCACGAAATAATTTAAAATCTGATGAGTTTTCACATTTAACTAACTTGATAGGATATTGTATTTTTGACTGATCGATGTTAGACATTTTTCTACTTCTTGGTTTAACTCTGTATTTGTGAGAAGTTCGTTCTGTGTTACTCCACTTGAGTTTTCACTAACATCCCACCACTCCAATAAGTAGTCAGCTTTTGCTCTTAACTTAGGATCATTTATTTTTTCGTGATCATTTGCGGGCTGCACAAATTTATTTGTAATTTTTGAATATTTACTAATGTGAATTAATGGGCAGTGTTTATTTTTTATCCAACTAACTTCGTCCAATTCGTAAAAATCATATCGAATATCACTAATTATTGCAATTTTTAAATTCTCTTCCAAATTTTCAAAATCTTTGGAAATTCGAGTTTCTAATTTTTGAATCCAATATGTTCCATTTGATTGTTTTCTTTTTACATCTCCATACCAAACTAACATTTCTCTAAATACCTTTTTATGTTCAGTGTTTTCAGAAAATGCGTCTAGCCCTAATTTTTCCCATATAAACTCCTTGCAATCCATTTTCAATTCATATGCAAGAGAATATTGTTTTGCTTTTATTTTATATTTTTCGTCTAATTGTTTTATAAGTATATCACAAAACAAATTTTTTCCGGCTCTTGCCACTCCAGATACACCAATATATTTATTCATATTCTTTTCCTTCTAAAAGTTTTTCTATATTTTCATCACTTATTCCATGTTCAGAAAGTATTGTTATTAATTCTTTCATGTTAACTTCATTTTTAAAATATGTAATACAATAGTCGTGAGCGGCGGATTTACTTATTTTAAAATAATTTGCTAATATTGATAAAAGTTTTTTACTAAATTGTTGTTTAGTAGATTTAATCCACTTTGCGTATTTATATGATTTAGGAGTAAGATCACAACATATTCTATAAAATGCTTCATTTGGTAATAAATCCATATATTTTGATATGAAATTAACATTGATTATTGCTTCGTGATCCATTGAAAGACCCATCAATATTACATATTTATTAAAATTTTTAATATCTGCATCAGACAATTTTTTATAATAATCTATTGATTTATTGCCTTTTATTTCTTTTATATGATCAAACACCGTCTTTATATTCATCATCGGAGTACCCAATGTCAGATTCTGCTGATTTTCTTCTAAATGACGGATCTTTTGTTTTTTTTGCATAAAGATTATTTATTCTTCCTCGGATAGCATTCAGCATTGATATTAACAGCTTTTCATTTCCGTATAAAGTTGTTATATCCAATGCCATTTTTTTATTTTCTCTACTTAGACGGAATACTTTGTAAAATAAAAAGAGAATGGAGATTGTGCATAACATAATAGATGCAATATGTACAATCTCCATGGTATTTATTATTTTTAATATCAACTGTCTAACTCATCCGGAGTAACTTCATCTGTCAATGGTAGCTTACCTCCTTTGGTTTTCTTCTCTGGATGTTTAAGCTTTGATGGTTTATTTTTTAATCTTTGAAAATTTTTAAATTTTCTATCCGAATCTCTTCTGTATGTTTTTCCCATATTACATCTTGTGGCTTATTCGCTGTTTACGCGGCGCTGCCATTAATTATATTTTCTTTGGCAAATACTCTTCTTAGAGTATTGATCTGGTGCCCATTTAATTCTAATTTATTCTTTCCATTAACTACTAATGTTAGTTTTTTTGCACGTTTAGAGCGTGGTAGAGAAGTAAGATATGTAACATCAAATCCTCTATGTGTGTTTGTGATTAAATAGCTTCTATTGTCTTGTGTGTTTTTTATTTTCATATATTTGTTATTTTTAACGTTAGTTATTTTTACACATATAGAAACAAAATACAAGTTATTATATTTTTTTATTAGATATAATAATACAACACCGGACACGGATCGCATGCGTCATCAAATGGACAAGTGTATCCTAAAAATTTCCACGTTTTTTCTGAAGATCTGCTGTTTTTTACCCAAGTAACTCTTTGATTAATTCCTTGTTCGAGTAGATATTTTCTTGGTTCGACAATATATGGAAACATCGCAGATAAATTTGTGAAATCAGAATCTTCATTTTCTTGAAATAAAATATCACTGCCGTTTTTAACCAATATCGTCCCCATTGCTCCGTCGAATATTCCATCCGGACTCGTATCAATATAATTAGAATCTGTTTCGTTCCTAGATACTAATATTAATTGATCTAAAAATGTAGAAAATCTATTGTCTTGTATGAAATTAATCATGGTTTTATATAAATATCAACTATACCATTAAAAATAGCTATTTATTATTAAATGTATTCATCATATGACAACAATGTATATACCGTATAATATCGACCAAACGTTTTCATTGATTATTTATTCCAACGGACTGTATTGTTTAATGGAAACAAATATGGAAAAGGAACAGCCGATGTATATGGGAAAAGACAGAATAAAGCTAGAAGCAATTATTAAAAGCATCAAACAAGCGGCAACAAAACAAAAAACAAAAAATACAAAACTTAAAATTTATAAAGTAGATTCTGATGGTATTATAAAATTTACGCCACAATCTTCATTTTATAATATTATTCCCAATAATTAAATAAAAATGCCATGTGTTTTTACACATGGCATTTTTTAATAATAATAATGTATTTACATTAAATTGTTACTTTTGCGGCGTCCTCCATAGGAACCACAATATTCTTTGTAGAAGTTTTTGTGTTATTGCTAATACTGACCACTTCAACTGATGAAGAACTAAACTTCTCATTGAAGATTACACCAATATTTCTCGCGCTTTCCAAGATTTCTTTTGTTACCGGACAGCTTGCGTAAACTACTTCCGGTCTCCCTTTTTGTTTTCTATTCGGAATAGTTCCTATTGCAACTACGGCACTATTTTCAATAGCTTTATTTATTTTTGTTCGAAGAGTAATTTCTACAATATCAGAATTTTTCTGATGTAATTCACTAAATGTAAAATGGCCAGCAATCCATTTAACAGTTTGTTTAGTTTTGTTTTTTCTATCTGTTTTTGCTATCTTCTTTACCGAATTATTAATTGATTCATTAATTTTAGTGTTACTCATATATAATTATATTTTATGATTGGTAACTTGATATTCCAATACCTTTTTGTACCAATTACAGATACACATTACTATATGAGATTTATTATGTCAAGAAAAAACAATCTGTTTTTATTGTTTCTTTAGAATTGATTTTTGTTTTTTCGAAGGTAATTTCACTTTCAACTTTTTATTTTTTTGTTTTGGATATGTATAATCTGCTTTTGTTCCCTTTTTTGAATGTTCGGATTGTCGTTTAAATGAACTTCCAACTTCTCGATAAGGTTGATCAGGAAGATCCTTTGAATCCGTAACAGCATCCTTAACGTTTTCTTTAGTTTCTTGCATTTCTCCGTCTTTTCCTTTTGCCGGCACACTTTGTTCCGCCGCTTTATTATATGCTTTTGTTACATAACTACCGTCTTTAGAAGACAATACTTCTTTTACAAATTTTTTAACATCATCGAATGGCAATGATACTTTTTTAGTTCTGTCCGCATCTTCTTTAAAATATGTTACGTTAAATCGATCTTCATACAAATGTTTAAACTTAAGAGAATGAACAGGAGAACCAGAAAACACATAATGTCCAGAATCATCTAATGAAATTGAATAATCTTTATTTGCTTTTTTAACTTCAGATTCAATCTCATCTATCATTTCTTTACATGATAATTTTTTCTCCAATTTAATCTCGTCCATCGCCTCTTTTACTAAAGTACGCAATTTATTTTTTAAAATGTGTTCTTTAACACATTCGTTGATTAATTGATTTAATTCCTTTTTATTCATATTTTTATTGTGATATAAATAAATATAACAAAATATTCACAGAAAATTGATTATTTTATATATTTTATAGGGCTTTGACTTCACAGTTTCCTCCTGCACATGCTGCCTCAGACGTGTGGATTGTCTCATCATCCAATTCACTTAATTTAGTGTATGGAACAGGGTTCCAATTATCATATAAATCATTCCATTTTTTTTCATCTTCTTCTGTTAAGACCGCTTCCAATGGTGCTTGAGCATAGATTTTATCTCCGGTCTTTGGTAATAAAGACACAGCAGTAAAATACTCCTGATTTTTAAATAAATATTCAGTAACTTCATCCCATTCGTTGTCATCAACTAGAACGGTGCAACTTACAGAATGTTTTAATGGTTTTTTATTTACTTCAGTTGTTCCGGGATTAACCCAATTTTCTTGAGTACTTTTAATTATTTCCAAATGTTGGATTGCAGATAAATCAGATTTGATCATAGCCTTTTCTGTAATTTCAATTGGAAAAGATATTACGTCATCTGTTTTATTTGCTGAATATACAGAAGGTTCGATTGCATGAGGATTATAAAGTTTAAAAAACTTATAAACGTTGTCATCATGGTTTACTTGAATTCTACGTATATATTTTCTTGCATGATGAGGATGTATCCCCGAAGAAGATCCAAGCACCAAACTTGACGTTCCTTCGGGCTTGACACAAGTTACGCGAGCAGCCTGATTGATTCCGATTTTCTTAGCCCATTCCTTATTTGTATTAACTGCAATTTCCGCACATTTTCTTTGATTTGATTTATTTAATAATATATCTGGATTGTCAAGAATTCCCGTAATACTCACTCCTAAAAGTGCTTCTTCCCGCGTTAATTCTTCACTTGTATTTCCCAAATAAGGGAAATTAGTATATGCTGCTTGTAATGTTCCAATTAACGATGCTCCCCATGCTGCCTTTTCAAATTCTTCTAAAGATTTTATTTTTGCTCCATTAATGCTTGATAAATTACACATCTGAAATCCACAACGACCATCTTCTGTAATTGGAATAAAGGATATTTCAAAACATCTGCGTGCAGTAAATCCTTCGGCAATTAATGTTCTATTATTATTTTCCGATAAGCAATAAACATCTTGTTTTCCTATAAATTTTACTGATTTAACAGTACATTCAAACTTCTGAATGCCATTTGGTTCTTTTATGGTAGAAATAAGTTTTTCAAAAGTTTGGTGCTTATAACTATCGACATATCTTGTTAATTTATTAAAATTTATCGCATTCTTTTTTCCACCAATAATTAGTCTATATGTTGGTTTGCATAAATATTTTTTATATCCTCCTTTTCCATCTGGCAAAACAGTTTCTTTTTGAGGCAGTAAATTGTTAATTTTAGAGAATATTCCTAATTCTTGACATATTAATTGAACATTTTGAAGAGATTCAAACTGATTTGATGTAATTCTAAGGGATATTGATCTGGATTTATTATTAAAATCGACATGTCCATCGGAATAAAACAATCCTGATAAAAATCCAGATTTAAAATTTTTATCTAAATTATGAATCCAATTTAAATTGTTTTTAGTAAAACCAATTTTTTGCATAATTCGATGCAAAGAAGACGAAGATAATCTATATTTATCATATGATTTTGTAGATAACGAATGAACAAATTTAGGAAGTGTTTTATGTGTTTTTTGATTCACAATGTCTTCTTCACATAAATTATGTATAATTTTTTCTATATCTTGTATTTTACTTTCTTTTCCGGGCATATCCCACACATCAACATTAATGTTTTTATCTTCAACTACGTTTCCGTCTCCATATACTAATCCAGAAACAAACCCCAATTCATATGATTTTGATTTTTTATCTGGATTGAAAACTTCATTTACTCCTATTAATAGTTTGTCTCCGACGTTTAATTTATCCAACGCAATCATTCCTTTAGGAGTTGCGAACAAATGATTTCCGGTCGCCTTGACTTGTCTTCCACATGTAGATGTGAGCAAATACACATCTTGATTTTCTCCCGTTTTTCTTATATTAGAAGCAATATTTGTAGATATTCCAGATTTTTTTGTATTTATGTCCCACACTTCCTCGTTTTTAACAACTCTTCCAATAACTCTATTATCTTGAATAATTTCAATTTCTTTTCCGATAAGATTTTCAAACGTCCTCCAACCATCAACAGTTAATATTTTACTATCAATAGTAAAACACGGATTTAATAATTGTTTATTATCGATGACATACAAAAATCCGGGTTCTCCAAATTCCTTTGTTTTATTAATTAACTCTTGGAATTCTTTTTTTGTTGTGGATCCGCGAATTATAATTGCGGAGTTATTACTTCTTGCTCTTTGTGGATTTTCTTTAAACCAATTTCCTGTTTTAGAATTCATCATTTCCGTGTCATTAGCATCAAAAATAACGGAGCACGCAGACCTTCTAATTCCACCCGAAAGAACAGCATCCGCGCAATGCATAAGAATATCATATGCATTAATCGTTCTCATTCTTTTTTGTCCTTCTTCTTCGATAATGTAATCCAATAATTCTTTAACTTTTTTATGACAACTTTTCAAGCCTTTATAACCCGGGGCCTTTCCTCCTCCGGTTTTTAGTTTTGCTCCTCTTGGTCTAATTTTACTATAATCAAATACAATTTTTCGTCCAGAATACGCCGTGTTTTTGAAATAACAATTTAATAATGCTTCAATACTATCCGACCATCCTTCAATACTATCTTGTACGGTATATGATATAACCGTTCCGTTTTTATCATCCGCAGATACGAGATTCGGTAAACGATCTAAGAAAGTATCGGTAATTCCAAATCCCACACCAACCCCGCACAATAATGCATAAAATGATTCTGCAAATGATCGAATAGAATCAATATGTTTAACAGAACAATTAAAAATTCTAGCATTATGTGCTTCTACTGCTTTCCCGCCAAATTGCATCGATCTCATCGATGGAATAATATATTTATCTTCTACCAATTTAAATGCTTCTTCAATTTGTTGTTTGTTCTCAACACTTAATTTATTGAATTTCTTCAAGTGCATTTTCTTAACACGATCAACCGTTTCTTTCCAAGTCTCTCTACGTTCCTTTTTTTCATCATATCTAGCATATTTTGTTGTAAATGTAAAATTTGCTATTTCATTTAGTGTATCTAGTTTTTCCATATTTTATAAATTTTAGTTATTTGATAATTAGAGTATAATTTAGTTATAGTTATGTTTTTATTGTAGCTTTTTTAAATTTTTTTTTATATTTTAAAAAAAGACAATACTACAATCAGGCATTTTTAATTGTTAATTTGAAAATGTTTCTTCATCATCTTCTTTATTTTTAATCATATGCTCATTCCATTTATCAGACATAATCTTTTTTACGAGATTTTCTCCCTGATTCATTTCATTCACTAGAGCAACTCCCTCTTTAGAATTTTCATCGTATAATTGAATTTTTCCACAACCAGCATTCATTCTTGCAGGGAAAGTAAGACCGTCTGGACCAAATCTATTTTTAATTACGTGAAATCTAGCTGTATTTGCTTGTTTATCTCCGATTTTTCTAGAAACCGACATTACGAAGTCTGCCGTCATAATTTTTCTATATGAGTCGCTGATATTCATTGCAGTTAAAATGTCTTCGTCCATTCCGGATCTATTGCTTTGGGATGCTGTCCATATTGGAACCTGAAGTTCTCCAGCAACTCCTCTCAATTCTTCATAAATTCCTCCTGCTTCACTATATGAATTTGCGTTTTTATCTGATTGAAACGGTCGTAGAATATCGGCATAATCCACAATAATCATATCTACTTTAGTACCCAACATCGCCAATCTCTCGGCATGAACTTTGAGATTATATGCACTCACGGTTTTGATCGGAAAATATTTGATCATTAATTTTCCCGGAACACTTGCAATTTTCTCTTTGACAATTCCAATGTTGTTTCTGATGTTTTGAAAGTCAATTCCAGTAAAACACGCATCGTATCTTAATCCAACATAATTTTCATTTAATTCCAACGTAAAATGAAGTACGTTTTTATTTCTCTTTAATGCTTCTGCTCCTAGTCTGGCTAGGACCCAGCTTTTTCCGCTCCCCGCGCAGGCGGTGATAACTCCTAATTCTCCCGGAGCCAATCCGCCATCCATAATTTGGTCAACTACATCCCAACTTGTTGATGTTGTATTTCTTGCCATGACAGACATTCGTTTTTCAACATCTTGTGTATAATCGTGTCCCAAATTTCTTTCCATTCCCGCCTTCATGGCGTGATCGACGATTATCTTAATCTTTTCATATTCTCCATTTTGGATGTGTGTTACACTCTCAACAATTGCATTTTTCAATGTCTGATTTTTGCAGAACTCCAAAAATTGTTCTTTTACATATTTTAAATCTGAGTCAGTGATTTTATTAAAAATCAATTTTAATTGTTTTATTACTGGTTTTTTAAGTTCTTCATTTTCTATTGTTTCTGTTTCTACAGAAAACACCGTCATTGTAGGTAGTTCTTTATGTTCTATAAAGTATTTTAATGCGGTTTTAACGATCCATTGATTTGCATCGCTCTCAAATACTTTGTATTCTAAAATATCACTTATTCTTTCCATGAAAGGCTTATCCGAGATAAGCCCACTTATACACTTCAACTGGAATTCCGCACCGAATTTTTTTAGGTTATTGTTGTCTATTGGATTTATCATATTTTCTTTTTTTGTCTTGATTAGATACTTTAGTATATAATAACTCTCTATGCAATTTTTATATACGTCTTTGTTTTTTTATTTCGGATCTGATGTAATCAGCCGCCCGAATGTTTCGTTCAACCATACGTGGTGGTTTTGAATATTTCCCCACATTCTATCCTCAGCTAAGAGTTGCCCGAATCGAACTCGATTTAAAATTCCCACGGGCTTATTTAAAATCTCATGAACCCGTAATTGCGTAAACGACTGCAATTGAGTATCTTTCAATTGCATTAATAGTTTATTTCTTTCTAAAATTTCTTTGTTTTCTAATATTGAATTATATAGTTTATATTTCTTTTTATTTTTTTCACATATATCATAAATGTGTTCTAAACTATATTGAACGTGATCTTTTAATTCGGGAAAGCATTTTAATACTGTTTTAAGTCCGCTCCCTTTCACTCCGTCTATATTATCACTATCATCTCCGCTCAAAATTCTATAGTTAATAAAATTTTCACAACTAATACCATATTCTAATAAAATTTCCGCACACCCATATAATTTTCTTTTTGTTGGACTCCATACATTTATTTTATCATTTACGAGTTGTAAATAATCTTTATCGGTACTCATGATATATACTTTATTACTATTTTTAAAGTAATCATTTGCTGCATATGCGATTGTATCGTCAGCCTCGACATGATCCACGCTCATGACAGTGACGGGTAATGTATCTAAATATCCAATTAATCTTAATAATTGAGATTGAATGTTGCGATCTTCTTTCTCATCGGAGGTCAATTCTTCATAACTTCTGTTATATTTTAAATTTGTTTTTCTTTTTTCTTTGTAATCTGGATATATTTTTCTTCTTTTTAAACTTCCACCAACTCCATCAAATACAATTACGATTCGAGTTGGATTTAAAAGTTTGGCGGCATAGCCAACACTTTGTAAAAAGCCTGCTATGCCGCCAACGTGCAATCCATTATCATTCATACTAGGAACTGCCATGAATGATCTAAAAAAACAATTCAGTCCATCGACCAATAATATTTCGGTATTTAATTTTCTTTCTACTGGAGTTTTAGAAAGATCCATATTTTTAAACATGGAAAATAACTTTTTTTTATCATCGGACGATAGATATTCCATAATTGTTTATTCTTCTGATTGAGTTTCTTCCGATCCACCATCATCTGATGTTACTTCAACATCTTCAACTATTGTACTGTTTGGGTCTTTATATTTCATAATGAATTCATTACAAATAAAATTATACATCTCATCTTTTAATGTAGGATTTTCTGTGACTAGTTTTACGAATTCTTTACTCTGAAATGTATGTTCTTTACCGTCTACCGACACATATTTAAGTCCGCTTTGACCCGCAGCTTTTATTAGTCCCTGTTCTTTCAGAACTTTTAACCAACTAGAATAGTCTGCAATTCCGCTATCAAAATAAATATCAAATTCAGCTTTCCTCTGAGGAGGACCCATTCGGTTTTTAATGACCACTGCTCGACATTGATTTCCGATGATTTCATCATCACGTTTTAATTTTCCTATATTATTTAATCGAACACGAACAGAACAATGATATGCAAGTGCTTTTCCTCCAGAAACAACGAACTGGTCTCCAAACGGAACTGCTTTAAGATTTTGACGCAATTGATTTGTAAATACAATTAATACTTTTTGTCTACCAATCATATTTGTTATTTTACGCATTGCCTTGCTAATGATAATAGCTTTTCCAGTTGCATATCCATCTTTTCCATGATCCGATTCCAACTCAACTTTCGTCGAGGCCGCCGCCACGGAATCCACGACGATTGTTAGTAGTAGATCCGGATTGTCTTTTCGAATATATGTAATTGCTTTCTCAATTCGATCAAAGATTTCTTCGACAGTTTCTGCTTGAGTATACATCAATTTATTTTTTGATAAATCGACACCAAGGCTTCTCCAGAATTCAGGAGCAGCCGCATTTTCAGTGTCAATATATATTGCTTTCCCACCCATTTTTTGGGTATTGGCGACAATATGTGCGCTCACTAAGCTTTTTCCGCTTTGTTCTAAGCCAGTAAATTCTACAATTCTTCCAACTGGCAGTCCTCCGTTTGATCTATTACTAATAGCTAAATCTAATATACTAGATCCCGTGCTGACCCAATCACTGATTTGGGATGGGTCGTCTTGTTCATCTAGAAAAAACGCTACTTTTCCTCCTTCTTTATTTGATTTATTTAATTCATCTGCCAATTTTTCCAATAAATCATCGTTGCTTGTATGTTTTTGTTTTTTAGTTTTTTTTGAAGAAACATCATCTTCAAGTAAATCGGTTGTTTTTTTCATATTATGTTTTCCTTGTGTTAAGATAGTAAAAAAGGATGATGGCATTATATACCACCATCCTTTATTTGCAATTTAATTTATTTCTTTTTATCAAATAATTTATCAAATTGATCTTCTACGCTAGGAGTATTTCCTGCGGCATCAACTGCACTTGGAGACGCATCCTCCGGAAGTGGATCTGCGTCGAGTTCTGCTGGAGTTGCCAGCATATCATTCATAATATTAAACAATTGTTCATAAGAAGGCTCTGGAAATAACTCCAAAATATTTCTCTGATTTTCTAAAATATAAAGTCTAGCCTCATCAATTGCTGGACTGGACTTTCCTTTAACTGTTATTGTTGTTGTTGGGAATTTCTTAGCACCGACGGTTTCGGGAGATTCTTTATATTCTACAATAATGTCGTGACCAGTTTTTGGATCACTAATATCCCCGAAAACTTCTTCATCACATGCTTTTAAAATTGTTTCATATACAGTTTTTCCAAATCCCCAAAATTTTACTCCCTCGTCTTCTTTTCCACGGACCAAAATTGGTGCATATGTTCTTGACTTTGGTAAGAGTGCTCGTCCACGTTTCCAATCTTCCTTATCTCCGGTTTTTTGTAGACGCTGAGCAAATTCTACAATCGGATCTGGTCGATTAAAACTATCTGGAGATAGATAGGTTCTCTCCACAATTTTTCCGTTTGAATCTTTTACTTTTAATCCATAGTGAAATTTAAGTTCAATAAAAGAAAATTGATCCGGATTGTGTTTATATGGGACGATTCTTATTACTTGTTGTCCTTCTGGTTTCCAGATGGATGAAGTTTTGTTGTTTACGTTTTGAATAGAATTAAGAATGCTCTTAATTTTGTTAGATGGTAATGCCATAAATTTTAAATGTTAAATATTAATTGTATATTACTTAATTATTTGACTCACAAGAGTCCGTTATTATTTAATACACCTATAAGTATAGTTCAAAAAAAATAAACAACAAGATTTTTTACCATATAAAAAATCCGAGATTTTTTATATCTCGGATTCTTTTTATATATTGTAAATTTTTTTATGGTATGATTAATTGTTCTTTTTTATCAACAACATACCATAATTTACCAACAATTTCCCCATCTGGGGTATAGTAAATTCCGTTTTTAACATAAAATCCACACATAGTTGCTTCATTTAAAGTATATATTTTTTTATGTTCTAATTTTAATATTTTTTCTACCGAGACGGCATCTGATTTTCTTTCTTCCGGAGAACGATTATCTGGATTTATTGGCTCTGTCGCCTTTGGTTGTTGTGTTGGCTGTGCCTGTTGTACTGATCCTGTTTGTGTATATTGTGCTTGTGGAGTTGCCTCGCCACCAAATAAATTTGTTTGTGCGATTTTTGGATTTTTTTCAAAATGGGTGCCGCGAGATATTGCTCGTTGTTTATATTCTGGAGATGGAAATGTTACTAATAAACCATCTTTATTATATGCTTGTCGTTCCGGATGTTTTCCCGATTCTGCAAGTTTATTACTCGCCAATATAGCCAATTCTTCTGATTCTCCTTCTTTAATTAAATATTCTCTAAATATAGCAAGATGAGAATCATCCAAGACATTGAATATACCAGATTCTAATCTCGGATCTATGGATACTTCATCTAAAATTTTCGAATAACATACAGTTGCATTTTTCATATATAATATATATTAATAAAAATTCTATTATTATTCAATACTTATTAAATTCATTGTATTATAATCGTCACCACAATAACATTTAATTGGAAATTTTTCACAAGACATAATCTTTTTTACTTCCGATAATTGTAAATACTCATCTAAATGTATATCAAATAATAAAGAATCATATGTGTATAATATTGGTTTTATTAATTTATTGTTACAATATACATTGATGTTTGTTAACATTTCCATATTATATTCTGTTTCCGACGCTTGAATTATATAATTAAATAATTTTGCTGGGGATGGTTCTTTTAATTTTGTTTTGGTTATTCTACGTTTAAAAACTGGAGTATCTACATACCCATATTTCATAAAATGGTCCCATCTATGGTGAATGTATTCATTTATTTTTTTAAAATACGGGATATGAAGATATTTATCTGGAATGTGTCCATATAATAATTGAAATGTGGTCAATTTAGATCCCAATATTTCATCTTCTGTCAGATTTTCTTTAGAATAATAATATCTTCCAAGATAAGAATATACATCATCTGGAAGATTATAATTAATTAATTGTGCAATTAAATGTGGATGATATGCACTATAATCCATTGTTATTAATTTTCCTTGTTTTCCATATCTGCTGATAAATGGCTCTCTACTACCATCTGTTTTATTTAAAGCCGCAAAATTTATTCCTCCAAATCTATTACTGGGACGGCCCGTGGATGTAAATAAATTATATTCGGTATACACATACTTCAAAGGACTTATAATTTTTTCGGGAAAATATTCTTTAAATTTTTGTGGGTCTACCATCATTCCCCCCGATTCAATTTTCCACAATCCGTCGGACATAACATTATTAAATTTTAAATATGAAGAATCACTAATCATATTTTTTATGTCAATCGAATCAAATAATTTTACACATTGCTCTGTTATTTTTTGAAACCATTTTTTATGGATTACAATCGGAATTACCTGATTAAGATCACTATATGTGTGATATTTATTATAGAAAAATATTTTTGTCTGATCGTTTTTTTCATCAATTAAAAATTCTTCATCAATGTCATTTAAATAGCAACATATTCCGATATCATTAATTTTAATAATATCTTGCATATAATGTTTTAATTTCTTTTTATCAAATGTCCATTTATCACCAATTAATTTTTGATTGATGTCATCTTTTATTTTAGACAAAGAAACATTGAAAATACCATCTGGGTGGTCAATTGATACTATTCCTATTTCTCCATCATCTAAATTTCCAATGCAACATATTGAAGGAGAATCCATAGCCGGATGCAATCGGGGATCTTTTCCGATAATATGAATTATCACATTATTGAATTTTATCCGATCAAAATATTCTATATATTGTGCTTCATTATCTATAATCATTCTATTTTAGATGGTATACCGAGAATTAAACGAAGTCAATTTTTTATAAATCTAGCATATTGAGTATAATCTTTAATTTTATTTTTTATGTCCGGTAGAATTTTAGATACAATATTTATTTGATTTTTATTTTTTTCATAGACACCATTTTCATAAAGTTTTCCGTTTTTATAAACATTTTTTTCATATCCTATTAAATACCAAATTAAATCTACTTTAATAAATAACTGTTTAGAAATTTTATCATATTGATATCCAGAAACTTCAATCACGGGGCCTCCATTTATTTTCTGAACAAAATAACGAGTTGTATATAAATTAGAATAATCAGATTCAAATACAACAAAAAAATACTCAGATGGATATGTATAATTTTGTATACCCGTAACATTTCCTATTGAGTTATATTTGTCTATATTTATCATTTGATATTTTCTAGTTTAATGTCTGTGGATGAATCGTATGCTTCTTTACCATTACTGTATTCTACATTAACATTTGGAGATAATACTTTTGGTTTCGGTCGGATTCCGGCTTTTATTATTGTATTCCATTCTCCATTTTGAATAGTATTGTTAATATCTATTATTGAAAATATTACATCATCTGGACTATATGGTTTTGGTAGATTTTTAATACTAAAACATTGAAATGTTCGTATTCCAGATATTCCTAATAAAGTTAATTCACATATAAAATTTGGTTGTTGTCCACCATACATATTTAAATTATTTTCATAATCCTGACAATCTAAAATTGTTAATAATAAATGTTTGCTGGGTAATGCCAAATTTAATACTTCATAATATAAAATATTTGGAGATTTTGATGATTGTTTATTGTCTTCTAATATTTTTAAACTTGTAAAATATGCCCCGGGAGTTTTTCCATATTTTTGTAATTGTTTTATCACATCAGATGATTCATTAATAAATGATTTTTGTTTTTCTGGTTCTAATTGATTCAATCCAAGCCTATCACCAAAATAAAATTCCGGCAAGGCGGTTGCTGTTGATTGTCCTGTTTTTTGTCCCTGATTATTATTTGATCCCGCAATAACTTGTGTCATTTGCACGTTGCTTGGAGTAACCGTAAACGTTAAACTTTTAATATTTGTATCGGACGCAATATCAAATTGATACAAATTTTGATAAACTTTTTTATTAATAAATTTTTTATCTATAATTCTTAATTTTTTTTCGTCTTCTACAATCGCAAGTTCCCAAAATCCAGCAACCGCTCCGGATAACTCATTCAATATAATAGATAAAAATTCTTCGGCAGTTTTTGATTTTTCCGCAGCCGAGATTATAACATCCACGTTAATGAATATATCTTTTAAATATCCCCAATAACCAGATTTTTTTTCATTTCCTTTCTCATTATAATCGACTGACTGAGGAAATGCTGCTTCATATGGTTCCAATTGTGAAGATTCAACCTTTCCATTAGGATCGCTTCCAAAATTATACCTAAATCGATTAATAAAAAAATCTAAATTATCTCGATATGCCCCTAGTGTATTTGCTGTGCTTGGTAACGTCTCGCTAATTCCATATCCAGTTTTAAATACATGATATAATCTAGAATTATATGGCAACATACCGACTGGTTTTGCTTGTTCAAAACTTGCTGCTGATTTATATGATGTTTGTGATTGTAATTTATTTGTTATCCATTCTTCTTGTTTATAATCGGATTTCCAAAACAAAGCACCTAGATTAAATTTAGGAGCGGATGGGTTTGGAATTAAAACCTTATCTCCATCGCAACTAATTAAATTTGGATGTCCACCAATCGCAACATCATTTATATCTATTGTGAATAAATCAAAAGAAGGATCGTCGGTGGATTGTATTGTTGTTATTTTTTGTCCTATAAACAGATTTATTAAATCAACTACAAATCCCATCGTAACCCAAATAGAATCTGGTGATGTAGAATCCCAATCGATATCTTTATCCGGTTCTTCGTATGCAATTGTTGCCGGATCGTTTTTTATTTTTCCGCGTGCAATAAAAATTCTATTTTCTTTTTTTCCATTGAAAAATAATTTTTGTAATTTTGTATTATCATATCCTACTTTTCCCTCATCCTCAACAGTAAGATTCTCAAAAAAGTTTTTTCCATCTCCTTCTAAACATTTTGTTACATTTTTTAATCTCTGTTTACAAAATTCTGCTAGTGAAGGCTTTGTGGTTATTGCTTTGATGGATCCATCTTGATTTAATTCCGTTGTAGATTGCGGAGCTTCATTAAGTAACGCTCCTGTGTGATTTCTGTGTTTTGAAAAAATTTCTGTTTTACAATCATACGTGAGTCCATCTTGAGAACCAAATTCAAAATTTGTTATTATCCCATATGTTACATCATACATTCCATTTGATTTCAAAATTCGATCATAAAGAGGCGTTCCGTCTCTAAAAAGATCCGTCAGTTCTTTTTTATTTGTTAAATCCAGTAAGGATTCTGGATTAAATAAATTCCATCCTAACTCTACAATAACACTGATTCCCGGAGTTAAAAAATACGGAGTCATGTATTCAAGCTGTGCGAAACTATAACATTTCCATTGAATCGTAACTTTTCGAATTCTTTCTTTTTGCATGTTTGCGTCGATAGAAACAATTCCCGGACACGGCAAGAAAATTGGAACGGATTGTGTTTTTTTATTTTTTAAATTAATATTAAATCCCGAATTTGTTTCTAGATCTAAAATATGTGGTTTATTATTGGTATCATAACCTAAAATATTAGATTCGTATGATGCATTTGTGTTTTGAAAATTAAACTGACCAAACGCATTATGAAATCCCTGCCCGCCATACATTACAAAACCCTCACGTTTGTTTTTTTCGAATTCTTCTTTTGTTATGCCATCATTTGAATTGAACATTTTTCTGAATCCAGTACCATTACTAGTTAATCTAGCCCACGCAGATAAAGGCCCTCTATAATTTTTGTAATTACTCCAAGATGAATCTACATCCACATAACTAAAACCCTGATCCAATGTTCTGCGATATAATTCTTTTCGAATTGGATTTGGAATATGATGAGGAACCCACGGTCTATTATCTAATGTTTCAATATTTTGCGCCATATCAATTATGAATTAATTAATTTAAAATCGTTAAGAATTTTTAATACATTACCGGGTATTCGTAATTGAATACCAGCGGGGACGCTTAATCTTCCCTTGCCAATATTATTAGCAAGTGCAATTATCCACCATAAAGTAACATCCTTATAATACTTATCCGCAATAGAATCCAAATACATTGTTTCGTTGGTAACTATATAAACATCACTCGGATCAATCGGGACCGACGGATAAATTATAGATTTATATACTCTTTTACCATCGTATCTATTTGTAATGTCTGCATTTGAATATCGATTCATATTAAATTATATTAAAAGTTTTGAAGAAAACGAACCGCCATTTACAATATTTGAATAATTTTCGCCTGATCTATATGATGATCCGAATTGAGATCCGCCTGCAATTGGCTTTTCTTTTTCTAATAAATTCATAGAAACAGATAAATCAATTGTTCTGGGTAACTGAGCATATTTATTTTTACTATTATTTAAATGTATCACATTATTTAGATATTTCCAATCATTTTCTTTAGAATAATTTTCGTTTAATGTTTCCCAACTTGCGTCTTCCGGAACTGAAAATGCAACGCTTGTAATTACCGCAGGTTGCTCCGAATACATATCACCAATTGTAAATTTTATTAATGGCGGAATAATAAATCTAGAAAAATCATTTAAATTTGAATTATTTTTAGATGTATAATTTGCGGGTTTTACAAGACCCATAAAATAATTAATTCGCTGCCATGTAGAAGAGAATTCTTTAATGCTTGATATATTAACAATAAAATTAAAAGATAATGATCTGATAAATCCTTTATATGTATAAAGCTTATCTGCTCGACCCATATAACTCACATCATTCCATTCTGCGGTACTTGTTTCGTTTATACCACGGATAGAGGATCGAAATGGTAAATACCTATCATTAACAACATCATAAAAATAAAACGATATAATATCATCTTGATTAGGATCATATTGATCAAATTTATTTTTACCAACTCCAAAATTATCAGATTTTAATACTCCCAAAGTATTAATTTTATCAGATCGAGTTGCTCCAGAAAATCCATAATCTTTATTTACGCTAGGATCATTTCCAGAAATCGGATCAATTGTTTTTATTAATTTGAATCGTTCTGGTGTAAGATACTTTAATTTTTTATCCGTTCCTTCCTTCTTGTCTGTTACTTTATCAATGTATGTATACCCAAAAGTTCCTCCGAGTGCATTGCTAAATTGAGGAAGCGGACTATAAGAATATCCATTTGTATCATTTAATGTATATTTCTGATTATTCGCATTTGCATCTGGTTTTTTTAAAGTATCAATAACTTTTTGTAAATTTTCTTGAATTGCTTTTACTCTATAATCATTTTGATCCGAAAATTTACTTCTATCATCAAAATAATTAGTTTTTTTATTTGTTTTTGTTTTTTCTATATAATATGCGTAATTAACAATTTGATCAGAAAACTCTAAAGAATTAATATCATTATTTTTTTTCCATTTTTCAATTCCAATATATGTTTCATATTGAGCCCCATCATCTGAATTAGGATTGTATTCTTTAATTCCAAATGGATTTCCATTTATAGATCCAACAGGACCGTTTTGTATTGATATTCCTTGATCTGTAATAAATGGAGCATATCGCACAAAACTACTTGGTTTATTTCCGTTTGTAATTTCAATTCCAGAAAAAAATCGTTGATGTACTCCTGATTTATTAGTACCGTCTTTATTGGTAATTTCAAATTTATTTTTTGCACCTAACATTCTTCCATATGTATGTTCGTCTGCTCGATATTGAAAAATTCCAGGTTGTCCTATTGGCATATACGTTCCGATTATATTATTAATGCCACTTTTAATATAATTTCCAACAGCACCTAGAAATCCGCCGCCAGTATTTGTTGGTCCAGTTGACCATTTTTGAGCAAGCGACATAAATCCGGAAGATGCACTTTTTCCTCTTAAAATTCCCTTATATGCATTCGGAACTAATTTTGCTGTGTTTGAAATTACATTTGGATTATTCATTGCCACAGTTGTCGCCACCGGAATTGGAGAACTACCAAAACCTAAAATCGAAGCAAATCCATTTGATAGATCCAAATGTCTTGTAGGCATTGGAAATATACCAAATGTAGCTCTACTTACAGCAGCCAATATTGGCATCGTTGGATTATAAATTTTTGTTTCATTAAATGCATTTTGTCCCTGAAGAACAAATTGTTTTGCTGTGAAAATAATACCCGTTCCACTGAATAACCATTTTGTTACTCTTTCAACATCTTGCAATGGAGCACCGATTGAAGGCACTGTTCCTTTTAATGCATTAATTCCTTTTGTTCCTGTATTTGGTGTGAATGTTATGAATGGTTGTTTTGGACCAAATTTAATCAGTCCAGTATTGTTTGTTTTAGGACTGTATTTATTGTATATCGCGTCGCTATTTATATTGAATAAATTTGCAAGTTTTCCGGGCTGTCGCGAATTATTAAACCCCGATGGTAACACGTATCCATTACCAACAATTTGAGAATTTGTTGTTGAAATTGTATTATCTATATTATTGTTATTCGCCATATATAATAAATATTAGATAGATCCAAATGCTCCGCGTTCTTTTTGTGCTCTAGCCATTAAAGTAGATGCTTTAGATCCGTCGATTTGTACTGCGATTCCACCATTTTCCATTAAAATTATTAACTCTTCTATTTTCTGAACCACTTTTTTATTAGATTCGGAAATTATATTTCCTATATCATATAAATCATTTTTTGAATTTTGCAATGGAGATACTTGCAGCGGAGTTTTTGTTATAATATCAGATAATTTTGGTAACTGAATTCCACCAAATAAGCCACTGATTCTATTAAAACTATTTATAAATGGAGAAGTTAATGTATCTAATAACATTCCTTGAATTGATTGAATTCCTTTTAGAATTCCAAGCCCCAATTTTGATGGAGATTTCCCCACGAACATACCAGCAATCCAATCGTATGCATCAATAAATGGTTTTAAAAATACATCATACAGAGAATCCTTGATTGCCAATAATCCACCAAGAAATCCCTTCGGTCCTTCTTTCCAATGATTTATGAAACTATTAATTAATTGAACAGCATTGATTAATAACCCAATAGGACCAAGAATTTTAGAAGCAAACCCAAGAAACTTTCCAAAAAATCCAATAGTTTTTCCAAAAAACCCAAGTTTACTTATTATTCCGGAGAAAAATCCTCCAATTGAGGAGAATATTGGTTCTAATGATTTTAATTTTCCTAAATAAGAAAATGCTTTAAAAATACCAAATATCGGCACAAGTTTTAATATTCCGGTTGCAATTAACGGAAGAACTTTAACAGCCAAATCTAAAAGAGGGCTAATAAATTCCATAACAGGCCCGGATAATTCACTCATCAATTTATTAAATTGATTTTGTAATTGTATAATTCTTTCTTGATTTGCTTCTTGTTGTAATCTCAATTCAGCAGATTTCCCAATATTTTTTGCTTCTTCTGCTCTTGCATTTTTTAATTCAGTTACTTTTGCTAATTGATCCTTTAATTTCTGATTAGTTCCGCCACGTATAAAATCAAGTTCTTTATCAAGCTGTAACATTTCTTGTAATTCCTGCACGCTTTTTCCCGTTGCTCTTGCAAAAGATTCTGCTTGATATGGATCCATCGAACTAAAATCAATTCGTTTTGCAATATTTAAAATTTCCTTATTTGCCGCAACAAAGTCTTTTCGATATGCTAAATTTCTTGCTTGTTGTAAATTAATGTCTCTCCCCAATAGAACACTTGCTTCCATTTCATCAACAATACTACTTTGAAAATCTAATAATTTTTTAGATGTCGTGACCATGTTTTGTAACGTGGTACCCATCTGTCGTGCTTGAACAGCACTTTTAATTAATGATTCTGCTGTTTTTGATGTGAAAATTCTAACATCGTCACCAGCATCCGCAATATCTCTCATTATTAAAGGAAGAGGAATTCCGGATGCGTTGCTCATTTCTTTCGCAAATCCAATCATTCCCTGTTGTGCTTGAAGTGTAGTTTTTCCTACCGATGCCATGGTTTTATAGAATTTTACAGAATCGTGTTCTGCGATTCCCAATTGAGAAGCAACAACAGAAATATTTTTTACGATATCAGAACTGGAGGCAACAAACATGTTAAATTGAGTCGCTATTTCTCCGGTAGACATTGCGATTTGTTCAAATGAAATTCCTATGTCTTGTAAATTAATTCCTAGTTTTTTAACATTATTTTGCAAAACATCAAAGTCTCCCCTCAAAAGACCCATGCTTTTTCTTAATGAAAAGGCAACTTTATCATATTCTAAAAAGTTTTTAATTCCTTTTCTTAAAACTTCAGTCCAATCAGGAAAACGAAGTTCTGTAATATATTTTCCAAGATCGCCCATTTCACCCAATAATTCTTTCATCGCAAAACCAAAATTATTTATATGAGTTAATGTATCAATTCTTTTCTGATCATTTTTTAAAAGTTTTTTAGATGCTTCGATTTCCAGATTGCTCTCACGAACAAGATTTTTATATAATGGAATTAATCTCGTTATATTTCTATATTTGTTACGAATCTGATCAAGTTCTTCTCTTTGATTTCTACTAGAAATTCTTTCTCCAGCCAATCTTCTATTATTAATTTCATTTGTTTTTTCCAAAAGTTCCTTGGCCATTTCTGCCGCCAATTTAGCTGGGTTCCGCGCAAGAGTTTTTAATTCGTTTAATTTACGAACTTGTTCTGCTTGCATAGATAATTGATTAACTAAATTTGCTTCAATACCATATCGATCCGTTGTTAATTTAGTTAATCTTCTTTCAATGCCCTCAAATAATTTAAGATCTTTAACAGATTGCCCAATATCACCCGTGATTTTATCAAATGGTATTTTTGCTTTAGTTGCTGCTTTTGCAACCAAATTCATCAAATCTCTCTGTTTTAAGATATCTTCCGTGGTTTGTTTTGATGCATCTTGAATTGCCAAAAACTCACGTAATTGATCGGATAATGTTGTCGGAGAAGCCATATGTTAATATCTTATAATAAATATAGAATACATTGTATTTTCTATCTATTATATTGGTTTTCTCTTAATGTTAGGTCGTTTAACTGGGGATTCTCGCTCTCCGTTTGTGTTTCCTTTGGCTGCCTCTGCTCTTTTCTCTTCTGCGCTTACTAATAATTTATAATAGAAATTTCGGAGATACACAGGAAGTTCATATGCTGTAGTTACATCACATAATTTTCCGTAATGACACAACTCAAAAATTTGTTTATGTAGGGAAACTTTATACTCCGGACTCAGGCCAAAAAAACTGTACCGTCATCGGTACACCCATCCTTTCCTCATTGCCGCAGTTTTCACATTTGAAATTAAAATTCATATCTATGTCTGGAGATAATTTACGAATTACTTCTCTTAATTTTACACTATCTTTAGAAAGAAGTTCGGTATCTACAAATTTTCTAATAACGGAATTATCTCTTTCACCATCAACAGAGGTAATAATATATTTTAGTCGAGTAGTAACTTCACTGCTTGTTTTTGAAATTTTACTCAATGCTTTTAATTCCGCGTCGATTTTTGATTCGTCTTCAGTATTTAACAGTTTAAATGTGATCATTTTCTTTGAATAAGGCAATTCAAATGTAAAATTATTAGAACCTTTCTGAATATTATATTCATTTATATTTAACTCCTTGGTTTTAATATCTGCCAAATTAATATTTTTTGAATTCACTTCTTTACATGCGGTACATGTAATTTCGATGGGGCCATATTCATCTCCATATGCAAGTCTTCGTGCAGCAACAAACAATGCGTTTTTATCACCAATTAATAAATTCTCAACTTTTACATTTTTATTAACAATCAGAGATTCCAACAATCTATCCAATACGGTTCCTTTTCTAATTAAATTTTCGCTTGTTAAAATATCTTCTTCTTTTGCCGTCATCATTTTCAATTCCACTTTTCCAGAACTTAACGGATCATCTGACGCATAAAAATATCCTTGGCTTGGTAAGTCAATAATTTCTGTTGGATATTTGGATTCTGTTTTTTGAGAAGGCGGAATTGTGGTGTTTGAAACACTTGTAGGTCGTGTAATTGGTATTGTATCGGGATTCATATAAAATGACTTGTGACTATATATAGTCGCCCCGAAAAAAATTTATATATTTTATTTTACTGAGGATGCATTTTTAGTTGCTGCAATTTCTGCTGATTTAGATGCTGATTTCTTTAATTTAAGTTGTTTTATTTTTTCAATTGCTGCTTTTTTTGCTTCTGGATTTTGAGAAACAGATCTTTCTTTTTCAGCAACTTTCACTCTGGAATCCAATGCACGCTGACGCATTTTCTCAGTTTCTCTTTTATTAAATTCTGTTTTTTTAATTTGATTTTTTACTTTTGGATCATAGTCCACTGAAATAGATGTGTCACCAACTGGGGAATCGATCATATTTTCTTCTTCGAAAAGTTCAGAAATACATTCTTGAATCAATTTTTTAAATTCTGAAAATTTTAATTTCATATATTAGATATATATCAAAAATTTAAACATGGATGTATTTTATTGTGACACAATTTACATAATGTAATTCCAGAAATTTTATTATTAATATGATAATATTCTTTTGGAGTTAATTTGTATTTATTTTTAATATAACTTGAAAGTTTTTGTTTACTATATCAAATTCCATTTCATCAATTTCACATTTATATTTTTGCATAAAAAATCACGTACTATATACAAAAGTACGCGATTTTCTGAAAAGAAAAGTGTATAGATTGATTAAAATTGCAACACAGCGTAATCAATTGATAATTCTAACGCAACTGTCATTGGTTCTCCATCGTTTGACCAATCTCCTTCTCCGAAATCCGCGCTTGTAACGAAAGCACCTACCAATTTCCATTCTTCAACAATATCTCCAACAGGACCCAAGGAATTCAATACTAAATCCTTTTTATAAAAATCTGCATATCCATCTCTTCCAGTGACGGATTCGTGACTTAATCGGACCCATTCCATGACTGCTTGGGCTCCGCTTGGAACAATAGCATCATATAGTTCCATTGTAACGCTATCCCACACTGATTTACCCTTATAATATCTTTGTACGTTAATGTGGTCTAATACTTTCTTTTCTGCTTTGTATGATGGTCTTTTAAATTTATATACCAAGAAGCTCGGAATTCCGTCTGCATATAGAATAAAACGATTTTTCGTTTTTGCTTCGAAACTCGTCATGAAGATCTCGTTACTATTTAGTAGTTCTGCCATAATATTTTATTGTTTAAATTGTTGTCTGTCATATAATAAATATAATAAAAAAATGTTTTGACTTTTATCTAAAGAAGTTTGATAATTATACTCAAGCTTAGAACCAAAAACAACATATGGGAAGAAAAAAAGATATAACGGCGTGGGTGGATATAATCTGCAAAACATGCAAAAAAAGTTTTCAATCTAGAAGATCGAGAATTAAAACATATTGTAATAAAACATGTAGTAATAAAGATCCGGATATAATAAACAAAATTAAAATTTCAACAAAAAAAACATATGATGCAAAATATAATGGGAATCATCCTATGAATACGGATTCTACAAAAGAAACTTTAAAAAAATCTTTGATTAAAAAATATGGTGTTGATCATTATAGTAAACATGTATCGTATAGAGAAAAAGTTAAATCGACAATGATGAAAAAATATGGGAATGAAAATTATTATAATGTTCAAAAAATGAAAAACACATGCATTGAAAAATACGGTGTGGACAATTATACAAAATCAGAAGAATATAAAGATAAATATATAAAAACGTGTCTTAAAAAATATGGAACAACGCATTACGCAAAAACTAAATTATTTAAAGAACAACACAAACAATTGATGTTTGAAAAATTTTTAAATAACAATAGATTTGTAAACTTTACTCCAAAATTTACAATGGAAGAATATTCCGGAGTAACAAATAAATTTAATAAAAAATATTCATTTGAATGTAAAAGATGTAAAACAATCAGCGAGTGTTTTATACACAACGGGAAAACACCAAAATGTGATGTTTGTGATGTGTCTTCTATATCTGGATTTCAAGATGAAATTTATGAGTTTATAAAAACAGAGCTTGGTATAGATTGTATTTTAAATGACCGAAAAACAATTTATCCAAAAGAACTTGATATTTATATTCCATCAAAAAAAATTGCCATTGAATGTAACGGAATTTATTGGCACAGTGAAGTTCTTGGTAAAAAAAATAAAACATATCACATCAATAAAACTGAAAATTGTATCAAACAAGGAATACATTTAATTCATATATTCGAAAACGAATGGAATAATAAAAAAAATATCATAAAATCAATATTGAAAAATATATTAAATTGTAATGTAGATAAAATTGGGGCGCGCAAATGTAAAATTATAGAAATTAATAAAAAAATATCAAAACAATTTTTGAACGATAATCATTTACAGGGAAATGATCACTCGTCCTTAAAATACGGACTATATTATAAAACAGAACTTATTAGTATAATGACATTTTGTAAAAGTAGATTCGATAAAAAATGTGAATGGGAATTATCTAGATATTGCAATAAAATAAATCTAAACATTCAGGGCGCGGCGAGTAAATTGTTTTCGCATTTTATAAAAAAACATCAACCAAACAACATAGTATCGTATAGCGATAGAAAAATATTTTCTGGAGACATCTATTTTAAATTAGGATTTAATTTTATACAAAATACTCCACCAAATTATCATTATATAATTGATAATTATTCAAACTTAAAACACCGAATGGGTTTCCAAAAACATAAATTAAACAAATTATTATCGGATTTTGACGTAAACTTAACAGAATGGGAAAATATGAAAAATCATGGATTCGATAGAATTTGGGACTGTGGACACAGTAAATGGTTATTTACCAAAACTTAACAATATTTAATTCTTTCTCGAATAGAAACACTTGAGTCATATATTGAATTAATCGCGGTTTTTAAATTTTCAATATAATTTCGGCTTCGAAGTATTTTAAATACAATGTTTTCAGTACTGTATTCACCCGATTTACTTAATCCTACTTCTCTCATATCAAATAATGATTTTAATACTCTTTTCATTTTGTCTAAATCTCTAGATTGAATTGCATCATTAATTTGTAATACATAATTAGAATATTTTTGTTGAATAAGTTTATTATCTAATTGAATATGCAGCTTTTGAGGAATCATTTTCCATTGATTATTAAGTAAACTGTATACTCCAGTTGAACGATTTACTTCATTGACATCCTGTATATAAACCTCTACCTTTTTATTTTTAATTAAAATGTTATGGTTTTTGTTCCAATTGGCCTTCAGTGCATCCACAAGTTGTTTGTTTATATCTTCATTTGCCCCCAATTTTTTTAAATCAATAACGACGTGCAAATCAATGTCACTAGATGGTGTCCAATTATAATTTGCACTACTTCCTAGCATGATAACATCTTCAATTGGAGCAGTTAGCTTGGTGTCTGTATAAAAATCCTGTGCAATTTTTAAAAGATTTTCTCTAACTTCTTCTTTTAAAGTGTTATCTGGATTCCATAAATCCGGATTTAAAGTATTGTTATAAATTCGGATTTTCATAAAATCTACCTGATGTTTCTATAATTTCTCTGAGTTTTACTAAAGTTTCTCCAGAATTTCTGTGTAATATTCCAGTACCTCCTCGCCGATTCCATTCTGTAATATTTGAATATAAATCATCGATTAAAATATTTCCGGGAGCAGAATATATTTGTTTATCAGAACTCGATGCAGCAACTATTGTTTTAAATGTCCCGAGATGATTGAGTACCCATTTTTGTTTCCCAATCGTGGCCAAATTTCCTGTATTTTTAATACTGCCACTTGTTAAAATTTTTACATTTTTTGTTTGAAGATATTCCCATAACATGGGTCCGTCGGGTGTCCATTCTAAATTCTCCCACCATGCAGAGCCATAAGAATTAATCAATTTCCAGAATTTATTTTTTCCATGGAGTTTTATATAATTTTCTTTATCGACTCCAGCGGATATATTTTCAAATCCTTTATCGAAATCCACCAAAACACCATCTAAATCAACATAGATAACGGGGGAAAGACCTATATTTTGAGTATTTTCAAGTAGTTTTAATACAATGTCTTTCATTCGAACCATAAAATATAATAAAGATTTAGCTTGACAAGAAAATATAATAAGTATATGTACATATGTACATAAAATACATTATAAATAAATTCTAAAAATTATAAATAATTTATGATTGTTTTGGAATAAAAGTTCCATCCTTTAAAGACAAACTTCCATCACCATATTTAGATGAAATTTTATTAATCCATTCTTGTTCTTCTTTTTGAATAGAAAAAAGTTCTTCTTTTGTTTTTTCTTCAAGTTCTACTAGATTTTTAATTTTTTCATCTAAATTGAGACGCTCAAGATAAAATTGTCCAAATTTAAATACAGTTTCATTGTATTTAGTTTGAATGTCTTGAACACCTTTAAATTCTTCTTCGGTTAGTTTAATTGTTTCTGGCATAATTTTATTTAGTTATTATAACTATAAATATAGATATACGGAAAAATAATTTATTATATTTTTTTCTGAACACCCAATTGATTTAAACAATAATTTGAAACATAATCATAATCATCTTGAGGATTATCTGTTGCGCTCCAGTTTTGCCATACAGATCCGTGCATAGAAATAATTCTCCGATCTATAATAATATTTTCATTATTATAGAATGTGCATATGAATGCAACTCCGGTATGTGGATCGAAATCCTGTAAATCAATATTTAAAATTGATATATTTAAATTTTGTGTCGGTTCTGTCTTTATAATTAAAGTTTTCATAAAATTATTGATATACAGGAATGTAATATGTCCCATCAGCTAAACTTCCACTCCATCCGGAAATATAAACACTCACCCACGCCTTGAATGTTTTCGCACCAACGGCAGACGCGGTGTCCGCTGCAACTCGATCTAATCTTAGTGCTGGGACGGGTCCTCCAACACCAGATCCGGAAATATTTAATGTCCCATAATTTGATACAGGAACAATTCCTCCGATGGACAATAATCCGACACTGGATGTTCCACTCGCACTTATATTACTTGATGTAATTGATGAAATTCGAGCAACTGAACCTGAAAATACGCTTCCGGTGATATTAACCGAATTAATACCAACGCTACTACTAACCGTTCCAACAACAGTTAATTCAGTTGCGGGACTTGTTGTTCCGATACCAACATTACCTTGAACAATCAGTCCGTTTGTTGGTCCTGTAGTACTATAATATGTACTTCCTATTCCTACGGATCCATTTACACCAAGTAGATTAACGTTCTGACTTGTTGCGCCACCCAACGTAGTAAATCCACGAAACAAGTTTCTGTCTAAAGTTCCGTTTTGATAAAACCCAAATCCTGTAGTTACAGGATTGCCTGAAATCTTTACAGAATCGCAATAATAGCCATATCCATTTGTAATACTCATCGTGGTTGCGGTATGAGTACTGAATGGGGTAGCTGTATAATGATAGAATAAATTTGTAATACTTGATGTATTTGTATTTGCTGTTGTTTCTGAAATAATAGAATATGTTCCGGCATACCAGTTACTTATAATTCCGCCGATAACAGAATTGATTCTGTTTATACAATAAATATTTACTAATCCAATTCCTCCAGAACTTATGCTCATACTTCCGGCTGAAGATGGCAATACAGATATTTGTGATCTAATTCCTCTAAAACTTCCACTATAACTTCCCGTCCTTGCTAACGTCATTAAATTATATTGACTTTGACATTGTGTTCCATTATTACTTCCTGTACCATTTACGTTATATAATATTGCAAGTCCATTGTTTGTAGCAGAATTTCCCGACGATGATAAATTGGCATTTTCTGTAATTAATACACTACTACTTCCGACACCATCTAATGAAGTATTCAAAAATGAAAATTTAGATGTTGGTTGAGGCGGAGTGCCAAATCCCATAACACCAGAAGAACTTATAATTAATCTATCAGATCCATTTGTTCTAATTGAAAATATGGTAAAACTATCATTTGTTCCAATTTTACTCGCTGTAATTGCACTTGCAGTGATGGCACTTGCAGTTAATACCGACACAGAATAATTGTTTGTTGGAGTTAAATAACTTGCCGTTTGTGAATTTATTGATACACTACTTGTACCAAATAAGCTCCCCGTAAATTCACTTGAACTTATTTCACTCGCTGTAATTTTCGTTGAAACTAAACTTGAAATTGTTAAATTTTGAGAATTTAAAAAACTTGACGTTCCGACATTCAATGATAATAATGAAGATGAATTTAAATCTCCATTAGAATCAAACAAAATTATACTGCTTGTAGTTGCATTAATCTTTGTTTCTTTAAATGTGTCTCCAGATGAGCTAACTACACTAACAATTAAATCGCCAGAATTATAAATAAAATTGCTACCTATAGGCATATTATTTTATGGGCTCCATATACTCAAAGGCACTCTTTTCCAAATTCCATTTGTGTATATATAAATAAAATTATTATCAATTTCAATTTGACCCGGCATTCCACTTGCAGTAGGATGTGTCGGAACTTGAAGGCCAGATCCCGGCGCACTTCCGGTTACAATCGTCAAACTAACAAATGACCCCGTTTGCGCCTGTGATATAGAACTTGTAATTGTTCCTGTGTATATCAATGTAGATCCAGATTCGCTCAAAGCAGACGAAGTTAAATTTCCGGTTGCCGTCTGAACCTTCAAAAATACATTTGTTGGCAATAAAATTTCACTACCAAAACTTGATGTTGGTCCTTGGAGAACTATAGCACTGCTCGATAGTGGATTGCTTCCAGTTTGATTTGTAGTTAATAACCAATAATTATTTAAACTATCCCAAAGTAATGAACTTGTAATATTATTTGTACTTCCACTATCAACTAAATCAAGTCCTGCGTATCGTTGTGACGTGCCTCCTTGCGAAAATGTATTAAGCGTAATTCTATTATCGCCTATAATAACAGTGCTGCTGCTGATATTTACGACAGAGCCAGTTCCAAATAATGTCAGATCACCATATAAAATTGTAGATCCACTAACAATTAAATTTCTTCCGACATAAACATCGTTACTTGATGTTAAATTATTTCCTATGATCGTTCCGCTGCTACTTAATGTATTGGTGCTAGGATTCCATGTTAATGTAGATGAATCAATATAAAGAGGCTTACTTCCACTACCATCCACAAAAACAACATAATATGTTCCCGCATTAGTCGGAATATCGGCTATAGAAGCACTGTTTGCGGTATTAGCGCTCCCGCTTAAATTTGCCACATTTAAAGTGCCCGTGACAGTAAGATTATTAAATACACCGGAGCTTCCTGTAAATACCCCACTTGAACTAATATTACTTGCCGTCAATGAATTAGTAATATTTAAAGTTGAAATCGTTGTGCTTCCGGTCAATAATCCATTTGGATCGGTGATTAACAACAGATTACTTCCGCTTATTTGTCTTTCGACAAATGCATATTGTCCCCCGGAAGAACTTCCGCTTGTTTGTGGAATAACAATTACAGACGATGTTAAGTTAGGATATGGCATATATTATTCAATTATATAATAAATAGTATTAAAATTATTCAAAATCAGCAATTGCTTGTCTTCTCCATCGACCCCCAACATAAATATAATGATAATCTCCATCATATGCCATCCACCCTTCTTGCCCGGGGCTGCTTGGGCTTGTTGGGGCAGTGTGCCAGATTGTTGATGGTGACGAGCTTCCTGTAGAATTATTTATAATAGCATCTTGTTGGATTAAAGCCGAATAACTCTGGCGAATTTGAGAAAGAGATTCTCCACTTAATGTCGAAGAAGTTTCGACTCCAATTGATGGAGTAGGAAATTCCCATGTCTCATTGTTAGCCGACATAACATTTCCGATACGATAATATGGATTTACTGGGTTTGATTTAGAATGTATATCGATTGATTTTTTAATTTCCGCCATTTGTTCGGATTCAACAAGTTCAGATGTTATTTTTATTTGGCGCGGCGTTAATATTTTTTGAACAGTCGCTTTACGATCTTCAAAACTTTCAGGAAGCAAGTAAGAATAGACAGTTAATGAAAAATTGGTTCTTACCATTCGATCTTTGTCTGAAGAAACTTCTGTTGTGTGTGTATAATCATTAATTGAAACTCTAAATTTAAATCTTTGTGGATCTCCCCAATAATCATCAGAAGCGAAATTTATTTTTTCGATAATTTTATTCATTTGCTCCACATATTCAGTCCATACCATGAATTCATATTCAATTTTTATATGATCGGGTAAAGTCACAGCATGAATTTGATGAACCGGAGCAACGGTGTCATTCATTAAACTAAATCGATCATATTTATTTTTTTCCGTATATTTCGTGATTACAGGATATGTTAAATAACGATTAAATGTTTGTAATGATTCGTTTTTATTAAATGATGCCCTTTTAAACATTAATACTGGCAACTGAACTTTTCCATTAATGTCTCTAAAATACCCATCAACTTGCGCTGCTTTCCATCGTTCAGGATTACCATATACAATTGGAACTTTTACAGATATTCCTCCATCAATAACATCTGCATTAATAACTTTATCTAGATATTCTATAATCGTTGTATCAATATCTAAAAGAGTTATCGTAAAATTCTTTTTTGTATCCGTGTCTCTTCTAACGTCCAATGCTTTATTTTTTGTATTTTTAAAATATGGATTTTCCTTTGTTTTATTAACGTTGGACGGAACTGGATTTGTTGTATCTCCTTGCCATGGCATATAATTATCTTTCCATTAAGTTAATTTTACTAAGTCTACTATAATGTGTATTACAAATTATACTATGACTTTTTGTATCTTGCCCGCCCAAAAGTTGTTCTCTTACAACATTGTTTATTTCGTGATATTTATTGTTAAATAATATCAGATCACCGACTTCTGGAAAATACCCCGCATCTCTGCAAGAATTCTCTCTTAATTTAAATACAGTTGTTTGATTTCGATCTACACCAAATCCCTCATCATCTGTGTCTGGGTCTTGTCGCTCAATCCAAGATGAAAGTTGCACACCATCATAAAAAAACTTTCCCTCTGATGGCGTACTTTCACCATATATGTTGGAATTAGTAACGTCAGAAACAATCTTAAAACAAGTTACGAGTGTTTCTACAATATCACCTCCTAACTCAGCATTGACTGAGTTTATGAATCGTAAATCCCGTTCACTAAAATATCGTCCGCGCAAACTCATAATCTATATATTTTTTTGATCAATTCTGAATATTTAATTTGTTCTTCCAAATGTTTTCCTCGTGAATTTAAAAATTTTGTAATCTTATCCATGTCTGGTTTTGGTGAGTTATCAACAGGAACAACATCAGCACTGGAGACTTCTGGTTTTGGTTTAAAATGATTTTTAGATACTCTGGATTTAACTGTATCCTGATTGTCTACAGTTTCTATTGTAGTATAAACATGATTATTAGAACATTTTCTGCGTCTCCATATTCGATCTACATAATTTCTTTTTTCTGTTACTCCAGAGTCTTGAGATCTACATACCGGACATTCAATTCCTTTAGAATATGGTTTTTTAGATGATTCATCTACGAAATCATTTTTATTTGTAATTTTAATATTCATTTTATCCAATGTATATAAATAGAGGAACCGATTTCAATGTGTCTCTTATTTTTTCTGCCTCTGCTGCTTTGGCTTCTAATTGTGCAGCGCGGCCAGATGCTTCCAAGTTTTCTCTCAATTGAGTAATTAATATTTCCTTTTCCGCAGTGGCTTCACTTCTTAATTCAGCACCATCAAGAGTAATTTCAGATCCGGGAATTGGAATACTTGTATATTTTTGTAAAATTCTGCCCAGTGTTTCTTTACATAATGCCAAGAAATATTTTTTAATCCATTGTTTACCAACCGAATTGATATTTTTATATACTATGTTTTGATAAGGAACATTGCTGTAATCACTTACAATATCATAATTACTTCCACTACTGAATAATGCGCTATTGCCATATTTATCTTTTTCAACAACATATTCTACATAAACAATATGATCGTAGGTTGGGATAGGAAACAATTTTAGTTTGTTATTAGCTATTTCAAAACTATATGAACTCTTACGAACCATGTCATTAAATTCAATTGCTTGTCCTCTTAAAAGATCTTCGAAGATCGGAGTCATTAAAAATTGTGTGGCTGGACTATATCCAGCAAAACCCATTTCGTTTAATACGTTACTATAACTCATCCCTGTCATACTAAATGGATCATATATTCTAGCAAATGCCGGAGGCGGACCATGAAACACTCTTCGAATTTCAACTCGACTTCCGGTTTCTACAGCATCGCCGATTAGAGACTGAAGATCATATGTTTGTGTGTTTGCTGTCACAGAAACCGCATATTTTTTAATTTCTACATACCCACCAACGCCGACTTCACTTCCGTATTGCTTTGATAATTCGACTATAAATGGTAATGCACTGCCCTTTATGTTAATGCCTGTAATATTTGGATTATTTGCGACAGGCATTCCTTGAAGATTTAGAATATTATTTCTAATATTGAATTGATTTACTTGTGCTCCGTATTCCGACACTGCTTCTTCAAAGCACGCATAAAAATTCACATCGATCATTTCAATATCAACAATAGGATATCCAAGTCTTTTTGCTGCCCACTGTGCGCTTTGTTGACAATCGTATTCAAAATACCCAATGCTTCCCGTGTTTGCGCTTTCACCAAGATAAAAGCCATAAGGTACGTTCGTGCTATTTACAGCCGATCCGCTCCCGGGAAATCTGATCCTGTCTGAGTCTGTATTAGCTCCGCTCATAATTTAATCCATCCTTTAACTTTTTTTATATTTTTTGTTTTTCTGAAAAAATATCCGATATCATCTAAAGATAATTTTTTCAGGTTTTTATTTTCCAATTGATTCATTTTATCTCTTATTTGAAATCTCGTTCCTTCTAAAATATCTCCACTTACTATATTTTTTAATTTATAAATATTTTTATCGGACCTCACATTATTTATTCCTAGTTTAGATTGTCTGATTTTTTCTTTTACATCTAATCTACTGTTAATCTCAATTGCTCTTAATCTAGCCTTTTCAATATTTTCTGGTTTATTTTTTGTATCAATCATTTTTTGTAATATATTTGGGTTTCTTCGCATAACATTATTATCTCCTTTGTTTGCGTCACTTATTTTTTTACGAGTTTCTGATGTATGTTTTTTTCCATAGAACGTTCCGTTTTTACCACAATATACTCCTATTTTTGTTCCGGGTTTTCCGGTTTCACAAATTAAATTTGCCCATTCTTTGCTTTTAACTATATTAAATTTGTTGCTATATTCTATACATAATTTACTGAAATCTTCAATTAATTTAAATTTTGCCAATATTTCTGTATATATATTTTTTCCATGTATTTTTAAATGATTATTCCATCTAGTTCCAGACCCTTTATATGAAATGGCGCGGGAATCACTATCAGTTACTTTTTTACAAAGATATTTTAATCCTGTGGTCTGATGTGTTTTAATCATTAAATATAATAAATACTTTGTATTTTTGTTCATTATAATACTTGGTTATTATATAAATAGAGTGTTATTTAGATTAAATACAATGTATATTTTAGTAGTAATCATCGAGTGATCTATAAATTTCTCCCATAATTTTAATTTTTGATCGAATTTCTTTTTTAGTTGTAATGTTTGAAAGTGGCGTATTAAATAAAAATATACTTCCGCCGATATATTCTAATTTATTTAAATCTTCAATTTTTGATTCTGATAAATATAATCCTCCGGAAATGCGTTTCAAACTATCCGGTAATTTTTTAATTAATGTATATCGTAAGTCTAAATATCCGCCAACATATTCCAAATTGTTTAAATCTTCAATTTTTGATTTATATAAATCTAAATTACCACTCACTGTTTTCAAATTATCTGGTAGAATTTTAATTGGAGCATTTTTTAAATCTAAATCGCCGACGGTTCCTTTTTTAATATAATTGTGAAGCGTTTTATAAATTTCTCGCATCCAACGTTTCTCCCTTTCTTCTGGAGTTCTTCGGGAAACTAGAATCTTAGATTCAAATAATAATGGTTTTAGTTTAATCATATTGTGATAAATATAACTCCCCTAACGTTAATTTTTGATTGAATTTTTTCTGGAGTCATAATTTTAGAAAGTGGAGTATTATATAAATATAAATTTCCGCCAACATATTCCAAATTATTTAAATCTTCAATTTTTGATTCTGATAAATATAAATATCCACCGACTCTTTTTAAATTGTCTGGAAATTTTTTAATTGGGGTGCCTCTCAAATATAAATTTCCACCAACATATTCCAAATTGTTTAAATCTTCAATTTTTGAGTTTTTCAAATTTAAAAAGCCGCGGACTTTTTTCAAATTATCTGGAAGAATTTTAATTGGAGTATCATTTAAATTTAAATTTCCTTTGGATCCATCTTTAATATAATCTTGAATTTTTCGATAGATTTCTTGAACCCAACGTTTTTCACGTTCTTCCGGAGTTCTTCTTGGAACTAGAATTTTAGATTCAAATAATAATGGTTTTAATTTAATGTGCATATGTCTTAAAAATTTAAAATGGTGATGATGAGTTCCATGATGGATTTAAACAGGTCACTGTTTTTTGTAGCGTACTCGAATCAACAGACACCCCCTGAGATGTATCTGCAAGTAACAATAATTTTGTATTTGATATAGCTGTTAGTGGTGATGTTGATATTGAAAAATTTCCAGAATACACACTTGTTCCTTTTATAAATCGAAAATTTGTTATCAGGCCCGGAAATCTAGATAGTGCTTCATTAACTACATCATCGCCGATAATAAGAGGATCCGTGGAATTATTCGCGGCAGTACTATTTGTAGATGTACTTATACTAATACCATCTTTATATAAATTTAATGTAGTTCCGTTTCTACAGATTGCAAAATGAACCCATCGATTTAAATAGTTAGTTAAAGACGCTCCAATGTAACCTATTCCATTCGCCCCCAACCATAAATAAAATGTCCCGCTTTCTATACTAACGCCCACACTCGTAGATGGGTGTTCTTTTACAGAAAATACTCTCGGAAATCTCCCTACTGCGGCACTGGTTTGATACTGAAACCACTCTATTGTAAAATCTCCTGCTCCTACAGCCCAATCAGAACTTGCAGGAACGCTGAAATAGGAATTTAATGATGAAAAATCAATACTTCCTTTATTAATAACAGAGCTTGTGTTATTATAGACGCTTGAAATACTAATATTTGTGTAATAATCTGGAACGTTTATAAGAATAAGTTTCCCGTTTTTATTTTTTTTATATAATTTCATTTATATGTTTTCTACTTTCTTTATATTTTCTGGCGGAACTGTCTCGTAGCATATATATTCAAATGTGTACGGAGAAGAAAATAATCGTAATCCAACATCACTTACAGTTAATAGTAAAAATTCTTCATCGTCATCATATCTCTCAGCGTACCAATTAACAAACCCATCTAATGCATCGTCTTTTGATTTAAAAAAATACACTGCGCATTCTTCATTTGGTATTTCATCCGGAACATTTGGAATTAATCCGAGTTGTTTAATACTATTAATATTTTGTTTTTTTGTTATGTGATATATTAAATTTCCTTTAGATACATGAGAATTATCATTCTCATTTATTACATCTAATTTAAAATTTCGATGTGTTAAAGATATGTTTAATTTTTTAAAAAACTGATTTACTTTTTCTATGCTCTCCTCATCTGGATCTGCGGCACCCCAAAAAATAGTTCCTGATTTATAATTGACGTGATCACTGAAATAAAACCTAAATCTTAAATTTGATCTATACGGAAAATGCGTTGAGTGTTCTGTACTTCTCCATTCTGATCTAGGTATCCACGAGAATTGTAATTCATCATATCCATCAAATTGACCGATACCAAATAAATTTGCGTATTTATTTCTATTATTTTCTTCTTGTAAAATAATTTTTTTTGAAATTAATGGTTTTAATTTAATCATAAATAAATACCTTCTTTTACATTAACTTTCGACCAAATTTCTTCTCTAGTTGTATTTTTTGAAAGTGGAGTATCTTGTAAATCTAAATAAATACCAACATATTTTAGATTATTTAAATCTTCTATTTTTGAACGAAGTAAATTCAATGAACCACAGATTTTTTTCAAACGATCCGGCAGTTTTTTAATTGGTGTATTGCATAAATCTAAAAATCCATCGACCTCTTCCAAATTATTTAAATCTTCAATTTTAGAACCACCTAACCATAAATCTCCAACAACTTTCTTTAAATTATCTGGAAGTTTTTTAATTGGTGTATATCTTAAATCAATTCTCCCAGCAACATATTCTAAATTATTTAAATCTTCAATTTTTGACTGGGATAATTTTAAATTTCCACCAACTATTTTCAAATTATCGGGCAAAATTTTAATCGGGGTTTTTTGTAAATCCAAATCTCCGCGACATCCATCTTTAATATAATCTTGAATTTTTCTATAAATCTCCTGAATCCAACGTTTCTCTCTTTCCTCACCGGAACGTCTTGGAACTAAAATCTTAGATTCATTTATTAATGATGTGAGTTTGATCATAGATATAAATAGTTTATAATTTTCTTTTATAATACTTTACAAGCGTATTACTGATACTATATTTGTCCGCTAATTGCTGGATTGTAAATTCATTTGATTTTAAATCTATCTCAAATTCTTGTTTTTTAAGTTTAAACGCCGCTTTACTTTCACTTATACGCTTTCTATCATCATCACTCATTGGTCCCCTACGGGTTCCTTTTAATCCATTGTCGTGTATATAATTAATTTTTCTATTTTTCAATTTTTCTCTTCTTTTATGGTATTTTTCGGTTCCTTTATATACACCATTTCTTTCAATGAACCATTCTAGAGAAAACCTACCAACGGCAGCTTGTTTTTGCTTTTCAATTGATTCTGGTTTATGTGTTTTTCCGTGCATATGACCTTGGCTATTTGCAATTTTCATTTTTTCTAATATAGCAATTTTATCTGGATGATTTGTAAAATTATCTCCTCCACTTGCTTTTTCTGCGATATTATATCCAATTTTATGTGGTTGAAATGCATCAATGTAAAACTGTTCTCTATCAAATAACATCGATTCATCTACGTTTTCTAATATTGTAAATTCAAATGCGTCTTTACCATGATAATTCCATGCATGTTGAAGTTTTAGGTTTACGTGTTTGTTTTTTAATAATTCGTTTTGATGTTCCCACCAACGCCTATCGAGATCTTTTGATGATCCGATATAAAATTTACCGTTATTTTTATTTGTTATTTTATATATTCCACTTTTAATATTGTTATTCATAAATTTAATCCTTACATGACAATATATAGCAGAATTTTGTGGTAATATCAATATATAATAATAAAAAAAGAAAACCCCAGCAATTGCTGGGGTTTTCGTGTTATTTTAATTTCAAGGAAGATTATACTTGGTCGAGATCACCAATATATATCTTGCCGAAAAATTCGGGCCTGATTACCTTTTTAGCATATCTTGTCATGACCCCTCTACGTGGAGTAAAGTTAATTGGATCATAAACCAATGGTGTTTGTACCAATGGGATATATGGTGCATATACTGCACCAGTTTCTAGGAAGTTATTTCCACGGAAACCAACCAAGATTACGTTTTCAACCATATATGGGTTTTTGTAAACTTGGAAACGGCTTGCAAAGCTACCAACGCGGCTTACGCCCATTGCGAACTTAGCAGAATCACCGTCAGTGTTTACTACATATCCCGGAATGGATTCCAAGATTGTTGCTACGTCTGGACTTACGACCAAGAAATTAGCACCACCACGAAGAGTCAATTGGTGAATCTTGTTAGAAACACGTTGAATCTTGTTGCCCAATGTTTGGAACCATGTGCTCTTAACATATGCAGTTTTATTTGCTGCGTCTGTGTTTAGAGTAATGTTGCTGAAGTTACCGAAGCTATCCAAGGTAACATTCAATTCATTTCCGATCTTAGCACTCCATGCTTGAGTTGTTACACCCGGAGCAGCAGTGATTAACATATCAAGGATTTCCAAGTCGATTTCCATCGAAACATATTCGCTTAACAATGCAGTCAATTCTGCTTCTGCATCAATGCTGTGGTAAGCATTCAAGTCTTGAGCTAATTCTGGGGTCCAGACAGCTTTCAACTTACGAGTTTTTGCTACGATTGGTTCGCTCTTCAATTCCAAGTTAACTTCTGGAATACCAATGTCGGTTCCTTGGTTAATACCTACGTTTGCACCGTTTCCGCTGAATGGTGTACGATCTTCAAAGTCACCACGGCTAGTATCAGTTGGTTGTTTGGAGTAAACCAAAGAACCAGTGAATTTGCCAGAGGTACGAATTGCAGATGCACCAGACAAGAACAATACAACTTGATATACTGGAGAAGCCAAGCTTCCTGTGTTATAAACTGCATTGAATTGATTCAATGGAGCCAAGTTATAAGCACTAACGCTTCCGGAACTTAAGAAGAAACTACGGACAGCAGTTAAATCAGCAGCACTCAAAAGAGTTGAGTTAGGGTTGGTTGTAGCTGAGCTACCTCCGTCACCAACGTTAATAACAACTTTGTAAATTTCGCTATTTACGATGCTTGAAGAATATGATTGATCATAATCAACATCACTGTAAGAAGCGGTTGTGAAATACAAGTTACCAGAGCTTCCGGTTGCTACTGCAACAGAAGAAGTAAGATCGTTGAATGTATAACCATAACGACCTACACCATACAACCCACCAGTTGCACTATCAGTTGAACCAAGTTTTTTACCTGTTCCACCGAATAACGAACTGAAGTTTGTGTTAGTATCTGCATTGAATCCGCCGTTAGTAGAACCATATTTGAAATCCAAATAGAAGATTAATCCAGATGGAAGATTCATAGGTTGAACGCTGACGAATTCTTTTGCAGAAATTTCAGCAAATACACGACGAACTAATGGAAGAGCCACGCCTGCCCATTGTTCGCTGTTGCTGTTAGTTCCTGTAGCAGTTGCTTCATCAAGCAATTGCTTTGCTTGGTTTTCAAGCAAGATGGACATATTGGCTTTTTCAACCCCTTCCAATCCTTCAAGAAGACCAGTTTTATCCCATTTGCTTTGCAATTGACGAGTTTCCTGCATCAATCGAGCTTGTGGGTTCATATTGTTTGTCAATAATGACTTAATATCACTCATATTATATTTTTCCTTTGTTATCTATTATTTTTTTGGTTTGTACTCACCATAAGAAATTACTTTTTGATTCCGGCGAGTTTTTGGAATCTCAAAGCCATCTGATCAGTGTTTTCAACAATTACATCTTTGGATGGTTTTGTAGATGCAACTGTTTTGCTTGCCAAACCTTCGGTGATAGATTTTGCAACAGCATTCTTTTTATTAACTGTTGATGCACCGGAATTTAACTGGTCGGCTAAAACTGTGTAAGTTAGTTTAACTTCACGCAAAGTGTTTGTTAGATCGAATTTTTCAACAATATTCAATTTTTGACTATTGCTCAATCCGAATTGTTTAAATAATTTGTTGGTGTAAAGAAGTTTAGCATTCAACAAATTGATTTCGTTAATTTGATCTCTTAAATATTCAATGACACGAACATGTTCATTTAATTGGGTTTTCAATGTGACGACTTCTTTTTTAAGATCTCCTTCTTCCTTTTCTTCCTTATCATCACAATCAGCTTCACAATCTTTCTTTTCTTCAAGTGCGCTGTCTTGACCAAGTTCACTTAATAGTTCATCAAGATCAATTTCTTCATATTCTCCTTCTCCTTCGGCAACTGGAGGCTGTTCATCTTCTGGAGCTTTTGGAGCAACATCAGCGGGAGCAGGTGATGGAGCAGGTGCTGGTGCAGGTGCTGGACTTGGTGCGGCAGGAGCGGCATCAACTGGAGCGGGAGCAGGGGCTGCGGCAGTTGGATCGGAAGGACCAGATGGTGCAACTGGTGCATTTGGATCTGTTGGCGCTGGTGCTGCGGGAGCATTTGGATCTTCTTCTTTTCCAAATTCTTCTTCCAAGCTATTTAAAATTTCTTCAAGTTCTTTATCGGAAATTCCGTCTGGCTGTTCGGCCCCGGGATTTTCATCATCAAACATACCAGTATCATCTCTTCCGTCTTCAGCGTTTTCAGATTGGATTTGAGAACCATCATCAACTTCTGCTTCTTCAAAGAATTTTTCACGAGGTTGTTTTACAACTTTTGTTTTTGGTTGTTTTTTTGGAGAATTGCTTTTTCCAACGCCGCGACCAATACCACTGGATACTTGTTCTTCAACATTATCTTCTCCTGTGGAAGGTGTTTCTTCGTCAGCTAATTCTTCTTTAATTTTATTTTGAAACATTCCCGTTACTTCTCGTTGAAATGTTTCTTCCAATGCTACCTTAGCATTTTCGATTGCAATTCTTTTGACAGCTTTTGCGTCAGCAATTGCTTCTTTTAATAATTTTGACATATTTTTTTCCTTTGTTTAGTTTATGTACCTGAAGTTATTTATAAACTCCAATAAAGTTTAATTTATTTATTGCGACAAAGGAAATGCCGTATTACTAATTTATAAATATATTTAAAATTTACAAAGATAGAATATTTTTTTAATATTTATTAATATGGATAAAAATCAACGGCAGATATTAAAAACATATATTAAAAAGATTTTGTTGGAATCTGAAGTCCTTGATATGGAAATGCCCGGAGAAACCGCATTAACATATGAATTAAACAAAGGATATAATCGAGCACTTCCAATTGGACAGGAAGAATTGGATAAAATTAAAGAGGCAATAAAATTCAGACACCCAAATGTAGCTTCTGTAGATGTTAATAATAATGAAATTACATTTGACAAACAAGGAAACCCAAATAATTTTCATATTGTTATAAGAAAAGTTGTTGTTCCACAAAATAGAAAACAGTTTAAATATGTAATGTGGTACGTACCATTTACAGAACGAGAAGATATTGATAAGCCGGGAATGGTTCATAAAAAAGAAGGACCTTTATTCGATCATTCCATAGATAAAACCAAACTTTTGGATGATATCTATGAATTTTTTACAAAAGCCCTTTTAATGAATTAAAATTATGTATATTACACATCGACAAAATAATTCTGGAATGAATGCCGGAAGAAATTATCCAACTAATGTTCGGAAGGATTATCACACTTCAAATTATTGCAAAAACGATTATTATGAATTGGATGATTTTGACAATCCAAATGCGTGGGAAATAAAAGAAATTGATATGTTAGATGGGATGGGATTTAAACTCGAAGGAAATTCTAGATTAGGACTTGCGCTTCCGGATGATATGGATATGAATAAATACGAAGTTGCAAAACATAAAGAACTTGGGTATGAGCTTCTTGTAAACACAAGAAAACATTATTTTAAAACATTCAACGCAATGTTAGATCATATCGATAAATTCGGAACATTAGATTTATAAAATTTAATGATTTCTCACATACTAACATCTCCACCAACATGAATTTTTGATCGAATTTCTTCTTCAGTTGTTGTTTTTGAAAGTGGAGTATTGAATAAATTTAAAATCCCACCAACATATTCTAGATTATTTAAATCTTCAATTTTTGATCCGTCCAGATTTAAATTTGCCCCGATCCTTTTTAAATTATTTGGGAGTCTTGTAATAAATGTATTTGATAAATCTAAATTACGATTCGCATATTCCAAATTATTTAAATCTTCAATTTGCGAATTTTCTAACCATACACTTCCATTGGCTCTTTTTAATTTATCTGGAAGTTTTTTAATTGGTGTATGTCTTAAATCAATTATTTCGCCAACATATTCCAAATTATTTAAATCTTCAATTGTTGATTTAAATAAATCTAAAGTGCCGCCGACTCTTTTTAATTTATTTGGAAGCTTTTTAATTGGTGTGAATGCTAGATTTAAATCCGATTCAACATATTCTAAATTGTTTAGATCTTCAATTTTTGATTTTTCCAATATTAACGATGTATCCACTATTTTTAAATTATCTGGAAGAATTTTAATTGGTGTCTCGCTTAAATCTAGTGTTCCTTTAGATCCACTTTTAATATAATCCTGAATCTTTCTATAAATTTCTTGAACCCACCGTTTCTCTCTTTCTTCTGGAGTTCTCCGAGGAATCAAAATTTTTGATTCGTGTATTAATGATGTGAGTTTAATCATAATAAAACCCCGGCGGTCACATGAATTTTTGAGAGAATTTTCTTAACAGTTGTTGTTTTAGAAAGCGGAGTATATCTTAAATCTAAAATTCCACCCACATATTTTAAATTATTTAAATCTTCAATGTGCGAATATCTTAATAAGAGCGATTCACCAATTCTTTTCAAATTATTGGGTAATCTTTTAATTGGTGTGTGTGTTAAATCTAAAATTCCACCCACATATTCCAGATTATTTAAATCTTCAATTTCTGAAAATTCTAACCATAAATCATATTCCGCTCGTTTTAAATGATCCGGTAATTTTTTAATTGGTGTTTTTTTTAAATCAATTAGTCTACCTACATATTCTAAATTATTTAAATCTTCAATATGTGAATTATCTGACCATAAACACCCTTCAATTTTTTTTAAATTATTCGGTAATCTTTTAATTGGTGTGTATCTCACATCCAAATCTTTATAAACATATTCTAAGCTGTTTAAATCTTCAATTTTTGATTCCATCAAATCTAAGCTTCCCACAACTTTTTTCAAATTATTCGGAAGAATTTTAATTGGTGTTCCGCTCAAATTCAAATCACCTTCAGATCCATTTTTAATATAATCCTGAATCTTTCTATAAATTTCCTGAATCCAACGACGTTCTCTTTCTTCTGGAGTTCTTCGTGGAACTAGAATCTTAGATTCATAAATTAAAGATGTGAGTTTGATCATGCAAAAATTTTTTCCATTGATATGCACTTGTCTTCGGATTTCCTCGTCAGTCATAAGAATTGCAATCTTCGAATCTCTTATAACTTATAGATTCATCAATAATTCAAATAATAATTATTACAAATTATAATATCTCTCAAGTCGAAGACCGATCTCTTCATATAAAGACTCTGCTTGTTTAATTTGTGGATGAACTTTATTTGCAATTTTATGTAATTCCGTTGCGGTTTTTTTCAGTTCCTTCATATCTCGTTCTAAAGAAACTCCTTCAAACCAATCACTTGTTTCGTTCAAACCATATTTTTCTGTCATTTCCGCAATATAAACAATGCTTTCTGCAACATTTTTTAATTCATCGGCCATTTTCATGGCTTTTCGATATCCATTAAATTGACCGACCATTTCCAATAATTTTTTCTTTTCTTCTTTAGTTAGTTTTCGAGAAACTTGTTGTGTTGGTTGAGAAGAAGGTGATGGTTGTTGTTCATTTGTTCTAACAGGAGCACCTTCTGGAGAAAATGCTTTTGGAGTATCCCATGTAGTAGGTCCATAACCCATTCTTCCTTCAATTTCATTTGTTATTGATGGCTCTTCGATGCTACTATCTTCTGGAGAATCAAATCCTTCAATTAAATTTTTTAATGTGATCATATGTATTATAAATATTGCGTATTAAACAAAAAACTCTTTATATGTTATATTATTAGCTTTTGATTCTGGAATAGTTGTTGCTGGTGCCGCTGCATTTTTGGCTTGGCTTAAATACTTTTTAGACACTAAACTCGATTGTGTGGCTTGCAAAGGAATTCCGTTTGGTTGTTTCCAAACCGTACCATCAAAGGTTAATGTTTTACCACTTTTGCTTCTGATTGTGGCCCCATTAGGAATTGTTACTGTTGTAGATGCCGGACTTGCTGCTTTTGGGGCAACGTTAGGGAGAGGAGCGGACGATGTTGCTGCGGATGATGTAGCGGCACTTCCACTGCTTTTATTATTAGCAGAAGTAGATTTTGAAGCAGACGATTTTTTAACCGCTGCTTGAGATTTTTTATAACCAGATCCTCCTTGACCTAATTTTACATTATATGATGCTAAAATTGAATCTAAAACTGATTTTATTTTTGGATATGTCGTTGGATATTTTTTGATATATCCAATCGCTTGATTGACATCTGATACTCCTAAGATTTTTGAAAGGTCTTTCAAAAATTCGAGAAAAGTCTGTTTTAATGTAATGTCAGACTGAATTTTTGAAGACATGTTTTTCGTATTGCTCTTTACTGTAGAAAGATTTTTATCAACATCTTTTTCAAATCTGGCATATAAAGATTTAATTTTCTGTTGTTGTACGTTAGTAGTATTTATAGGAGTTCCGGTTGCAATGGATTTTGTTGCTCCAGCAAGATTTTTTACTGCGGTTTTTATTCCAGATCCATGTGCGTTTAGGCGATCCCAAAGTCCTTCGTTTTTTGTTTGTAAATTCATATTTTGTTTTATTTTATTTCTCCAAGAATATCACGAATAATTTTTTCCGTAGCGTCCCATTTATTCTCAATATGATTATATACTTGATGTTCAATTCCTTCTTGTATTTGTGTTGTTGGTTGCAAAAACGCGCCTCGGGTCGAAGGATTACTTACGAAATCAAATGCAATTAACTCAAAGTCATCTTGTACTTCATCTGCGGATTCTGCCATTTTTCTTTTTACACTTCCGACCCCACGACTACTAATACCAACATTAATTGAACTTCGGAATAATTCTTTTAAAATATTTCCATTTGGAGTTGGTAAAATTTCGACGGATCCAATTAAATCATCGCCTTCCCAATGAATTTCAGTAACGTTATGACTAACATTTTGTAAATTAACAACGGAAGAATTTCCTGACCAAAATGCGTGATTATTATCACGAGCATAAAATGTTCCGTTTTTTACAGTGATGCAATGAACGGTGTTATCAAAATCAACTTCTTCGATTTTAATAAATCTAAAATCAACATGAATTGCCCTTGATGTTTTTATATATAATCTATACAGAGGTACTTTATTTTTAATTTCAATCAATCGTCCAGCAAACACATAATCTTTTTTAGAAAGTTGTTCTTTAATTATTCCGGTCATTCCGAGTTTTAATATAATTTCATAAAAATCTTCGATCAATTTTTTAGATACAGAAAATATAGATGATCTATCATATTCACCAACTACGGTTCCGTCTCCATTTAAATACCAATCATATAAATTTTGCAATAACTCAGACGAAGCAGATTTAATTTTGTCTGGAATATGTTTTGTGTATTTATTTCCGAGTTTATTTAAATAATTCCACAATCTAGCATCATGTGTGTTAAATATAATGGCATTATCTCCTTTATCCCACTCATTCCATTTTAATTCCGGAGATAAATCATTTAAAATTTCTCTGAATTTATCTGCAAGTTCCCCTTTATTTTGAGTTATATATATACCGTATCCCGAATTATTTTCATTTGATGTATGACCTTCTGCAAGATAAAATCCTAAAAATGAAAACCATGATTTAGCATTCAAAATTAAAGGACGAGATTGTTTTTCTTGATTTTCCAATGACCCACCTTCAATAGGAAATTCTGGCAATTCAAATGACTCGTAAGAAGTTCCGATCCAATCATCCACAACAGTAGGAATTGATAGATGAGTGACTCGTGTGTTTTTAGACATGTCAAACAATTCTTGGGCAGTTTTTTCTATAAAATTTCCATTTCTATCATTTAGAATAAATCTGTGATTCGGAGTTACCAAAGTATCAATTGAACGACCCTTAATAGAAATCATTTTTCCTTTATATGGTTCATTAATGACTCTTTCAATTTTTTGATATTCAATTGTATTTGTTTGTGTATTTAATGTTGCAACCAAATCTCCGACCGATGCTTCTAATAATGGTTTCCATCCGGTTATGGATAAATATTCTCCCGACTTACTAAAACATTCAGGATGGTCAAGTTCCCCAAGAGCACGTCTTTGACTTATAAAATTTTCAGTATATTTAACTGCTTCTCTTTCCAAAATAGATTTTGGATATATACGCCCATTTTGATTTTTTGCATTTGCTCGTTGCAAAACTCCCTTTACAACAAACGGTCCGGTAGCATTTGTCATTTCATTAATGACATCTCTACTAAGTTGGAACGAAATACAATCGACTAATAGTTGCTTATTCATATTATTTTTGTGGTAATTTTGGTGGTTGAGGAACTTGTTGCGGCTGTTGTGCAGGCGGCAATGGGACCTGTTTCTTTTTCTTTGGTTTTTTTATCGACATTTGGGCATTTCCCAAGATTTTGATTTTATATCCCGGTTCCAAAAAATATTCTTTATCGTTTTCATCTTTAAAAACAACAACATATCTCTCATAATAAAAGTCAATGCTGACGTTTTTAACATTAATAGTGTAATCTTTTATTGGTTGTCCATATCCTTTACTTCCACGAAGAAATACTTTTTTATTTCCTACCAAATTTAATAATTTTGTCTGAAATTGATTTTTTGCATTTTCTGTAAATGCGGCGATTGTTCTTTCAAAATTCGTAAAATCTACACCAACATTAAATTCAGAATTTTGAGGAGTCGATTGTGTGGCAGTCGATTGTGTGGCAGTTGATGCAGGAGCTTGTTGTTGTCGTACAACCGCTGGTTCCTGACCTAGTTCTATTAATCTTTTTAAACTAATTGCCATGTTTTATTTATCTTTTTTATCATCTGATTTATCATCAGACTTATAATTTTTTACGACTTTTCTTGTTTTTTTAAATTTACTAATTAATTTCTGGGCAACAGCCAATCCTTTTTCGGCAGCGTCCAATGCTTGTAATCGTTTATCGGAATCTGCAATATCTGCTTCGGCACTTTTAACAGATGCGGGTTTGCTTATAGGTTTATAATGAGTTGCAGAATTATCTTCCTTTTTTTTCGTTTCCTTTTCAGTTATGGTTCCTGTTTCGGATTTACCTACTTGTTTATATCCTCCCAATCCAGTTGTTGGATCTTTTCCTTTTCCAAATGCATATGGCGTTTTAATAGGTCCGGCACTACCGTCTCCATTTCCTCCACCAGCAGCAGAACTCGTAGAAATCTCTTTCATTTTTTTCAAAATAGTTTCTTTGATTTTTGCTTTTAATTTTGCACGGAAATCAGATTCGGGATTTTCTCCAACGATTATTTTTTTATTATTGTTCATTTGATTCTTGAAGTTGAGTTTTGATTTCTTTAATAAGTTCATAGGACAATAATAAAACCATAATTTGATTATCTTTTACATTATTTACTGGTTTTACCTTTTCCAATTGTTTTATAGTTTCTGTAACTTTGATTCTTGTTACGTCAGAATCGATCTTGGAACTTAAACAAGATAATTCATTTTTAATAAGATTAACTTCTTCTGAAATTAATTTGGTTAAGGAATTTGTATTTGTAATATTATTTATAAATTCACGCAAAATTCTTTTTTGATTTTGATCCAAGCCTTTATATTTTTCATTAAGACTGTCAATCATTAATTTATAAGATAACATTCTAATATCTTCGCTTTGCTCTCTATACACATTGATATATTCATCATCATCAGAGTCATTAATTTTTTTCTTTGAAATCCCACAGAGGTTTTCACAAACACAATTTCTCGCCTGTATAATTTCATTTGGGCCAAATTTTAATTTTTCATTTACATAATCTTCAAATAGTTTATAAATTGACGCAAATAATTTATAATTTTTAAGACTGGATTTTAATAAATTTTCCGCAGAGTATACGGAATTTATTTCTTTGATTAAATTATATTTTTGTTCTATTAATTTTTTTCTGTCTAATTTTGATTTTTGTTTTAATGCGATAGAAATATATTTTTCTGCTTGTGTTTCGTCTTTTGCTCGTTCATTAACCAAAAAATTATAAAGCTGCCATTCACGTCCCAATTCAGTATTTGGTGAAAAATACTTAAATAACAATGATTTAGCTGAAGAATCTTCTTTTCCAGCCAAAATATCTGCGGTGACTTGACGGGTTAGCAACTCAAACAATAAGCCTGTATTTCTAAATTTAGAATGTTTTGCTTTATACATAAATTGTGTCTATTCCGTTAAATTATAAATATAGAGAAACTTGCGTAAAAATGATTTAAAAACAATATTTATACACTTTACTCAATAATATTTGATTCGTCTAAGAATGATTTTTTCTTATTTTCCTTTTTTTCAATTAAAAGAGATTTGTCTTTTAACATTTGATCAAATTTTTCAAAACTCAATGGAGTATTGTTTGCATATTTGTGAGATATGACACTCTTTTTGGTTGTGGAGTTAGATCTTCTATTATTTTCTCCAGAACCAAGCGGATCTTCTCCATAAGGATAATCTCTTGCTTTTTTTCTTCCACTCTGATCTCTTTTCTTTTCAGACAACGGATTGTTTTGTTGTGGTTTTGCTGATGACTCTGGTGTTTTTTCTCCACCTGATTTTAGATCTGGTGTTGATTTTTCTCCGCTCGGCTCTGGCATTCCGCTGCCTTCTCCTCCCGGAGATCCGCCGCCATCACCACCTTCACCACCTGAAACATCAAGCTTATTAAATGGTTTTGCTGGATCAGTGCCTTCTTCTGAAATTGATTTAATTCTGAATTGTAATTTAGAATCCTCAACTATATCATTCGATACAACAAGAATATCGTCTTCACTCATATTAAATACATTACCATAAATCCATTTTTTACTAAAAATATTGGACTCAATTGCATCTTTTGCCAAGTTTACTTTTTCTTGCCATACGCTGACTTTTTCTTTTTCAAAGATTGTAGATGGGTTTGTTAATTCCAAACTAAAATCAACCAATTCGGCATCTTTATATCCTTGTGAATATAAATGAACAATAGCAATTTTTGTTAATTCACTAACAATAAATTTTTGAACCCTTTGAATTGTTCTCGCAAACCGAACATCTTCAGCAGCCAAAGTTGCCTTTCCAGAGTTGTGAACAATAACTCCAGCGGCAGTTGCAAAATTGTGATATTTGGAAATTTTTAAATCACATGCGTCTATTCTATAGTTTAATTTTTCTACTTTTACAACTTTATGATTCAGTGAAATATGATTTTTTACTAATGTTTCGGTCTGTTTTTTCGAAAGATTATATGTTTTTTGAATGTTATCAACAGAATGATGATGATATAATAATAAATCAAAATACGATTTACGTATTTTTGCGGATCTTCCAGATTTAAATCCTATTGTTTCATTATAGAAACTCGGAATGGAGTCAAATCCATTTGTAAATATTAATTTTTCAATATATTTGTATCCACATCCTAGATTTTTAGCAATGATTTTTTTGTTGTCGATTCTGGTTGTTTTTACAAAATTAGATAATTCTTCAAATGTAGGAAGGGATTTTGTAAATCCTTTCTTTAATCTTAAAGAATTAATCATTTTAATATTTTTCTTATGTTTAATATTATTATCTATTAAATGTTGTTTTCTTTCTTCCGTGGAATTTGACCATGCCTTTTTATATAAATCAGATAATTCTTCTGGAGATTTATTATATTGAATTAAATTTTTCTTTAATTTTTCAATCGATTCTGGATTTTTTTCAATATATTTTTTCCTTTCAATTGATTTTTTCTTTGAGAATTCCGCAGATTTTTTATACTCAATTGATTTTTCGGAACATATAGTTTTATATACATTTTCATTATGAATTTTTCTATGTTGTTCGTTGGAAATTCTTTCCAGATTTGATGGATTATTATTGAATCGATTAAAATCCTTATGATGTATTACAATCATATCATTAAATATAAAAGGATCAGGTTGTAAAATTTTATCTTTATTAATCGACGAATCTACCATTTTATGAGTCCATGTCCATGTGTTACTGCCGGGATTGTATATTTTTTCATATTCTGTATTTTTATACATTTTTTGATGTTTTTTATACAGTGGCATTAAAGATTCGTTTTCTTTTAAATGTTGTGCTTCTACCCATGTTCCGTCGCGCAACATAAAATTATGATCCGGTGTGCAGTCAATGTATTTTCCATTGTCTAGCCAGACTCTTACCAACTCTGCATTTTTTCGTGTATATCCGGCCCATTCAATTTCTCCCGGAACAATATTTTTTGTGTTTTCATCAATTGAATATACATGATTTTTTATTCCATTATTATAATCTTCGATTAATTCTTTGATTGTTTTATCTACCCCGCTTAATGTATGGATAGATGTATTTGGATCCAAGCAGAGATCTTCTTCGTAACCTAAAAATGCTTTTGGTATTTTCAAAGCAGCCATCATTTTATTGCGAAGATATTCGATATCATCGATTCCCGTAAATTCCATTCCGCTTAACGGCTCAATACTAGTTCCGCTATCACTTCCACGGACAGGAATCCAAATATCTTCTACCATATTTTGTAGATTAAATCTTAAATTATAATCTCCTGTTTTTTCATCTACATATGGAACTTTCTGTGTTTTCGTGATTAATCGTTCCATATATTGATCTACTTCATTTGGTGGAATGTTTCCGATATCCACCTTATAGATTCTTTTTTCGGGAGCACGCATAATACGATGAATTAACATTGCGTCTTCCATTAAGCTTACTTGTTTCCAAACTCGTCGTGCACCTTCAATAATTCCCTTTCCATAAGGCAGGAAATTACTATCGCTTAAAAGCCTGAAATGTGCAATTTGATAATTTTCTAATTCTTCGATCTTTCCTCCTTCTGGAAGATTTACTTGGAATTTTACATAGTTTTTATTAGTAACATCACTATTTTCCACTCTAGTAACATTATAGCTACTAATAGGCTCAACCATATACACACCATATTCAGGACTAATATAAAGTTTTAAATAAAAATCTCCGTATTTTACCAAATTTCTTGTCCAACTCCATAAATTAAATTCGATATTTAAAATATCATAAAATAAGTTATGTAAAATTTGTTTGATATTATCATTGGTGCTGTTAATTGTTAACATATCACCCAATTCATTCTGTGTTAAACTTTCATCTGCATAAATGTCTAATGCCGAAGATATTATTGGATCCATATCCATTGTATTCGAAACTATACAACTGTCTGTTGCAAAATTATGATATTCATCAACAGTCACGTCATATACTTCAAGTTTTCCAACATATTCAATCGCAACAATTTTATGATTCAGTGTTTCTTGTACCTCTTTTTTAAAATTTTTCCAACTTATTTTATTCGAAGATAATCTGGAGGTAAGCGTAGAATAATCACATCCAATAAATTTACAAAGACCAAAAATATCTAATTTATTTTTTTCCTTATAATATTCTTGGGCAGCAAACTTAATAACATTAACAGTTAGTTCTGTTTTAAAATTTGGATTATTTTCATTGTTTTGATTTCTGTCAATAAAAACTTCTTTTAAAGTCTCCGATCTTTTTTTATTGGATTCTTCAGAATGAGTATTTCCGTAAAATGGATTATTTTCTCCAGCACGTTCTCCATCCCAACTATGAAATTTTCTATTAATATAATTTGGATGTGATTTCAATTTATTTAATTGATTTTCATAATTTTCTTTTCCCCATAATATATTTTTGTTATGTTCGCTATGAAAATTTTTGTGATCCTTTCGATTCATTATTTTTAAATTTTCTGGTGTGTTATTCGATCCTTTAAAATCAATGTGATGAACAACTTCATTTTTTTCAATTTTTCTATGAAATTGTTCTGCAATTATTT